>Ga0208849_1001436_pt1 | contig 16683 bp, 19 predicted proteins | sample NGESurdeep072012_10_FD_184470 | JGI IMG/M metagenome (GOLD analysis project Ga0208849, IMG submission 184470) | Arctic peat soil microbial communities from Barrow, Alaska - NGEE Surface sample 53-3 deep-072012 (SPAdes) | ecosystem: Environmental > Terrestrial > Soil > Wetlands > Peat ...
TGGCTCGCCGCGGAGACGGCCGGGCAATGCGGACCGTGCGTGCACGGGCTGAACGCAATCGCGAGCGCCGTCGAAGAGCTCCAAGACGGAACCGCCGCCTCCCAGACCGAGCAGCGCATCGGACGCTGGGCCTCGATGGTGCAGGGGCGTGGCGCCTGCGCGCACCCCGACGGCGCGGTTCGCTTCGTTGCAAGCGCGCTGAACGTCTTCGCAGAGGAGTTCACCGAGCATGCCCGCCATGGGCCATGCCCGGCATGCGCACGACCCTCCGAACTACCACTGCCGCCGCACCCCCGCGCGGCCGCGGCCGTGTGAGTCGAAGTCGATGAGCACCCATTTGCGTGTCAACCCGATCACCTGCGAGGCGCACGGCCTCTGCGCCGAGCTGCTGCCCGAGATGATCACGCTCGATGACTGGGGCTACCCAATCATCGACGGGAACCCCATCGCCCCGGAGCTGCTCGAGCACGCCCGGCGAGCCGCAGCCGCATGTCCAACTCTCGCTCTCCTAATCGAACGCCGCTAGACCCCAGCGCTCAGGTCTGCCCAGCGCCCAGGGTCTGGCCTCAAGTCGGTATGCGGTGTTCAGTCACAGATGGTGAGCGGTTCACCCGGGATGGTGAGCGGTGCCACCCGGGGGTTCAGTGTCAATGGTGTGCGTTTAGCCAGGGGGCGAACTGGGGGATATAGAGGATGGCGAGCACCACCCCGGCGACGAGCGCCCCGGAGAGAGACAGGATTCGTCCGGCGCGGCCGGTTCCGTAGCCGTCCAGCTCTGGCTGGATTTCGTGCTTTGTGTTCAGTGCTCGGGGCAGGTCGGAGAGGTGACCGAGTACATGGACAGCGGTGACGGCGATCCACACGAAGAAGCTCGCCTTATGGATCAGCAGCAACGATCCGCGAGAGCTCGGTCCCTCGAGCAGCAGAGCGACACCGCTCGCGAACACGACCATCGTCGAGACCACGACGATCGGGGCGATCAGGCGCAGGGTGGCCGGGGGCGCGCCCTTGCGCCGGTAGCGAGGGTTGGCGGTGTAGTAGCGGACGAACCGGTAGCCGGTGCTCGCCGTCTTCAAGGCGACGGGCGGGATCAGCAATAGCCCGAGGAACATATGCTCACTCAGGAGCGGCCTGATCCTGAGGATCGTCACACCGAGGGCCGCAAGGAGGACCAGCAGAACTGCCCCGGTCGCAGCGGTGAGTTGCTCGTTGCCGGCCGTCCCACCCGCGGTCAGGCGCTTGCGCCAGACGGGTGGCGATTCTGAGACCGGCCGGGATGCGGGGGCCTCTGGCCCAGTAAGAGTCCGGTCATCGACTGCCATCAGGGTAAGTTTGTGTGGGCTGGCTAAGGACCCGGTAATCGAATGATGAGAGATCTCATGTAATTGGCACAAGCCGCAAGAGCTCCAGTTTTATAGGTCTATGCTGGCGTGATGGTGCACTCCGTTGACCGCGCCGAGAAGCAGGCGGTGTCCCCGGCGATCCTGCTGGTCGAGGACGAGCCGGGGATTGTCGATTTCGTGCGGCGGGGCCTTCAGGCCGAGGGCTTTGCCGTTGAAGCCGAGCTGGACGGGGTCGAGGGTGAGCGGCGAGCCTTGAACGACAGTTTTGACTTGATCGTGCTGGATCTGATGCTTCCCGGCAGGGGGGGCCTTGAGATCCTCGACTCTCTGCGGCAGGCCAAGCCGAGCCTCCCGGTGATCGTGCTCACCGCCCGTGGCGAGATCGAGGATCGCGTCGTGGGGCTGGACGCGGGGGCAGTGGACTATCTGGTCAAGCCCTTCTCTCTGGCCGAGCTCGCGGCCCGGGTGAGAGTTCAACTGCGGCTGGCGGCTCAGTCCACAACAGGGACACTGAGCGCCGGCGACATCGAAGTAAACATGCTCACCCGCCAAGTGTGCCGGGGCGGCGAGGAGGTACGGTTGTCGACCACCGAGTTCGAGCTGCTCGTGTATCTGCTGCGCCACCGCGGACGCGTGCTTTCACGCGAGCAGATCCTCGGCACCGTGTGGGGCTACGAGCACGACCCCAGCACGAACATCGTGGATGTCTACATCGGCTATCTCAGACGCAAGCTGAACCGTCCGGATAACCCGGTCCCGATCTTCACGGTGCGCACGGTCGGCTACCGCCTCGGCGATGGCGCCTAGCGGCCCGACTCACACGCCGCTGTCCGGAAGGTTTACTCCCGCAAGTCTGCGCCGGCGTCTGAGTGGGATCGGACTGCGCTGGCGCCTGGTGGCGTGGGTCGCGATGGTCATGCTGATCTGCACGGGGATCACCTTCGTCGCCGTCTATCGAGGCACCGGCACCCAGCTGCGTCACCAGATCGACCAGGAGATCGCCGGCGACGCGAGCGAGTTCTCGCACACCCTCACCTCCTCGGATGACCGCTCCCCCCGTGGGGTCGCCCAGGCAGCCACCCGCTACGTGCGCGCTCAGCCCTTCAGTGCGAGCTCCACGTTGCTGTTCGTGATCGTCCCAGGCGCGGGCACCAGCACCAACCGCCCGGAGTTCTTCGCTCAAGTCGCCCCCGACGATGGCGAGAGCGCCGCCGTTCAAGCGCAAGAGAACCGTCTCTCCCAGCAACTCGTGAGCGCGCACGACGGATACTCGACCCTGCGCCTTCCCGATGTCGGTGATCTGCGCCTGCTCAAGCGCACGGTGAGCATTCCCGGCGAGAGCCGATTGGAGATCGCCCGGCAGATCGGGGGCACCGCCGCCTACGGCGGTGGTCGGGTAACCGTAGGCGTAGGCGAGCCCCTGCTCACAGTCACTCATGCTCAGGGAGGCGTGGCGCGCGCGTTTATCCTCGCGGGCATTCTGACGCTCGCCGGCGCGTTGCTGGCCTCCTATTTGATCGGCACCCGCGTGTCGCGTCCGTTGCGCCGCATGGCTGCTGTGGCCGCTCAGGTGGATGCCGGGGACCTGCACCCGCGCATCCACGACTTGGACAGCCAGGGGGGCGAGATGCGAGTGCTGGCAGTGGCTTTCAATCACATGCTCGACCGGCTGACCGAGGCATTTGCGGGCCAGCGCGCGTTCGTCGCCGACGCATCCCACGAGCTGCGCACGCCCCTGACCGTGATCGGCGGCCAGCTCGAGGTCCTCGCCGCGCAGGCGAATCCATCGGGTGAGGAGGTGCGTCGGGTGGAGCGCCTCGTGCGGGCCGAGATCGCCCGGGTCAGCCGCTTGGTCGACGACCTGCTGCTGCTCGCCAAGGCCGAGCAGACCCAGTTCCTGCGCCTGGCGCCGATCGATCTGCCGGCCTACGTCAAGGAGTTGTGGGACGGGATGAGCCTGATCGCCGACCGGCGCTTCGAGCTCGGCCATGTCCCGGCCGGGACCCTGAGAGCCGATCCTGATCGCCTCGCGCAGGCGCTGCGCAACCTGCTCAGCAACGCGATTGCACACACCGCTCCTGGTGAGGGACTGGTGCGGCTGGAAGTCGAGCGACGGGGCGCAGATCACCTGTTGTTCGTGGTCGAAGACGACGGGCCGGGCATCCCCGCAGACCAGCTCGAGCGCGTCTTCGACCGCTTCCACCGCACCGACGCGGCCCGGGATCGCGCTTCCGGTGGGACGGGGCTCGGGTTGGCGATCGTGCGTGCGATCGCCGAGGCACACTTTGGACACGTCGCCGTGGGACACCGACCCGAACCCGGCACGAGGATCGAGTTCGAGCTCCCGCGCTTCACCGCCTCGAGCAGCCGCGAGCAGAACCCGGAGCTCGCCGTGCCGACCATCAGATGACCCGCCGCCGACACCAACTCCCTCGGACGGTGCCTGCGTAACTCCCTCTGGCGGTGCCAACGGCGCGGCGGCAAGGTAATGCTCAGGGGGCGCGAACTTGCCGCGCGGCGTTACGCGTCTGCCCGAAGCGCAGTATGACTCTCAGGAGCGTCAATCTTGGCTCAGGGAGCCTGTAGCGAGTGGGCGAAGCGCATCGTCAAGGAGTACGGTGGTGCGAGATCCACACCATCGGGGTTGGCCAGGTACCCAGGCTGCGAGCCGGGCTGATGGGTGTGACCGTACTGCCAGACGATGCGGTTGGTGTGAGGGTCGATGACGATTACGCGATCGTTCTTGTCATCGTTGGCCAGCACGTCTCCATTGGGCAGAGGCAACGCAAGGGAAGGCTGATTCAGCGCGCCCGGACCGGTTGGTTCATAGCGCCACAGCAGCCGGCCGGTGGCGGTGAACGTCTCGATCGCGCCTGGATTGGTGTAGTCGACGGAGAGGAACACGCCGGGGCGCACCTCGTTGGTGTCAGAGGGGTAGCTGAAGCCCGGCGGGTGGGTGTCCGTGACCGGACTCCCGTCGGGCTTGAGCACGTCGATCCAGTCGCCGTTTATCTCGGTGACCACGGTGTCACCATCGCTCATGGGAAACGCCCCGTTGGGACTGCCGTATGAGACGCCGAGTTCGTGTGTGCAATTCCCTGTCTCGCCCAGCTGGTGGGTCACGCGATGAGCCGGCGGGCGGATGACGACAATGCGGCAGTTCTTGATGTCCGCCGAGAGGATTGCATCGCCGGGCGTGAGCATCGCATCGTCGGGGTTGTGCAGATAGCCCGGTTCCGAGCCGGGGACCGCAGGATGCCCATAGCGATAGACGATCCGCGGATGCGTCACGTCAACGACACTGATCACGAAATCATCCTCCTGGGTTACTACCACCTGACTGCCATTGGGTGAGAAGAATGCGTCATCGGGTAGTTCGAACGACTGGCCCGGCACGAGATCCCCTCCTTCCGGAAACCGCCACAGCACCTTGCCCGTGGGACTGACCTCCAACAGTCGGTTGTTGTCCCGATCGGCGATCAACACGGCGCCAGGCAGAACGCTCGGGTCAGAGCCCACGCGCAGGTTCCCAGTCGACGCATGGCCGCGAGCGCTCGCCGACACGTGGCTGGAAGGATCGCCTCCCGCGGGACTTCCGAGGCCCTGCACCAGCACGATCAGAGCAACCAAGGAGACGACGCTCACCACCACTGCCACCAGCCGTCGGCGCCTGATCTCCTCCCGGCGCGGGTCAGTCACGCCTGTACGATCGCGACAGAGATCATGCGCCCAGCATCTACTGGCCAGCTAAAGCATGGGTCAGCCTCCGATGAGAACCCTCTCACACTGACGGGGGATGGGGAGGTACTGACGGGGGATGGGGAGGTGTCCGGCTTGCTGAGCACGCGCCGTGCGGACGGTCCGTTTAGCGCATGATGCCCGTGTGGCCGAGGGAGTAGGTGCCGGGTTGCGGCCATACGCATAGGCCGTGGGGGCCTTGGCCGACCGGGATGCGAGCGCGCAGCCGCCCGGTGTGTGTGTCGATCGCGTATACCTCGGCGTTGTAGCGTCCGCTCAGCCAGAGGGTGTTTCCGTCGGCGGAGACGCCGCCCATGTCGGGGCTTGCCGGTAGCGGGATCTGCCAGGTCGCGACGACCCGGCGGGTCTTGAAGCTGACTAAGGAGATCGTGCCGGCGGAGCGGTTGGAGACGTACATCACGCGCGCGTCGCGGCTTGGGTAGAGACCGTGTGCACCGGCGCCGGTGTGCAGGAAGCCGGTCACGCGGAAGGTGTGGGGATCGATCTCCCAGACGCCCCCGCTTGCCATGTCGGCGGTGTAGAGCGTGCGCCCGTCGGGCGAGAGCTTGACGTCCTGCGGGCTCGCGAGTCCGTAGGGAAGCACGAGCGTGTGGATCACCCGCAGGCTGTGCAGGTCGACCTCGATCATGCGTTCGGAGAACTCGCAGCTCGCGAACGCGTAGCGGCCATCGGCGGAGAAGTCCATGTGGTCCACGCCGCGGCACGTCGGCACCGGCAGCGAGTAGATCAGCCGCATCGTCTGCGGGTTGCGGAAGTCGAGGCGTTGCAGGCGCTCGGCGACGACGATCGCGTAGCGGCCATCCGGCGTGAAGTACAGGTTGTAAGGATCCTCGACCGGGATCGGGACCCCGGGAGCTCCGGTGCGCGGGTTGATCGGCGTCAGGCTGTTGCCGAGATCGTTATCGACGTACAGGGTCTTCAGGTCATACGACGGGGTCACGTGCTGTGGAAGCGCGCCCGTTGCAAACGTCCCGGTGATCTTCAATGTTCGCTGGCTGATCACGGTGACCGTGTTGCTCAGGCTGTTTGGCACGTAAACGAGCGCGGGGTCCTGACGCACCACCGGGGACAGATCACCTGGCGCGTCGGCGCTATAGATGTTGCCGGTTGCCGTGCTCGGGTGCTCACCCCGGGCAGCGGAGCGCGCTCGTCTTGTCGAGGTATGCGCAGCCTGGTTCGCCGCGCCACAACTTGCTGCGAGCAGGCCAAGGAGCAAGAGGGTCGCGGCAAGCTTGGACACCGAGGAAACCTACCGTAGGCTCACACGCTGGAACGAGCCTCAAAATGACGCGTGAGAAGACGCTCATTGCGCAACCGTGTCCGAGAGCACCGGGATCGGCTACGCTCGCGCGCATCCTCCGGCTTGCTTTGACAACCACGATCGCGCTCTCGCTCGGTATCGTCGCGTGCGGGGGCACAGCGGCGACCACCGTCGCGGGGTCTCCCACCGCGCATTCCGCGCACGCCCGTGCAGCCAAGCCGCTCGCCGTGAGCCTCGCCTACCGTCCGCTCTTCTCGCTGCCCGCGCCGATTCAGGATCCCGCGATCGCGGGACTCGGCGGCGGCCGATTCGTGCTGCTCGGCGGCCTCGGCGCCGCCGACACCTCAACCGCCGGGGTGCTCGTCGCGAACCTGCGCGCGCCGTTGCGCAACGGGTCGCTGCCCGGCGCACAGCACGACGCCCAGGCGGCCACGCTCGCGGGAGAGGTCTATGTGTTCGGTGGCGGCGAGTTCACCCAGTACGACCACATCCTGCGCTTCGACGCGGCGACCAACACGGTGAGCGCGGTCGGTGTGCTGCCCACGCCCGCATCCGACGTTGCCGTCACGCAGGCGGGCGGGACCGCGTACATCATTGGCGGCTTCGACGGAACCAACTGGCTCAACACGATCCTCGCCTGGCGAGCAGGAACCACGGCACGGGTAGTCGCGCATCTGCCAGTGCCACTGCGCTACGCCGCGGTCACAGCGATCAACGGCAACGTTCTCATCATCGGCGGCACGACGCCAACTGCCGCGAGCGACGCGATCTATAGCTTCGATCCGCACACCGGCAGCGTGCGGCAGATCGGCCGGCTTGCGCAGCCGATCACCCACGCCGGCGCCGCGACGCTGGGCTCGAGCGCGTATCTGATCGGCGGCCGCGGTGAAAACCTCGACTCGCAGAGCGACCGCATATGGTCGATCGACCCGTCCACCGGCGCCGTGCACGCGGCCGGCCGGCTGCCGCGAGCACTATCCGACGCCGGGGTGCTCTCGACCGGCAACGCGATCCTCGTCGCGGGCGGACGCACCGCGGAAGCAACGCAGGCGACCGTCGGCGAGCTAGTGCCCGCCGGCTGATCGCTCCCTACCGGACACGTAGTCGACGATCCTCGCGAGCTGCGCTGGGCTGAGCGGACGGCGAGCAGGCATCTCGCGCGCAAACTCCAGCAAATCCCGATGGCTGAAGCGATAGCCGAGCAGGTCACCGCCCTGACGACGCAGAGACTCGTTACCGATCAGCGAATGGCATGCGCTGCAATCCGCGGCGAACAACGCCCTTCCGCTCGCCGGGCGCGTTCGACTCCCGCCGCCACAGCCCATCAGCGCCACCGACGTCGCCACGGCCGCGAATACAAATCCTCGACACATTCGCGCAGCGTACGCAGTGCCGCCCTCACACGTGCCCGCCGCAGCTCCCGCGCTCGGGCCTGACGTTCCCCGGCGGTGGAACTTCTCGTCGCCTTGTGCGTTGAGCTGCAAGACTGGCTACCTGGATGGATGACTGGGATCTCAAAAGCCCTGCCTGGAGCCCGCATCACCCGGAGATTCTCTCCTCGAGTGATGGGGGACGCGTCATCCTGCTTGACCTTCCCGCCGGCGAGATGCTCCAAGACCACCAAGTGCACGAGGGAGCCTGGATCACGCTCGTCTACGGTGAGGTGAGGATCACCAATCGCACCAACCAGACGATCGATGCCCAGCCAGGCACCCTGGTGCAGTTTGCGCCCCAGGAGCGCCACGAGGTCAAGGCCCTCGCAAACTCACGCCTCCTCCTGCTTCTCACTCCTTGGCCCGGCACCGGCCATCCGGGGGCGATGACGCTCGATGAAAAGACCGACGTACGGGACCGCGCAGCCGAGCGGGCCGGCTGAGTAGTCGGTTGAACCGCTGGTCTCGGTGGCCACGCGGGCGCGATATGTGATGGATCTGGGCCCATGAACGTAGTTAGGGTGATGAGCAGATTCGTGTCCTCGTCTGATGAGCATGCCCCGCCCACCACGGCGGCGGCAGCGGCGTCCGGTGACCTGGATGCGGAGGCCTTCGCCGTGCTCTTCCGTGAGTGTGGGGCCGACGTGCACGCGTATGCGATCTCGCTGCTCGGCGACTCCTCCGCGGCCGAGGATGTGACGGCGCTGGCGTTCGAGCGCCTCTACCGCTCGCGTGCGCGTCTTGACCGTCGCCGGGGTACCCCTCGCGCCTGGCTGTTCGCGATCGCGCGCAACGCCGCGCTTGACGAGCTGCGCCGACGTCGCCGCCGGCCCGGGTATGAGCTGGGCGACGAGCTCCCCGCCGGTCGGAACTGCGGAGGGGGGCTCGAGGATGTCGAACGACGCGTGATTGTGCGCGATGCGCTTGCGGCGTTGCCGCTGCGTGAGCGGGAGGTCGTGCTGCTCAAGTTTCACGGTCAGCTCACTAACAGTGAGCTTGCGCGGGCGCTTCAGATCAGCGAGTCAAACGCCGGTACCCGTCTGCACCGCGCTCTCACGCGGCTGCGCGAGGGGTGCCTGCAGGCGGAGCGACAGGAGGAGATCGCATGAAGGTCATTCCCTTCCCAGGCGGTGGCTCGGCGAGTCCCGACGAGGCTTGGCTGGCGGAGCTCGAGGCGGCGCTGAATGGCGAGAGGGAGGGCGCGGTCGCCGACTCGTGGCGCGAGCTGTGCCAGGACGTTCGGATGCTTGCTCCGCCGATGGATCCTGAGTTTGAGTGCCAGCTCAGAGCGCGAATCGCCGAACGGGGGGCGTCTTCTGCCGTAAAACAGCCATACCGCCGATTGGGTTGGCTGCGTCCAGCCGCTCGTTTGCCCGCGGCAGCCGCTGTCGCGGTCATCGGGGCGGTCATCGTGGCCGTGGTCATCGGCGGCCCTTGGCGGACCGGCACGGGACCGATCGAGGCGCTCTCACACCAGCCGGCCGCGTCCTCTAACGCGGGCCGGGCCGCATTCTCCAACCCAAACGTGCAGAACGTCCCGATCCGCACAGCTAAAGGCGCCGCGGCGGAACCCAGCGCCTCGGCATCTGCGGGGGCGGCCTCGAACGCACCGGCTTCCAGTGGGGTGGCCGCCCCCCCCGGACGCGTGCAGCAGCTGGCGGCTTCCATCACCCTGGCCGCGACTTCCAGCGATGTGCAGGAAACCGCCGACCGCGTGTCTCGGCTGGCGGTCAGCGATGGCGGGTTCGTGCAGAGCTCTCACGTGCAGGTGCAGCAGACAGGCACAAGCGAAGCCAACCTCGATCTGAGCCTCCCGAGCGCAAAGCTCAGCGCTGCTCTGGCGTCACTCGGACAGCTCGCTCCCGTGCGCGCCGAGAACCAATCGCTGCAGGACATCACCAACACATACGACGCGGCTCGTCAGCGACTCAGCGACGCCACCGCCGAACGGCAGGCGCTGCTAAAGGCGCTCGCGCGGGCAAGCAGCGAAGGCCAAATCGACAGCCTCCGCGAACGACTCTCACAGAACCGCGGCACGATCGCCCGAGCCAAGTCGGCATTCCAAACGGTCTCACAGCATGCAAGCACCGCCGAAGTCGAAGTGACCGTTCTCGGCGATGCGCACGCCGGAAGTGAAGGATTGACCCTCCACCGAGGGCTCCACGACGCGAGCCGAGTGCTCGTCGTGGGACTCGTCATCCTGCTGATCGCCGCCGCGATACTCGTGCCGCTGGCGCTGATGATCCTCGCGTTCGCCATCGCCGCTCGCGCCCTCCGCAGGTACCGGCGCGAGCGCGTGCTCGACGCGCGGTAGGCATCGGCCTCATGACCTCAAGCGGCAGCCCCAAAGCCGTGGGTTGTTAGCGGCAGCCCAAGGCGTGGGTTGTGCTCCCGACGAGTGAGCTGATTCTGACTCGTCTCGGCCACCGAACAAGCGTGCGCAAAAGGCGGGCTAAAGCGGCGGAACCTGATTGTTGACCTGGGTCCCGTGGTAGAGGTGGTCCTGATCCTTGCAGGCAGCCGGGAAGAAGAACTGGACGCTGTCGCTGCGCACGCCGTTGTAGCTCGCATACAGGGTCGCGCGTCCGACGGTTCCGGCTTCGCATCGCGGATCGTTGCTGGCCTGGACGCGGACTTTGATCTTCATGATGTTCCCGGGGTAGCCCCACATCTGCGCGTAATGCGAGTGGTAGACGAGGTGGTGCTCAACCGTCATCGTGATCGATCCGGAGCTTTTTTCCTGGCAGATGATGCCGGAGACGGTGTTCGCATCCAGATTGATCTCGCCATGGCCGCGGGCGTAACTGGCGTCGCCTGGCGAGCCGGTATGAAATCCCCAGGGCGGAATCCCGTAGACGATCGGTACCTGGCCGCAGCCGGGCGTGTACCCGGCAGCCTGGCCCGTCATGCCGCCGAGCGCCAGCATCGTCATCAGCGCCAAGAGTGCGACCCCGTTGCGCCGCGCGATATCACTTCTACCCATACCGGAGCCCACTATAGCCTTCGCAGCCAGGGACCAGACCCTCCCAGCCGCGACTACTCATCACTCAAAGCGCTAAACGCCGGCGCGCCACGGCGGAGGACACTCGGGCTGTCAGGATTACGAGAGGTCGTTCAGCTGATTGCAATATCGGTGCCAGCGAGGCTCCCAAGGAGTTGAGCCGCGGCGGTTTCGAAGCGCTCGGGGGCGCCGTAGGGGCGTGCGACGAGCATCGCACCCTCGAGGCCGCTGACGATGCTTCTCGCGGTGTCGGCGGGGGTATTGCTGAAGCGCAGGCTGCCAGCCTCGCGACCCTGTTCGAGGACCAGTGCGAGCCACGCCTCGTTGTCGTCGAGGAACGCGATGACGGCGTCGCGGATCGGTTCGGGGAGCGTCTGGTACTCGGCGGCGAGCATGCCGCACAGGCACATCCGTTTTTGGCGGAGCACCTCGGCGTACAGGCTCGCGTACGCGTCGAGCTTGGCGGGGGCGAGCTTGACGTGTGCGTCGATAGCTACGAGCGCCTGCGCGAAACGGTCGGTGTAGCGGGTGATCAGGGCCTCGCCCAACTCGGCCTTGCTGGGGAAGTGGTAGTGGAGACTGGCCTTGGTGAGGGAAAGCTCGGCGGCTACGTCGGCATAGCTGAAGCCGTTGAAGCCGCGAACCTGAACGAGTCGTTCGCTGGCGTCGAGGATCCGCGAGCGCGTGTTCGTGGGTGCCTCAGCACGGGGCCCCTCGGAATCGAATGTCGTGTCGTGCGCCGGATCGAACTTCGTGTCGTGTGTCGTGTCGTGCGCCGGATCGAACTTCGTGTCGTGTGTCGTGTCGTGCCTCGCCTTGTGCCCCGTGTGGTGCCCTCTTACGGCCATCGAACCATTCTCGCATCCGTATTTGATTTCTTACCTATTAGTAGATAGGATAGCGACAGCGGCTGACACCAACAACAAATCAATGGAGGAAACATGTCTCGTAAGTACATCGACTGCCGTGAGATGCCGAGCGAGAACGGCTGTGATCTGGCGATGGCGGGAAGCGAGGAGCATGTCCTCGACGCGGCCGTCGCTCATGCGGTGAGGGCACACGGGCACGAGGACACACCAGAGCTACGCGAGCAGATCTCGCAGGCACTCAAAGAGGAGGTCCCGGGCGCGCTCGCCTAACCCACGCGGTGTGTGAAAAGCCGTCCAACAGGACACTAGGGTGCGGCGGCGAGTTCCGTGCAGTTGCGGCCTGCGGCCTTGGCGGCGTAGAGCGCGCGGTCGGCGTCGAGTACCGCGCCACGCCGGTCGGCGCCTAGCGGCGTGCCGCCGATGCTCACCGTTACCTCACCGTCGCTCATCTCCAGCACGGCTGTGCGGATCTGCTCAGCGACATGGCCGGCCTCGGTCTGCGTGCACAGTGGCAAAAGGACGGTGAACTCGTCGCCGCCCATGCGCGCGACCGTGTCACCGGCGCGAACCGCGCCGCGGATCGCCTGCCCGAGCCGGACCAGTAGTGCGTCACCGGCGTCGTGGCCCTGGGTGTCGTTGATCTCCTTGAATTCGTCAACGTCTATCACGAGCAGCGCGTTGTCCTCCCCGTGCTGGCTTAGTGCGATCATGCGGTCCTCGAACGCGCGGCGGTTCGGTAGCGCGGTCAGCGGGTCGCGGTAGGCGAGGTAGCGGTACTCGGCGGCCCGCCGCGCGTAGCGCCGGGCGACCTCGCTTGCGTCGGTCACTGCAGCAGCGAGGCGCTCATCCTCCACGACGCTCGCGGACGCAGGCGATGACGGTCGCACCCCAGCGCCGCTCGAGCACAACTGAACGATCATCGGAGGCAGTTCCTGAGGCGGGTCCTGCAGCAGCCCTTCGACCGTGTCGAGCACGACGGTGGCGTCCGGCACCCACGGATAGGGCGCGTCATGCCACTCGGGCGGCACACCTTTCCCGCCGAGCATGATCCGGCCCGCCGGGTTGACCTCGTGGATCGCGATGATCTCCTGAGCGAGATGGGGTGCGTCGTGTGCCTGAGTGGAGCTCAGCCCGATGAGGGTCGGCATGTGCTCGGCGACGAACGCCCGCAGCGCGCCGCTCGGGACGTCCGCCCCGAGATAGAGCACCTCGAAGCCGGCGCCCTCCAGCACATCGGCAACCATCCGCAGGCCCAGCACGTGCCTCTGTCCCTCAACGGCGGCGAGCACGACACGCTCACGCGAGCGCGGTGGCGCGATCTGCAGCGGCTCTTGGAGAGGCAGCAGCGCCCGATAGCTGAGCCCCGTCGCGGCATGCTCGTCAGCGACCGTAATCTTCCCCTGCTCCCACAACTCCCCGATCCGTCTCATCCCGGCCATGATCACACCGACCTGGATCGTCGTCGGGGCAACACCGGCACTGAGCGCCTCCTCCACCACCGACTCAGCCGCCGGTCCGTCAGCGGCGCACAACGCCACGCAATAACGATCGCCGATCGCCGCAAGCCGACGATCGCCCGCACGGCGCGACTGCTCGCTCACCCGCCCGGCTCCCCCGCGAGCCAAGACGGTGGCGCCCAAGCCTCGCACGCGAGGCAACGACGAAGCGCTGCGACATCTACCAATTCAGGCTCTATTAGCAGCCTCCAAAGCACTCGACCCAACCGATCGAGCTTATCGGCATCGCGGGGTTTCCTACGCACGGCAGGTAGTTTTTCACAGTTGGAATGTGGGTAACTACGCGATTGCGGTCAACTCTTGATGCCGATGCAGCATGTGACGGTCGCTTGTCTTTCGATCTCAGCCTCCCCGGCTGACCAGCGACAACCTGGCCTCCGCCCTCTGTCATCGAATGCGATTCGACGACCGGCAACGCCGGCGCTGGGGTCGGAAAGGCATGCCAAGAATGTTCGCTCCACGATTTCGAACGCTGCTTGTCATCGCGATAGCCTCGATCGGTGCTCTGGGGTCGGCGGGGTTGGCCGGCGCGGCTTGCCCCTCCCGCCCCCTCCCACCCTGCAAGCGGGTGGCATTTACAGGCAGCGTTGGAGCAAGATACGGCCTTCGCCGGATAGGAGTTGTCTTGCCCGACACCCGGCACGTACCCGCCTTGGACGATGGCCGATGCGTTTCGTAGGGCCGGTGGCTGAAGTGTTCGCCGGGACGGTGTGGAGCGGCTCAGGATCCTGGAAGCTCGACGTTCTCGAAGGCTAGGACTTCGACGAGCTTGTCGAAGTGCGTGTCACGATGTAACACCGCAACGCCGCCGTGTTCAGCGGCTGCTGCGGCGATCAGCGCATCGGTCAGCGGCACGCGGTGATATCCGTCGCCATGTTCGGCCAGCTCGCCGATCGCGCTCATCGCGGCGTCGGCGACGGCGCGATCGTTGCGCAGGATTCGCAACGCATCGAGTTCTGTCTCCAGCGCGATGTACTCGGAGGTGCTGCGAGCGGAGTACAGGATCTCCATCCGCACGATCGGAGTAGTCCACAGCCGCTCGTCGGCTACCGCTGCCCTGATCAATCCAGCGAACTCACCAGGAGCGAGGAGAACCGCCACCACGCTGAAGTGTCGGCGATGAACGGCGCATCGCCTCCCAGCAGCTCGACAGCGTCCACCGCAGGTCGCTTACGACTCGTCGCCCGTCAGCTGCTCGATGTGCTCGAGCGTGTCCCGATCCAGCCCATCCGGGCTGAACATGCGCTCAGCGAGCCGCCGCAAGCGCTCAGCGCCATGCGGGCGACAACCGTCACGGCTGGCGGTTGCGTGCGTTGATCGTCGTGCTGTGGCGTGGCGGGCTGCGTATCCAGGAGGCACTTGCGCTCGCCGAGCCCGACCTTGACCCGCGGCGTGGGTCGCTGCTCGTGCGTAACGGCAAGGGCGGCCGCCACCGCGAGATCGGGATGGATGCCTGGGGTTGGGAGCAACTACTCCCCTGGCTCGCCTCTCGTCGCGATCTGCCTGTCGGACCACTGTTCTGCGTCATCGACGGTCCGACCCGCGGACGCCCCTGGTCGAGTGCCGCTGTACGCGTCGAGCTTCGTCGGCTCGCCAGTCAGGCAGGGGTACGACGCCGGTTCGCGCCACACCAGTTGCGCCACGCCCACGCCCTTGAACTCGCTCGGGAGGGCGTCCCGCTGAACATCATCCAGCGCCAGCTCGGCCATGCAAACCTCGGAACGACATCAATCTACCTCCAGGGCATTGACACCGAGGAGATCATCGCCGCCGTCCACACAAGACGCGCCCCGATGATGTCCGCCACCGCCGGCTTACGTCTCTGAAAAAACACAACACATCAAACAGCGGTCGGAGCGCCACGAGCGCTCCGGGACCTCCCGACGGGATCCTTGCGTTTCTCGGTTCTACAAGCTGCGGCCGCGGCGCCTGTAGCCGTATCCGCCGCCGGTGAGCAGCAGGAATACGATGATGATGAGGAGGATTGTGAGCATGGTCACCTCCCAAGTCTCAGTTGAGTTGGCTCGTGCATGCTAGGTCCGCTCCGCGGTTCTCTTGCGGCCGGTGAGGGTGTCGGCGACCTTGTCCACGGTGTTCTTCGCAGAGCCCTTGGCCTCCTCGACGCGGCCTTCGTTCTTCAGGTGCCTGTCTCCGCTCAGCGCGCCGGCAGCTTGCTTGACGCGACCTTTCGCTTTGTCGATGTTCTTGTCGGTCATAAACCCTCCTGGTTGCGGATGGACGAGCGCTCGAGTGGGTAGCGGTGGGTGCCGCCGATTAGTCGCGCAATCAGTCCGCCCACGAGCAGGTAGACGACTGCTGCGATGCCCCAGTTGACAGCGATAGTGGTGTTGGCGCTGTGGAAGCTGAACATGCCGTCGAACGGACCGGCGAGCCAGTGCGCCCAGCTGTGGACTTCCGAGACGATGCTGTTGGCCGGGTTGGCCTTGAGCACCACCAGCAAAATGCCCGCGACGATGATCAACACGACGATGCTGACAACAAGCTGAACGACACGTGCCAGCAAGCCCGCGCCTTGCCCGAGCGCTCCCACGCCGCCACCTTCACGCCTACGCTGCCGGCGCGGCACTTCGACCGGCCGACCATCCGTATCGACTTCCGAAGCAGAGCCTGCTGGCCTCGCTCTGAACATGAGAGGAACCTCCTGTTGTTCTCAAATCCCTTCCGAGCAATGCCCGGCGGGTTTCGCAACGGTGCAGAGGACCTATTCGCGAAGGCGATCTTACGCCGACGGAGCATTCCCAATCTGATGGGGCAGAAGCACGCGCAACCTGTTTCGCAACCTGTTTCCGGCGTGCTCCCCACAAGACTACCGCACTTGGGGGGCCCGGTCAAACATGCGTTCGATATCATTCATGACTCAGCTTCGCGAGCAACGTTAGTCAGCGATGAACACCCCACACGTCATCCAGGGCACCCCGAGCACGCATGGGGATGTGCTCACGGCCATCTCCGACGGGATGGTCGCGTTGCTGAAGGAGTTCTACGGGCGAGGCCCGACCCGCGCAAAGTCCTACTACCAGGACGACTTGGTCGTGTGCGTCCTGCGCGGCGGCTTCTCGCGGGTCGAGGAGACCCTGCTCGAGGGCGGCCGTGGCCACGCGGTCATCCAGCAGCGCATGGAGTTTCAGGAGGTCATGCGCGATCGCTTCACCGGGGTGATCGAGGACGCGACCGGCCGGCAGGTCATCGGCTTCATGAGCGGAAACCAGCAGCACCCTGACCTGATGTGCGAGGTGTTCATCCTCGGTCCCACCGACCTCATCGACGAGCACGAGATCCCTGCCCGCGAGCCGTCGCCGTCTCGCGGCTGAAGCAAGGCTTCTTTGCTCTGGCAGCTAGGGGTGTTGCAGCGACGTAGTGAGGGCCTCGAGTAGCTCGATGGTCGTCATCGATGCCCCGTCCGAGGAAGCCGGGGTCAACTCGTCGGGACGCCCCTCGCGCCAGATCACTCTCCCGTCGTCGTCCTGATCGCGTGAGTA
>Ga0208849_1001438_pt1 | contig 16654 bp, 8 predicted proteins | sample NGESurdeep072012_10_FD_184470 | JGI IMG/M metagenome (GOLD analysis project Ga0208849, IMG submission 184470) | Arctic peat soil microbial communities from Barrow, Alaska - NGEE Surface sample 53-3 deep-072012 (SPAdes) | ecosystem: Environmental > Terrestrial > Soil > Wetlands > Peat ...
GATGCTGGTCTTCAGCGGCAAAGTGTGGTTGGCGTTCTTCAGCAACACCATGGTTTCGTGTGCCGCCTTGAGCGCCAGGGCGTGGTGCTCCGGCGTGTTATACATGTTCGTCGTGATCTTGTTGTAAGGATTGCCTTCGTAACCGAGCGGATCGAATTCGCCCAAGCGGAACCGGGCTTCCATCAACTTGCCCAGCGCCACGTCAACTTCCTTCTCCGTGATCAGCCCGCGCTGGATCGCCTGCGCCAAGTTGCTCGGGCCGCCGCGTCCGCCGCCGTAGGTCGTGCCGCTGTTGAGTTCGTTGCCGGCCTTGACCGCCAGCGCCGAGGCTTCCACCGCGCTGGGCACATAGGCGTGGCGGTCTTGCTGGTAGATGTCGGCCACGGAATCTACGTCGGAGACCACATAACCCGTGAAGCCCCATTGGGTGCGGAGAATGTCGGTCAGCAGCCGCTGGTTGCCGGAATTGGGGACGCCATTGAGGGCGTTGTAGGACGACATGATGGAATACGCGTGCCCCTCTTTCACGGCCGCTTCAAATTGCGGCAGGTAAGTGGTGAACAAATCTTCGTCACTGACCACCGCATTAAAGCTCTCGCGTATCGCTTCGGGTCCGCTGTGAACCGCGAAGTGTTTTGGGGTGGCGATGGCCTTGAAATAAACGGGATCGTTGCCCTGGATGCCTTTGACAAACTGGATGGCAAACCGGCTGGAAAGATACGGATCCTCGCCGTAGGTTTCCTGGCCGCGACCCCAGCGGGGATCGCGGAAGATGTTGACGTTGGGCGACCAGAAATCCAGACCCGTCATCGCCTCATAAACATCGTTGGCTCGGTATTCAAAGAATTTCGCCCGGCCTTCCGTGCTGATCGCTGACGCCACCTCAAATTGCAAGGCGGGATCAAAGGAAGCCGCCATGCCGATGGGCTCGGGGAAGACGGTCGCCGTGTCGTGCGTCATGCCGTGGAGGGCTTCCGTCCACCAGTGATAAGGCGCGATGCCGAGGCGTGGCACGGAGGGGGAAGCCATCTGCATCAACGCCACCTTTTCTTCAAGGGTCAACCGCGACACCAAATCTTCCACGCGTTTGGCCATCGGCAATTTAGGATCGTAGAACGCGGGCAACGGATTTGGACGAGGCGGTGGCGGCGTGCGCACGCCGTGTGAGCCGGCTCCGGGTGGTAAAACACCGGGTGCCGTATCAATGGCAGCAATCGAGGCCGGCTTCGAATCGCCGATGGTTTGACTCAAAGCTGGCAGCATTGACATCGCACCCGCGATAAGCCCGGGCAGCAAGTATTTTTTAATGATGTCTCTCTCAAAGGGCAGGGCAGAATCAACGATAAGCGCAGGGGTCATGCTGCGATGCTATTGAAAAACCTCTTTTAGGCAAGCACTCGATCACGAGTCAGCCAATTCAGATCTGGGTTTGAATTATGTTTCAGTTTTCAATAACCGGGTCAACGGGCAGTCACAGTGACCGATGACGCTTCGCAACCATCGGCTTCAGCCCGGAGCTGAATTTTTCCGCGTGAACCGGTTGGCCGCAGAATTGCGAGGCAACGTCCTTCAAAAGTCCGGCAGATTGGAGCACGGAAACTCGCTGGAGTATTCGGACTGCCGTTGCCTTGGGCGGCCAGTTCTCCCGCTCCAGTCACCGAGAACCGAACGGAAATCTCGGCGTTCGGCACACGCTGGCCATCGGCATCCACAACTTCGACCGTCACATAAGACAGATCTTCCCGGTCCGCGCGGATCCTATCCCGGTCGGCGATCAGCTTCAGCTTTTTGGGAGCGCCGCTGGTTTTCAAAATCTTTTCCGCGACGGCTTTGCCCTGGATGAGGCCGATTGCCTTGAGTTCGCCCGGCGCAAAGGGCACGTCGAACGTCGCAGTGAGTTTCGTCGCGGCGGAAACCGGTTTCTCACCAATGGACTTGCCGTTCAATTCGAGCCGGACGCTTTCGCAGCGCGAATAGACCGCGGCCTGCAACGGCTTGCCTTCCTGTCCCGACCAGTTCCACGACTGCGATTCATCGGGCCAACCCCAGCCGCTGACGCGTTCCCGCTGGCCTGCGGGAATGGGCGCATGCACCGCCATTTCAATCTGGCTGCGACGCCACACCACGTCGCGATAGAATGATTGCGGTTTCTTGAAACCGCAGATGTCCAAGTCGCCGCACCAGGCATCATACCAGGGCCAGGACATGAAGAAGGGATCCCGGCCCGTGCCCGTAACGCTGTGGCCGATGCCTGATTCACCCAGATAATCCATCGCCGTCCAGGTGAAGTCGCCGATGACATACGGATGTTTTTCCACGAGCGTCCAATAATCGAAAAAATCCTTCGGATACGATTCGGTGCCCATGATCACGCGCTCGGGATGACGGGCGTGGTCGGATTCATAATGGTTCGGCAGGTAGTTGTAGCCGGCCACATCCAGATACTGAAACGCCGGATCGGAAAGTGTGTCCCAGTTCCGGGTCACCTGGCCCCAGTCGTTGCAGATGGCCTGGGTGATGGGGCGGGTGGAATCATTCGCCAGCACGTCTTCACGCAGACGCTTCGCTGCCGTATTGGTGCCAAATTGTTCCGGGATTTCGTTGCCGATGGACCACATCATGACTGATGGATGATTGCGGTCGCGCTGGATCATTGAGGCGATGTCGCGGTCAGACCAGTCCTTGAAATACAGATGGTAATCCTGCGGGTTCTTGGCTCTTTCCCAGCAATCGAACGCCTCGTCCAGCACGAGCATCCCGAGCCGGTCGCAGGCGTCGAGAAACGCGGGTGACGGTGGATTGTGGCTGGTGCGAATCGCATTGTAACCGTCCGCCTTCAACAATTCGACGCGCCGTTCCTCCGCGCGGTCAATCGCCGCCGAGCCGAGCGGACCGTTGTCGTGATGCACGCAGCCGCCTTTGAGCTTGATCATTTCACCGTTGAGCCGGAAGCCGTTTTCGGCATCCACTTCGATTTTGCGGATTCCAAACTCCGTCGAAACCTTGTCCACCGTCTTGCGGGCCACCACGATTTCCACTTCCGCTGAATACAACTCCGGCGAATCCAGCGACCACAACTTCGGCGAGGTTACTTCCACCGTCTGGTCTGCCTTGGCGGTCGCGTTCACCGGCAAATGCAATTTGCTTTCGGTCGTTTTTACCGTTTTGCCTTTCGCGTCCACAATTCGCGCGCGGACGATCGCGTCCACCTCGGCGCTGCCGGCATTGGTGACTTCGGTCGCGATTTTCACGGTCGCCTTTTCCTTTGAAACCTCCGGCGTGGTTACGAAGACGCCCCAGGTCGGCACATGAACCGGTGCAGTGACGGTCAGCCAAGTGTGACGGTAAATTCCCGAACCGGAATACCAGCGGCTGTTTTTACCGTCGTTGCGGACGCGCACCGCAAGCACGTTTTCCTGTCCCGCCGGTTTCAAGTAGGGAGTCAGATCAAATTCAAAGCTCGTGTAACCGTAAGGATGGTTGCCCAGCAGGTGGCGTTGATCCAAAAATCCGCGTTCATATAGACGCCGTCGAAACGCACGGCGACGAGGTTCCTGGCGTCGGCCGATGACAGCGTGAAATGTTTGCGATACCAGCCGGTGCCGCCGACCACATAACCGGTGGACGCGCCACCCTTGCTCTGGCTGCGATCAAAGGGACCAACGCGATTGGTCGCCGATTGATCCGAAGCGGAAGCGTCTGCCGCCGGCAAATCCTCGATGCTCCAGTCATGCGGCAGATCAAGTTTGCGCCAGTTGGCATCATTGAAACCGGGAACCTCGGCACCGGGCGCATCCGCGCGCAAAAAGCGCCAGTCCGAATCGAACGAGCGATCGCGTTGGCTGTCCGCGAATGCAGAAAAGCCAGCCAGGATAAGAACCAGGAGGCACACAAGCCTGTAGAGTGTGGTCTTCATGGATTGAGATTATGCGACTTAACTGTGGTTGAACACAATCCCATTAACTGACTTGCTTCTCGTGCGTCTGACCGAACTGAACTCTGTAATAAATTGGCTCCGGTGCAGGGTGAGATTGAGCGAAGGAGTTTCATTGACCGGATAAATTCCCGAGCGCCTCCACTTCCGCAAGCGCGACGGGTTTTGCTTCCGAGGTTCCAACAAACGTCACGCGCAGGAAGCGCCCGCGTGCGCCGGTTGCGGCAGACAGCATCTGGGTTTTTGCGCTGCTCGCGGTTCGGGTTTGATCGGAAATCATTTTCCAGTTGCTGTTGCCGTCATCCGAAATTTCGACGCGGTAACGCCAGTTGCCGTCGGACGGAAACGTGAGCTTGACCGAGCTGATGGTTGCGTTGCGTTCCAAATCAACGGAGAGCCACGCGTCTGTGTCCGCAGCGTCGGCCTGCCAGAACGTGGCGGCATTTCCGTCGTTGGCCAAACGTCCGCTATGGCCGGGCGATTCGCTGCTGGCGCGCGTCGGATTGTTCAAGCCAAATGTCATCAATGAGCCGGTCGTGGTGGTGCCGGTGAATCGCACATACGGACGCGGTTTCACGGACGGCGTTTTGCCGGCGACAAATTTCGGTTCGCCGCGCGAAGTGATTGCAATCGTCGCGTCTTTCAATCCGGGCGAGGTCGCGCGAATGATCGTTTTGCCAGCGTAGTAGGAACGGAATTCAATTGCCGCCATGCCGTCACGAATTGTGATGTCCGAATCCGGCGCGAACGTGATGCTCGGCCCGGTCGGAAATTGGCCGGGGCCGGAGACGATGGCAAGCGTCACGGGCGGACAGTTGTTGATCGGCGTGCCGTTTTTGTCAACGACAGTTACGATGATTTGTGCGCCGTCCGTGCCGTCCACGGAATTGAGTGTGGTCTTGTCCGCCGTCAATTTCAACGCGGCGGGAATGCCGTTGCTCGGCCAGGCCGGCGGCGGGATGTGCAGGTAGTCATTGCGATACCAATACCATTGACGTTTCGGCAGGCGGAAATAATCCACCAAACCCATCGCGCCAAACCGCCGTCCGGCGAGGCTGCCGTGATCGAACGCGCACCAGATGACTTCACCGCTGCGCCACGGCAAACGCCAGGAACCTTCCACGCCTCGCTGCGCGCCGGGCGTGCTCGGCAAATCACCCCAGCCGGGTTCATATTTGCCGGGCCGATCCGTCATGGTTGAGCCGTATTCGGTCACGACGCTGGGAACTCCCGGATTTGCAAAGAGCCGCGCGCCGTCGCCGTTCTGTCCGGCCACGTCGCCGATTTTGTCAAGGTTGCCGCGCTGAACCCCGCCAATGCCGGCCGGCCGCGTCGGATCCAACTGGTGCGTGTAGTCAACCAGTTCCTTCAAGAAAGTGCGCACTTTGGGCATCACCGAGCCGCTGCTGAAGAAATCCTCATTGCCCATGCTCCAGACGATGATGCTGGGATGATTCCGGTTGATGCGGATCATGTCCCGCAGGCTGTCCCGAACACTCTGCTCGAAGCCCGGCTGATTTTCCGGTTCCACCGGATAGGCGCTCGACGCCCACGGACTCCTGAAGCCGGTCGTGCCCCAGAAACAATTCTCCGACCAGAACAAAATCCCGATCTGGTCGCACGCGGCGGCAAATGCCGGCGCGTGCGGGTAATGCGAGCCGCGAATGAAATCAAACCCGGCGTCCTTCACCAGTTTTACGTCGCGGAAAAATCCGCTGTCCGCCACGGCGTCGCCCCAGCCGGCGTGATCCTGATGCACGTTCGCGCCCTTGAAATAATAATGCTCGCCGTTGAGAAAAAATCCCTGGTCAGCCGTGAACTTGAACCAGCGGAAACCGAGCGGCGACGTGTAATCGTCCACCGGCTTGTTGCCGTCAAGCACAACGGATTTCACTGAATACAAATTCGGATTTTCTGGCGACCAAAGTTTTGGATTCGGAACTGGCGAAGTGGTTTGATCAAAGGTGTTGGTCGTGTCCGCCGCGATGGTTTGCGTTGATTCCATTTGTGCGACGGTTTTTGCTTTCGCATCCAGCACGCTGGTTTTCAGCGTGACGGTTTTCGCCGCGCCGGAGTCGTTGACCACTTCGGTCTTCACGTTCACCGTGCCGGATTCCTTCGACACTTGCGGCGTGGTGACGAACGTGCCATACCACGTCACATGAACCGGCGCGGTGACGACGAGCCGCGCGTCGCGATAAATGCCGCCGGAAAAAGTGTGTTCGCCCGCGCGCGGGGCCAGTTGCGGATCCCAAATGTTGTTCACTCGCACGGCCACGACATTATCGCCGGTTTTCACCGCGTCGGTGATGTCAAACGTGAAGCCAGTGTAGCCGCCTTTGTGTTCGCCGATGCGCTGACCATTAACAAAAATTTCCGCGACCTGGAACACGCCGTCGAATTCCAAATTGATGCGCCTGCCCGCCCACGCCTTCGGCACATCGAAATGTTTCCGATACCAGCCGTAGCCGACATAAAATCGGTCCGCCGCGAAATACGGCATTGAGAACGAATGCGGCAAATTGGCGTCATCCCACTTCGCATCCTCAAACGCCGCCGCGTCAGCGCCGGTGACATCGCCGAGCTGGAATTTCCATTCGCGATTGAAGTTGATCGTCTGCCGCAAATCGGCAGCGGACAGAGCAATCGCCGAACAAGCTGAAAGAAAAACTAAAAGCAATAACAGGCGTCTCGCTCTGCATTTTACGTTCGATGTTAACATGATTCTTTTTTTTGCGGCATATCACGTCAGACTGACCTTGAGGGCGTAGGCGAAGTCGCAGGGTTTCTCCGCCGGCTTTTTCACCGTCAGAGATTCGGACGTTTGCTTCCAGTCGAGTTTTTCGTGACTGCCGAGCAATTCGACGTTTTTGACGCCACCTGGCTGCGACGACGAGGCCGTGCCAAGATTGTTGAGGACAAAATCGCCGTCCGGCCAGCCCAGCACGATGGCATAAACCACGTCGTTGCTTTTGTTGCGGGTGAAGCGGATGTCGCGCGCGTCCAACTGGCCGGCTCCGCCAAACGCGCCGCCGCGAGACTGATGTGCGCCTTCGCCGAAAACTTTCCAGGGTCGAGTGGCGTAAATCGCCTCGCCGTTGATCTGCATCCAGCTTCCGATGGCGTCCACGATGGCCTGCTCATCGGCGTCAATCGTGCCGTCGGGTTTGCCGGGGACGTTGAGGATGAAAGTCCCGTTTTTGCTGACGACGTCAATCATCCAATGGATGGCTTCCGCAGGTTTCATGTAGGAATGGCGGAGAAGCCGCTGCCGGTTGTAATGCCAGTCGCCGAGACAGGTTTCCGACTGCCAGGCGTAGGGCATGATGCGGTTGGTCACGCCGCGTTCGTAATCGGCCACGACCGCCTTGGCCTGATTGTCCGGCACCTGCTTGATGTTCAGCACCGCCTCCATTTTGCCGCCACGGGTCTTGAGGTTGTGATTGTAAAAATAGGCGCCGATATTCATGCCAGCCCAGCCCAGCGGCAATCCGGTGTTGTCAAAATAAAGCAGGTCGGGGTCGTGAAGGTCAATCAAGTCGCGGATGCGGTTGTAGAAATTGAGAACATACGCCCGGTCGGGCATTTCGTGAACGCCGTGCTTGCGTCCATAAAGCTGCTGCGGGTCGTAGCCCTCCCACCATTGGCCCTTGCCAGCATCGGCCGTGAGGTGTCCATCGTAAGGCACACCGGCCAGCGGACCAGTCCGGTCGCACAGATGCGAGACCTGAAACCACCACCAGTTGCGCGCCGCGTGAGACGTCACGCCGAAACGAAGTCCCTGATTGCGCGCCGCCGCCGCCCATTCGCCGATGACGTCACGGCGCGGGCCGATGTTTTGTGAATTCCAAGCATGGTATTTTGAATTCCATGTGTCGAAGCCGTCGTGATGATTCGCAAGGGCAAGAAACAATTTTGCCCCGGCCTTTTTATATCGCTGAATCAACGCCTCCGGTTCCCAATTCAGCAGCGTCCATTGCGCGCACAGGTCTTTGTAACCGAAAACCGAGGGATGCCCGTAACGACTGATCTGGTTCCGATATTGACCTTGGCCCTGAATATACATATTGCGGGCATACCAATCGCTGTCCTCCGGCACACACTGCGGACTCCAATGCGCCCAGATGCCGAACTTGGCGTCGCGATACCATTCCGGGGCGTCGTAGCCGAGCAACGATTCCCAGTCCGCCTTGAACGGCCCGTCGCCGGTCAGATCGGAAACGTCCGATGGCGTTTGCAAGGACACGCCGTCCCATGTGCCTGGGCCAACGCTGCCGCCGTTGGGGCCAAAGCCTTCGTTTTGGACCGCTTGGCAGTCGGCGATGCCAAAACTGGTGGGCGATTCGCCGGAAGAAACCGACGCGGCAGGCGTTGAGGCAATCGGTTTTTTTGGCTTTGTGGCGCAGCCGAGATTTGTGGCCAAAGGCAATGCCGCAGCGCCAGCGCTGGCAGCCATCAATTTGAAGAATTTTCGTCTTTGCATTTGATTCCTTGCTTTCAATGTGTTCGTTGTTTCTTTTGTTTAACGCGTTCAAAATTCTGTCGTTCAAGACCGCCGTGTCGCAGTAAAAATTACTCCACTTGCATTCAACGCATTTTGATTCCGGCCTTGGCGATAGTGCCTCGATTGTTCTGCCGCCTATTTCAGTTCTGAATTCAATTGAACCGAACCGCCGGATTTTAATTTGATTTCTGCCGTTTTGTCGCCGTAGCGCACGGTCACTGTTTTTCCACCGGTGGATTTTATTTCAGCTTTCGTCAGCTTGCCGTCCGCCCAGTTCAGGCTGACCTCGAATCCGCCGCGTGCTTGCAGGCCGGTGACGCTGCCGGTTTTCCAAACGCCGGGCAGCGCCGGCAGCAGATCAATTTCAAATTTTTCCGCAGCACCGTCCGCCGCCAACGGCCGGCTTTGAAGCAGCATTTCCGCGATGCTCGCCGCGCCGCCAAAATTGCCGTCAATCTGGAACGGCGGGTGCAGGTCGAACATGTCGGGAGCGGTGCGGCCGGGGCTGAGAAGAAATGCCAGAATCTTGTAGGCATGGTCGCCGTCGTGCAGGCGCGCCCAAAGATTGATGCGCCAGGACGTCGCCCAGCCGGTGGATTCATCGCCGCGCTTTTCCAACGAATATTTCGCCGCCGCCGCAAGTTTTGGCGTGTCAAAAACGTTGATCTGCCAGCTCGGATACAACCCGTAAAGATGCGACACATGGCGATGGTGAACATCCTGACCGGGCGCATAATCCCAATCCTGCAGCCATTCCTGAAGCTGTCCCTGCGAACCGATTTGCAGCGGTGCCAGGCGCGCGCGAGTGGCGGCAACTTGTTTCTGGAAATCGGCGTCCACGCCGAGAATTTCCGCCGCCTTAATGGTGTTGGCAAACAAGTCGCGCAAAATCTCCAAGTCCATCGTCGGCCCGGCTGCCACCCCCGAACCGCCCGGATGCCCGTTCTCCGGCGAAACGGACGGATTGGTAACGAGCCAGTGGTTCGTCGGGTCTTCCTGAAGCGTGTCGAGGAAAAATTGCGCCGCACCGCGCATGACGGGATAAACATTTTTCAGATAATTTTTGTCGCCGCTATATTCGTAGTGATCCCACAGGTGGTCGCACAACCACGCGCCGCCGCTTGGCCACATACCGGAATCCGCGAAGTCAATCGGGGCGGTCGCGCGCCAGAGGTCAGTGTTGTGATGCGCGACCCAGCCGCCCGCGCCATACATTTCCTGCGCCGTGCGCGCGCCGGTCACCGAAAGGTCTTTGATCATTGCGATGAGCGGATCCACACATTCGCCGAGGTTGCATTCCTCGGCCGGCCAGTAGTTCATTTCGGTGTTGATGTTGATGGTGTATTTGCTCTGCCACGGCGGGCTCATGCTGTCGTTCCACAACCCTTGCAGATTCGCCGGCTGGCCGCCGGGACGCGAAGAACTGATGAGCAGGTAACGTCCGAACTGGAAATAGAGCGTGGCGAATTGCGGATCGTTGCCGTTGGCAAAATTCCGAATCCGCTCGTCCGTCGGCTGCTGCATCGCGTCGGTTTTACCGAGATCAAGGGAGACGCGCCGGAACAGCCGCTGATGTTCCTTGGTGTGCGCCGCGAGCAGTTTGTCAAAACTCTTCGTTGCGGCGGCCTTGATCTGGCCGGTGACAATTTTTTCGGGATCGCCCGTCACATCCTGAAAATTTTTGAAACTCGTCGCGGCGGCGATGAGGATGGTAGCCGAATCGGCATTGGCTACAGAAACTGAATTGGACGTGGCGGTGATGGTTCCGCCGTCGGCCAGCACGCGGGCGCGAACCTGGTATTTTAGCACGGCTTTGATGCCTGAAGCCGGGTAGTTGTTGCCGCGCACCACCAACGTGTTTCCCGATTCAATTTCAACAGTTCCGGATTGGCTGTTGCCTCGCGGCGGCTGCGCCAATTGGTAACCGGCGGCAAAGTTGATCGCACCTTTTTTGTCAGCGGTCAGCCGGACGACGATTACTTGATCCGCCGGACTGGAAAAAATCTGGCGCGTGAAGTGTGTGCCGTTCTCGGTGTATTCTGTCGTGGCGACGGCGGTGTCCAAGTTCAGAGCGCGCTGATAATTTTCAGCGGAAGGCGAATCGGGAAAGGTGAGCATCAAATCGCCGGCGGTTTCATACGGCATTTCGCTGGACGGGCGGGCGATGACTTTTGAGTTGATGAGTTGTCCGGCCTGGCGGTATTGACCATCGAACACCATCTGGCGCACCTGCGGCAGCGCGTCTTTGGCTTGCGGATTTACCGGGTCATACGGGCCGCCGCCCCAAAGCGTATCCTCGTTGAGCTGGATTCGTTCGCTGGTGACATGGCCGAACACCATTGCACCCAGACGGCCATTGCCGATGGGCAACGCTTCCGTCCAAGCTCTGGCCGGCTGGCGATACCACAGGCTCAACGGTTCGGTTGGTGGCGAGGCGGAACCGGTCAGTTGAGGTTCGGCCAAGAGCGGCAGTGAAAAGCTGGTTAAAATTATGGAAAGAGCCGTTCGGAGGCTGCACATATTCATATTGTTCGTTATTGAATTTTTTGGGACGTTGAATAAAACCTCACCGTCGGGTTTTATTCCCAACGGACAGGCATCAAATGGATTTGGTGAAAAATGCTCTTACACAGGTGAAACTGCAAGCAATAATGATGCAAGTCCTATTTAGAATTTTTCCGATAACGTCATCATCTTGCCACTTTCCTTTCAATGGCAAAGAGTTCAAACTATCAACGTGAATCCAATAAAATATTTTTGCAACAAGGCAGCGTGGTCTGCCGTGGTCGTTGGAATTGCGTGTTGTGCAAAAATGTCAGCAACATTTGCCGCGTCCATTCCCGTTCAATCCTTTCAAAAAAATTCAGACGGCGTGACGCTGGCAATGTCGCCGGGGAAAATGAAGCTGACCGTCTGCGCCGACGGCATCGTGCGCGTGATGTATTCGCCGACGGCCACGTTGCCGGCGGGACAGGACTTCGTCGTGACGAATCATTCTTGGAAGAAGACATCGTTTAAGGTGGCTGACGCGGGCGGCAAATTGACAATTACCACAAAAAAATTGAAAGTGGCCGTTGACAAGGCGAGCGGGGCGGTTTCGTTTTTCGATGCTTCTGGCAAGCTGCTGCTCGCCGAGCCGGCCGTCGGCGGGAAAACCATGACTGCCGCGACGGTGAACGGCGAATCATTGTTTCAGCCGGAGCAAACTTTTACCAGCCCGGCCGATGAATTCATCTACGGTCTCGGCCAGTTTCAGGAAGGCATCTGGAACTGGCGCGGAATGCCGCAACAGCTCCGGCAGTTGAACACCGAGATTTCCCTGCCGATGATCGTGTCAAGTTACGGATACGGTTTGCTCTGGAACAACGCCTCGCTTACGGACTTTAATCCAGCCGACACGCAAGTCGCGCTGACAAATAAATCCGGCACGTTCACCACCACCGCTGCCGGTGATTATGTCTTCTTTGTCAAAGACGGCGACCGCCGCAATCTCATCGGCATACAAATCAACGGCCAGACCATCTGCGCCATCACCAATATGTGGGTGACTTACAACTTGAGCGCAAAGACCTCGTTGCCCGCGAACACGACTTGTTCCGTAACCATTCTCGGCGGCGGCAGGAATGCAAAAATCTATGCGCGTCCGCTGGGCGATACGACGACGTTCCGATCCGAAGTCGGCAATGCGATTGATTACTACTTTTTCTACGGCCCGACCGCCGACGAAATCATCGCTGGCTATCGCCAAGCCACCGGTGACGCGCCGTTGTTTCCCGAAGCCGCGTATGGTTTCTGGCAATGCCGCGAGCGCTATTCCAGCCAGGCGCAAATCCTGGCGGCGGCCAGTGAATTCCGCTCCAAGCAAATCTCCGTGGATTTCATCGTTCAAGACTGGCAATACTGGGGCAACCACGGCTGGGGAGCTTACGAGTGGGATTTGAACAATTATCCCGATCCCGCGAAAATGATCGCCGAACTTCACGCCGAGCATTTCAGATACATGATTTCGGTGTGGTCCAACCCCAGCGGCATCGTTGGCCGCGCGCTGGCGGCCATGCCGCACGGTCTGATTCCAAGGTCGCAATGGATGGATGTTTACAATCCAGCGGTTCGCAGCCTTCGTTGGAAATACATGGACTCGGCGTTCTTCAGCATCGGCGCGGACGCCTGGTGGCAGGACGCGACCGAGCCGGGTGACGACGGGAATTCACTCAACGGCGTTCAAATTTTCACCGGCTCGGCCAATCGCGTGCGCAACAGCTATCCGCTTTTTGCCAGCGAAGCCACTTACGAAGGCCAGCGCGTGACCGATCCGAATAAACGCGTGGTCATCCTTTCGCGTTCAGCTTATCTCGGTCAACAGCGTTACGCGGCGGCGGCCTGGTCGGGCGACATCAGCGGCGACTGGCTGACCTTCGCGCGGCAGATTCGCGGCGGCTTGAATTTTTCCATCACCGGCCTGCCGTATTGGACCACCGACACCGGCGGCTTCTTCCATCCGCGCAATCAATACACCTCGCCCGATTACAACGAACTGCTGACCCGCTGGTTTGAATGGAGCACGTTCTGCCCGATCCTCCGCATCCACGGAAACGGGACGGCCACCGAGATGTGGAACTGGCTGCCGACGACGCAGACCAATTTGATCGCCTACGACCAGTTGCGTTACCGGATGCTGCCCTACAATTATTCCGTCGCGTGGCAAATTACGCATGACGCTTACACCCCGATGCGCGCGTTGGTGATGGATTTTCCGAAGGACAAAAATGTTTTCCCGATTGGCGACGAATATATGTTCGGCCCGGCGTTTCTGGTTTCTCCCGTAACGACGCCGCAGGCCACGAGTCGCCCGGTTTATCTTCCGTCCGGCACGAGCTGGGTGGATTTCTGGACCGGCGAAACTTTGGCCGGCGGAAAAACGGTGACGGCAAACGCGCCCGTCAACATCCTGCCGCTGTATGTCCGCGCCGGTTCCATCGTGCCGCTCGGCCTGGTGGTGCAATACGCGACGGAGAAACCGGCGGATCCAATCGAACTCCGCGTTTATCGTGGCGCAGACGGCAAGTTCACGCTCTACGAGGATCAAGACGACGGCTACAATTACGAGAAAGGGGCTTATGCCACCATTCCGTTTGAGTGGAATGAAGCCACGCAAACGCTGACGATTGGCAAGCGCTCCGGGACGTTTCCTGGTATGTTGAAAGAGCGAACCATTCGAGTCGTGTTTGTTTCGCCCAAACATGGCGCGGGCAAGGCATCGGAAGAAAATCCTGACACGGTTGTTCATTACGCGGGCAAGACGGTGGTTGTTCACGACGAAAAGTAAGCCACCGCGCTCTGCCCGCGCAGTCCAAAATGCCGGCCACCCGGACTCGGGCGGGGGCTATTTTTCCGCCACCACAAACGGCGCGAACTCCGCGCGCAGATGCGGCGGGAGGCGCACTTTGAACCGCGCGTTTTTTCCGCTGAAACGGCTTTGCACTATCTGGCCGACGGCGTGGATGCGCGCGATGACGGCGGCCTTTTCCTGCGGCACGCACAGTTCCAGCAGGTCGCGCACGGGACGCAGTTGCGTGCCGAGTTCCGCCAGCAGCGGCACGATGCCCTCGCCGGTTTTCGCGGAAACCGCCACGGCGCTGGAAAATTTTTCGCGCAGCCGGTGCAGCGCGCCGCCGCCGTTGAGCCGGTCAATCTTGTTGAACACCATCAGCACCGGCTTTTCCGCCGCGCCGATTTCGGCGAGCACGGTGTTCACCGCCGCGATCTGCTCCTCGGCCTGCGGATGGCTGATGTCCACGATGTGCAGCAGCAGGTCCGCCTGCACGACTTCCTCCAGCGTGGCCTTGAAAGCCTCGACGAGTCCGTGCGGCAGTTTCTTGATGAAGCCCACCGTGTCGGTGAGCAAAACATTCTGGTTCGTCGGCAGCTTCAAACGGCGCGTGGTCGGGTCGAGCGTGGCAAATAATTTGTCTTCCGCCAAAACCGCCGCGCCGGTGAGCTGGTTGAGCAAGGTGGATTTTCCCGCGTTGGTGTAGCCAACAATCGAGGCGAGCGGCCAGTTGGCACGCTGGCGGCCGGCGCGCTGCGTTTCGCGCTGGCGGCGGACCTTGTCGAGTTCGCCTTCAATTTTTTCGATGCGCTCGGAAATTTTCCGGCGGTCGGCTTCGAGCTGCGACTCGCCTTCGCCGCCGATGGAGCCGGTGGAACCGCGCTGGCGCGACAAGTGCGACCAGTAGCGCGTGAGGCGCGGCAGCAGGTATTTTAACTGGGCGTGTTCAATTTGCAATTTGCCTTCGCGCGTGCGGGCGCGCTGCCCGAAAATTTCGAGAATGAGGGCGGTGCGATCCATGATTTTGCAGCCGAAGATTTTTTCCAGGTTGCGCGCCTGCGCGGGTGAAAGTTCATCATCGAAAATGATCGTGTCCACAACGCTCTCCTTGCACAGTCTGGCAAATTCCTCCGCTTTGCCCGGCCCGATGTAAGTGGCCGCGACGGGCACGGCCAGTTTTTGCACGCCTTCGCCGACGATCTGCGCGCCGGCAGTGGCGGCGAGTTCCTCCAGTTCGGCGAGGGATTCGCGAACGTCGGCGGCGGTGCGGGATTTGAGTTCCACGCCAATGAGGAAGACGCGGACGGACCGCGTGTCGCGGGTCTGGATGAGTGATTTCAATTGTTTGTGGCGGACAATTTAACAAAACCGGCTCGCGTTGAAAGCGCGGAGTGCGTGGCGTTTTCAAAAGTGCTGCGGCAAAACTGTCATGGCGCCGGCGGCGCGTCCGTCCTGGGCCAATAGTTCCGACTGACAAAAGTTCGCTTTACAAAACGCCGCTTTCGCGCATTTTTACGCGCATGAAAAAACATTTGTTCTTGTTCACCGCAGTTCTTTGCCTGATGGCGGCGCACCTGGCGGCGCAACCGCTTCCCGCCGTCAAGCTCCAGCGGGTTTTCAGCCGGTTGACGGATGAGCGCCCCTTGTGGATGTCCGAAGCGCCGGATGGTTCGGGCCGGATGTTTTTCGTTTATCAAAGGGGGAGGATTCTCATTGTCAAAAAGGGTTCCGACGGCGGCGACGCGAAGGAATTTCTCAACATCGAGAACCGCCAGCCGAATTTTCAAAACGAAGACGGCTTGTTGAGCATTGCCTTTCATCCTGGTTTCGCAACGAACCATTTGTTTTACGTTTATTACACGATTGAAAACAGCGCCGGCCAGCGCACACAGCCGCAAAATTATCCTTTTTTCAGCGTTGTCAGCGAAATGAAGGTGTCCGCCACCGATCCTGACAAGGCCGACCTCAGTTCCGAGCGGATTCTTCTTGAAGTGCCTGAGCCATTCTGGAACCACAAAGGCGGTGAACTTTGTTTTGGTCTTGACGGTTATCTTTATCTTGGCCTTGGCGACGGCGGACCACCCAGCGGCGACGACCCGTTCGGTAACGGGCAAAACACTGCCACATTGCTCGCAAAAATGCTGCGTATTGACGTGAACTCGCGCGGCACGATGGGGCGCGGTTTTCAAATGGAGCCATTGCAATACGGCATTCCTTCAGACAATCCGTTTGCGAACAATCCGAATTTGACGCGCATTGGCGTGCGTTCTGAAATTTTCGCCTACGGCCTCCGCAATCCGTGGCGTTACAGCTTCGACCGCCAGACCGGCGATTTATGGGTTGGCGATGTCGGTCAGGACTTGTGGGAGGAAGTTGATCTAGTCACCAACGGCGGCAACTACGGCTGGAGCGTCCGCGAAGGTGCGCATTCATTCAAACCTGAACCGGCAGAAGCAAAATATGCCGAGCCGGTCATGGAATATACGCACCGGTCGAATTTACAAGCGCAAGGGATGTTTCCCGATCACAGCATCGGCCTCTGTGTGATTGGCGGCTACGTTTACCGCGGCAAACAATTTCCCGCGCTCGACGGCGTTTACATCTATGGCGACTACGACATTGGCACGATCTGGGGATTTCGCTACGACCGCGCCGCGCACAAAGTCACCACCGAGAACACGCTGCTACAGCAGCCCGACAACATTGACAGCTTTGCCGAGGATGCTGACGGTGAACTCTATGTGCTGATGCAGGACGGGAAAATCTTCCAGATCACCGCGCCCTAAAGAAGCGCTGAATAAAGAGATGTTTTCATTTATCACCCGCTGATTTATGAGCAATCAGTCGCAAATTGAAAATGGTTGGTGATTTATTCAGCGCTTCCCTA
>Ga0208849_1001439_pt1 | contig 16649 bp, 11 predicted proteins | sample NGESurdeep072012_10_FD_184470 | JGI IMG/M metagenome (GOLD analysis project Ga0208849, IMG submission 184470) | Arctic peat soil microbial communities from Barrow, Alaska - NGEE Surface sample 53-3 deep-072012 (SPAdes) | ecosystem: Environmental > Terrestrial > Soil > Wetlands > Peat ...
CTTGCCGCTTCCATGTCGACCGCGGCTGAGGCGGGGTGTTTCAAAGGCGCGGTTGTGGGCGCCGTCGCCGGCCACTACGCGCATCACCACGCCATCCTCGGCGCCATGGCCGGCTGCGCAGTCGGCCATCACCTCGCGGTCAAGGCACGCGAGCAGAAAGCAACTCAGGCGCAGGCTGCCGAGGCGCATGCCCCGACAGCGCCGAAGAACCCGTGATAACTCTTTCGCGGCGGTACGGCAGGCTCTCGCCCAGGGATCGCGCATGCGATAGTCTGGCGCGGGGCATCACACCGAATCGACCATGATCATCATTCTCGTTGTCATTGCGCTGATCGCGCTCTTTGCCGTGTTCAGCTACAATCGTCTTGTCGCGCTCAGGCAGGCCTGGAAGCAGGCGTTTGCCGATATCGACGTGCAACTCAAGCAGCGCCACGATCTGGTTCCCAATCTGGTGGAGACCGTGAAGGGATATGCCGCGCATGAAAGCGGCGTATTCACCAGCGTGACCGAGGCCCGCGCCACGGCGATGCGCGCGACAAGCGTCTCCGAGAAAAGCGCCGCCGAAGGCGCGCTGTCGGGCGCGCTCGGCAATCTTATGGCCGTGGCGGAGAACTATCCCCAGCTCAAGGCGAACGAGAACTTTCGCCAGTTGCAGGACGAACTGGCCGATCTCGAGAACAAGATCGCGGCGGCGCGGCGCTTCCTCAACAACGCCGTCGCCGAATACAACACCGCAATCCAGCAGTTTCCGGCGACCCTGTTTGCCGGCGCCATGGGATTCGCACCGGCAGCCATGTTCGAGTTGGACGAGACGGAACGCGCCGAAAACAAGGAACCGCCGAAAGTCTCGTTCGGCAGCTAGCGCGTGATACCCGCTGCATCCTTCGACAGGCCCGGGATGAGAAGAATTGGAGTTGCACCGACGCTGATGGCACTAAGGCATTTCCTCATGCCGAGCCTGTCGCAGCACGCGGCCTAGCGCCATGCCGCCAACCGCGATGCTCGGGCTGACGTCCTATCGCCGGAGCAACAATTTCAAATCGATTCTGCTGCTGCTGGCTTTCCCGGCGTTGCTGCTGGCGCTGGTCGGAGGCGTTTTTTTTGTCTTCGGTCTTTTTATGTCCGGCGGCAATCAGGGAGGCGCGGCGTCCGGTTCTTTCCAGCAATTCGGCATGACTCCGGTGCTGGGTACCGGCAGCCCCGCCGACCTTGCGCTGTCGGCAATGGCGGAGTTCTGGCCCATCGTGCTCGGGATAGCGGTCGTTTGGGTTTTGATCGGCTATTTCTTCAATGACACGATCATCCACATGGCGACCGGCGCCCAGCCGGTGACGCGCGAAGCGGCGCCGCAACTCTACAATCTGCTGGAGAATCTGTGCATCTCGCGGGGCATGCGCCTGCCCAGACTCTACATCATCGACACCGATGTGATGAACGCCTATGCGAGCGGGATCGACGACAAAAGCTATGCCATCACGGTGACGCGCGGATTGCTCGATCAGCTCAATTCCGCGGAGCTCGAGACCGTCCTGGCGCATGAACTGACCCACATTATCGACCGCGATTGCCGGCTGCTGATCGTCACCGTCGTCTTCGTCGGCATGATTTCGTTTCTGACGCAGTTGCTGTGGCGCAGTCTTCAGGTCGTCGCTTTTGGCGGCGGGCGGTCGCGCAAGGGCGGCGGGGGTGTCTTCATCATGGTCATCATCGCCGCCATCGCGATGTTCGTCGGCTATGTGCTGGCGCTGGTTTTGCGATTTGCGCTGTCGCGCCGTCGCGAGCTTCAAGCCGACGCCGGATCGGTAGAGCTTACAAAAAACCCGGATGCCCTGATCGCCGCCCTTCTCAAGATTTCGAAGAATCCGCTGGTGCCACATGTGCCGAGCGAAGTGCGGCAGATGTTCATCGAGAATCCGGAAAGTGGTTTCGATGTCGGCGGCCTTTTCGCCACCCATCCGCCCATCGCCCAGCGCATCCGTGTACTGGAAGCGCTTGGCGGCCATTTGCCCGCCGCGCCTGTACCCATTGCCGGGGCAGAAAGCGGTAAACCAGGTCCGTGGACGTAGAGGAACTACGCTTCGGCTGACGCCTTATTGCGCGAGCGTGATGCGGGCGCGGGCTTTTCCGGTTTTTCGATTTTCACCGGAAGAATCACGGGCCGCAACAGGAACGCCGGCAGCCGGTCAAGATCGTCGGCCGTGCGTTCCGTATTCTGCGGGTTGGAGACATGCTGCGCCTTTGGGACCTGCGGCGGCTTTGCAGCGTGGCGGGGTTCGGGTTTGCGTTCGGAAGGCACAGCAACCGAGATATGAGGCGCGGCCTTTCGGGGAGCGTGTTCGCGTTTGGCATCGGTTTCCCGGCGCGGCGGGCTCTCGTGCGCGCGACGGGGCCGGCGCTCGCCATGGCTTCGTTCCCGCGTTCGGTGTTCTTCGCGAATTTCCAGTCCTTCCATCGTTCGTCTTTCGATGGGAAGGCCGGTGAGGCTCTCGATGGCATCGACAAGCTTTGAGTCCCGCGGTGTCGCCAGCATCAGCGCGTGGCCGTCGCGTCCCGCGCGGCCGGTTCGGCCGATGCGGTGCACATAATCGTCGGGATGAAAGGGCACGTCGAAATTGAAGATATGCGAGACCAGGGGGATATCGAGACCGCGGGCGGCAACGTCGCTCGCCACCAGAAGCCGAAGCTCGCCGTTGCGGAAGGAGTCGAGCGTCCGCGTGCGAACCGACTGATCCAGATCGCCATGCAGGGCAGCGGCGGAGAATCCGTGGCTTTGCAGCGACTTGGCAACGACATCGACATCGCGCTTGCGGTTGCAGAAGACGATGGCGTTCTTCACCTCGTTTTCGCGGATGAGGCGCCTGAGCGATTCGCGTTTTGCCCAGTCGTTGGCGGGCACGTTGACGATTTCCTGCTTGATGTTGTCGGCCGTTGTGGCGGGGCGCGACACCTCGACACGAACGGCGTTGTGCAGGAACTGGTCGGTGAGCCGTTGAATCTCCGGCGGCATGGTGGCCGAATAAAACAGGGTCTGCCGCGTAAAGGGGATCAGCTTGCAGATGCGCTCGACATCGGGAATGAAGCCCATGTCGAGCATGCGGTCGGCTTCGTCAATGACGAGAATCTGCACTTGGCTCAGCATCAGCTTGCCGCGCCCGAAATGATCGAGCAGACGGCCCGGCGTAGCGATCAACACATCCACGCCGCGGTCGAGCTTCTTGTCCTGGTCTTCGAACGAAGTTCCGCCGATCAAAAGCGCCATGGAAAGCTTGTTGTACTTGCCATAGCGCTCGAAGCTCTCAGCGACCTGTGCCGCAAGCTCGCGCGTCGGCTCCAGAATGAGCGATCGCGGCATGCGCGCCTTGGCGCGGCCCCGCGACAGCATCTCGATCATCGGCAAGGTGAACGACGCCGTCTTGCCGGTGCCCGTCTGGGCGATTCCGATCATATCGAGGCGCTTGAGCACCAGGGGAATACCCTGAGCTTGGATGGGAGTAGGGGTGGCGTACCCGCTTTCGGTGACTGCTCTCAGCACCTCAGGCGAAAGACCGAGGTCTTCGAACCCAATGCCGGAGGCGGAAAGGGCGGGGGATGGGGAAGTTGTGTCCTGTACAACTTCCGGGCCGGCTTGCGTGCCGGAGATCGTTTCGTTCGTCATGCGCTCCTGAAAGGGGCGCACTTCGGGCGCCCGCACCGCCAGCCCAGATTGGCTTGCGGAATCATCATGCACTGCAACATAGTAATTTAATTTCAAAAGTCAACCAGAGCGATGATTGTGGTCTTACGAAACCTCGACGGATGCTGTGATTTCAACAATCTTTTGCGAAGCGCGAGGGGGGTTAGATGGGCGAGCGTAGATTGTTGGACGGACTCGTCGCGGCCGGCGTATTGTTCGCGCTTGCGGCGCTGTTCTGGTTCGCACAGGTGGATTGGGTCGCGCGCCCGACAGTTCAGCCCGTTGACGCTCCGGCAACGGAATTCTCGGCGGATCGTGCGGAGGCAATCTTAGCGCGCATCCTCGGGCCGGAACGGCCGCATCCCGTTTCGACGGCCGAAAATGCAGCCGTCCATGCGCGCATTCTCAAGGAGTTTGCTTCGCTCGGTATTCCCGCCACCCTCTATCGCGGCTTTGGCTGCAATGAGGTTCGCAGCGCCGGCGTCATCACCTGCGCCTCGGTGGACGACATTCTGGGCGAGGTGAAACCGGGTGCCGGAAAGGCTGTCGTATTGATGGCCCATACCGACTCCGTTCCCGCCGGTCCCGGCGCCGCGGACGACGAGTCCGGCGTCGCGAGCGTCATCGAGACCGCCCGCGCCCTGAAGGCGCGAGGGCTGACCGGCAAGCACCCCATCCTGGCGCTGCTCACCGACGGTGAAGAGGCCGGTCTGCTCGGCGCCGCGGCGTTTCTGCACGATCCGGCATTGCGCGCCCGCGTCGGCGCCGTCATCAACGTCGAAGCGCGCGGCAATCGCGGGCGCAGCCTGTTGTTTCAGACCAGCCCCGGCGACGGACCGCTGACCGATCTCTATGCGGCAAGTGTCGCCAAATATGCCACCAGCTCGCTTTATGCCGAGATCTATCGCCTGCTTCCCAACGATACCGATCTGACGCTGTTCATGCGTGACGGTTTTCCTTCGTTCAATTTTGCGTTCTCGGAAAACATCGCGCATTACCACACGTCGCTGGATAAGCGCGCCAATCTCGATCCGCAAAGCCTGCAGCAGCAGGGCGACAATCTCCTGGGTGTGGCGAGCGGGCTTGAGCGAACGAATTTTGCAAGCCTGAAAGGTGGCAACGACATCTACGTCGATCTGTTGGGTCGGGCTCTCCCGCGCATCGGCGCAGGCTGGGCGATCCCCCTTTCGATGGCCGCGTTTGTATTGTTGCTCGTTGCAGCATTGATGGCGCGTGGCTCGCCGATTGGAGTGGCGCGCTGGTGTGCGGCCTTCGCCATCCTGCCCACGCTTGTCATCGGGGCGGGGCTGATCGGCTGGTTGCTGCATGCGATTGCGGTTGGCGTGTCGGGAATGGCCGATCCCTCCTATGCGTACCCTTGCGGGTTGCGCATAGCGCTCGCACTGGCAGTCGCATTCATGACACTGATGGTTTCGCGCCTGGCGCCGATGCGCGCGGCAGCAGCCGCTGTCTGGTTGTCGCTTTCCGGTTTGGGAATCGTCGCAGCAGTCCTTGTTCCCGGCCTCACACCTTATTTCTTGCTTCCGTCACTCGTCGCCGGCTTGCTGCTGCTTGCCGTTGCATTCCGGCCTGGACGCTGGGAGGGCGTCGCAGGTCAGATCGCGCTTCTGCTCGGTGCGCTGCCGGCATTGTTGCTGTGGATAGGCTTCGGCGCGATGGGCGAAACGGTCATGGGCCTGAAGCTGCATCCGTTGTTCACCATTCCCGTCGCTGTTGGAATGTCAACACTGGTGCCGCTATTCGCCGCGCATTCTTTGCCGCGGCGCGCCTGGATGATGGCGGTCGCGGCCGTTCTTGTTGCTGCCGTTGCCACGGCGATCGTTGCCGGATTGCAGCCTGCCTACAGCGCCATCGCGCCGCAACGCTTGAATGTCACCTATGTGGAGGAGAACAACCGCGCGCTATGGACCGTGGATGCGCTGGCACCGGTGCCGCCCTCGATGAAAGCAATCGCGCATTTCTCGTCTGTGCCGGAAAAGATTTCACCGTTTGCCAGGGGGTCATCGTACGTCGCGCCAGCGGTCGATTTGCACATTCCGCTGCCAACGGCGCGTCTGTTGACCGACCGTCGAATCGGCAATGAACACAAGATCGCGCTCGCCCTTCATGGTTCCATCCACGCGAACCAGATGGCACTGATCCTGGCAACGCCCCGCGGCCTGAAGACCGTCGACGTCAACAACTGGCATTTCGATTCGCCGCCGCAATGGGCGAAACTTGATCGCGTGATGTTTGCCTGCATGAGCCGCGATTGTGCGTCCATCACATTGACTTTGACCTATGGAAACGATGTACCGCTCGACGCGATTCTGGTGGAAGATCGTTTCGGCCTGCCGCCGGGAGAGACCCGCCTGTTGAAAAGCCGGCCTGATACCGCCGTTCCGTCACAGAACGGCGACGGCGTGCTGCTGATTAATCGCCTGCATCTAGCGAAATAGATTATCGGCCGAGGCGAGTCGCGCTTAGCGCGTCGCGTATCTGAGGCAACTTAAACATCCACGTCAGTTACGAATTTCGCGTTTTCCTGGATGAACTGGAAGCGCAGCTCGGGGCGCTTTCCCATCAGGCGCTCGATCAGCGATTCGGTGTCCTTCGCTTCGTCCTCTGCGATTTCGACACGAAGCAGGCTGCGCGAGCCAGCCTTCATGGTGGTTTCCTTGAGCTGGTTTGGCATCATCTCGCCGAGGCCCTTGAAGCGCGAGATTTCCACCTTGGCGCCCTGCCGGAAGATGGTTTTCAGCAGCAACTCGCGGTGCGCTTCGTCGCGGGCATATTCGGTCTTTGCGCCCTGTGCGAGGCGGTAGAGCGGCGGCATGGCGAGATAAAGATGGCCTTGGCGGATGATGTTTGGCATCTCGCGATAGAAGAACGTCAGCAACAGGGAGGCGATGTGTGCGCCATCAACATCGGCGTCGGTCATGATGATGACCCGCTCGTAGCGCAGGTTGTCGTCGCAATAGCGCGAGCCGGTGCCGCAACCAAGCGCCTGCACGAGATTGGCGAGTTCCTGGTTCTGCTCCAGTTTCCCCGCGGCGGCGCTCGCCACATTGAGAATTTTGCCGCGCAACGGAAGCACGGCCTGCGTCGCCCGGTCGCGGGCCTGCTTGGCGGAGCCGCCGGCTGAATCCCCTTCCACGAGGAAGATTTCCGTTCCCGTTGCCGCGTCGCGGGAACAATCGGCGAGCTTGCCCGGCAGCCGCAGCTTGCGGGTCGCGGTTTTGCGGGAAACGTCGCGCTCCTGTTTGCGCTTGAGTCGTTCCTCTGCCCGGTCGACGACGAAGTCTAGGAGCTTGTCGGCTTCCTGCGGATCTTCGGCCAGCCAATGATCGAAATGATCGCGCACGATATTTTCGACGAGCCGCTGGGCATCGGCGGTCGATAATTTTTCCTTTGTTTGTCCCTGAAACTCCGGCTCGCGGATGAAGATCGAAAGCACGGCGCAGCCGCAGGCCATGATGTCTTCTGGCGTAATCAGAGCGGTCTTGCGGTTGTTGGCTCTTTCGCCGTGGGTCCGGAGCGACCGCGTGAGCCCGTTTCGCAAGCCCTGCTCGTGCGTGCCCCCCTGCGGCGTCGGGATCGTGTTGCAGTAGGAATGCAGGAACGGTTCCATTTCCGGAACCCAGCCGATTGCCCACTCGACCGCGCCTTTGCCATCCCGGTTTTCCGTTCGCCCCGAAAAGCGCCGTGCGGTGACGCTGGCGCGGTCTTCGATCTCGCTGGCCAGGAAATCGAGAAGGCCGCCCGGAAATTTGAGCGTCTCTTCGGCAGGCGTGTCGCTGGCGGCCTTAAGAAGTTCGGCCGCGCATTTCCAGCGGATTTCGACGCCGCGGAACAGATAGGCCTTCGACCGCGCCATTCTATAAAGGCTTGCCGGCGAGAAATGCGCGTCCTTACCGAATATGTCGACATCGGGCCTGAAGCTGACGATCGTTCCCCGCCGATTGACGGCGCCCGTCTCCTTCAATTTCCCGACGGCCTTGCCGCGGGAGAACCGCATGCGATATCCGCGCCTCTCGCGGGCGACTTCGACATCCATCCATTCGGAGAGGGCGTTAACGACGGACGCCCCAACGCCATGCAGCCCACCGGACGTATCGTAGACCTTGCCGCCGAACTTTCCGCCGGCGTGCAGGGTTGTCATGATCACTTCCAGCGCCGGCTTCCCGAGCTTGGGATGTGGATCGACCGGAATGCCGCGACCATTGTCGCGGACCATAAGCACATCGTCGGCAGCCAACTCGATCTCGATCCGGGTGGCATGTCCGGCGACGGCTTCGTCCATCGCATTGTCCAGGATCTCGGCGGCAAGGTGGTGCATCGCCCGCGCATCGGTGCCGCCGATATACATCCCCGGCCTGCGGCGGACAGGTTCCAGCCCTTCCAGGACTTCGATATCCCTGGCCGTATAGCCGTTCGGAGCAGCTCCGGGTTTGTCCTCGAAAAGGTCGGGAGATTTCGCCATTCACATCCACACAACAGAAAACAAGATTCGCGGTAACTCGACATTAACGAACATTGCGCGGTTGTGCGCGCAGAACGGTATATTCATCGCCGACAAGTCCGCGGCGCGAAACCTACAGGTTTTTCTTAAGGCCCTTGTCATAGAGTTGCGGAGTGGGTCGGCGCCGGCCGGATCGGAGCGTTCGGGATACGCAGATGAAAGAAGAGACTACAGGCTCCCAAGCCGTCGCGAGCGACGAAGCCCGCATGCTGCGCGCGCGGCTCGATTTTCTGATTGCGACGTTGCCCGTTACGACCTTGATCAATCCGTCCTGGGCCGCACTTTGCGTTCTTCCTTTCACAGGTGTTGTTCCAATGTTCGGCGCGATCGCGCCCTGGCGGCTGCTGCTGGCCATAGGTCTTCACATCTTCAATGGCCTTATCGCAGTTCATCTTGGCAAGGAATATTGCCGTAGCGACCGCGACGACGTTTCGTGGCTTCACCGCATTACCGCCTTCCAGGCGCTTGTCGGAGCCAGTTGGGGTCTTTTCGTTTGGCTTTTATGGGCGAACGGAAACCCGGTCAACCACGTTCTCGTCGTGGGCGTTGTTGCAGTAGTCCTATGGGTCTACGTCTTTTCACGAGGTACGCATCTTGCCGCACTTCTCGCAAGTACGACCCCGATTGCGCTGATGGCTATCGCGCGTTTTCTGTATCACCCGGACGGAATAGCGTGGCCGCTCACCGTGATTGTCGCGGTGACCTTTTTCTATTCGGTCGCATTCGCCCATATCTCGCGCCTGCGATACGACGCCATGCTGCGTACCAAATTCGTCAACGATGATCTGGCAGTCGAATTGAGGAACGCGCGCGACGAAGCCCTCAGGAAGCGGTTCGAGGCCGAAGCCGCCAACGCGTCGAAGACGACCTTTCTTGCCAATATGAGCCACGAGCTCCGCACGCCGCTCAACGCCATACTCGGTTTCTCCGATTTGATCGCCAACGAGAGACTCGGGCCGGTGGGAACTACCCGCTACCGTGAGTACGCTGGCGATATCAATTCCTCTGGCACCCATCTGTTGAGTCTTATCAACGATATCCTGGATATCGCGAAGATCGAGTCGGGCAAGATGGATCTCGAACCCCGCCTGCTCAATCCCGCGACCGTCATCGAGCAGGCGCTTCTGGTCGTACTTTCGCGGGCGCGGGGCAAAGGCCAGATTGTCAGATCGGAGATCGACGCAGTCGGCCTGATCGCCGACGAGCGGGCGGTTAAGCAGATTGTGATCAATCTGGTGTCGAATGCGGTAAAATTCACGCCGGCGGGCGGCATGATTACTATTTCTGGAGGGCGGACGGCGGATGGAGGTTACGAAATCCGCGTGCAAGATAACGGACCGGGAATATCGGCCGAACTGATCGAGAACGTCTTCATGCCGTTCAATCAGATCGACAACCGCTATAGCCGCCAGGCCGGCGGAACCGGTCTCGGCCTGTCGCTGGTCAGGGGTCTCGCGAACCTGCACGGCGGTCGCGCCTGGATCGAGAGCCAGGAGGGAGCGGGCGTGAAGGCCTGTGTCTATTTTCCGCCCACACTCCACGCCCCGATAGCCGTGCAAACGAGGAAGCGGCTTTACGCTTAGGATCGGGAACGCACGATGTAATCGTTCAAGCAGATTTTAGGGGTCGGCAACCAGGATCTGATTCCGCCGTGTTGAAGAGGGAAGCCGCCGTGGGCTATGGACAGCGATTGCGCATGCAACGGAGCGCAGATGTCCGCGTCCTGAAGGCGCAGCTGGATCTCATTGCCAGCGTTGTACGCTCGGCGCGGTTCACGGCGCCGCTTTACGCCGCCGTGATCGCCTGGTTGGGGTGCGATGCTTTCGGTTTTTTCGGCCACCGCGAAATCGGAATTGCGGCCATTCTGCCCGCCGCGGTTGCTCTTACAGCCTGGACTTCGACAAAGCTGATCGACCGATATGCACGCGAATCTTCCGGCCGCGTAAGCTCCGAACAGTTGCAGGCCTGGTTTCCACGTTTCGTGGGCGTACAGATTGCACTCAGTTTGTCATGGAGTCTGACACCATGGCTGTTGTGGGTCCCGGGCGACTCTCTCAACCATATGTTTCTGGCGGTCGCCGTCAGTTGCGTTCTGGGTGCGCTCGCAGTCAGTCGCGTCAATCACATGGATATGTTCGTGGCTGCGCTGGTGCCGCTTGTCGCAATCGACACGCTTCGTTTCCTGACCGGAGGAACCTGGATCGACATCGGGATCGCCTTGTTCCTGCCGCTTTTCGCAGCCCAATTCTTTTTTGACGGACGTAGGCTGATCCATCGGTTGGACGAGGATTCGCGCCTCAGGTTCGAAGTTGAAGACCTGGCGCATGAACTGGAGGAGGCTCGCGACGAAGCATTGCGCAAACGCTTCGAGGCCGAAACGGCAAACGCATCCAAGACGGCCTTTCTCGCCAATATGAGCCACGAATTGCGCACACCTTTGAACGCCATTCTTGGATTCTCCGAAATTATCGCCAAGGAGTGCTTCGGGTCGGTCGGTTCGCAACGCTATCGGGAATACGCAGGCGACATTCACTTGTCCGGGTCGCACCTGTTGAGCCTGATCAACGACCTGCTCGACGTTGCAAAGATCGAGGCCGGCAGGATGGAGATCCAGCCGGACTTGCTCGACGTACGCCGCACGTTCGAGGGGGCTCTCACGATCATAGGCGCGAAGGCCCGCGACCGGCGGCAGGATCTCTTGATCGACATAGACCCCGCTTCGCCACAGCTCTTCGCCGACGAACGCGCACTGAAACAGATTTTGATCAATCTCGTGTCGAACGCGGTAAAATTCACGCCAGTGGGGGGACGGATACGCGTTGTCGGTTCGCGAGCGCCTTGCGGGGATTTTCAGATTATCGTTGAAGACAACGGGCCGGGAATCCCGCGCGAAAAGCTTGGTGGAATATTTAGGCCGTTCAGCCAAGTCGATAACAGCTACGACCGTCAGGGTGGCGGCACCGGGCTGGGTCTGGCTCTCGTTCGAGGTCTGACCGAGTTGCATGGCGGCCGTGCCTGGATCGAGAGCGATTACGGCAACGGTTGCCGGGCCTATGTGGTCCTACCGCGCGGACCAGAACCGCGCAGCAGCGCAATCGAACGCAACGCGAATATGGCAACCGCAGCCGCTTGATCCGGCGCGCCATTCTTCGCTGGAGCACATTACCGACAGAGCGAGATTGTTCCCCGCGTCTCCGGTCCCAAAAAACACTCAGACGCTGTAGTACATCTTGAACTCGATCGGATGCGGGGTGTGTTCGAGAGCGTAAACTTCGCCCATTTTCAGCTCGATATAGCTGTCGATGAAATCGTCTGAGAACACTCCGCCCTTCTTCAGGAACGAACGGTCGGCATCGAGGCATTCCAGCGCCTGCCTCAGCGAGCCGCAGACAGTTGGCACTTCCTTCAGCTCTTCCGGCGGAAGCGAATAAAGATCCTTGTCCATCGGATCGCCCGGATGAATCTTGTTCTCGATCCCGTCGAGACCAGCCATCAGAAGTGACGCATACGCCAGGTAGGGATTGGAGCCGGGGTCGGGAAAACGCACTTCCACCCGCTTGCCTTTGGGGCTGGCAGAAAAAGGGATGCGACACGAAGCGGAGCGGTTGCGCGAGGAATAGGCGAGCAATACCGGAGCCTCGAAGCCCGGTATGAGTCGCTTGTAGGAGTTGGTCAGGGAATTGGTGAAGGCGTTAACGGCCCTGGCATGCTTGATAATGCCGCCGATATAATACAGGCATGTATCGGAGAGATCGGAGTAGCCCGACCCGGCAAAGAGCGGCTTGCCCGCTTTCCAGATCGATTGATGAACATGCATGCCGGAACCATTGTCCCCTGCAATCGGCTTCGGCATGAAGGTCGCAGTCTTGCCATAAGCAGCGGCGACCTGGTGGATCACATATTTGTATATTTGCATGGCGTCGGCACAGCGCGTGAGCGGCTTGAACTTGAAGCCCAGTTCATGCTGCGCGCCGGCCACTTCGTGGTGATGTTTTTCGGGTTCGATTCCCAGATCACCCATGATGGCGAGCATTTCACTGCGGATGTCCTGCGCCGAATCAACAGGAGGAACGGGAAAGTACCCCCCCTTCACGGCGGGTCGGTGCCCGAGATTGCCCGATTCGTATTCGGTCCCGGAATTGTAGGCGCTTTCCGCAGAATCCAGGTAATAGAAAGCCCGGTTCATGCCCACATCGAAACGCACGTCATCAAAAATAAAAAATTCGGCTTCCGGGCCGAAGAAAACCTGATCGCCGGCGCCGGAAGCGGTGACATAATTTTCTGCAGCCTTAGCAATGGAACGTGGGCAGCGCGCGTAGCGTTGGCCGGTTGTGGGCTCGATGACGTCGCAAACGATCGCCAGCGTGGTCTGCGCAAAAAATGGGTCGATGATTGCCGTCTCGCAATCGGGCACGAGTGTCATGTCCGATTCATTGATCGCCTTCCACCCTGCGATCGAGGAGCCGTCGAACATCGTGCCGTTGGTGAGGAAATCGTCGTCGACCATCGAAAGATCGAAGGTGACGTGCTGCCACTTCCCCCGTGGGTCGGTGAAGCGCAAATCGACGAATTTGACTTCCTTCTCTTTGATCAGTTTCAGAACGTCACTCGCATTGCTCATGGCGGCTCCTTTGACAATTGCACGGTTCGATCCGCGATTGGCATTCAAATGGCGTCCGCGCCGTTTTCGCCAGTGCGGATGCGGATGGCTTCCTGGATTTCGGAAACGAAAATCTTTCCGTCGCCGATGCGTCCGGTTCGGGCGGCCTTCTGGATTGCCTCCACTGCCGCTTCCAGCCGCTCGTTCGTAACGACGATCTCGATTTTCACCTTCGGGAGAAAATCCACGACATACTCTGCGCCGCGGTAAAGCTCGGTGTGGCCTTTTTGCCGGCCAAAGCCTTTCGCTTCCGTCACCGTGATGCCCTGTATGCCCACTTCCTGAAGCGCTTCCTTCACTTCGTCCAGCTTGAAGGGCTTGATGATGGCTTCGATTTTTTTCATGGACGCACTCCTGGCTCCGGACCGGTGCCGACCGCCAATCCCGATTAGAGAATTGGCACGCCGCGTGCCAGATGCATCCGCCGTAGGCACAGGTGATTTCGGTGGGTTATTTGACCAGCCGCAATGCCAGATGCTCAAATGTTCACCACCGTGCCCGATTTTGTGCCGGCAGGTGCGGCTCCGTCGCCTCGGCGTTGCGCGGGCACAGCCCGTTTCGCCGTGTGCGGCCCGGTTCCGGAAGAAGCGTGATGCCCTCATCAACCCCAATTTCCCGTTTCAATCCTGTTTTTGGCAGCCTGGGAACCACGATTTTTACCGTTATGTCGGCGCTGGCGGTCGAATACCGCGCCGTGAACCTGGGTCAGGGATTTCCGGACGAGGACGGTCCGCTCGCGATACGCGAAGCGGCGTCCAGAGCGTTGATCGAAGGTCCCAATCAGTATCCCCCGACTCGCGGCCGAATGGAATTGCGCCGCGCGATTGCTGCGCATGCACAAAAATTCTACGGCCTGAATTTGGACCCCGAACGCGAGGTGCTGATAACTTCGGGGGCGACCGAAGCGCTCACTGCCAGCATTATTGCTCTGGCGGGGCCTGGCGACGAAGTGGTATTGATTGAGCCCGCCTACGATTCCTACAAGCCGATCGCCGAGGCTGCCGGGGCAACAGTCAGATTTGTGAAACTGACGCCGCCGGACTGGCGGCTGTCCTACGCCGCTCTCGCGTCTGCCGTAACGCAAAAGACGCGGGCCATTCTTCTCAACACGCCGCTCAATCCCATGGGACGCGTCTTCAGTCGCGAGGAGATCGAAGCGGTGGCTCAGGTGGTGCGGGACGCGGAAGCGGTCGCGATCTGCGACGAGGTTTACGAGCATCTCGTGTTCGACGGGAGAGCCCACATTCCGCTGATGACGCTGCCCGGCATGCGGGAGCGTGTTGTACGCATTGGGTCCGCCGGAAAAATGTTTTCGCTGACGGGATGGAAGATCGGTTGGGTGACCGGCGCACCGGCGCTCATCGAGGTCATCGCCAGAGCGCACCAATTCCTTACCTTCACGACATCGCCCGCATTGCAACTTGGCATCGCGCACGCGATCGAGCATGAGATGGATTTTACTCTGGCGCTGACCAGGTCACTCGAGGTCAATCGCGATCTTCTGGCCGCCGGTCTCGCGGGACTCGGTTTCGACGTGCTGCCCTGCGAAGGTTCCTATTTTTTGACGGCGGGAATCCGGTCACTGACGAATGAGTCCGATTTCGCTTTTTGCCAGCGTCTTGTACGCGAAGCGCGCGTGGCCCTCATTCCGCTGAGCAGTTTCTTCGACAACCGCTCGCCGGATCATCTTGTTCGTTTTGCCTTTTGCAAGCGACGCGGAATGATTGTGGAAGCTTTGAACCGTCTGGAGCGCTATTTCACCGGCCACGGCAAACGAAAATGATCGATCCCCGAACGCCGGTTCTGGTTGGCGCCGGCCAATTCACGCAACGCACCGCTCGCGAAGGCCGGCTTGGCGATAGCCTCGATCCCATTGCAATGTTGGCAAGAGCCGCGAAGCTTGCAATGCGCGACACCGGTAGTGACGCAGCGATGCCTGCCATCGATACCGTTGCCGTCGTCCGATTTACCGCGGATTCGCCGGGAGAGCAGGGGCGATTGCCCACGCGCATGTTCCGCAATCCGCCGTTATCCCTGGCGCGGAGGCTGGGCATATCGCCGCGACGGCTTTCTTACGTCGCAGCCGGCGGCGATACGCCACAATGGCTCGTGAATCGAACGGCGGACGAGATCGCGAACGGCGAATGCGAGGCGGCATTGCTGGTCGGCGCCGAATATATCGCAACGCTGCTCGCATCGATCAAAGCCGGGTTCGATCTCAGCTGGAGCGCGAACCGCGATGTCGATCTCGGCTGCGATCCGGACGAAATCGGCGATACGCGCTCCGGCACAAGTCCGTACGAACGAAAATACGGTTTGCATTTCCCCGTGAACGCTTACCCGTTATTCGAGAACGCCATCCGCGGAGAGCGCGGTCGCGATTCAGCGAGCCATCTCAAGACGATGGGCCAGCTGTTTTCGCCGTTCTCGAAGGTGGCATCGGAAAATCCCCATTCGTGGTTTGCCACGTATCGCACGCCGGCCGAAATTGCCACGCCGTCGGAGAAAAACCGTTATGTTGGATTCCCGTATACGAAGTATCTGAACGCGGTCATCGAAGTAGATATGGCGGCGGCCGTAGTGATGACCAGCGTCGACAAGGCGCGCAAGCTCGGCATTGACGAACGCCTATGGGTTTTTCTGCACGGTTGTGCGGACGCGAGCGATCTGTGGCATCTCAGCGAGCGCGTCGACTATCACTCGTCGCCTGCCATTCGGACGCTTGGGAAAAGCGCGTTTGCGATGGCCGGCGTGGGCCCGCGCGAACTTTCCTTCATCGACCTTTACTCCTGCTTTCCTTCGGTTGTGCAGATCGCCTGTCACGAGCTCGGCATCGACGAGAACGATCCGCGCGGACTGACGGTCACGGGAGGGCTGCCCTATTTCGGCGGTCCCGGCAGCAACTACGTCATGCATGCGATCGCTACGATGATGGAAAGGCTGCGTGCGCAACCGGGCACCTACGGGCTGTGTACGGGTAATGGCTGGTATGTGACGAAGCATTCCGCCGGGATTTACTCGACAAAACCGGTCGAGGGCCGCTGGAAACGCGAGCAGCCGGAGAATTACCAGAAGGACATCAACGCGATGCCGCATCCGTCGGTAACGGAAACGCCCGGCGGACGGGCGAAGATCGAGACTTACACTGTAGTGACAGACCGCAAAGGTAAGCGTTTCGGTATCGTTATCGGCAGACTTGAGGACGGCACGCGCTTTCTCGCCAACTCCCGGGCCGACACTGTTACGCTCAACCGGATGATGCGGGAAGAAATGCTGGGCCGCGTGGGGCGGGTGAGCGTGACGCCGCTGAACAATCTCTTTGAGTTCGATTGAAATGCGGATCGAAATCGTGGACGGCGAAGAAGGTTGGCGGCGCACCGAGCGGCTCGGTTTGCCGTGGTAGGGAGATTGCGCGGCAATGCCCCGGATCTACATGGTTCGCCACGCTCGCGCGGCGACGGGATTTGGCGAGTCCATGGACCCGAGTCTCGACGCGCTCGGGAAAACGCAAGCCGAAAAGCTTGCCGCGCAGCTCCGCTCTTTGGGCCCATTCGCCATTTTATCGAGTCCGCTTGCGCGCGCGCGCGAAACCGCGGAACCACTTGCCAAATACTGGAATAGCGAGCCTGCAATAGAGCAGGCACTCGCAGAAATACCTTCGCCAACCAGCGACCTTCGGGCGCGGGGGGCGTGGCTCCGAGGATTCATGGCCGGGTTTTGGCGCAATGCCACTCCGTCGCTTGTCGGGTGGCGCGAGCGAGCGATTGCTGTGCTTCTCTCGCTGCCAGAAGATT
>Ga0208849_1001440_pt1 | contig 16621 bp, 13 predicted proteins | sample NGESurdeep072012_10_FD_184470 | JGI IMG/M metagenome (GOLD analysis project Ga0208849, IMG submission 184470) | Arctic peat soil microbial communities from Barrow, Alaska - NGEE Surface sample 53-3 deep-072012 (SPAdes) | ecosystem: Environmental > Terrestrial > Soil > Wetlands > Peat ...
GCGCTGTCCAGCGTGAGTCTGGTCGGGTAGTTGACGCTTCCGAGCGGATCGGAAGGCGCAACGCTGTCGAAGTTGAGGGTTGTAAGGCCCGAGGCGGCCGCCGCGAAACTGGCGTAGTCAGTGTAGGTGGTGTCGGCACGCGCGACACCTGCCGCGGACGCCAGCACGATTCCGGCGCAAAACAAACTTAGTATTCTGCTTCTCATTTGGTCTCCCTTTATGTTGCGCAGGCATGGATGGCTCTGCTTACTGGAGACTGCGTACACGGGAAACAAAATGACTCAAATATCTGCAACCGAAAAGGTGAAGCGGCGCTAGGAAGCTAAGGCGGTGCGGATTTCCGCCAACTCTTCGCTGGTGAAGCGGCAGTTTTCGATGGCCTGGACGTTGGCGCGGATGTGCGCGGGCTGCATCATTGCCGGGATGACGGCGGAAATGCCTGTGCCGTCCAAGATGACGTTGAAGATCAACTCCAGCAGAAGCTGCGGGTCGTCGTTCGCGAGCTTTTCGCGGAGTTCGGCGGAGAGTTCCGGCGACTTGGCGAGTTTCGCTATGCGCTCCCGGCTGGCCGCTACGCCCGTGGGGCCGCCGAAGGGGTGGTTGGCAACGAGGAACATCTCTTTTTGCTGCGCCGTCTGCGTGGTGAACGCGATGTTCGAGAGGTTGACCGGGAACTGCGCGGCGGTGAGGACTGGCGGCCGTTCGGCGAACGTCTTTTCGATGACGGGAATATCGGCGGAAAGGCCGGCCATGCGCACTTTGCCCTGCTCGACCAGGCGGCCGAGGGCTTCGAGCAGATCATCCTGTTGGAGGATAGAGACCGGCGGCCCGTGCATCAGCAGCATGTCCAGATAGTCGGTGCGGAGCTGGCGAAGGCTGGTTTCGAGGCTCGATTGCAGCGTGGCCAGCGAGAACTGGTTGGCGTTGAGTTGGTTGGCAGCCTGACGTTGCGCGGCCTGGCGAAGGCTCGGCACCAGGCGCACGGCGGCGCGGAAGCCAACACCGGTAATTGCGCCGCAGATACCGATCAACGCGGCCCAGAACATGATGCCGCTGAGCTGGCCCTGCTTGGCCGCGGTCAGTCCCGCGCGCAGCAGCTGATCCGCGCGCACGAACAGCCGTGAACCCAGCTGCGCCACGGCCTCCGCGGCCGAGCTGTACCAGCCGCGCCCAGGCTCTTCACCAGCGGCGCGGCGCGGCGGCGTCACCGCAATATGCCCTCGGCGTACGCATCCGGCGCGAAGTTGACGAAGCGCGTGTACTGGCCCTGGAAGGTCAGCAGAAAGCCGCCGATCTCGCCATTGCGATGTTTTGCCAGATCGATCTCGGCGATGCCTTTCTTGGTGGTGTTCTTGTCGTACACCTCATCGCGATAGATCAGCAGGATCATGTCGGCGTCCTGCTCAATACTGCCACTATTGTGACTGACTATGCCGTCGGCCATCCAACAGGCGGTGGCCGGAACAGTGAGGTCATAAACGTCGTCTTCGCCGGCTGGCTCAATCGCAACGATTCGATCCCAAAACAAATCGCTTTCGCAGATCTCGCGTAGCTGCGGGTCTTGCAGTATGTCGGCGTATTTGGCGATCAGCGTTCGCGTTGGTGCGTGATCGAGATTGACATTCAAATAACCGCGCCTTGCTGCCATTTGGCCGCGCGAGATCCCCTGTTGCTGCATCAACACTTGGACACGTTGCAATACCTCTTCAGGCAAAGTATCAACATTAGGGTTGGGGCTGACCCCCACCAACGCGGCGGCCAGTGCGTCTGCTTTCTTTTGTCGCGGACCAAACGCACCAATTTTTGTGAGAAATGCCGTCTGTGGCCCCACGCCTCTGACCCAGACCATATGCACCGGGTTCTTGTAACCCGACGTCACCGTTTGAATCCTCGCGACAATTCCAAACCGTAGCAGCAGCGCCGCGACATCGTCCGCTAAGCCGCGACTGCAAGTCGAAAAATGCACGCCGTGCCCGCCTCGCTGGCCCGGTTTGCTTACGTAAATAGTGCCGTCCGTAGCCCACAGATGACGCAGTAACAGCGCAATCTGGTTATTGCCCAGGCGAAACGCCGCCTCCGGAATCCGCTTAGCGTGCGATCTCTGTCCAAAAATCCCCAGTTCCCGAAGCCATAAATTCAATCCCGCTGGCTTCCAGCGATTGCCGTTGCCCGAGAGCAGCAGTTGATGCCATTTTCCACGTCCGGCGTAGCGGGTGACTTTAAGGCCAAATTGCCCGGTTGCGGCACGGCGCACAAGCTCGCTGCAGTCCTCCGAGGCGGTCGTATAGCGCATGGGTTGCTGCTTGAGATAGCTGCCATCACCGATGAGCTGCCCGAGCAGCGCCACCCGATCGTCCGGCCATACCTCAACAGTTTCTGGTTCGGGCAATTTTCCTGAAATGGCCAACTGATCGCCGATTCGGAGTTCACTGACCTGTCGCCAACCAGCCGACGAAAAAAGCCGATGCTTCGCGGTTGCGCGGATCCTGCGGCCACTGGCCAGAACGAGCTGATGAATTGGTTTCTTGCCCACAGCCCAAACCAGATCAGATTGAGCGCTGGTAATACGCCCGCCCTCGGTCATCGACAGAACGTCGGGCGTTTGCCCCACTAAGTTGCTGATCGGCACACGCCTGCCATCGGCCAGGCAAACCAGCGTATCGCCGGTTACGCACTCGCGGAGATCCGACATCACCGGCTTTTTTTCCGTGCGCTGTTCGACGCTGCGGTTGAGCTGCGACAGTGCTATCACGGGCAATGCGAGTTCCTTCGCCAACGCCTTGAGACTTCGCGAAACTTCGGCGATTTCAGTGGCGCGATTCTCCTTCGTGCCCGGAACCTGCATGAGCTGCAGATAATCGACGATCACCAGGTCCAGACCGTGCTCGCGCTTGAGGCGGCGGGCACGCGCGCGCAACTCGGTCGGCGTCAGGCCCGCCGACTCGTCGATGAAGATCTTCGCTTCCGAGAGCTGACTGGTCGCGGAAGTAATGCGTACCCAGTCGTCGTCGGAAATGCGTCCGGTACGAATATTGTTCATCGGCACGTGACCGATCGAGGACAGCATGCGGGTAACCAGCTGCTCCGACGGCATCTCCATGCTGAAGATCGCGACCGAAGCCTTGATGTCCGGGTTAATGGCGGCGTACTCCGCCATATTGACGGCGAGTGTGGTCTTGCCCATGGACGGCCGGCCGGCAATCACCACCAGATCTCCGGGACGAAGCCCGCCGGTCTTGTTGTCGAAGTCGGTGAAGCCGGTGGCCAGGCCGCGCAGCTTGTTCGGATTGGTGTGCCACTCGTCTATCTTGTCGATCAATGGCGGCAACAAGGCACTGACGCGCACGACGCCGGAGCCCAGGCGGGTGCCCTGCTCGGCGATTTCAAACACGCGGGCCTCGGCACGATCCACCAGATCGCGGGCCGGCAGGCCCTCATCACTGAATACCGAGGAAGCAATGGCGCGTCCGGCTTCGATCAGGGCGCGCAACAGCGCCCGCTCGCGCACGATGTTGGCGTAGGCGCGGACATTAGCCGCAGTCGGGGTATCGCGTGCGAGTGTGCCCAGATAGGCCAGGCCCCCGGCATCCTCCAGCCGTGCGCGTCGCTCAAGCTGCTCGGACACCGTGACCACATCACCCGGCCGTCCGGTCGTGACCAGTTCGGCGAGCGCTTCGTAAATGAGCCGGTGATCGGGCCGATAGAAGTCTTCGGCCGTGACGATATCGGCAACCTGGTCCCAGGCGCTGCCGTCGATCAGCAGTGCCCCCAGCACCGATTGCTCGGCTTCGACCGAATGCGGCGGGGTCAGCCCTTCGGTGCTGGAGCTGCCGCTGTCGCGTCGCATACGCAGCGGCATATCGCTCACGCGCGCTCCCCGTTTAGCTGCGCTGTCACTTCAGCGGTGCCAGCCGGTCAGCCGCGGGCCGTCAGGCCGCTTCTTCGGCGACGATCACGACCGGCAGCTCGACGTTGACGTCGGCATGCAAATGCAGTTGCACACTGTGCTCGCCGACCACGCGCAGCGGTCCGGCAGGCAGGCGCACTTCGCTGCGCGCCAGGGCGTGACCCGCCTTGGTGCTGTGCTCGGCAATATCGGCGGTGCCGACCGAGCCGAACAACTTGCCCTCGGTGCCAGCCTTGGCGGTGATGGTGAGCTTGAATTCCTTGAAAGCCTCGGCACGGCTCTGTGCCTGCGAGAGTTCGTCGTTCGCGCGCGCCGTGAATTCGGCGCGGCGAGTCTCGAACAGCGCAACGTTGGCCGGCGTGGCCAGTGTTGCCTTACCCTTGGGCAGCAGGTGGTTGCGGCCGTAACCGGATTTCACGCGCACGCGATCGCCGATGTTGCCGAGATTCGCTACCTTCTGCAGCAATATGAGTTCCATGGCGATTGCTCTCAGTGCTGATCGGTATAGGGCAGAAGCGCCAGGAAGCGGGCACGCTTGATGGCCGTGGCCAACTGCCGCTGGTAGTAGCTCTTGGTTCCCGTGATCCGGCTCGGCACGATCTTGCCGGTCTCAGTCACGTAGTTTTTGAGCGTTGCCAAATCTTTGTAGTCGATCATCGCCACACCATCGGCGGTGAAGCGACAGAATTTCTTGCGCCGGGTAAAGCGCGATGTGCTTGGAGTACGCATTACATACCTGCCGACATGGGTTCGTCATCGTCACGGTCATCGTCGCGGTCACGACGGCCGGCCTCGCCTTCCTCTTCAGCCTTCGCCATCGGCGAGGCTTCAGTGATCGCGGTCTCGACACCTGTGACCAGGTGGCGCAACACTGCGTCGCTGAACCGGAATGCGCCGGTGAGCTCGGTTAGGGTCTTTTGATCGACCTCGATGTTGAGCAGCACGTAGTGTGCTTTGTGGACCTTGGCGATTGGGTAGGCGAGCTGGCGGCGGCCCCAGTCCTCGACCCGATGCACGGTGCCGTTGCCGGCCGCAATCATGCCGCGATAGCGCTCGAGCATGGCCGGAACCTGCTCGCTCTGGTCAGGATGCACCAGAAATACGATCTCGTAATGCCTCACTCATATCCTCCTTATGGGTAATGCCGCCCGCCTGAGTATTGAAGGCCTGGAGCCCGGTGCGGCAAGGAGATCCGGCAAGCCAGGTGGCTACCGGGTCGTCGTAAAAGGGCGGCAAGAATACAAAAAGCGGCCCGCCTAAGCAATGGCGCAAATATGCGCCCTACCTGGAAATTCAGGGGCTCCCGGTGGCAGAGGCATCGCGCTGGCGCACGGCCTCGTACAGCAGCATTCCAGCCGCCACCGAGACATTGAGGCTTTCCACGGCGCCGCGGCTGGGCAGACGGACCAGCCAATCGCACTGACGGCGCGTCAAAGCCCGCAGTCCGCCTCCCTCGGCACCCAGCACCAGCACTCGCGGGCCGGTCAGATCCACCTGCGCGGCCGTCTGCGGCCCCTCTGCGTCAGCGCCCACGATCCACAGGCCGGCCTCCTTGAGCAGGCCCAGGGCGCGGGCGAGATTGGTCACCGTGACCACGGGAGTGGTCTCGGCCGCGCCGGTCGCGACTTTGCGCGCGGTCGCGTTCAGGGGCGCAGCCCGGTCACGCGGCACGACCAGTGCCAGCACGCCGCAGGCATCGGCCGTGCGCAGACAGGCGCCCAGATTGTGCGGGTCCTGCACGCCGTCGAGTGCCAGCACTATCGGGTTATGACTTTCGGCGACGGCTTTGAGCAGATCCTCTTCGCGCCAGGGCGCCAGCGGCACCACCTCGGCCACGACTCCCTGATGCACCACATCGCCCAGGCGCGCGAGCAGACGGCCGGCGTCGATGCGTTCCAGTGCACAACCCGCTGCGCGCGCCAGCTGCTCGATTTCCGTGGCCTTGGCGTCCGAACGACCCTGCTGGATATAAACCCGAACCACGCGCCCGGCCTGGCGCGTGAGCAGCGCGCGCACGGCGTGCAGGCCGTAGACGACTTCAGTCCGAGGCGAGCTCAAGATCAATCAGCCCTTCGACCGGCTTGACCGAGGCGACCACCACACGCAGGCGCACGCCGGGAGCAAGCCTGCGCTTGCTGCGCTGGCCCAGCCACTGGCCGCCATCGCGCGCCATCTGATAGTCGTCATCACGCAGCGATGACAGCGCCAGCAGGCCGTCCACACCCATGACGAGCAGTTGCACGAAGCAGCCGAATTCGGTGACCGTGGTGATCAGGCCATCGAAAGTCTGTCCCACCCGGTCGCGCAGGTACACGCACTTGAGAAAGGTCGCGACATAGCGATCGGCCTCATCCGAGCGGCGCTCCAGGCGCGAAAGATCCGAGCCGACGGCTGCGAGCTCCGGTCCCGCCGGTGGCGGCGGCATCGGCGCCCCCGAACGCGCGCGCAGCGCGCGATGCACCATCAGGTCCGGATAGCGCCGGATGGGTGAGGTGAAATGGGCATAGTCGGTCAGCGCCAGGCCGAAGTGTCCGATGTTATCGGGCTGGTACAGCGCCTGCGCCATCGATCGCACCACCAGCGACTCAATGAAGGGACGGCTTTGCGGATCGCGCAGCCGCGGGGCGATAGCCGCCAGATCGCGCGGCTTCACCGGATCGGGCAACTGCAGTTCCAGGCCCAGCACGCGCAGCGTGGCACGCAACTGATCGAGCTTGCGCGTATCCGGCGGCGCGTGCACACGAAACAGGGCCGGCACGCCCTGCTCGCGCAGTTCCTGCGCCACCGCCACGTTGGCGATCACCATGCATTCCTCGACCAGCCGGTGCGCATCATTGCGCGAGACGAACTCGATCGCGCGCACGTGCTCGCCCTCGAATACGAACTCCGCTTCCGGCGCATCGAAATCGAGCGCGCCGCGCCGCTTGCGCGCCGACGACAGCGCGCGATAGACATCGACCAGCGGCAGCAGCCGCTCGATCAGGCCGCCCAGGCTGGCGCGCGCGGCCGGCGCTTCCAGAAACAACGCCTCGTGCGCAGAGGTATAGGTCAGCCGCGCAGCCGAACGCATCACCGCCGGGTAGAAGCGGCCGCCCTCAAGCACGCCGCGTTTCGAGATGCGCATGTCGGCGACCATGCACAGCCGGTCCACGTGCGGCTCGAGCGAGCACAGGTGATTCGACAGCGCCGTCGGCAACATCGGCAGCACGCGCGTCGGAAAATAAACCGAGGTACCACGCGCGCGCGCTTGCGTATCGAGCGCCGAGCCGGGTCGCACGTAATGACTGACATCGGCGATTGCCACCAGCAGACGAAAGCCGCCGTCCGCCAGCCGCTCGGCGTACACGGCATCGTCGAAATCGCGCGCATCCTCGCCGTCGATGGTGACCAGCGGCAGCGCCCGCAAATCCGTGCGTTGCGCGGACTCGGCCGGGTCGACACTCTTGCCCCATTGCACCGCTTCGCGTAGGGCCGCCGCGGAAAATTCCACGGGTAGGCCAAAACGCGCGATCGCCGCCTCGGTGGCCATCTGCACCGGACGATCGGGGTCGAGCTTCTGCTCGATCCGGGCTTCGGCGTCCTGGTGCTCCTGCGGATACTTCAGCATCCGCGCGATCACCCAATCGCCGGTCTTTGCCTGGGCAGGATTCTCCATCACCTTGCAGAGCAGACCCAGACGCTGGTCCGCGGAGCGCACGCTCAGGCCGCGCGAGGTGGTCTCTACTGTGGCGAGAAAGGCCTGCACACCGTGTTCGAGTACTTCGAGCACCCGCCCGGCATAGCGCCCCTGGCCATCGGCGCGCACTTCCACGCGTACGCGATCGCCATGCATGAGCCCGTGCATGCCCTGCGGCGGAATGAATACCGAATCGGTCAGTGCGTCGGTGCGCACGAAACCGTAGCCGTTGCGGTTGGCGCTGAGTATGCCGTCCGCCTCCATCAGCACCGTGGCAGGCGCGCGCCGGGATTGGCTGCGGCGCGTGCCGCCGGCCGCCGGGCTCACACGTCGCGGCGCGCCCGGTTTGCTGGAGGCTGGTTTCGCGGCAGTCGGTATTCGCGCCGGTGGATTGGATCGAGCATCGCGCTTGGGCGGCCGCTGTTTTCCGCTACGTCTCAATTGACAGTCCCCGACCCCTTCCGTACATTGCGCCGCCCACCCGGTGCCCAGGTGGCGGAATTGGTAGACGCACTAGTTTCAGGTACTAGCGGGGCGACCCGTGGAGGTTCGAGTCCTCTCCTGGGCACCATATAATCAATGATATACGGATAGTAACTACAGTAACGCATTAAGCTTTTTTCGCCCCAGGAAATCACAGCCGCGCAGCCTAGCAGCTTTTGTGATTCGCCCCGCATGGTTACTGCAGGCGCGCTGACACCAGCGTTGCGACAAATTCATCCACCCTCATAGCGGCGAGTCTGGGTCGATCCGCGCACACAGCGATGATGCTCTGCGCCTGCCGCGCATCGAATTGCTCGTTGACGCTGGCTTCGAATTTTCTCACCAGCACCGGCATGCCTTCCGCACGCCGTTTGCGATGACCGATCGGATAGTCCACGACCACGCGTTGGCTGACACTGCCGTCGGTGAACATCACCTGCACGGCGTTGCCGATGTAGCGCTTGTCGGCGGCGTAGTAATCACGCGTGAAATCCGGGTTTTCCTTGACCTCCATCTTCGCCCGTAACGCGTCCACTCGTGGGTCGCGCGCAATGTCGTCCTCGTAGTCATGCGCGCTGAGCCGGCCGAACAGCAACGCAATGGCCACCATGTACTGGATGCAATGATCGCGATCGGCCGGATTGGCGAGTGGGCCGGTCTTATCAATGATCCGGAGGCCCGGTTCCTGGGTTTCGATCACGATTCTTTCGATCTGATCGAGCCTGGCCTTGATCTGCGGATGCAGGGTCATCGCTGCCTCGACCGCGGTCTGCGCGTGGAATTCCGCCGGGAAGGAGATTTTGAACAATATGTTTTCCATTACGTAGCTGCCAAACGGCTGCGGCAGTTGAAGGGACTGGCCGCGAAACAATACGTCCTGGAATCCCCACGTCCTGGCGGTCAACGCTGACGGGTAGCCCATCTCACCCTTGAGCGCGAACAGGGCAAGACGCACCGCGCGGCTGGTGGCATCACCCGCGGCCCAGCTCTTGCGTGAACCGGTGTTGGGCGCGTGACGATAGGTGCGCAAGGCGCCGCCATCGATCCAGGCATTGGAGATCGCGTTGATGACCTGCTCGCGGCTGCCGCCAAGCATCACTGTCGCCACTGCAGTCGAGGCCACGCGTACCAGCAGCACATGATCGAGGCCGACGCGATTGAAGCTGTTTTCCAGCGCCAGAACGCCCTGGATCTCATGCGCCTTGATCATCGCGGTCAGCACGTCGTGCACCGTGAGTGGCTTGCCGTTGCGCGCCAGATAATCGGCCAGTGCCAGGATGGCACCGAGATTGTCGGACGGGTGGCCCCACTCTGCCGCCAGCCAGGTGTCGTTGAAATCCAGCCAGCGAATCATGGTGCCGATGTTAAATGCCGCATTGATCGGATCGAGCTCATAGGCGGTGCCGGGTACCCGTGCGCCGCCCTTGAGCGTGGCTCCCGGCACCACCGGCCCGAGCAGCCTGGTGCAGGCCGGATACTTCAGTGCCTGAAAGCCGCAGGCCAGCGTATCCAGCAGGCAGTAATACGCGGTCTGGTAGGCCGCTTCGCTGTCGACCGAAAAGCCCAGCGCGTAGTCGGCAATGGCGGTCAGAACGGCGTCGGGTTGTGGACGCTCAGCGGACTTGGCGTTGACTGACATGAGTACCCTTCGGGTTCAGGGGCGCTGCGCCAATGGCACGAATTTCTGCACATCCGGACCGATGTAGTTGGCGCTCGGGCGGATGATCTTGCCATCCAGCCGCTGCTCGACGATGTGCGCAGCCCAGCCACTGGTGCGTGCAATCACGAACAATGGCGTGAACATCGCAGTCGGCACGCCCATCAGGTGATAGGACACGGCAGAAAACCAATCCAGGTTGGGAAACATGTTTTTGGTCTGCTTCATCACCGCTTCCAGCCGCTCGGCAATGGCAAATAACCTGGCCTCCTCCGGCTGGTGCGCCAGGCCACGCGCAACCTCCCTGATGATGACGTTGCGCGGATCGGAAATCGTGTACACCGGATGGCCGAAGCCGATGATGAGCTCCTTGCTGGCGACACGCCGCCGGATGTCCGCTTCGGCTTCATCGGCGCTCTGATAACGGCTTTGGATCTCGAACGCCACCTCATTGGCGCCGCCATGCTTGGGTCCGCGCAATGCCCCGATCGCCCCCGTGATGCACGAATACAGGTCTGAGCCGGTGCCGGCGATCACGCGCGCCGTGAAGGTCGAGGCATTGAACTCGTGTTCCGCGTAAAGATTCAGCGACGTGTGCATGGCCCTGACCCAGTCCGCCGACGGCGCCCTGCCGTGCAGCAGATGCAGGAAATGGCCGCCGATCGAGTCATCGCCGGTCTCGACTTCGATACGCCGGCCGTCGCGGCTGAAGTGATGCCAGTAGCACAGCATCGAACCCAGACAGGCCAGCAGCCGATCCGCCAGGTCGCGCGCACCCTCGACCGGATGATCGGCGGGCTCCGGCGTCATGCAGCCCAATGCCGACACCCCGGTGCGCAACACATCCATGGGCTGGCTGGCGGCGGGCAAATTCTCCAGGATCGTCTTGACGGCCGCAGGCAGCCCGCGCATGGCCGCGAGCTTGTGCCGGTAGGCGGCCAGCTCCCTGACATTGGGCAGCTTTTCATGGATCAACAGGTGCGCGATCTCCTCGAATTCGCAGGTATTGGCGATCTCCAGGATGTCGTAGCCGCGATAGTGCAGATCGTTGCCGCTGCGTCCCACCGAGCACAGCGCCGTGTTACCGGCGACCACCCCGGACAGGGCCACGGATTTCTTTGGTTTGGGAGCACTGGCGGCTTCACTCATCGGTCCAATCCTCCCAGACCGGCCGCGAACAGCTGATTCAATTTGTCCTCATAAGCGTGATAGTCCAGAAAGCCATACAGCTCCTCGCGCGTTTGCATCGATGCCAGGACATTGGCTTGCGTGCCATCGCGGCGGATCGCCCGATAGGTGGCCAGTGCCGCGGCATTCATGGCGCGATACGCCGAACAGCAGTGCAGCACAATATCCACGCCGACGGAATCCAGTTGATCGCGCGAATAAAGCGGTGTCTGCCCGAATTCGGTGATGTTGGCCAGGATGGGCACTTTGACGGCGTCCTTGAACCGCCGATACATCGCCAGTTCGGTCATCGCCTCGGGGAAAATCATATCCGCGCCTGCCTCGACGCAGGCGATCGCCCGCTCGATCGCCCGCTCCAAGCCGTCGACGGCCAGGGCATCGGTGCGCGCCATGATCACGAAGCTGGAATCGCTGCGGGCATCTACCGCCGCCTTGATGCGGTCGACCATCTCCTGCTGGGCGACGATCTCCTTGCCCGGCCGGTGTCCGCAGCGCTTGGACTGCACCTGGTCCTCGATGTGCAGGCCCGCGGCTCCGAATTTCATGAACGACTTGACCGTGCGCGCAATGCTGAAGGCGCCGCCCCAGCCGGTATCGGCATCGACCAGCAGAGGCAGCTCGCACACATCGGTAATGCGACGGGTGTCGGTCAGCACGTCATCCATGGTGCTTAGCCCCAGGTCCGGCAGACCGAGTGAATTCGCGGCCACGCCGCCGCCCGACAGATAAATGGCGCGATAGCCACAGGCCTGGGCAAGCCGCGCGGTATAGGCGTTGATCGTGCCGACCATCTGCAACGGGCGTTCGCTGGCGAGCGCGGCCCGCAACTTCGATCCTGCAGTTTGCGCAACGGTCATGGCGTTCCTCGAATGACCAAAAAAAACAAGCGCCAGCCGGAATCTCTGCGGTTCTTGGATTACGCCTGTTTTTGGACTAGTGTGAGCGCGATTATGACACCCCGGAGCCCGTTAATGCTGTTCAAACTCTGCGTTCCATTCGCTCTGCTGCTGGCATTCGATGCCAGCGCCGCGGTCGACCACTACACGATCGATCCCAACCACACCTATCCCAGTTTCCAGGCACCACACATCGGTGGTATTTCATTCTGGCGCGGCAAATTCGACCGCTCCAGCGGCACCGTGACGCTGGATCGCGCCGCCAAAACCGGCAGCGTCGACATCACCATCGACACCACCTCGATCGACTTCGGTCACGAAAAGATGAACACCCACGCCAAGAGCGCCGATATGTTCGACGTGGAGAAATTTCCGACGGCCACCTATCAGAGCAGCAGCATCGACTTCGAAGGCGACACGCCCGTGGGAGTCCACGGCGGCCTGACGCTGCACGGTGTGACCAGGCCGGTGTTCCTCAAGATCGCCTCATTCAAGTGCATCATGCATCCCATGCTGAAGCGGGAAGTCTGCGGGGCGGATGCTTCGGCGGAAATCGATCGCAGCGACTTCGACATCGGCTACGGCGTGCCGCAGGCAATTCCCACCGGCAAAGTCACGCTGGCCATCCAGGTCGAAGCCCTGAAGGATGCCGCGCCGGCGCACTAGCGGCGTCAGCAGAAGGCCTGGATGCCGGTCTGGGCGCGCCCCAGGATCAGGGCGTGGATATCGTGCGTGCCTTCGTAGGTATTCACCACCTCGAGATTGACCAGGTGGCGGATCACACCGAATTCATCCGAGATACCATTGCCGCCCAGCATGTCGCGCGCCATGCGAGCGATGTCCAGGGCCTTGCCGCAGGAGTTGCGCTTGAGCAATGAGGTGATCTCGGGCGATGCACTGCCCTCGTCCTTCATGCGGCCGAAACGCAGGCACGCCTGCAGTCCGAGCGTGATCTCCGTCTGCATGTCCGCCAGCTTTTTCTGCACCAGCTGATTGGCGGCCAGCGGCCGGCCGAATTGCTGGCGATCGAGCACGTACTTGCGCGCGGTGTGCCAGCAATCTTCCGCCGCGCCCAAGGCACCCCAGGCGATGCCATAGCGCGCCGAGTTCAGGCAGGTGAACGGGCCCTTCAGCCCGGCGGCACCCGGCAACAGGTTCTCCCCGGGCACCATGACTTCGTCCATGACGATCTGGCCGGTCACCGAGGTGCGCAGGCCCACCTTGCCGTGCAAGGCCGGAGCCGACAGGCCCTGCCAGCCCTTTTCGAGCACGAAACCGCGGATTTCGCCATCGTCGGTCTTGGCCCAGACCACGAACACATCGGCGATGGGGCTGTTGGTGATCCAGGTTTTCGAACCCGTCAGCCGGTAGCCGCCGGCAACGCCGTGCGCGCGCGTGAGTAGTCCGCCCGGATCGGAACCGTGGCCCGGTTCGGTGAGTCCGAAGCAGCCGATGAGTTCACCGCGCGCCAGTGGCGGCAGCCACTTGAGCCGCTGCGCTTCGGTGCCAAAGGCGAAAATCGGCAGTATCACCAGCGAGGACTGCACACTCATCATCGAGCGAAAGCCCGAATCGATGCGCTCGACTTCGCGTGCGACCAGGCCGTAGCTGACCTGGCTCAGACCGGCGCCGCCGTATTCGGCATCGAGCGTGGCGCCCAGCATGCCCAGCGCTCCCATCTCGCGGAAGATGGCCACATCGGTGCGCTCATGGCGAAACGCCTGCAGCACGCGCGGGGCCAGCGCCGACTGTGCGTAGTCGCGGGCCGCATCGCGCACCATGCGCTCCTCGCCGCTCAGCTGCGCATCCAGCAGCAGCGGATCATCCCAGTGGAAGCTCGCGTCCGCCATCACGCCTCGGAGACGATCTTGAGCGCCTTGATGGCGTTCTGCTTGAGGATCAGCTCACGCACCTCGGGCTTGAAGCCGGCGTCCTGAAAATCCTTGAGCCAGCGGTCGGGAGTAATCAACGGATAGTCGGAACCGAACAGCATCTTGTGCTTGAGTTGCCCGTTGGCGTACTGCACCAGCTGCGGCGGAAAGTACTTCGGCGACCAACCCGAGAGGTCGATGTAGACATTGGGCTTGTGCAGGCACACGGACAGCGCCTCGTCCTGCCACGGCCAGGACGGATGGGCAATGATGATGGTCATGTCGGGAAAATCCACCGCCACATCGTCGATGTGCATGGGATTGGAATATTTGAGACGCAGTCCGCCGCCACCGGGCATCCCGGTGCCGATGCCGGAATGACCGCTATGAAAAATCGCCGGCAGCTTGTGCTCGGCGATCACCTCGTAGAGTCCGTAGGCCAGGCGGTCGTTGGGAAAGAACCCCTGAGCCGTGGGATGGAATTTGAAACCCTTGATCACGCCCTCGCCGATCAGGCGGCGGGCTTCGCGTACACCCATGCGACCCTTGTGCGGATCGATGCTGGCGAAGGCCATCATGATGTCGCTGTTTTCGCGCGCCGCATCGGCGACTTCCTCATTGGGAATGCGCCGCACGCCCAGGTGCGCTTCCGAATCCACGGTGAACATGACCAGGCCGATCTTGCGCTCGCGGTAGTAGGCGATGGTCTCGGCGATGGTCGGGCGCTTGCTGGCCTTGAAGTACACGCCGGCGGCATCTTCGTACGGTTGCCATTCGGGATCCGGCGCCTGGCGGCAGGACACTTCCGCATGCGTGTGCACGTCGATGGCGATGAGATGGTCGAGTTTCATGACTGCGCTTCCCTGTTGGCGCCTTCCCAGTCGGCGATGCTGCGTCCGCTTTCGACCAACTCGAGCAGCAGCGGCGCCGGCTGCCAGTGCGTGGGGCCGAACTCGACGCCGAAGCGGTTGATGCCGGCCAACAGCTGTTTCAATCCCATGGCCTCGGCGTAGAACATCGGGCCGCCGCGGTAGCGCGGAAAGCCGTAGCCAGAAGTCCACACCACGTCGATGTCGCTCGAGCGTTGTACCACGCCCTCCTGCAGGATACGCAAGCCCTCGTTGAGCAATGCGAACAGGCAGCGCTCCAGGATTTCTTCATCGCCGTGGGATCGCGCCGTCACCTGCAGTGCCTGCGCCCGCGCCTTGAGAATCGCGCTGGCTTCAGGATCGTCGTAGCGCGTGCGCTCGCCGGCCTGGTAGCGGTAGTAGCCTTTGCCATTCTTCTGACCCAGGCGGCCGGCCTCGACCAGTGCGAAGTCCGCCTGGTAATACGATGGATCGCGCGGATAGCGCTCGGCGTTGGCCTTGTGCACGTTGACGCCGACATCGAGGCCCGCCATATCGAACACCGCCAGTATGCCCATGGCCATGCCGAAGCGTTCCAGTACGCTGTCGACCTGACGGGGTGTAGCCCCTTCCAGCACCATGCGTTCGGCCTGAGCGGCATAGCCTTCCATCATCCGATTGCCGACAAATCCATAGCACACGCGCGCCAGCACCGGGGTTTTGCGCAACGGCCTGGCCAGTTCCATCGCCGTGCGGATCGCCTGCGGCCCGGTCAGCGAAGTGCGTATCACCTCCAGCAACGGCATGACGTTGGCGGGAGAAAAGAAGTGCATACCGATGACCTCGGCGGGCCGGGAGGTGGCGCGCGCAATCTCGGTGATGTCGAGGGTCGAGGTATTGCTGGCCAGTATGCTGCCGGGCTTCGCGACCCGGTCCAGCTTGCGGAATATGTCCTGCTTGAGCGCCATGTTCTCGTACACGGCTTCAATGATGACGTCGGCCGCTTTCAGATCGTCGTAATTCAGTGAGCCGCGAATCAACGCCAGCCGCTGCGTGCGCTCGCCATCGCTCAGGCGGCCGCGCTTGACCATGGAGCCGTAATTGGCCGCGACCACCGCCAATCCGCGATCGAGCGCATCCTGGCTCGAATCGATCACCGTAACCGCAATGCCGGCGTTGGCAAAGCACATGGCGATGCCGCCGCCCATGGTGCCCGCGCCGACGACGCCTGCGCTGTGCACGGCCACTGCCTCACCGTCGGCAAGGCCGGCGACACGGCGCGCGGCACGCTCGGCAAAAAAAACGTGGATGGCGCCGCGCGCTTCCGCGCTGTGCTTGGTCTGGTTGGCGAGTTCGTCTTCGTACAGCAGGCCCTGCGCAAACGGCAGACGCACCGCCGCCTGCACCGCCTTGATCGCGGTCAGGGCCGCGGTCCGGTTCGGGTATTGCGCCTGCGCCTGCGCCGCGAGTCGTTCGATGATAGCCGCCGTCGCGCTATCCGGATCCACGGTGCGCTCGCTGGTGCGGCGCGGTCCGCGTCCGGCCGCCAGCAAAGCGCGCGTGAATTCCAGGGCACCCGCGCGCAGGTCCGCCGTGATGATTTCATCAATGAAACCCAGCTGCCGTGCCTGCGCGGCATCGACCGGCTTGGCGCCGATGATGAACTCCAGCGCCTTGTCGAGGCCGATCAGGCGCGGCAGGCGTTGCGTGCCGCCGGCGCCCGGAATGATGCCGAGCGTGACCTCAGGCAATCCGAAGCGCGCCGACGCCGCGGCCACGCGGTAGTGGCAGGCCAGCGCCAGTTCCAGTCCGCCGCCGAGCGCCGTCCCCTGCATGGCGACCACCACCGGCATTTTCAGGGCTTCGATGCGCCCGAACAGTTCGCGGTACTCGGCCTCCTTGGGCGGCCCATCGAACTCGCCGATGTCGGCACCCGAGCAGAAGGTGCTGCCCTCGCATCGCAGCAGCACGGCGCGAATCGTGCTCGATGCTTCGATAGGCGCGAGCGCATCGCGCAGGCCCGCGCGCACCGCCGCGGTGATGGTGTTGACGGGGGGATTGTTCACCGTCACCACGGCGATCTCCCCGTCCGCTT
>Ga0208849_1001442_pt1 | contig 16618 bp, 11 predicted proteins | sample NGESurdeep072012_10_FD_184470 | JGI IMG/M metagenome (GOLD analysis project Ga0208849, IMG submission 184470) | Arctic peat soil microbial communities from Barrow, Alaska - NGEE Surface sample 53-3 deep-072012 (SPAdes) | ecosystem: Environmental > Terrestrial > Soil > Wetlands > Peat ...
CGACAAAACTAAAACCTGAGCCAGTGCTAGGATGCTTGACTCAAAAGGCCCCATATGAGGGTGGGCAAAGCGAAGCGGGTCGCGCGAATGCGCGCCCCGCTCAGCGTGCCCACCATGCGGCAATCAGTGATGTAATAATGGTGGGCACGGCGCGAAGAGTGCGCCTTTGCCCACCCTACAAAACTCCTACAAAACAAAACGCCGGAGCGGATTTCCCGCTCCGGCGTTCGCGTTGATGATCGCAAACCTTACGCGGCGTTGAAGCCGGCGATCGCCTTGACCTCGAGGAATTCCTCAAAACCGTATTTGCCCCATTCGCGGCCGTTGCCGGACTGCTTGTAGCCGCCGAACGGCGCGGTGCGGTCGTTGGGCACGCCCTGCAGGTTGACGTTGCCGGCGCGGATCCGGCGGCCGACCTTGCGGGCGGTCTCGACGGTGTCGGCGGAGACGTAACCGGCGAGACCATAGGGCGTGTCGTTGGCGATCCGCACTGCGTCTTCCTCGTCCTTGGCGCCCATCACCACCAGCACCGGCCCGAAGATCTCCTCGCGCGCGATGGTCATGTTCTCGGTGACGTCGGAGAAAATGGTCGGGCGAACATAGAAGCCCTTGTTGACGCCTTCCGGCAAACCCGGTCCGCCGGCCACCAGGGTGGCGCCTTCCTCGATGCCCTTCTGGATCAGGCCCTGGATCTTGTCCCACTGGCCGCGGTTGACCACCGGACCGATGGTGGTGCCTTCGGCGCGGGGATCGCCGGCCTTGGTCTTGTCGGCGACGCCCTTGGCGATGGCGGCGACTTCCTTCATCTTCGACAAAGGCACGATCATCCGCGACGGCGCGTTGCACGACTGTCCCGAATTGTTGAACATGTGCATCACCCCACCGGTGACGGCCTTGGTGAGGTCAGCGCCTTCCAGGATCACGTTCGGCGACTTGCCGCCGAGTTCCTGGCTGACGCGCTTGACGGTGGGGGCGGCGCGCTTGGCGACGTCGATGCCGGCGCGGGTCGAGCCGGTGAACGAGATCATGTCGATGTTCGGGTGCTCGCTCATGGCCGCGCCGACTTCGGGGCCGAGGCCGTTGATCAGGTTGAACACGCCCTTCGGCACGCCGGCTTCATGCAGGATCTCCGCAAAGATCAATGCCGAGGTCGGGGTGAATTCGCTCGGCTTCAGGATCATGGTGCAGCCGGCGGCGATCGCGGGCGCGACCTTGCAGGCGATCTGGTTCAGCGGCCAGTTCCACGGCGTGATCATGCCGATGACGCCGACCGGTTCGCGCACCACCACGGCCGAGCCGACGGTTTCCTCGAAATGATAGTTTTTCAGCACATCGAGCGTGGCGACGATGTGGCCGAGGCCGGCGCCGGCCTGCAGCCTCTCGGCCATCGGTAAGGGGGCGCCCATCTCGTCGGAGACCGAGGCGCCGATATCCTTGATGCGGGTCTTGTAGACCTCGATGATCCGCGACAGCAGCGCGACGCGGTCCTCGCGGCTGGTCTGGGAAAAGGTCTCGAAGGCGCGCCGGGCCGCGATCACGGCCTTGTCGACATCGGCCCTGGAGCCGAGCGCAACTTCATACATCGCCTCTTCGGTCGCCGGGTTGACGACGGGCGTGGATTTCTTGACGGCGGGATCGACCCAGGCGCCATCGATGTAGAATTGCATGCGGTTGACCATTGGTAACCTCTTGATTGCAGGGCAAGGATAAGGAACGGAGCGTTCGGCAAGCATCCTTGCACGAACGCCCGCAAAATTGAACCCGTCATAAGCGGGATGCCGCATTGCGGCGGAGGCTGGATATAGGGTCAGGGGTGTGAAGGACGCAAGATGGGCGCGCAGTTTACTTACCCTTCCCTGGAGGAGCGCTCAGGCCACCTTGGCGAGCGCCCTTTCGACCGCGTCCGGAGCACGATCGATGATCGTCAGATATGCTCTCGCGGTTGGATCGGGTGAGAATCGCCCCTGTTCCCAGTCCCTAAGACTGGCAACGCTGAGCCCATATCTGATGCAAAATTCTTCCTGGGTAAGACCGCGTCGCCTCCTGATGGCCTTTACATCGATCTTCGCGGGCACGAATACCTTATAGGTTGCGGCATCCGTTTCGCCACGAGCAATGGCGCGCCCTTCCTTCGCGGACTTGATCAGTCGTTTGCCGAGGCTGCTCATCTATTGCTCCATTTCCTATTTCGACTTCTTGAGTGCGGCGACCTTTTCGATAATGCCCTTGCGATAGTCGTCGGCATAGCCGGCCAATTCGATGTGCAACTCGTTTCGCTCCGCCTTGCTTAGATTTTCAGTTTCGCCCTTATCGATCAAAGCCAACAGCAAAACGGGCACGTCATCGCCGGCATAATAGTGAACCGTTCGAAAACCGCCGCGCTTGCCTTTGCCTTTTCCGGCAAATCGCAACTTGCGACAACCACCGGTGCCTTCCATGACCGCGCCTGCCGTCGGGTTTTTCGAAATCTCCGAGACGATCTCACTCTGTTCGTCGTCGGAAAGCCCGGCCGCCTTTGCATCTGATAGAAATGTTGGGGTTCTGATGACCGTTTGCATCACGCATTTACTACGGGAAACCCGTAGTCATGTCAAGCTATTTTGGCTAGGCGGATTCTGTGGGTGATGAAATAACGCTTTCAGATACGAAAGATTTCAATAGCTTAAACACCCGCTCTCATACCGCCATTTTGCGGTGCCGCACCGGCGCGCCCACGGTGAGGCTTTCGGCGGCGTCGATGATGGCGTTGGCGTCGAGACCGTGGTGGCGGTAGAGATCATCGATGGTGCCGGTCTGGCCGAAATGCTCGACACCGAGCGCTTCGACGCGGTGGCCGCGCACGCTGCCGAGCCAGCCCAAAGTGGCGGGATGACCGTCGATCACGGTGACGATGCCGCAATCGCGCGACAGCGGCGCCAGCAGTTTCTCGATGTGGCTGAGATGGGCCAGCCCGCGGCGGTCGCGGCGCAGGTTCCGGGCAGCGGTCCAGCCGGCATGCAGGCGATCCGCTGAAGTGATGGCGAGCAGGCCGACATCCCTGCGACTTTCGCCGAGCAGCCCGACGGCTTCGATCGCCTCAGCGGCCACCGCGCCGGTGTAGGCGATCACAACTTCGGCGTTCGGGCCCGGTTTGCGCAGCCAATAGGCGCCGTCGGTAATGGCCTTTTGCAGATCGGGCGTCATGATGCGCTGCGGCTGGTCGAGGGTGCGGGTCGAAAGCCGCAAATAGATCGATCCGCCCTCGCCCGCGCCCTCGCGCTGCATGTGCCCAAAACCCCAGCCCATGATAACCGCGAGTTCATCGACGAAAGCCGGCTCGAACGCGGCGAGGCCATCCTGCGCCATGCCGATCAGCGGCGTAGCGATCGACTGATGCGCGCCGCCTTCCGGCGCCAGCGTGATGCCCGACGGCGTCGCCGCCACCATGAAGCGGGCGTCCTGATAGCAGGCGTAGTTCAGGGCATCGAGACCGCGCTGGATAAAGGGATCGTACAGCGTGGCGATCGGCAGCAACCGCTCGCCGTTGATGGCATGCGACAGCCCCAGCGCCGACATCAGGATGAACAGGTTCATCTCGGCGATGCCGAGTTCGATATGTTGCCCCTTCGGGGAAAAATCCCAGTTGAACGTCGATGGGATTTTCTCGCTGCGGAACAAGTCGGCCTTTTCGGCGCGCGCGAACAGCCCGCGACGGTTGACCCAGGCGCCCAGATTTGTGGACACCGTGACATCGGGCGAGGCGGTAACGATGCGCGCGGCGAGTTCGCTATCGCCGCGCGCGAGTTCATTGAGCACGAGCCCAAAACCCTGTTGTGTCGACATCTGCGGCGATGGCTTGAACGCAAGCTGCGGCGGCACAGCGATCGCAGGCGCGGTCAGCCGGCGGCGACCGTCGCGGTTGAACGGCGCCTCCGCCAGAAACGCCTCCAACGCCGCCGGCGCCTGCGACAGCCCCTCGAACTTCTCCCATTCGTGACCGGGGCGGATGTTTTGGACGCTACGCCATTTTTCCATCTGGGTTGGTGTCATCAACCCGGCATGGTTGTCCTTGTGGCCCTGGAACGGCAGGCCGATGCCCTTGATGGTGTAGGCGATGAAACAAACCGGGCGATCATGATCGATAGACTCGAACGCCTCGATCATGCTGGCCATGTCGTGGCCGCCCAGATTGGACATCAGCTCCAGCAATTGGTCGTCGCTGCGCCGCTCGATCAGTTGCGACACCTCGCCCTGGTCGCCGATCTCGTCGCGCAAATGTCTGCGGAACGCAGCACCGCCCTGAAAACACAGCGCCGCATACATCTGGTTCGGGCATTCGTCGATCCAGTTCTTCAGCGCCTCGCCGCCGGGTTCGGCAAACGCGGCCCGCATCAGCCGGCCGTATTTCACGATCACCACGTCCCAGCCGAAATTGCGGAACATGGACTCGAATTTCTCCCACAGCCCTTCGCGCACCACCGCGTCAAGACTCTGCCTGTTGTAATCGACCACCCACCAGGTGTTGCGAAGGCCGTGCTTCCAGCCCTCCAGCAGCGCCTCGAAGATGTTACCCTCGTCCATCTCGGCGTCGCCGACCAGCGCGATCATCCGCCCCTCGGGGCGCTCCTTCATCCAGCCATGCGCCTTGACGTAGTCCTGCACCAATGAGGAGAACAGCGTCTGGGCGACGCCGAGGCCGACCGAGCCGGTGGAGAAATCGACGTCGTCGCTGTCCTTGGTGCGTGACGGATAGGACTGCGCGCCTTTGAACCCGCGAAAATTTTCCAGCCGGTCGCGGCTCTGGTGACCGAACAGATACTGGATGGCGTGAAATACCGGGCTGGCATGCGGCTTCACCGCGACGCGGTCTTCCGGCTTCAGCACCGAGAAATACAATGCCGACATGATGGTGACGAGCGATGCCGACGAGGCCTGGTGGCCACCGACTTTCAAGCCATCGACATTGGGCCGGATGTGATTGGCGTGATGGATGGTCCAGGACGACAGCCACAATACTTTGCGGGCAAGCGCCGACAGCATTTCAAGGCGTGCGGGCTCGATCGGCATGGCGGCCTCCGGACTCAAGGGATGACTCCATGTTATCGGGGCTGAGGTGGCTAAAAATCTCAATTTCTCGCGACATACCTTCGTAAATTGGGATAAATTGCCAATAAATGACCCTCTCGACAGAGTTTATTCCAATGCACACGCTCGACGCCATTGACCGCAAAATCCTCGGCCTGCTGCAATCCGACAGCCGCACCACCATGCAGGAGCTCGCCGACAAGGTCGGCCTGTCGGTGTCGCCGTGCCATCGCCGCGTCAAGCTGCTTGAACAGCGCGGCGTGATCACCCGCTACATCGCGACCGTCGACCAGAAATCGCTCGGCCTGCATGTCAGCGTGTTCATCTCGATCAAGCTGGCGCGGCAGAAGGAGGAAGATCTCGACCGTTTTGCAAAAGCGATCTCGAAATGGGACGAGGTGCTGGAGTGCTATCTGATGACCGGCAACCGCGACTATTTGCTGCGCGTCGTCGCCGCCGACCTGTCGTCCTATGAAGCGTTCCTGAAAAACAAGCTGACCCGGCTCGACGGCATCGCCTCGATCGAATCGAGCTTTGCACTGAGCCAGGTGAAATATTCGATCGCGCTGCCGGTGTGAGGGGCAGGTTGAACTATCGCCACGGCTCGATGATGATCTTGGTGTGACGTTCCGGATTGGCGAGATCGGCGAACGCTTGAGCGACGCCGTCGATGCCGACGGTCGCGGTCACCAGCGACGCCGCATCGACCTGCCCTTCCGCGATCAGCCGTAGCGAATGAGAAAATTCATCCGGCGTATATCCCAGCACATATTGAACGCTGAGTTCCTTGATGATGCCGAGCATCGGCTCGGAGCGGTCGGTTTCCATGCAGACGCCGACCACCACGATGCGCGCGTCGCGCGGAGCACCTTCGAACACCTGCTGAATCATGCCGGGAATGCCGACGCATTCGAAAATCAGCGCAGGCTTGAGGGCCGGCAGCATGGCCTGCAACGGCGGCCGCGCGGCCTTCTGCTCCGGCGACATCGCGGCGTGCTCGGCCCAGCTCGCATAAGGCTGCGTGCGCGCGGGATCGACGGCGATGTCGGCGCCGAGCCTGAGCGCCAACGCGCGCCGCGCCGGCGAATAATCCGCGGCGACGATCGGGTGAAGCCCCTTCAGCTTCAGCGCCGCGATCACCGCGAGCCCGACCGGCCCGCAGCCGATCACCAGCGGCACCTCCTCGCCGCGCACATTGGCCTTGGCGACGGCGTGGATGCCGACCGCCAACGGCTCGGTGAGTGCCGCATGCTCGGATGCAAGCCCGTTCGGCACCTCCAGCAATAGCGGCTCACTCAGCAGCATATGCTCGGCGTAGCCGCCGATATTGTCATTGGAATAGCCGATGCCCTGCGGTCCATCCGGCGTCAGCAGCGCCGGCAGCGAACACACCCGCGCGCCGGGCTTCAGCTTGCGCGCCGTGGCCGGGCCGTAGTCGACGATCTCGCAGCAGAATTCGTGGCCGAACACGACATCGCGGGCGAGGTCCATCGGCTTGCGGCCGGGAAAATGCCGGGAAAGCTCCACCATGCGATGGGCATGCTTGCGCGCATGCAGGTCGGAACCGCAGATACCGCAAGCCAACGTCTTGACCAGCACCTGGCCCGGGCCGGGTGCGGGCTCCGGCAGGGTGTCGACGACGATTTCGCCGTTCCTGAAAATGGCAGCGCGCATCGACGGCCTCCCGGCATTCTCGCTTACATCATCGCGCCGCGAGAGGTTTAGTCAACGCCGCATCACGGGTTCGGCGACGGCTCGCCCGGAAGCGCCAGAAGCTGCGAGTGCCGCAGCCGCTCGCGATGCGCGGTGTAGAGCCCGCTGGCGACGATGAACAGCGCGCCGGTCACGGTCCAGACATCGGGCACTTCGCCGAACACGATGAAGCCGAGAATGCTGACCCACAGCAGCTGGGTGTAGGAATACGGCGCCAGCACCGAGGCATCGGCATAGCGAAACGCCAGCACCACGATCCACTGCCCCGCGGTCGACGCAATGCCGATGAAGATTCCGAACAGGATATCGTGCCAGCTCGGCGTGACCCAAACCAAGGGGACCAGTGCCGACAGGATGCAAACGCCGACGATCGACGAATAGGTCATGGTGGTGATGGCGCGCGCCCTGCCGCTCAACATCCGCGTCATGATCAGGGTGCAGGCCCAGGCCAACGCCGACACGAGCGGGAAAAACGCCGCCGGATGAAACGCGCTCGTGCCCGGCCGCAGGATGATCAGCACGCCGACCAGGCCGGTCGCGGTCGCAAGCCAGCGGCGCAGGCCGACGCTTTCGCCGAGAAAGAAGATCGCCAGCGCGGTGACGAACAGCGGCGAGACGAAGGCGGTCGCGGAGGCTTCCGCGACGGGAAGATACCGCAAGCCGGAAATAAACAGCAGCGAGGACGCCAGCAGCGCGGCGCCGCGCACCAATTGCAGGCCGCGGCGGTCCGACGGCAGCGCGTAGAGCGGCGAGCCCGGCAGCATCGCCGGCACCATGATGAGCGCGAAGGTCAAAAAACGGATCCACGCGATCTCGATCGAGGGCAGCGTTGCCGACAGGTATTTCGCCGTTACATCCGAGGTGCCGAGAAACACCGTCGAAGCCAGGATCAGCGCGATGCCGCGAAACGGCCGATCGGCCCGATCAGGCGCAGATCGTGCGGCCGGCTTTTTCTTAGGGAATGACAATGGGGCGCTGTCCAGCCTGGCTGTTGCGGATGGCGGGGTCACGGCTGAACTCTGACTGATATAATCGAATCGGGCGAAGATCGAGAAAAGGATAAAAGCCGGGGATCGACAAGGCCGGAAAACAGGAAGCGGATATGCGCGATTGCGCGCGGGACCGCGCGCCGCAGCCGCCCAGGATTGACCTCATCCTGAGGAGCGCACGCTTCGCGCGTCTCGAAGGATGACTTGTCATGGTACTCATGGTTCGAGACGAGCGCGAAGAACGCGCGCTCCTCACCATGAGGAACGTCCGCTAGAGCATCGGCAGGCCCCGCGGCCTCGCGCCGCGCGGAAAGGCCTTGTCGAGATCGGCGACTTCACCATCGCCGAGCACAAGTTCGCCGGCCGCGGCGTTGTCGGCGGCATGTTCTGAGGTTGAAGCCTTTGGAATCGCGAACACCAAAGGCGCGCGGGTCAGAAAACTCAACGCGACCTGGCGGGGCGAAGCCCCATGCGCATCGGCGATCGCCTGTAGCACTTCGCCCGGCTTGCTGCGTGCATCCGGAAAATCATCGTGGCCGAACGGCGAATAGGCCACCACCGCGACGCCGTGCTGCGCGCACCACGGAATCACAGCGTGTTCGATCGCGCGCTCCTGCAGATGATAGAGCACCTGGTTGCAGGCGATCCGGCCGGCGCCGGCAACCGCCAGCAACTCATCGAGGTCGCCGGCATCGAAATTGCTGACGCCCCAGCTGCGGATTTTTTCCGTACTGACCAGTTGCTCGAACGCGGCAACGGTTTCCGCCAGCGGATGGGATCCGCGCCAGTGCAACAGATAGCAGTCGAGCCGGTCGGTCTTCAGCCGCTTCAGCGAGCGCTCGCAGGCGGCGATGGTGCCGCGCCGCGACGCGTTGCTCGGCAACACTTTGGAGACCAGGAAAATATCGTCGCGCCGCTCGGCGATGGCCTCGGCGACCACCAGTTCGGCATCGCCGTACATCTCGGCGGTGTCGATGTGGGTCATGCCGAGATCGATGCCGCGGCGCAGCGCGGCGACCGCGCCGTTGCGATTGCCGCGGTCGATGTACCAGGTGCCCTGCCCGATCACTGGCACCTGCGGGCCGATTGCGCCGAATTTTCGCTGTTTCAAAATATCCTCGCAACGCTTTCGCAAATTTGCGGATTACACGCTCCTCTTCGTCATTGCGAGCGAGCGAAGCAATCCATCGCGTCGTAAAAAGAAAGAGTGAATTGCTTCGTCGCGGAGCCTGTCGTCGCGCGCGCATTCGCGCGACCCGTTGGCTCCTTGCAATCACGAACTCAGAGAACGCTGATCTCCGCAACCATCACCGTGCCGGTCACCGATTCCGTGATGTACAGACGGTCGCGATTGGCGCCACCGATCGCGACATTGGTGCAGCTCGGCCCGGTGCAGGATTTGATGCGCGCGATCAGCGCGCCACTGGGCGCGAACACGAACACATGTCCGAGCGAGGCGTGCGCAACGAACAGCCGTCCGGCCTTGTCCATCGTCAGCCCATCCGGGCCGCTGGTGCCGAAGGTCGAGCAGAAGCGGCCGACCTTGGCGACGCCGCCGTCCTTCATCAAGGGCACGCGCCAGACCGCGTTGTCGCGGGTCATCGCCACGAACAGCACAGTCTCGCTGGGATCGAGCACCAGGCCGTTCGGGCTGATGCCGGTATCGATCAGGCAGTCGAGCCGTCCGCCCGCACCAAGCCGATAGACCCGCCCGGTCGGATCGTGCAGGCCGGTCTGTCCCTGGTCGGTAAAATAGATCTCGCCACTGGAAGCGATATGCAGATCGTTACAGCCCTTGAAGGATTCGGAGTTGCGCGCCGTCAGTACCGGCTGCATCCGCCGATTCGCCACATCGAGCGCCATGACGCCGTGCCTGTAGTCGGCGACCAGCACGCGACCGTCGGGGTGAATTTTCAAACCGTTGGGCCAGCCGTCATATTCGACCAGCAGCGACCAGGCGCCGTCGGGCGCGACCCGGAAGATGCGGCCGAACGGGATGTCGACAATGTAGAGGTTGCCGTCGGCATCGAACGACGGTCCCTCGATGAAACAGTCGGTCGGCTGTCCCGGCCGATTGGCGTCGGCCCAGTCGCTGCGCACGCCCCTGCGCCTGAAGCGATCGGGCATCGTCGAGAATATGGTGGTCTCGAGCAGCCGCGGCGGAGCGTCCAGATACATCATCGCGTGGTTTCACCTGTGAAAGCTGGACCGCATCATAGAGGAGCGCATCCGCGCCGTCGATATCGTGGGGCAGCGTTCCACTGACCCAGGCGCAGCGCTTGCGGTGCGCTGCTGATACGGGTCCAAGAATGCGCACAGCGCTTGGATGGTCCCGGCTCTGCGGTGCACCGTACCGGACGATGCTGCGCATCGCCGCGAGAACGTTACACCGCGTCCGGGACACGGCACTAACTCGCGGCCAGGGCTTTCTTGTGTTGGTCATGCGCCGGATCGGCGACATCAGCCTGCGCGATCAGCCGCTTCATCTCGGGAATGCACGAGCCGCAATTGGTGCCGGCTTTCAGCCGCGCACCGATCTCGGCGACCGAACCCGCACCTGCCGCGATGGCATCGCAAATGGTGCTGCAGCCGACCCCGAAGCAGGCGCAGACGATCGGGCCGATGCTGGCGAGGCCATCGATCGATCTGCCCGACAGCAGCATGCGGCGCTGGTCGTCGCTGAGCTTGTCCGCGGCGAACAGGTTTTTGACCGCATTCCAGTCGCCGGCATCGCGCGCCGACCCCATGAACAGGCAGGTCTCGATGCGATCTTCATTAAATGAGGCGGCGCGAAAAACGCCGCCGGCGATATCGCGGTATTCGGCGGGATCGGCGCCGGCGGCGGCACGCAACCAGGATTGCCAATCGGCCAGGTCGGCATTGTCGGCGAGCAGATAGCCGTAGCCGCCGGTAACGGCGGCCCGCGCCCACCAGGCATGCGGCGGCAATTCCAGCGGCACCCGCGACAGCGCAAAACCGCGGAAAACATATTCATAGGGTGTGATCGATACCGGCGTCGCCTTGTTCTCGGGCTGGCCGGAGAATGGATCGGTGAACGGCGCCACCAGCGCGCCGACGCGCGCGGCGGAAGCATTCGCTTCGCTCCAGTGGATCGGCGCGAACAACATACCGCGCTGCTGCCGCTCGCTGACGGTGACCTTGAGAATGCATTGGCCGTAGTGGGTGACGACGCGCGCAAAGCCGCCATCGGCGACCCCGAATTTGATCGCGTCCCCCGGATGGATCTCGACGAACGGCTCCGGCAGATGCTGGCCCAGCCGCGGGCTTGAGCCGGTGCGGGTCATGGTGTGCCATTGATCCCTGATGCGGCCGGTGTTCAGCCGCAGCGGCCGGCCGGCTGATATCTCGGTCCGCAACGTCGGGATTTCCGGAGCGATGAAGCGTGCTCTGTGGTCGTTGGCATAAAACCCGCCGTCGGCGAAGAACCGCGCCTGCGGCTGGAGGTCGCCGAGCCGGTTCGGCCACAGCCCCGGCGCCATCGCGTCGAACGCCGCGTCCGACAACGACGTCAACGCGCCGATATCGAAATCGCGACTGCCATTATTCTCGAACGCCGAGAGTGCTGCGTGTTCGCGGAACACATCCGCCGCCGAATTGAAATCGAACGCGCCGCCAAAACCGAGCCGTTTTGCCACCTCGCTGACGATCCACCAATCCGGTTTGGCTTCGCCGGCCGGACCCAGGAACGCACGCTGCCGCGAAATCCGCCGCTCCGAATTGGTCACGGTGCCGGACTTCTCGCCCCAGGCCTGCGCCGGCAACAGCACATGCGCGCCCGCACTCACGGTGTCATTGGAGCGCACGTTCTCCGAGACCACGAACAGTTCGAGTTTTTTCAGCGCGGCGCGCGCGGCATCGGCGTCCGGCAGCGACACCGCCGGGTTGGTGCCGATCACCCACAACGCCTTGATCTCGCCGCGCCCGATCGCCTCGAACATCTGGACCGCTTTCAGCCCCTCATGGGTGGCGATGCGCGGCGCCTTCCAGAACCGGCGCACGCGGTCGATCTCCGGCGGCGTGAAACCCATATGCGCGGCGAGCTGGTTGGCGAGGCCGCCGACCTCGCGGCCGCCCATCGCATTGGGCTGCCCGGTCAGGGAGAATGGCGAGGCGCCCGGCTTGCCGATCTGCCCGGTGGCGAGATGGCAATTGATGATGGCATTGACCTTGTCGGTGCCCTGCGCCGACTGGTTGACGCCTTGCGAATACAGCGTCACCGCACGAGACGTATTCGCGAACATCTGGAAGAAGTCGGCAACCTCTCGTTCGGAAAGGCCGGTGGCCAGCGCTGTCGCGCCAATGCCGCCGGCGATGCAGCGCGCCCGCGCCAGCGCCTCCTCGAAACCTGAGGTATGGTTGTCGATATAGTTCCGGTCGAGCGCGCCGGCGTCGGCCAGATGCACCAACAGCCCGCTGAACAAAGCGGTGTCGGTGCCGGGCTTCAATCCCAGGAACAGGTCGGCATCCCCAGCGGTATCGGTGCGGCGCGGGTCGATCACGACAACGCGCGCGCCGCGCTGCTGCTTGTTGGCGAGCATGCGCTGGAACAGCACCGGATGGCACCACGCCGCGTTGGAGCCGACCAGCACCAGGAGGTCGGCCTGGTCGAGGTCTTCGTAGCAGCCCGGCACGGTGTCGGCGCCGAAGGCGCGGCGGTGGCCCGCGACCGAGGAGGCCATGCACAGCCGCGAATTGGTATCGACATTGGCGCTGCCGATGAATCCCTTCATCAGCTTGTTGGCGACGTAATAGTCCTCGGTGAGCAACTGCCCGGAGAGATAGAACGCCACCGCGCCCGGACCGTCGCGGGCGATGATATGGCGAAAGCGGTGCGCGACATGGTCGAGCGCGTCGGTCCACGCCACCCGTCCCATGCGGCCCTTGCTGCAGCGGATCATCGGATAGAGCAGGCGTTGCTCGAGACCGAGGGTTTCACCGAGCGCCGAGCCTTTCGAGCACAATCGTCCGAAATTGGCGGGATGCTCGGGATCGCCCGATATCGCCGCTCCCCCGCTGCCGTCCGGCGTCGCCAACACGCCGCAGCCGACGCCGCAATAGGGACAGGTCGTACGGGTGGCGCGCAGAGCGGGATCGACGGCTGTCATGGGATCACGCTGCTTCCGACGGAACCGCGAACGCGCGACCGAACATCATCTCGCTGCGAATTGTGGCGATCGGCGCACGGTTGCGGATCAGGTCGAGATACCACAGCGCATCGGTGGTATCGCCGACCAGAACCGCGCCGGTGAGCCGGCCGTCCGCTATCACCAGCTTCTTGTAGGTGCCGTGCCTGAGATCGCTCAGCACGATGGATTCGCTACCCTCGGCGCCGATGAAATCGCCCGCGGAAAACACGCTGACGCCGGAGACCTTCAAATTGGTTGCAACGACGCTGCCGCCATAGGCGGCGGTACCACCCGCGAGATGCTGCGCCAGCACCCGCGCCTGCTCATAAGCCGGCTCGACCAGGCCGTAGCAGATGCCGCGATGCTCGGCGCATTCGCCGAGCGCGAACACATCAGGCGCGCTCGATTGCAGGACATCGTCTACCAGGATGCCGCGGTTGACGGCAATGCCGGCGTCTCCGGCCAGCGCGACACTCGGCCGGATGCCGGCGGCAAAGATCACCGCGTCGGCATCGATCCGGCGTCCGTCCGTTAGTTCGACGGCCTCGACCCGGGTCTCGCCCGCGATCCGCGCGGTGTTGGCGTTGAGCAAAATCCTTATGCCCTTGCGCTCGACAAGGGATTTCAGCAGTTCGGCCGCAGGGGCATCGAGCTGGCGCTCCATCAGCCGGTCCATCAGATGGATCAGGGTGACCGAGGCGCCGGCCTTGGCGAGACCATAGGCCGCCTCCAGTCCCAGCAATCCGCCGCCGACCACGACCACGCGCTTCTTCTGCGCGGCGAGCGTCAGCAACAGATCGACGTCGCGGCTGTCGCGAAAGGTATGCACGCCGGCGAGGTCGGCGCCCGATACATTGAGCCGCAGCGGTGTCGAGCCGGTGGCAAGCACCAGCCGGGAGAACGCGATGCTCTCTTCATGCGCGATCTTGATTTCGCGGCGGCCGACGTCGATCTCGGTGGCGACGCAGCCGTATTTCAGGGTGACGCCGCGGTCGCGCCACCAGCCTGCGGGCTTGAGCTCGATGTCGTGCGACGCGGTCTCGCCCGCCAGCACCGACGACAGCAGCACGCGATTATAGGCGAGCCGCGGCTCGGCGCCGATCACGGCGATGGCGTAACGCCCGAGCGCGAGCTTCGCGAGCTCGTCGACCAGACGGACGGCGGCCATGCCATTGCCAACGACAACCAGCGGCTCACTCATGGGGCTACCCTTACTCGGCCGCCTGTGGGCGGCCGTAGGCTTGCAAAATCATGAAGCCGGACAGCGTGCCGTAGGCTGCGGTCCAGGCCGCCGCGACGTCGGGGGTCGACGTGGTCCGGTGTCATTTTTTTCTCCTGCCTTTTTCGTTTCCCTCTCCCCGCATGCGGTCTGCAAGCGGGGAGAGGTGCAGACTCACACCCGCGCGCCGGCGAGGCTCGAGGCGGCCGCCGCCACTGAGCTGCGGCGCAAATAATGCCACCAGGTCAGCGCCAGGCAGACCGCGTAGAACGCGAGGTAAATTTCCAGCGCCAGTTGCGGCCCGCCGGTGATGGCGATCGACTTGCCGAAACCGCTCGGGATCAGATAGCCGCCGCAGGCGCCGACCGCGCCGATGAAACCGAGCGCCGCACCGCTCTCGATGCCGGCGGTCTTCAGCGCCAGCGCCCGGCCGGCTTCGCCGCCTCCCCGCGCTTTGCGAAGATTCTCCTCGCGGAAGATCGACGGGATCATCCGGTAGGTCGAGCCGTTGCCGATGCCGGTGGTGACGAACAGGATCAGGAACATGGCCAGGAAGCCGGCAAAGTCCTTGATGCCGACGAAGTAGAGGACGCCGATCGTCGCCGCCCCCATCGCGATGAAATTCCAGAACGTCACGATCGCGCCGCCGACCTTGTCGGCGAGCAGGCCGCCGAGCGGGCGCGACAACGAGCCCACCAGCGGGCCGAGGAACGCGATCGCTACCGTCACCGCCGGGAATTGGGTCTTGATCAGCAGCGGAAACGCCGCCGAGTAACCGATGAAGGAGCCGAACGTGCCGACGTAGATGAAGGCTATGATCCAGGTATGCTTGCGCCCGACGATGGCGAGCTGGTCCTTGAACGAAGACTTGGCCGAGGTGAGGTTGTTCATGAAGAACACCGCGCCGGTTATCGCGACGACCAGCGGCAGCATCCACATCAGCCCGGCATTCTGCAGGTAGACGCCGGCAACCGGCGTCGCCTGATAGAGGTTGAGCAGGCCGACACCCATCAGGATCGGCGTCAGCAACTGGACGCTGCTGACGCCGATGTTGCCGCCGGCCGCGTTCAGACCAAGCGCCCAGCCCTTCATGCGGTTCGGATAGAAGAAGGAGATGTTGGTCATGCTGGAGGCGAAGTTGCCGCCGCCGAGACCGGCGGTGGAAGCCACCAGCAGCATCAGCCAGAACGGGGTGGTGGGCTCGCTGACGAAATAAGCCAGCCCAAAGGTCGGAATGAACAGCACCGACGCGCTGAAGATGGTCCAGTTGCGGCCACCGAACGTGGTCACCGCAAACGTGTAGGGAAATCGCATCAGTGAACCGATCAGCCCGGGGATCGCCACCAGCTGAAACAGCTGGTCGGTGGTGTAGTGGAAGCCGGCCGCCGGCAATTTAGTGGCGACGATGCTCCAGATCAGCCAGACCGAAAACCCGACATGCTCCGCTACAATCGACCAGATCAGGTTGCGCCGGGCGATCACCTTGCCCTTCGCATTCCAGAATGTCTCATCCTCGGGATTCCATTCTGAAATCCAGCTGGGGTTCTGTTGGCTCATGAACGAGTTCCTTTTCTCAGCAAGCGCGGCGTCGAGGACCAGCCGGAGGCATGGAGGCGCGCGCGGAGGCCCCAGTCTGGCGGGTCACAATTCGGATGATTGGTTTCGAGGGACGGCATCAATGGCGTCGGCGACCAGATATTCAAGCTTCGTGCCAAGCGACCGCAGTGCGAAAAATACTTGCTTTATAGTGGCTTACTGGCGCGACCCAACGTCACCCGCGGGTCGCGTCGCGCCCACAAAATTTGCGATTCGCTCATTTGTTGTGCGCCGCACAATAAATGGGCAAGCGGCGTACTCGATTTTCGGTAGGGCTCAGTTTGAAATCAGGCGATGCGGCGATAGCCGTAAATCCAGGCCGCAATGTACATCCCGAGCGCCCCAAGCACGAACCCGGCCGAAAACACATTGATGTTGTGCAGCCGGGACATCCCTGTTTGCCACGCCATGCCGTTCAGTACGCCAGAACGATGACAACGCCGATCCCGTAACCGGTAAGCGTGCGCGTGTGACACTCCCTGTTTCCCATCGCCCCATCCCGCAAGGTTCGATCAGAAACCAGGGCATCACCGGATTTCAGGCGTCCTCGGTCACCGCCATCATCGGCTTCGGCGCGGCACCTTTGCCGGGCCTCACGCGGAATTCATAGGTCATCAAATGCCAGGGGCCCTTGGCGGGCTTGCCGTCGGGCATCACACCATCGGTGTGGTGCTCGATCTTCGAGATCAGTTCGTCCTTGACCCCGAAAACCACGTCGGAATCAAGATATTTGTCGCCCTCGATAAAGACGTGGGTGATCAGCGGCTCATAGCCCGGCGCGTTGACCAGAAAGTGCACATGCGCCGGCCGCATCGGGTGACGGTGGGTGGCAAGCACCATCTGGCCGACCGGACCGTCGGTCGGGATCGGATAGCTGCACGGCAGGATGG
>Ga0208849_1001444_pt1 | contig 16610 bp, 12 predicted proteins | sample NGESurdeep072012_10_FD_184470 | JGI IMG/M metagenome (GOLD analysis project Ga0208849, IMG submission 184470) | Arctic peat soil microbial communities from Barrow, Alaska - NGEE Surface sample 53-3 deep-072012 (SPAdes) | ecosystem: Environmental > Terrestrial > Soil > Wetlands > Peat ...
CCAGCCGGGGCCAGGTGGTGACGCACGGCCCCGCCATCATCACCGCGGCGCGAGCGGTTGCCGACGCGGTGATCATCGACGCGCCCTCGCTCCTGCGCACCCACGACGCCATCGCCTTGCTGCCAGCCGTCGACGTGGTGCTCGTGGTGGCTCAGTACGCCGTGACCAGGTCCGACGAGGGACGAGAGGCGGGGGACATGCTGCGGCGGTTCCGGGCCCCGATCCTGGGCGTGGTGTTCACCAACATCCCGAGCCGGGAGCGGACCCCGCGCGGTGATGGCCCCGAGGAGACCGAGACCAGCCCTGGCGACGTGGTCCTCGAAGGGTACGACACCCCGCATCCCACGCCGGCATCTACGGCGAGGCTCTGGCTCTAACCGCGTTCGTCGCGACGGACGGGTCGGTTCCCGATGTTCCCATCCACCCCGATCCTCGCGGCCCGGCTCCACTCCAACGCCCCGTTGGCGTTGCTGGTGGCCCTCCTCCTCCTCCTCGTCTCCATCCCCATCTGCCGCAACATCGCAGCGAGAGAACGCGACCCGCGCCTGTACCGGTTGCTGGTGGCCGCCGTCGTCACCCACCTGGTGTTCAGCTCGGTCCAGCTCTGGGTGGTCGACCACATCTACCACGGCGTCACCGACTACACCCGCTACATCAATCAGGGCGCCATTCTCGCCAAGCGGTACCGATCCTTCAACTTTTCCAACGCAGGTCTCCATCCCGCGGTGAACGTTCTGGGCCAGGGCTCGGTGTCCATCGCCGCGGGCGTGGTGATGGCCATCGTCGGCATCAACAAGCTGGCGCTGTTCTATGTGTTCAGCTGGTTTTCGTTCTTGGCCACGTTGGGCTTCTACCGGGCGTTCTGCGTCACGTTCCCCGAAGGCGACCACCGCCGCTATGCGTTGGCGGTCTTCTTCTTGCCGTCCCTGCTCTTCTGGACCGCCGGTATCAGCAAAGAGACGATGATGTACATGTCTCTCGGTTTGATGGCCAACGGAGGGGCGCGCATGCTGTCTCATCAGCGAGGCGGTGCGGTGCTCCTGGTCGTCGGAGCGATCATCGGGGTGTACGTCCGACCTCAGGAGCTCCTGTTGTTCATCGCGGCGTTCGTGGTGGCCGGCCTGTTCAGGCCCCGCAACGCGGAGCGGACACTGCGCGGGCTGCGCCGACTCTCGGTCATGGCGCTGCAGGCCGTGTTGCTGTTGGCAGCCATATCGCTCTCGCAACAGTTGGCCAAGCACGCCCCGGTGTTCAACCTCAAGCAGCTGGCCCGGAACAACGTCGGACAGAACAGCAGCCTCAACTACCACCCCGGTCCCTCGGGCTATCCCAAAGACATCTACACAGTGCTGTTCGATCCCCTGCCGATCAACGCCCACGGATCCACCCAGCGCCTCGCCGCGTTCGAGAACACAGTCATCATCGTGTTGTTCCTGACTTCGTTCCGCCGTTTCTGGCACCTGGGCCGGGCCTGTTTCACCCGGCCCTATCTGCTCTTGTGCGTCATGTATTCCGTCGCCTTTCCCTACGCCTTCGCCGCGCTCAACAACCTGGGCCTGATCGACCGTGAGCGCGTCCTGCTGCTTCCCTTCCTCCTCGTCCCGCTGTGCATCCCCCTGACACCACGGGGCAAACCTCCGGTCTATCCGTGGGAGTACAGCCAGGGGAGGCAGAAACGCAAGGCGCGCCAGACGCGTTGGGGTGCGTCACCTGCCCCGGCCAGGCGGTAGCGCCCTGAGCGCGACCGGATCCCATCTTCGGGTCACATCAGGACGTAAATCAACCACGCACGGGGCGAGCTCTTCACAACCCGGGCGGCCTACGGTATCGGGGCAATATCTCCCCGCCCTCGATGGGGTGCGAGCCGTGGCGATTCTCGCCGTACTCGCGTTCCACCTCGGCTTCGGTTGGGCAACGGGGGGCTATTTGGGTGTGGACCTGTTCTTTGTGCTGTCCGGCTTCTTGATCACCAGCCTTCTTCTCGAGGAGCGGTTGGCGACCGACCGGATCAAGCTCGGTGCATTCTGGGGTCGCCGAGCGCGAAGGTTGCTGCCGGCGTTGTTTCTCGTGGTCATTGCAATTGCGCTCTACACCGCTGTTAATGGCCACTTCGCCACAACGCCCGGCAACGGTGCTGTGCGCGCGCTTGCAGTCCTGCGAGGAGATGCGCTGGCGACCCTCCTTTATTTCGCCAACTGGCAGACGGTGTACTTCAGTCAGGCGCTCTCTCCACTGTCTCACACATGGTCTCTTGCCATCGAGGAGCAGTTCTATCTGCTCTGGCCGATCGTGATCGTGGCGTTGTTCCGGTTCAGCCCGAGACGGTGGCGACGCGTGGGGTTCGGAATGTGCATTGTCGGCGCTCTGGCTTCGGCGGGCGAGATGGCGGCCCTGATTCATCCCGACAACAGTGGGTTCGTCAGGATCTACTACGGCACCGACACCAGGGCTTTCGACCTTCTCATAGGAGCTGCGGTTGCCATGCTTGTCGCTGGTCGACCGCAACCAGGGCCGAGGAACCGTTCGATGTTGCATCTGGCGGCACCGGTGGCCGCTGCCTGCGTCGTGGTGTTCTGGAGATTGGCGGCGCAACACAGCAATTGGATGTACCGGGGGGGATTTCTGATCTATGCGGTGGTTGCCGCAACCATCATCGCCGATGTTCGACAGTCGCACCGCGGATTCCTCGGAAGACTGCTCTCGATTCGTCCCCTGCGATGGATCGGGATGATTTCTTACGGCCTCTATCTATGGCACTGGCCGGTGATCTTCTACCTGAACTCGAACCGCACGGGCCTGTCGGGTGTCGGGCTCGCTCTGGCTCGCGTGGCCATCACCTTTGCCGTCGCCACTGCGAGCTATTACTTCGTCGAACGTCCAATCCGACGTCGCCATTTTACCGGCATCGCGAGTGGCCTGGTCATTCCTAGTGCGGCGTTGCTCTCGATCCTCATCGTCGTGGCCGGCACGACCCCCTCCGTCGCCGCCCCCGTGCGAGCGTGGCCCGGCGGCGGCCTGAATCCCGGATTCGGTACCGCTGTCTCCGGGGCAGGAGGTCTGGGTGGGGAAGTGCCACTTTCCCTCCCGCCCCACCTGGTGGTGTCGCCCGGGCACCCACTCAGGGTTCTCACCATCGGCGACACGCTGATGACCTCGGCGCAGCTCGGGATTGCCAAGGCTCTCGAGAGTACAGGCGAGGTCACCGTGGTTCGGTATGCCCTGCCGACATGGGGTCTGACGAGACCCGGTGCGCAGAGATTGTTGGCGCGCGACGTGCGCGTGTTCCACCCCCAACTGGTCATCGGCACATGGTCCGCCGACAACGCCGCGGCCGGTGCTCAGCCCGCCATATACCGCAGGACTCTGGACGCAGCCGTGCGGAGGCTGCTGGAGCCTGGCAACGGAGTCTTTGGTGTCATCTTCCTCCAGATGCCTGCCATTGGACCCGGCCCGAGTAACCCGTCGTCCTCGTCATCCCAGGACTCGAGGCTTCGAGCGGTCGGGCTTTCCGCATGGAACGACGCGGTGAAACAGTCGGCCGTGACGTTTCCCGGGAGGGTCCTCTATCTCCCGGTCGGGAGCTCCGTTGAATTGAATGGCCGATTCACCAGTTGGCTCCCCCCTCGGCCAGGTCAGGCGCGTCCTCGAAAAGGATGGATACGCGTCCGTGCCTCGGATGGCATTGACCTGTGTCCGCCAGGGATCACTCGGTACACAGCGCCGATTCTCGAAGACTTGACTGAGATCTTCAGACTCCCAGCTGTCCGAACTCATTGGTGGGAAAGCTATGCGGTGACGATTCAGGCGTTCAGCGATCAGAATACGAGCATTGGTTCGTCTTGCCCCGACGATCACCCCACTTGAACCTTCGAATGTGGTGCTAGCTCCGCCGTTGGGCCTCGAGCCATGCCTGGAACATGAGCACGTCCCAGAGCTCGAATTGCCGATCGCGGCGACCCGACACGTGCTCGTCCCACAAGGCACGGACCACCGGGGGCGCCAGAAGGCCCTCAGCCTCGAGGCGTCGGGTGTCGAGGAGGTCCTCCGCCCACGGTCGCAACGGGCCCCGCAACCAATCGCCCACCGGTATGCCGAAGCCCGCCTTGGGGCGCTCGACGAGCGCGGGGGGGACGTAGCGGTGGAGCAAGCGCCGCAGCAGCCACTTCCCGGTGCCGGCCCGCATCTTGAGCTCCGGTGGGAGCCGCCATGCCAGTGCCGCCACATCGGGGTCGAGAAAGGGCATGCGGCCTTCAAGGCTCGAGGCCATGGTGGCCCGGTCGACCTTGGTGAGGATGTCGTCGGGCAGATACGTCATGGTGTCGAGGTACATCATGCGCTCCACGCGGTCGTCGAGCACGGGCCAGGTGTCCGCGCTGGTAAGCAGCGTGGCGGGCTCGACGGCGCCGGGAACCAGACGTCGGGGATCGGTGGTGTGCGAGGCCAGGGTGACGTAGGTCTCGTGGAGGTCGGCGGCGGGAAGCACCTGGGCCACCTTGTGGATCTTGACGCCGGGTAGGCGCGGCGACAGCGAACGGGGCAGGGCGCGCCCGGCGCCGGCGAAGGCGCGGTCCCACCATCGGGGAGGAACCGCACCGAGCACCCCGCCGGCCATGCGCCGGAGGGGGAGGGGGAGGGGCTCGACGCGCCGCCAGAACCGTTCGGCCCAGGCGTAGCGGTTGTAGCCGCCGAAGAGCTCGTCCCCGCCGTCACCCGAGAGCGCCACCGTGACATGGGCACGCGTGAGATGGGCCAGCACCGCGGTGGGGATCTGCGACGAGTCAGCGAAGGGCTCGTCGTAGATGTCGGGGAGGCGGGGGATCACGTCCCGGGCGTCGCGGGCGGTCATGAGGAGCTCGTGGTGCTCGGTCCCGAGGTGGTCGGCGACCGCTCTCGCATGCGGGGCCTCGTCGTAGGTGGCGTCTTCGAAGGCGATGGTGAAGGTCTTCACCTTCGAGTCGTGCTGGGCCTGCATGAGCGCGACCACCAGGGACGAATCGATCCCTCCCGACAGGAACGCCCCCAGGGCGACATCGGCATGCATCCGCAGCGCCACGGCCCCACGCAACGTGGCGTCGAGCACGTCGGTGCTCTCGTCCACCGACGCCTGCAGTCGATGGGTGGCCCCGGCCTCGGCCGTGTCTCGCAGAGACCAGTAGGCCTCGGGGTGGGGACAGGCGCCGGCGGGCGTGCTGGCATCGAAGGTGACGATCGACGCCGGTGGGAGCTTGGCGAAGGTCGTGTAGATCGAGTACGGGGCGGGGATGCAGTTGTGGCGGAAATAGAGGGCGAGGGCATCACGGTCGATGGCACCGTCGAAGGCGGGGTGGGCGCGTAGCGCCTTGAGCTCGGAGCCGAACAGCAACGCCGTGCCCGCCCAGCCGAAGTAGAGCGGTTTCTCCCCGAACCGGTCACGAGCCAGCTGCAGGGTGCGCTCACGCCGGTCCCACAGCGCCAGCCCGAACATCCCGTTGCACCGCCGTAGGGTCTCGACCAGCCCCCAGTGCTGAGCGGCGGCCACCACGACCTCGGTGTCCCCCGAGCCCCGAAAGCCGATGCCGGCGGCCTCGAGCTCCCGACGCAGGTCGCGGAAGTTGTAGATCTCGCCGTTGAACGCCAGGACATAGCGACCGTCGGGGGATGCCATGGGCTGGTGCCCGTGCTCGGACAGGTCGACGACCGCCAACCGACGCGAGCCCAGGGCGAGGGAGGTGCCCTCCTCGAGGAAGACCCCGCCGTCGTCGGGCCCGCGGTGACGAAGCGTGTCGGTCATGGCCAGTATCCGGGCCCGGGACTCTTCGGTGCGGGCCGGCGCTCGATCCCAGAAGCCGGCTATCCCACACATGTGCTCGAGGTGTCCGTCATCGTTGGTACACCCCCACACTTTGTAGGATAGGCGGGGAACTCGAGCACAGGTCGGGCTCGGGCGGACCGGGATTGGCCCGACGTCCCGCCCGCCCGGTGGGGGGACGGGTGGAGCAGCGGACCGGGGTTGCAGGCCCCCGACGGGGGTGCCGTGTGGTCACCACCTCCATGACCGCCCGACTCCTGTTGGGCCACCAGTTGCGGGCTCTCGACGAGGTGTCGTGGAGCGTGGTCTCGGGCGATGCGTTCGACGACGCACCGGTCGACCTCTCGGTGGAAGTCGTGCCGATCCGTCGAGAGTTCGCCTTGTCGGACTTCGCCGCCTTCGTCGCCCTGTGGCGGTACTTTCGGCGCCAACGCTTCGATTTCGCCCAGACCCACACCCCCAAGGCGTCGTTCCTGGGCCTGCCCGCCGCCCGGCTGAGTGGGACCACCGCCATCTACACCATCCATGGCGCCCTGTATTTCCGCGACAACGGTACGGTGGCCAACGTCTTGGGATGGCTCTTCGAACGGTGGTGCTGCACATGGGCCGACCTCGTGCTCGTCCAGAGTCGCGAGGACGAGCAGGTGCTGCCCCGGGCCCGGGTCTGCGCGGCACGCAAGATCCGCTATGTCGGCAACGGGGTGATGCTCGACCGCTTCACCGCGCCACCGGCCTCCGTGGGCCGATCGTCGCGTCCGGTGGTGCTCATGGTGAGCCGTCTCGTGCGCGAGAAGGGGTGCGTGGACTTCCTCGGCCTGGCCCGGGCCCTGCGGGGACGAGCCGACTTCGTCCATGTGGGCCCGGTCGAGCGTGATCAGCGTGACGCCCTGTCGAGCGCAGAGATCTCCGCCGCGTCCGACGACGTCTCGTTCGTCGGTGCCGTGGACGACATCCGCCCCTATCTGGCCACCGCCGACGTGGTGGTCCTGCCCTCGTACCGCGAGGGGATCCCGCGCGTCGCCATGGAGGCCGCAGCCGCGGGGCGGCCCGTCGTCGCCTACGACGTGCGGGGGGTGCGTGAAGTGCTCGACGCCACCAGCGGGCTCCTCGTGCCCCGGGGCGATACCGCCGCGCTCAGGCGCGTCGTGGAGGGGCTCATCGACGACCCGGCACGGTGCGTGGCGCTGGGGCGGTCGTGCCAGGCGCGGGTGCTGGAGCGGTTCTCGGAGGACGACGTCATCGCCCGGTTGCGCGGGGTGTACGCCGAGTTGGCGGGAGCGGCATGACCCACCCCGTCTGTATGACCGTGGACGTGGAGGACTTCTACGACGGCATGGCCGCGTTGGGCCACACCGTGGCCCGACCGGCCGGCACACCCGACGGGTTGGTGTCGTTGCTCGATCGCCTCGAGACCCAGCCGTCCAAGCCGAAGGTCACGCTCTTCGTGGTGGGCAACTACGCCGAGTCGGTGCGCTTCGACCTCGACGCCTTCGTCGCGGCCGGGCACGAGATTGCCAGTCACGGGCCCGACCACGGCCGGCTGCCCTCGGGTGGCCTGGTGGCCTGGCTGCGCCAGGGACGCCAGGTGCTCGAGGACCTGCTGGGAGTGCCGGTCCGGGGGTTTCGCTCACCCCGCTTCGACATCCCCGGTGACGGCGATCTCGAGCGCTACCGCCACGACCTGGCCGAGGCCGGCTACCACTACGTGTCCGACGCGTCTCTGCTCGGGGCCCGGTCGCCGGTCCGTGAGGTGCCGGTGCTCTCGTGGCGCGGGGTGCGCGTCGGCGGGGGTAGCTATCAACGGCTCCTCCCGTTCTCGACGGTGGCGGCCGCCGCCCGATCCTCGACCCAGCCGGCGGTGCTCTACTACCACTCCTATGACTTCGACGGCACGCTGCCCCCACTGACCGCCATGCGCTCACCCATGCTCGCCCGGCAGCTGCTGGGACGGGGCCGGATCGCGCCGATCGCATGGCGACTCACCGAGCGCTTTGGAAGTGAGACTTGCGACCATGTCACCCGCTGAGTTCGACCGCTACTTCCACGACCGCGCCTCGCGCTTCGCCGCGTTCTACCGCAGTGAAGCGCTGTCACGCCTGATCGGGCGGGGCCCGCTCTTCGACCGCCTGCGCGGGAGCGTCGACATCGTCACGGCGCTGCACGCCACCCACGTCCTGGATGTGGGATGTGGGAGCGGTCCGTTGTTCGCGCCCCTGGCCGAAGGCGGCGTCCGGGTGACGGGCCTCGATCCCGCTCCGGCCATGGTGGCACTGGCCCAGGTCGAAGCCCAGCGGCACCCGGGAATGGTGACCGTGCAGGACCGCGGCTGGGAGGCGATCGAGGAAACCGACGCCTATGACGTGGCCGTGGCCCTCGGGGTGTTCGACTATGTCGACGAGCCGGCCGTGCTCCTCGAGGCAATGGGTCGCGCCGCGCCCCACGTCGTGGCCTCGTTTCCCGCCCCGGGTCTGCGGCTGCGGCTTCGCCAGGTCCGCTACGGCGCCCGGGGAGTCCACGTCCACGGGTACCGGGCCGACGACCTGCACCGTCTGGCCCAGCGCAGCGGCCTCGTCGCCCTCGAGCTCAGGCCCCTGGGCCGCGCCGGGTACCTGGCCCACTTCGCCCGCCCCGGGGGCTGACACCGCGCGCCACCAGGGGCTCGAGGAACGAGAGCCACACCGCCGCCACCGCTTCGAGGGTGAAGCGGCGCAGACAACGCTCTCGTGCGGCCTCCCCCATGGTGTGCCGCACCGAAGCCGATGACACCAGCCGCGTCGTGGCATCGACCATGGCATCGAGGTCGTCGACGGCGATGACGAGCCCCCCCACACCGTCCTCGACGATGGTCCGCACTCCGGGCACGGCGGTGGCCACCACCGGGAGCCCGCTGAGGCCGGCCTCGATGAGCACACCGGGCATGCCCTCACCGGTGGGGAGGCTCGGGAACACGAAGGCGTGGGCACCCCGGAGGAGCTGTGCCACGTCCGATCGCGACCCCAGCATCTCCACCCCCGCCGCCGCGGCGGGACCGGCCAGCTCCGACGCCAAGGGCCCGTCCCCACACACGAAGGCGCGCACCTCGACGTGGCGCCGACGCAGCTCCGCCACCACCTCGATGAAACGGTCGGGGCGCTTGCCCGGGGTGAGGGCTCCCACAAATGCCAGCACCGGTGGCCCCTCGTCGCCCCGGGCTCCGGTGCCGGGTTCGGGTGGGTGGAAATCGTCGGGGTCGCGTCCGTTGGGGGCGAGCAGCGAACGCCACGCCGGAACCCGCAGAAGGCTCCGGCACTGCTCGAGCACCTCGTCGCCCTCGGCCGCCACCACGTCGGCTCGACTGACCAAGGCGCGCCACAACGCCACCCGCGCCGCGCCGGCGGCGTGTTCGAAGGTCCCCGTGGCGTAGTACGCCAGGGGGGTCCTGCGGCCGAGCATGGCGGGCACCAGGTACTTGAGGGGGTCACCGCCATGGGCCACGACCACGGTGGGACGGGCCCGACGGAGCGCGGCTCGAAGGGCGATGACCAGGCGGGGGTCGAATCCCTCGGCGGGACGGTCGCCCCCGGGGTGATCGAGCGTGTCGTCGACCGGCACCTGCTCCTCGCCCCCGAACAGGCTCATGAGGCGGTGATGACGGGTGCCGGGGACGTCGAGCCGGGTGGCGAGGGCCCGGGCTTCGCGCTGGGCTCCTCGGGCCGTGGCCGTGGGGATCACGTGCAGGACCAGTGGGACTCCGTCGATCGCAGCGATCCCACCCGGCCGGCTCGACGTGCTCACCGGCCCGGCTCGGCGCCGAGAAGTTCGGAGTAGACCGACTCGATGGCCCGTGCCGCGTTGCGCCGGTCGAACAATTCGCTCCGCTGGAGCGAGGCCTCGGCCAGCCGCGACCGCAATGCAGGGTCACCGGCCACGCGGCGCACCGCCTGGGCCAGCAGGTCGGGACGACCGGGAGGGACGAGCAGCCCCTCGACGCCGTCGGTGACCACGTCGGGGACCCCGCCCACCGTGGTGGCCACCACCGGCAGCCCGGCGCTCATCGCCTCCATGAGGGCCACCGGAAGCCCCTCTTGGTGCGACGGCAGGACGAAGACATCGGCGCCGGCCATGAGCCGCGCCGTGTCGGTGCGCGTGCCGAGAAAGAGCAACCGCTCGCCGAGGCCCGCGGCGCGCGCCGCTTCCGCCAGCTCCGCCTCCAGCGGACCGCGCCCCACCGAGACGAAGCGCACGGGGGCACCCGCCACCCCGCACAGCCGGGCCGTCTCGAGAAGGACGTCGTAGCCCTTCTCGCTGCGCAGGTTGGCGACGGTGAGGGCGAGCATCTCGTCATCGGCGATGGCGAGCTCGGCGCGTACGTCACGGCGCAGGACCTCGCGCTGGTGGGGGAGTACCGCGAATCGGGTGCGGTCCACGCCGTGCACGACCACGCGCGCCCGGGAGCGCAGGGCCCGGGGCAGGGCGTCGCGGGCCGCCTCCGACACCACGAGGAGGGCCCGGTCCACACCCACCGTGGCCCGGTTGAGGGTTTTGGTCAGCACCGCTGCCTTGTTCCACAGGCTGTGCTCGGTGTACACGAGCACGGGGCGTCGTGATCTCGGCACGGTGAGGGCGACGAGGCGTCCGAAGGCGGCGGTATAGGGCAGGTGGGCGTGCAGCACGTCGAACGGCTTCCCGACCAGGAGCCGGCGCAGCGCCACGGTCCAACGGAGATCGGCGCTGGCCGACGCTCCGAGGCTGTGTACCGGCACCCCCGTGGCCTCCATGGTCGGGACCAGGGCGTCCTGGCCGGCCAAGACGTAGGCGACCTCGTAGTCGAAGCGCCGGCGGTCCCGGGCACCGACCACGTCCACGAGCAACCGTTCGGCACCCCCGAGGCCCAGGCCCTTGATGAGCAGGAGGACCCGGGGACGGGTGTCGGTGGCCCCGGACACGGGCATTTCCCCTGCTGGCACGGGCCGATGGTAGCGGCGAGTTCGGCCGATCTGTCGCTATCCGGGCACGGTCCGCAGTAGGCTGTGTGCCGGGGTTGGCGGAGCAAGTGGAGCGGGAATCGGGGGGAATCGCGATGTCAGCCATAGCGGAGCCGCTTTCCGAAGAGGAAAGGGCCCTGAAGATCTTCGACGTGTCGCTCGTGCCTGACGAGCCGTCGGAGGAGTCGCTCTACCAGCACAAACCCGAACTCCTGCGTTCTGCCCGGGAGCTCTTTCGCCGGGGCGAGGTGATCTTCACCCTGGCCGAGCGTGACATCCGCGCTCAGTACAAACAAGCCGTCCTCGGGATCGCCTGGGCCCTGCTCACCCCCCTCATCAGCTTGGTCCTCCTGTTCATTCTGGCCAAGAACGTGAAGAGCTTCTCGATCGGGGGCAACGTCCCGACCATCCTCACGATGTACGTGGGGCTCATCACCTTCGGCCTGTTCGGAGGGGCCATCGGCGGCGGATCGAACTCGCTGGTGGCCAACAAGGCCCTCATGGCCAAGAGCCATTTTCCCCGGGAGTGCTTCCCCCTGTCGCAGATCCTGGGGTCGGCTTTCACGTCGCTCATGGCCACGGTGCCGTTGGCCATTCTCTTCACCGTCCATGGCTTCGCCCCGAAGCTGACCTCGTTGTGGGCGCCGCTGTACGTGGCCATCGAGATCCCGTTCATGATCGGACTCGTCCTGCTCGTCTCGTCGGTGATCGTCCAGATGCGAGACCTCCAGCAGATCATCCCGATCGTGATGCCGCTGGTCATGCTCATCACCGTGCTCGAACCGTTGAACCAGGAGATGCACAAGCACCTCGTGCCCAATGCCCGTTTCGTGTTGGGACACGGATGGCTGCGCGACGTGTACTGCTTTGTGAACCCCATGGCCCCGATCGTCGACAACGTGCGGTCGTCGGTGCTGCTCGGCTTCGGGCCCCAGTGGTCGACGCTGATCCTCGGTCTGTGCGGGTCGCTCGTGTACCTCGTCGTCGGGTTCGTCGTCTTCAAGAAGCTCGAGGTGAACTTTGCCGACCTCACCTAAGGGCACGGTCCACGCCGAAGGCGTGTGGAAGAGATTCCGCGCCGACCGCACGCTACCCATGTTCCAGGACCAGATCGTCCTCCTGGGGCGGTGGCTGAAGGGGTACCGCCGCCCGTACCGCTGGGTTCTCCGGGACGTCAACATCCATGTGGAGCCGGGCAAGACCTACGGGATCATCGGCGTCAACGGGTCGGGCAAGTCGACGTTGCTCAAGATGATCTGCCAGACGACGTTCCCGTCGGCAGGCACCCTAAAATCGACGGGACGGATCGGCGCCCTTCTCGAGGTCCGCAGCGGCATCCACCCCGACCTCTCCGGACGCCAGAACGTCTATCTGTACGGGAACATCCTGGGGCTCACGCGTGCCGAGATCTCGGCCCGGTTCGACGACATCGTGGACTTCGCCGAGATCGGCGACGCCATCGACCGCCAGGTCAAGTTCTACTCGACGGGCATGGCCATCAGGCTCGGGTTCGCCATCGCCGCCTTCCTCGAGCCCGACATCCTGCTGGTGGACGAAGTGCTGGCCGTCGGCGACGCCCGCTTCCAGCAGAAGTGTCTGGAGCGCATCAGCCAGGTCGTCGCCAACGGCACCACGCTGTTCTACGTGTCCCACGACCTCCCCACCGTCGAGGCGGTGTGCGACCGGGCCATGTGGCTCGCCGACAGCTACGTGCGCGCCGACGGGCCGGCCCGCGACGTCGTGAACCTGTACCGGGCCTCGGTCGAGGAACAGGCGTCGATGACGGTGTCGCACGACACGGGGGTCCGCGTCCTCAAGGTGGAGGTCACCGGTCCCGACGGAGGCCAGGTGCTGTCGGGAGAGGACGTGAACCTGCGGATCGTGGCGGAGTCCGAAGAGGCCATGTTCGGGGCCTTCCACATCGGTGTCTCCCAGGGCACGGCCATGCCGGTCTTCGTCCTTCGCTACGCCAGCTCCTTCCCCGAAGGCCAGTTCGAACTGCGCTGCCGGATGCACAGCCTGCCCCTGCCCAAGGGGCGGTACTCGCTGTGGGGGGCCATGCGGGCGCCGCGCGGCAGCGGCCCCACCGCCAACCTGCCGTGGCAACCCCTCGCCTCGTTCGAAGCCTTCGGCCCCATCCCCATCAAGGCGCCCTCGGGAGTCATGGTGCTGTCCCCGGTGTACGTGCCCGCCGACTGGGAGCTGTCCTGACCTTCGACGCCGCCCCTGGTCTCGGCGGAGTCACGGCCGTCGTCGTCACGCATCTCCGACCTCGCTTGGCGGGCGCGACGGTGCGGTCGTTGCTCGAGGTCGAGGGGTTCACTCCTGACCGCGTCGTCGTGGTCGTCAACGGCGAGGGGGGCCTCGACGATCCCGAGCTCGAGAATTCCGTGCGCATGGTGCGGTTGCCCTCGAACGTGGGGCCGGCGGGCGGGTTCCACCACGGGTTGCTCGAGGCGTTCGCCGACCCGACCACGCGCTGGGCGTACCTGTGCGAGGACGACATGGTGCTGCTGCACCTCCCGGCGCCGCGCGTCGCCGGTCTGGTGGCGCGGGTCGAGTCCAGCGGACACGACGGGGTCGGAGCCGTGGTCGCCTTCGGTCGGGTGTTCGTGGCCCGCTCGGGCCATAGTGTGAACGTGGTGCCGCGTCGCGGCCTGCCCGGCGAGCTCGCCCCGGTCGACGTCTCGACGTGGGGGGCGACGCTGGTGTCGCGTGCCGTGGTGGAAGCCGGGGTGCTGCCCGACGCCGAGCTGTTCTTCGGGTTCGAGGACTTCGACTTCTACTGCCGCGTGCGCGCCGCCGGGCTGTCGGTGCTGGTCGACGTGGTGTGCGCTCGCCGGGTGGCGCATCGTCAGACCCTGGCGGGCCGCGACGACGCCCTGCGGGACCACCGGCCCCTCGACGCCGACGAGCCCTGGCGTGCCTATTACCTGGCGCGCAACTACTTCGCCCTGGCCCGACGGCACGGTCGGCGCAGCTGGTTCGCCTGGCACCTGCTGTACTCGGTCCGTCGCCTTCAGCTCGCCCACAGCTCCGCCGAGCGGGTGGCGACGGTGCGCGGAGTTCTCGACGGGGCCCGGGGCCGACTCGGCATCGACCCCCGGTACCTGCGCCGGGTGGGGGAGCGGACCCCGTCCACAGTCACCGCTGTCGCGCCCGGGGACGACGGTGCATCGGACCTTGCATCGGCCGCCGCTCCGGCGGCCGGCAGGGAGCGCATCAGCACGGCGTCGACTCCGACTCCGCAAGAGCTCGGGCCCACGGTGGTGGCGCTCGTCCTGTCGCACAACGCCCCCCAGGCCCTGAAGAGATGCCTTGAGGCCATGGCGGCCCAGACGGTGCGGCCCGGTTCGGTGATCGTCGTCGACAACGCCAGCCAGCCTCCTGTGCGCGCCGAGGACCTGGCGGGGCCGTTGCCGGTCTCGGTGGTGCGGTCGGACACCAATCTGGGCCCCGCTGGAGGGTGGGCACTGGCATTCGAGGAGCTCCTGGCCGGGTCGGCGGAGTTCGCCTGGGCCCTCGACGACGACATCGTCCCCGACCCCGAATGCCTGGAGACGCTCCTGGGTGAGGCCCGGCACGACCCCAAGGCCGCCTTCTGCTTCCCCCGCTCCGTGCAACCCGACGGGACGGTGGGCGAATGGGGATCGTGGTGCGGGTTCATCGTCTCGCACCACATCGTCGAGCAGGTGGGCGTGCCCCGGGCGGAGCTGTTCTGGTGGGCGGAGGACAACGAGTACTGCCATTGGCGGATCCCCCAAGCCGGCTACCCCCGCACACTCGTGGACGGGGCGGTGGTCCAGCACGACGCCGTGCGCCAGGGAGCCCGGGTGCCGCTGTGGAAGTACTACTACGAGTCCCGGAACATGCTGTATCTCCACCTCCACGTCATGCACCGGGTGGGGTGGTACCCGCGCAACGTCACCAAGCTCGTGGCCCGGGCGTTGATCCGGGAACGGGGACGGCGTCTGGCCTGTCTGCGGACAATCGCCCTCGGTCTCTCCGACGGCGCCATGGGCCGGCTCGGCATGCGCTTCCCGGTGGAGCCCATGCAGGAGCAGCCCCGCCGCGTGCACGACGCGGGCTGAGCGATGCCCGACGATCGCGGCACGGACCTGGTGCCTCGGCATGCGTCGGACGAGGCACGGCCCACCCCCAACCTGTTCATCGTGGGGGCGCCCAAGTCGGGTACGACGGCCCTGGCCAGTTATCTGGGTTCGCATCCCGAGGTCTTCGTGGCCGACAAGGAGCTCAGCTACTTCGGCAGCGATCTCGAGTTCCGGACGACCAAGGGTGGTCGGTGGCGCATCGGGTACGACACCTATCTGGAATGGTTCGGGCGCCACGGGAACGCCCGGTACCGGACCGACAGGTCGGTGTTCTACCTCTACTCGTCGCGCGCCGCGGCGGAGATCAACGCCTTCGACCCCGGGAGCCGGGCGATCGCGCTGCTCCGCAACCCCGTCGACCAGATGCACAGCCAGCACAGCGAGATGCTGTTCCAAGGCGACGAGGACATGGCTTCGTTCGCGCAGGCGATCGCCGCCGAGGACGACCGCAGGAGAGGCGTGCAAGTCCCTCCCGGATGCCAGAAGGTCTTCGGGCTCCTGTATCGAGACATCGCCCTCTATGGGGGCCAGGTCGAGCGCTACATCACCGAGATGGGACGCCATCGGGTCCACGTCGTGCTCTACGACGACCTCGTGGCCGACGCCCCGGGCGCGTACCGGCGGGTCCTGGAGTTCCTCGACATCGATCCCGGGCACCGGCCCGAGTTCGCCGTCGTGAATGCGAACAAGGTGGTACGCAGCCCCCGCGTCCGGGATCTTCTGCGCCACGCTCCCCCCGGCCTGCGCCGGATGGGTCGACTCGTGGTGCCCGACGAGTTCGCCCGCGCTGCGCTGCGCCGGCGCTTGCACGGGCTCAATACCCGGGGCCGGGCGCGTCCCCCCATGGCACCGGCGCTCCGTCGCCAGCTGACCGATGAGCTCGCCCCCGACATCCACCGCCTCGAGACGCTCCTCGACCGCGACCTCGGGGCGTGGCTCACCCCGGGCGACGAGGGTAGTGCCCGGGGGGCGCGCCAGCCCGGTGTCGATGCCGATGGTCGGGCGAGATAACCCGTGTCGGATGTGCCCGTGCCCGGTGTGCCCGTGCCCGGTGTGGTGGTGCTCGGGATGCACCGCAGCGGCACATCGGCGGTGAGCCGGATCCTCAACCTCCTGGGCGCGGATCTCGGCCCCGAGAGCGACCTCCTCACCGAGTACGACAATCCCGCCGGCCACTGGGAGAGCAAGGCCCTGGTGGCGTGCAACGACCGGATCCTCGCCGCCTTCGGACGCTCGTGGGACTTCCCGCCATGGTTGGCGCCGGGATGGGAGTACACCGACCGCGCCTCGGAGCTGCTGCCCGAGCTCACCGAGACGTTCACGTCCGTGTTCCACTCGGGCCCGTGGGCGTGGAAGGACCCGCGCACCTGCCTGACCTTTCCCCTGTGGCGCCGGGTGCTCGGCGGCGAGGTCACCGTGGTGCTGGTGTTGCGCGCCCCGGGTGCGGTGGTCACGTCGGTGAAGCGCCGCGACGGGATCCCGAATCTCTACGCCATCGGGTTGTGGCATCACTACGTTCGAGCAGCGGTGGCCGGGTCGAGGGGTTTGCCGGTGGTGTGCCTGCAGTTCGAGGATGTGGTGGCATCGCCGTTGGCGGCGGTCGAGGCGCTCGTGTCGGACCTGGGAGCCCTCGGTGTGGAGCTGGACGGAGACCCCGTCAACGCCGCGGCCTCGATGCAGGACGATCTGGTCCATGGTGACGAGCCGCCGCCGCTGGTACGGCGGCTCACGTCGTCGACGGTCGAG
>Ga0208849_1001445_pt1 | contig 16533 bp, 16 predicted proteins | sample NGESurdeep072012_10_FD_184470 | JGI IMG/M metagenome (GOLD analysis project Ga0208849, IMG submission 184470) | Arctic peat soil microbial communities from Barrow, Alaska - NGEE Surface sample 53-3 deep-072012 (SPAdes) | ecosystem: Environmental > Terrestrial > Soil > Wetlands > Peat ...
AAGCATCTCGGCGACACGGTTATGGCTAGTTACGGAGCACCCCAGGACACGCCGGTCTACATTGCTCCACTACCGTTAGTGATCGTCGGCACGGTCACGTTCCCGACTATTGGTCCCGCTTTGTCACTGCACACCTCGATGGGCGTCGGTGCCATCATTTCGAAGGGCATCCAACCGGCGGCGATGAAGAAGTTCTTCTTCCTCCAAGAACCTTCCGCCACGCTGCAAGGTCCAAAGACCGTCTTCGTTCGCTTTCGCCCGGGTGTCTCGGCGGCCGACGGTGAAGCGTCGCTCAAAAGGATCACGGCGGCCGGCAACAGGACCCTCGCGGCGTTGCCCAACGGCCTCGGAGGAGGTGACAACGTCATGTTGCTCGGCGTCCAATACCCCGCCGAAATCGAGAACTACCGTTCCATCGGCCTAACTCCAGCGGTGCTCGCTCTCGCTCTCGCCGCCGGCGCTATGTTCGCGCTCGGCTTTACGCTCAGCACGTCGGTGCGACGGAGGCGTCGCGATCTGGCCATGCTGCGCGCGCTGGGTTTCACCAGTCGCCAGCTCCGGTCGGTCGTGGTGTGGCAGGCATCGGTGAACGGTCTCGTGGGGGTGGTGGCGGGGCTGCCGATTGGCATCTTGTTGGGACGCTGGCTTTGGACACTGTTCGCGCGCCACATCGATGCAGTGCCCGAGCCGACTGTGCCCGTACTCTCAATCGTCGTCGTGGCCATCGTGACCATGGTGCTCGCAAACGTCGTGGCTGCCCTTCCCGGACGAAGCGCGGCCCACACGTCGACCGCACGGGTGCTACGAGGCGAGTAACGAGATGATCATCCCGACCTTGCGAATGTCAACGCTTCTTGGGATTATCTGCGAATCCGAATCTTCCTAGGCGTCTTTTACTGAAAGGATGGTTACTTCGAAAGTTAGGAACATTCATGGGTGTCGTGCCATTCACACTCGAGGGTTTCGAAATGACACCCTTCACCTCTTCAAGTGGCCGTACGCGAGACGTGTACCGCACCGGGACTGGACCGACCGTCATCGTGATTCATGAGATACCCGGGATCACGCCACTAGTTGCCGCCTTTGGTCGCAAGATTGCTGCCCGAAGCATGACGGCAGTACTGCCGGAACTTTTCGGCACGGCCGGTCGGCCAATGACGATCAACTACGCACTTACCTCATTTGCTCGAGTGTGCGTGAGCAAAGAGTTCACTTTGCTGGCACTCAACAAGACCAGCCCCATCGTCACTTATCTGCGCGAGTTGGCGGCACACGAACGTGAGGCACACGGCGGACCAGGTGTCGGGGCCGTGGGGATGTGTCTCACGGGCGGCTTCGCACTCGCCATGAGCGTCGATCCAACGGTCGTCGCCCCAGCGCTGAGTCAACCTTCACTGCCTCTTCCCACCAATGCGCTTCGGCGTCGCTCGCTCGGGCTCTCCGACGACGATTACGACAAGGTGAAGCGCCGCGCGGCCGACAACCTGTGCGTCATGGGACTTCGATTCAGCGGTGACTCAAAATCACCCGTCGACCGATTCGTGCGGCTCCGAGAGGATCTGGGAGAGAACTTCATTGGGGTGGAAATCGACTCGTCACCGTCGAATCCTTGGGGCTATCCCAAGAGCGCGCATTCAGTACTCACCGAGAACTACTCCGACGTCGACGGGTCGCCAACCCGGGTCGCCCTCGACAATCTCCTGAATTTCTTTGCCGTGCAGCTCGGCGTGACGCCGACGTCGAATGGTTCTTGATCGCGATTCATAGTGGCGAGCATCTGGGGAGTCACGCCCAAAGCGTCGATTGAGGCCGAGTGCCAGCGCCGGAGTCGGACGGCCGTCATTCACGACTGCATTTTGCTTCTCGACTCGAAGCGTGTCGATCCAGATTTCGTCCGCGTGCTTGGTGGGCCTCCGGCCGAGGTCATCCTCGAAGGTGGCGCCGGGGGCATCGAGGGCTACTGGCCGCGAGTGTGGGCCGCGCGCGGGCTCCTCCACATATGGGACGACAGCGCCACCACTGCGATTATCGCCGCGACGTCGCATGAACAATGGCGGGTGCGCGAGATGTCTGCCAAGGTCATTGCGGCACACAATGTCCGAGCGGCCATCGATGCTGTCGTGGCGCTGTTGGACGACGACAACGCCCGGGTGCGAGTGGCCGCACGACGCGCCTTCGCCGTGGTCGCGGATTAACGCCCAGCTCACGGAGTTGGAATATCGGCCAGTTGGCTCTCGATGAGGTTTTTGTTTTCCGGGTCGACGATGACCTCAACAAGACGTCCGGCGAGTGCCGCCCAGTTCGTGAACTCCTCAGTGTTGCCGGACACGGCGTAGGCACGCGCAACTCCTTCCGCACTCGACGCGACGAGCCAGTCTGGCGACTCATTTGCGCGAGCGGCCTCGTACGCACGCAGCGCGAATCGTACGGCGGTGTTAAGAGATCCCGTGGCACCTGCAGCGCGCGCCACCATCCAGTCACTGATGATCCACTGTTCCGGTCCGCCCGCGTTCAGCCAATGGAATCGTGACGTCAGTGCCGACGTCAACAGTTCGACGTTGTCTTCCTCGGAACGTCCATCCTGCTCCAACAACTCCCAACATCGATCAAAGAGTTGCGACGCGAGAGCCTTGTCATCAATGGAAGTCATCCCCAAAGTGTAAGTGTCGCGCATCCAGTCGGTCCAAGAACGTGGGTCACCGCGAGTTCGACGTTGTCACGAGTTCGAACCGAATGAGAACGACGGGTGTGAGGTCGTCGACGACGTCGCCAAAGGAGGTCCAGAATCGAAGATGTCCTTCGCGCCACTCCTCGAGTGATTCGTCTCCCTCGCCTTCAGCCTGGGCAAACTTCCAACTCACTTCGCCAAAGGGCACCGTCTCAATCTGCACCACCTCGACCACGGCGATCCTTTGCTGGTCGTCGTCGACGAGCGCGAGGCGCTCGCCCACGAATTCCAGTTCCTCATCCCCGCGTACGTAGTCGAGCAAGAGGCCGGCGGTGGCGCGCTTGCGCTGGTCGAGGATCAGTCCGTTGAGACGCTGCCGCATCGCTCCGGGCGTGCCAATCTCCAACATGCGCAGTTCATCGATTTCGTCAACGGTCATGGAATCCCCCACTTCGACTCCACACTCTACGGCGACACCTGAGTTCTGCAGTGAGCGGACGCGGTCGTAGCTGATGCTCTGCGTCGCGTGCGAAACATCGTCGATGCAGTGCCTGCCGCGTCCGGGACGGTAGGGTCGCGTCATGTCACCACTCGCCGTCGTTGTGATCATTGCGGGCATTGCGTGCGCGTGTGCGTGGACTGCGTCGCTCGTCACTGGTGATACGTCGTGGGTTGACCGCCTCTGGTCGATTGTGCCCATGATCTACGTCTGGGTCTTCGCGGTCACCGCCCATCTGCACAATGCACGACTCGACGTCATGGCCATTGTGGTCACCGTATGGGGTGTGCGACTCACCTATAACTTTGCCCGCAAGGGTGGCTACTCCGGTGTCGAGGACTATCGCTGGGCGGTCTTGCGAGCGTCAATGACGCGCTGGCAGTTTCAACTCTTCAATCTCTTCTTCATCGTGCTGTACCAAAACGCATTGCTGGTGCTGATTTCGCTTCCAGCGTGGACGGCCTACCAGCACCGCGGCACGTCCTTCGGGGTGCTTGATGTCATTGTGACGCTGGCGTTCCTCGCGTGCACGTTCGCAGAGACCGTGGCCGACCAACAACAGTGGGCGTTTCAGGCGCGCAAGAGCGCGCAAGTCGCGGCCGGTCAGGTCCCAAAACCAAGGTTCGTCCAAACGGGGCTCTTTCGCTTCTCGCGTCACCCGAACTACTTCTTCGAAATTGCACAGTGGTGGTTGATCTTCTTCTTCGGCGCGGTCGCGGCACGATCCGTCATCGAATGGACCGTTCTCGGCCCGTTCCTCCTCACCTTGCTCTTCATCGGCTCGACACGCTTCACTGAGAAGATTTCGCTCTCGCACTACCCTGAGTACGCGCTGTACCAGCAAACGACGTCGCCGGTCGTGCCGTGGCGCACCCGTCGTGGCGTCGTTACGGTGCAAGTGGGCGACCGACTTTAGGACGTCACATCAAAGGTGTCGGGCCCGCTCGCGGAGAGCGATCAACGCTCATCCCGGTACGATTCATACGTGAAACCCGAGAAAATTATTCTTTACTACGGGTTCACAGCGTTGAACGACCCTCACGCCATCCTTCTCTGGCAGCGAACGCTCTGCGAGCAACTCGAACTTCGTGGTCGAATTCTCATCTCACCCCACGGCATCAACGGAACGCTCGGTGGCGAGATCGAATCCCTAACGGCCTACATACGTGCAACCAGGGAGTACGCCGCGTTCAAAGGCATTGACTTCAAGTGGTCCGAAGGATCGCGAGAGGACTTCCCTCGACTACGTGTCCGCGTTCGAGAGGAGATTGTCTCCTTCGGTGCGCCCGAAGAACTCCACGTCAATGACGACGGAGTGGTCGGTGGTGGCGTCCATCTCAAGCCGGAGCAGGTGCACGAACTCGTCGGACAGCGTGGTGACGACGTCGTGTTCTTTGACGCGAGAAACGCCTTTGAGGCAACTATCGGGAGATTCAAAGACGCGGTCGTACCCAACACGGCAACGACACGGGACTTTGCACGCGAACTCGACGCAGGGGTATTCGATCACTTGAAGGAGAAAGCCGTCGTCACGTACTGCACCGGTGGTGTCCGCTGCGAAGTCCTGACGTCGCTCATGAAGCGGCGCGGGTTCGCAGAGGTCTATCAACTTGACGGCGGCATCGTTCGTTACGGCGAGACGTTCGGCGACGATGGCCTTTGGGAGGGCTCGCTCTACCTCTTTGACGCCCGTATGCATCACGAATTCAGTGACCACACGTCGATCATTGGTCGTTGCGAACGATGCGACGCTCCTACGAGTCAGTATCACAACTGCGCAAATCTCGCGTGCCGCAAACTGATCTTGCTCTGCAGCACGTGCGTCGACGACAACATCAGCACCAACTGTTCGCCGCGTCACTTCGCCACAACGGCGTCAGGCACAGCCACGTAAACCATCTTCTGTGAGGCCACTGTGCGTTCTGACAACAATGATTGAAAGAGACCACCATGAACCGGTAACTCACAACGTCATGGTCTCGTAACATTCGGTGACCGAGGCAACGAATCAGCGCAATTGCGGCGGTGTTCATTAGTTGTTGAATTTGCTGTATGGACCGGGTCGAAAGGTTGTCGACCCAACAGGCATAACCATTGTTGAGTAATTTCTTTTGATTCGTGGAGAAGAGGACCCGCATGGCAGAGGCAGAGGCGGCGTCCGGCACCGACTTCGGTGCCGTCGCCGTCGCAACTGGTCCCGATCAAGCCTCTCGTGACGTCGATCAGTCGGTCGCTGCATCGACACTTCCATTGGACGACACGAGGCCGCCACGCCCGTCGCTGCGCCAATCCCTGAAGGGAGCGACGCGCAAAAAGCATTGGGCAGTGATCGCACTCATCGCGGCCTACGTCGGTTGGTTCAGTTACCTCAGTTGGAAGTTGTACTACGGCTACGGCTACCCACCGTTCGACCTCGCAATCTTCGATCAAGGAATGTGGCTACTCACGCACTTCCACATTCCCTTCGTGACGGTCATGGGTCGCAACCTCTTCGGGGACCACACGTCATTCATCCTCTTGCTCTTCGCTCCCATCTATCGACTCTTTCCGGAGCCGCAGGGCCTCTTGATGTTGCAGACGTTGGCCCTTGCCGGAGCGGCGATTCCGATCTACGTGCTCGCGCAGAAGTTCACTCGAAACACCTACATTGCGACGGCGCTCGCGGCCACCTACCTTCTCAACCCCGCGCTCGAGCAGGGCAACATGCAACAGTTCCACCCCGAGGCGTTGCAGGTTCTGATCATCGCCGTTGCCATCTACGCCGCCATCGAGTCACGCGGTGCGCTGCTCTTCGTGATGGTCGTGCTGTCGCTCATGGTCAAGGAGGACGCGGCGCTACTCGTCGTCCCCCTCGGGCTCTGGGTCCTCTGGCGACGCGATCGAAAGTGGGGACTTTGGATTATCGCCGGTGCCGTTGCGTGGAGTGCCGCCGTGCTCGAGTGGATTATTCCGAGTCTGCTCGGCCAATCCAGTCTGTACAGCGGTGACATACCCTTTGGCGGCGTGAGCGGCTTCTTCCGCACGCTCTTCACCCTTCCGATCACGATGCTGACGTATTTAAAGGATGACGGCCGCCCGTACTACGTGTGGCAAATGGGGTTCACGACCGGCTGGGGATTCCTTCTGTCACCAGAAATTGCGGCCATCGGTGTGCTCGTCCTCCTGGAGAACGTGATTAGCACGCTGCCCTACATGCACCAGATTCCTTACCAATTTTCCATGCCCATCGTCCCGATCTTGGTGCTCGGCACCGTGTGGGCGGTCGCCAGACAGAAGACCACGCGGCGTCGATACGTGCTGACGGCCTTGACCGTCGGATGCGCGATGTGGTCGTGCGTGCTGTGGGGATTGGCGCCCTTCTCGAGCAATTCGGTCTCGGGTGAATGGGCCCCCAACAGCGCAGCCGTGCGCGCCTTCTCGTCACTCGAACGAAGGATTCCACCCAAAGCGATTGTCTCGGCGTGGTACCTCTTCGTCCCTCACCTCGATCATCGAACGCAGATCTATCTCTGGCCGACGCCCTTTGATACGCAGAACTATGGACTCTTCAATAACAACGGGACCGTGCTCCCCATTGCCAGCAAAGTGCAGTACCTCGTACTCTCAATCCCCGTCACCGCCTCCGAAGACGAAAACATATTCGCTCCGATCAAGAATCAGTTCACGCTCATCGCCCACGACGATGGCATCGGTCTCTTCAAAAGGACGTCGAAGTAGCCCCTCGGACGTCGGGCGACATGATTGACGATGACGCGAGCAGTTCGTTGTCAATGGTTGTCGGCACACGAACGCGCGCGACGCGACGCGCCAGTACCTCTGTGTGCGCCGCGTGCCAGAGCCCGACGCACACGATGATCAATCCGAGGACACCCGCGCCGATCGCTGCGTTCGAACTCTTCAGATAGATCGAGAAGGCGCGAATGTCGAACATGAAGAATCCCAGTCCGCCAATCACGATGACGAGAGGTCGTTCGAGCACGACGCCCAGTGCCACCGCAAGGACAGTCGTCACGATACCCAGGGCGACGCCTCCAAGGTGATGAGGAAACGAAAGTGAGAAGGCACCCACACAGCCACCGACTTCGGCAACGACCAGTGCCGTGAGGGCCGGTCGAAGTATCTTCAGGCTCGCGAGTCCAAGGGCGAGTGCGCAGAGCCAGACGACGAGGGCCAACTGCGTGGGCGTGGCGTGCACTCGACCGATCGTCGCGACGCCACTCAAGGTGAGGATGAAGCCAGCGACTGCGCTCAGAAATTGTAGAGGCCGGTACTGATTTCGCCAGAGGAGCACGCTCGTGAGCAACAAGGTAATTCCCACGACGAGCAGACCCAGCCCGTGGTGGTGTCGTGCGCTCATCCCCATCACATCCGAAAACGAAGTCGCCACTCCCACCGTGGCAATGAGCCAGAGGAGCCCGCCGAGTCGGCGAGCACTGCCACCGCCGAGTGCGACGATCGTGGAGCCGACGATGAGAGCGTCAGCGGCCACCAGCAATGCGACACTCAGGTGTCCGCTACGTCCAATACTCGCCCAGTAGTGACGGAGAAAAAGAATGGCGCTCATCGCGAGGACCAGTAGGACGCAGTAGGAGAGAAGCTCCTTCGAACGTGAGAGGTCATCTGGGGGCGACGGATCGACCGGCGCGTCACTGCGCTGCATGGAAAGAATCTCGTCGCCTTGGGCCTGGGTGACGATACCGGCGTCCACCCATCGCTGGACGTTGGCGCGCCACTGTACAGCCGGTGTCGTCCAGCGCTCCATGAGTCGGCGCCGTCTCGCACTTCGTGCATGACGTTCTTCGGGGGTCATCGCCACCTCCTGAAGGTACTAGTCCGCCATCGCAATCAATTCTTCGCGAACGGGCGCCTCTTCCACGTAAACGTACTTCCCACCTCGTAGCCACGAGCAACCCGCTGCGAGAAGGCAGGCCAGGACTGCAGAGTCACAGGCCGCGTGGAGCCCGTTGCGGAAGGGACGCGTGATGATCGAAGGAAAGAAGCGGCGCTGAGCGAGCGCGTGCTGCGTGTGCGCGGGCAGACTCGCCAACACGTGCGGACTCAACAGATGTACGAGTGGGTTGTAGCCGAGGAACGAGGCGAAGAGCGTTGAGACGGGCGGCAACGCGGCAACGCGTCGTGCATCGACGAGCGGCACACCGACCGAGGTGAGCCCGTGCAATACCGAGGACGGCAAGGTTGACGACAGTCCAATGATCATCAACGTGAAGAAGATGCCGATCGAGAGCACCTGCCCCGAATTCTGGAACGTCGAATTCATGCCTGAACCGACGCCTCGATGTTGTCGGGGAAGACTATTCATCACCCCGGCACGGTTCGGTGCGGCGAAGGCTCCCATCGCCAGTCCGTTCAACAGCAGAAGCCCACCGAACTCCAGATAGTTGAAGTTGACGGGCAGAAACTCCAGGAGGAAGAACGAAAGCGCGGCGACCGACATGCCCGCGGTCGCGAACGGACGCGATCCGAAACGGTCCGAGAGAGCGCCCGAGATCGGGCCGGCGATCAAGAATCCGAGCGTCAGCGGCAACATCGCAATGCCGGCCCAGAGCGGCGTCCGCTCGAAGTTGTAGCCGTGCAACGGCAGCCAGATTCCTTGCAACCAAATTACGAGCATGAACATCAGGCCACCTCGGCCCACCGACGCGAGGAAACTGGAAATGCTCCCCGCGCTAAATGCCCGTATTCGAAAGAGCTGAAGACGAAACATCGGGTCGGGGGATTTGCGTTCGATCTGTGTGAAGACGAAGAGGAGGACCACGCCGCCGATGAGTGCGGTGAGCACTGTGGGACTGAGCCATCCCATCGTGGCGCCCCCGTAGGGCTGGATACCGTAGGTGATGCCCACCATGATTGCGATGAGGCCGAGCGCAAACGTCACGTTGCCGGGCCAGTCAATCTTGGTGTGAGCCTTTCGAGGAATCTCCTTCAGCTTGGCGTAGGCCCAGACAGTGCCAAAGATTCCTATCGGGACCGAAACGACGAAGATGAGTCGCCACTGGATCGGCGCGAGGATGCCGCCGAGCACGAGTCCAATGAACGAGCCGCTGATGCCCGCGATCTGATTGATACCGAGCGCCATACCTCTCTGGTGTTCGGGGAAGGCGTCGGTCAAGATGGCCGAGGAGTTGGCAATCAGAATCGCGGCGCCCACGCCTTGGAAGATCCTCATGATGACGAGGTACAAGGCCGCGGCCGTCCCCGACATCCAGGTCACACTCAGCAGCAACGAGAAGAAGGTGTACACCACGAAGCCCATGTTGTACATCCGCACGCGGCCGAACATGTCGCCCAGGCGCCCGAAACTCACTACCAACACGCTGGTGACGACCATGAAGCCAAGGATCATCCAGAGCAGGTAGAAACTGTTCCCGGGCTTGAGCGGGTCGAGGTGAATTCCGCGAAAGATATCGGGGAGTGCAATGAGCATGATCGAGATATCGATCGTCGCCATCAGCATGCCGAGTGTGGTGTTCGACAGCACAACCCACTTGTAGCGGTCGCTCGGGTCTCGTGTCGCTCGAATCAGGACAGGCGGATCAGACGTGCGTACTCCTAGCTCTCAAGTAGGTCCGCCGGAACGCCGTCGAGCGAAGCCAGGATGGCGTTCGCGAGCGCTCTCGCCGACTCGGCGTCGAGCTCTAAGCCCACCCGTGAGCTCGGGCCTAACGTGGGATTGATGACGTCGACCATTAACGCGTGTCCCGCACCAAAGTGCACGGGGTGGTCGTAGTACACGGTCGCATCGGTCGCACGAAACCAACCTTGCGCGCCCTTGGCGCTGCCCGTAATGGTGACGCGGTGCGTGTCGTAAGTGCACATACTGACTCCTTACTTCGTCGTCGCCAGGAGCTGGCCGTAGAACTTCCAGATTTCGCCCCACGCCTCGGTCGCCACCTCGGGCCGGTACGACGGCCGATCAACGGCGAAAAAGGCGTGGCCGGCGCCGTCGTAGGTGTGAAACGTGAAGTCTTTGTCATGACTACTCAGAAGTTCGCTCAGCGTCTGCATCTGTTCCGGCGAGGGGTACTGGTCTTCCGCACCGAAGAGTCCGAGTAGCGGGCACGAAAGGTCGACCAACTTGTCGACGATCGAGGTGGCCTTCATGCCACTACCTTCTGGAGCGTTGACGACCACGAAGGCGCCGTAGCAGTCAACGGCCGCGTCAACATCCAGGCTGCACGCCGCCAGCAGGGACTGTCGACCCCCCGAACAGTAGCCAATGATCCCCACTTTCTTGTTCGCGTTGGGCAACGCGCGCAAGTATGCGGCGGCGGCACCAACGTCGCCAACGAGTCGCTCGTCGGGCACGCCACCCATCGCGCGAACGCTGGCCGCGGCGTCGTCGGAACTGGCGCCCGGTGCCTCTCGGCTGTAGAGGTTGACGCAAACTGAGTTGTAGCCGTTGGCGGCGAATTTTCGGACAATCTCCTTGGTCGCCTCGTCATACCCCGGCAGGTGGTGAATCACCACCACGCCGCCGACTTTGCCTTCGGTCACGCTTTGGGCCAAGTACGCCTCGACCGAGTCACCGTTGAACGCATTGAAATGAATCGTTTCTGCACGAATGTCAAAGGTCACGTCACGTCGCTTTCTTGAAGAATTTTCTCCAAGTGTACTGACCGATTCACCGATTCGACAGTGGATTTATTCATGAATACCGGTCGCCATCAGGACCGAAAAGTCCGGCTACGGAAGAACGATCTCGAATCCGAATTCGAAGACGTCGAGCAGGCTGACGAACTCTTCAAGCAGTGCTCGATCACCGTGCAGAGAAAAGTCCGCCTGTGCGACTAACTCATCGAGAGTCTGCGATCCTGACGCCAGCGCGGCAAACGCGCCGAGCGAGGAGTCGATGACCGCGTCCGGACGTGGGTGCGATTCCTCATTTCGCGCGTGCAACACGCCGTGTCGAACGCCGAACGTCCACTCTTCCCCACTTCGATCAACGATGTTCAGATTCACCTCGATGCGAAAGTCCGCCGCCCTCGGTCCGTTTAAGCGCACACCAACGAGGTCAAGGAGAAGTTCACACGTCATGGAACGAAGAATCCCCGAGCCGAGCGCATTGCCGCGCAGTCCCTTCAATACGGTGCCGTTCGATCGAAGTTCCATCGCTCCCGTGAGATAGAAGTCGCGCCAGGGTCCCGACTCGCTCTGATAGCCCAGTTGCTCAAGCGCGTCCGCTTGCAGGTTCCTCGCCGCGTCGTTGTCTGGATCCGCGAAGACCACGTGATTGACGACCTCAACCACCCACCGATAGTCTCCCTGTGCGAATGAGACTCGTGCTTTCTCCAACACCGCTTCGGCGCCACCCATGAGGTCCACGTACCTCGCGGCGGCGTCTACGGGAGGAAGGGGATGTAAATGGGCTGGGTTGCCGTCGAACCAACCAACGTAGCGCTGGTACACGGCCTTTGAGTTGTGGGACACGGTGCCGTAATAGCCGCGATTGAAAAACTCATCGCCGAGACCAGACGGCAACGACAGCTGTTCCGCGATCTCGTTCATCGTCGACCCAAGGTTGGCTAAGCGAAGGGTCTGATCGTGCACGTAGCGATACGCGTCACGCTGACTCTCGAGATATGAGCACAGTCGCTGCGTCCCCCACCTGGGCCAATGGTGGCTCGCGAAGAGTACGTCGGATTGACTGGCGAAGTAACGAAGCGAGTCGTCAATGTACTTACTCCAGAGCAGCGCGTCACGAACTTGTGCTCCGCGCAGCGTGTACACGTTGTGTTGGGTCGCGGTGCAGTTCTCCGCCATGCACAGCGCGCGCATGTCGGGCAGGAAGACGTTCATCTCCGCGGGCGCCTCGGTGCCCGGCGTCAGTTGGAACACCAATCGAACGAAGTCGATTGTCATCTCTTCACCGCTATCGACGATCTCTTTGGTCGGCGGGCACAGTCCCACCGTGGGGAGCCCAGGCATGCCTTTGCCGAGTCCGGTGTCAACGTGACCTTGGGGATCTCTGGGAAGCAGTACGCCGTACATATACATGGCACGTCGGATCATCACCGTGCCCGCCAACACGTTCTCGCTAATCGCCGCGTCGAGGAAGCCGGCCGGCGCAATTACCGCCACGCGGCCGCTCGTCACATCGTCCTCGCTGATGATGCCGTAGACGCCGCCGAAGTGGTCCGTGTGGCTGTGGGTGTAGATGACCGCGTGCACTGGCCGCTGGCCGAGATGATCGTTCACCAGGGAGAGGGCCGCACTCGCGGTCTCCTGGGAGGTCAACGGGTCAATGACGATCCACCCTGTCGCACCCGCGATGAACGTGATGTTGGAAATGTCCATACCGCGAACCTGGAAGATTGACGGCGCCACCTCGAAAAGTCCCGCGATGTTGTTCAAGCGTCCCTGACGCCACAAACTTGGATTCACCGTACTCGGTGGGCTTTGGTCGAACGCCGGGTCGTCGAAGAACGCGTAGGCGTCCCGATCCCAGAGGACTTGCCCGTAACGGCCTTCCACCTGGCGAGGACCGTCGGCAATCAGGCCACGCGATGCGTCGTCGAAGTCGGTCGTGCTGGCCGAATCAATTGATTGCGCGACGAGCCGTTGATGGGCCCCGGTCGCCGAACTGGCCGTTTTGCGATCCGGCGACAAATCGGACATCAACACCCCCCTGGACTCGCTCGACGTTCTAGTTTTCTACCATGACACAACGCGAAGTCCGGTTCCCGGACGAATTCCTCTGGGGTACGTCGACGTCGGCGTACCAAATCGAAGGTGGCGGCACCAACACCGATTGGTCTCGCTACGAAGTAGCCGAAGGCACCCACTGCGTGGAGCCCTGCGGCCCCGCGTGCGATTCGTGGAATCGCTACGAAGAAGACCTCGACTTGATTGTCGAACTCGGACTGAACTCATTTCGTCTTTCGGTCGAGTGGTCGCGAATCGAACCCCAGCAGGGGCTGATCGATCCGGAGGCGATTGCGCACTACCGCGCCGTCCTCGAAGCGTGCCACGCGAGGTCGATTCTGCCCGTGGTCACGTTGCACCACTTCACACTGCCTTTGTGGGTCGCTGACCTCGGTGGCTTTGAGAATCCCGACATCGCTCCGTGGATGGGTGCCTACGCGAAGGTCGTCGGCGAGTCGCTCGGGAGCCTCATTGGCATCGCGTGCACTGTGAATGAACCCAACATCGTGGCGTTAATGGGCTATTTCATCGGAGCATTCCCACCGGCGCAAAGCGACTGGCAACGTTTCTCCAACGTCAACACCGCGATGCGCGCGTGTCACGTAGCCATGCGCGACGCACTTCGCGCCACGCCCGGGGACTATCCCATCGGCATGCCGCTCTCAATGAACGAATACGAAGCGCTCCCTGGCGGTGAGGAACTCGTTGAGTCGATTCGCCACGAGATGGAGGACGAATACTTGCGATCGGTCGGTGATGACGATTACCTCGGCGTGCAGTGCTACACGAAGATTGTCATTGGTCCTGACGGAAGGATCACCCACCCCGACGGCGAACTGACCGAAATGGGTTACCTCTTTTGGCCCCAGAGTGTCGAGTACACACTGCGTCGCGCCGCGTCGATGGTGAGTATCCCCATCATCATGACGGAGAACGGCATTGGCACCGATGATGACGAACAGCGGATTCGCTACCTCACCGGTGCCTTCGCGGGACTGCGAAACGTGCTCGACGATGACATTGACGTTCGCGGTTATTTCCAGTGGTCGCTACTCGACAACTTCGAGTGGACGTTCGGCTACCGCCCGAAGTTCGGGATCGTCGCGGTCGACCGCACGACGTTCGCTCGAACGCCCAAACCTTCGGCGCAGTGGTACGCCGAGGCGACGAAGAACTTCACTACCTCGAACGAATAGTTCACCGAATCGCCACGGTGCGCGCTCTTGATCAGACGGTAGATTGACGTCGTGCTTCGTCGATGTTCGTACAGCGAGGACGTAACGTTTCATCACCCACTAAACAGGAGGATTCATGGCGCACGCACTCCCGAGGTACCAGTTGGTCGCACTCGACTGCCCCGATCCACTGGCACTCGCGAAGTTCTACTCAGAACTCACCGGCCTTCCCGTCGAACCCCTGGGTGACTTCGCTCCCGACGACGTGGAGTGGATTGAACTGGACAACGGTGATCACCCCTGCATCGCGTTTCAAAAGATCGACAATTACGTCGCACCCACCTGGCCCGAGGGACCAGTCCCCCAACAGCTCCACTTGGACTTCATCGTCGATGACCTTGACGCCGGCGAGCAACACGTGCTCTCGATCGGCGCCACCAAGCATCATGTGCAGCCGGCGTCGACCTTCAGGGTGTACCTCGATCCGGTGGGACATCCCTTCTGCCTCGTCACGGGAGACGACTGACGTCCGGAGGCGCACGCGCCGGCACTAACTCATCAAGCCTGCGTGCTGTGCGTTGAGCACGTGACTATTGAGGAATTGAATCATGATCGACGCGCTCAACCGTCCGTAGTCAGGATGCATGTCGAAGGCGTGTTCGAGTCCATCGAAGACGTGCAGCTCGGCGCGCCCACCAGAGGCAATGATTGATTCGTACATGTGGACGCTCTCAGTGCTGTCCACACGTTCGTCGCGGTTGCCAGTCAACAAAAGCGTGGCGGGAAAGTCTGGCCGGACGTGGGTGATGGGACTCATCGCCCTCAGTCGCTCCTGCGACACGTCGTCACCGAGGAGATAACCCATCTCCGAAGGTGTCCTCGTTGCCTTCGTCATGTCGCTTTGAAAGTCCACTGGTGGATAGAAGGCGATAGCCGCAGCCACCCCAAGTGATTCTTGGCCGGCGACGAGCAATGAGAGACAACCGCCCGCCGAGTTACCCGACACCGCCAACTTCGTCGCTGAGAGACCGAGCGACTTGGCGTTCTCGTGAAAGTACGCGAACGCCGTGAGTACGTCATCAATTTGCGCTGGCCATTTCGACTCTCCCGCGAGTCGGTAATCACAGGCCAGCGAGGTGTACCCGGCGCGACCCAACGCAATGGCGTAGCCGCGAAGCTGCGTGCGTTCGCCCTGCACGAATGCCCCACCGAAGATGAGGAGAACGCCGCAACCATTAGGCGTCGGCGGTCGATAGAGATCAGCGAGGAGTTCACGATCACCTCCGCGACCGACGACGACGGTTTCCATTACGACTCGTTCTGCCACGCTGTCTCCTCTCGAGTGAGATCCGTCCATGAATTCATCGATTCTTCAACGCAACGCCCGACGTGATCGATAGTAATTGTTGGACAAGGTACGCACTCTGGCGATTTGGTGCCACCTCAGCGAAGACTGAGTAGCGCAATACCAATGACGACGGCCAGTGCCGGAACCATGATGGCCCGCGCTTTGCCCTCTTTGAAGATGACGACGCCAATCGCCGCAGCCCATACGACGCCGGTTTCGCGCAGCGCGCTGACGACGCCGAGCGGCGCCCTCGTCTGCGCGTAGAGCACCATCGTGTACGCAACGAGCGACATGAGTCCCGCCGCGATGCCAATGCTGATGGTTGAAGGCTTGGCATTCCATTTCCAACCGCGACGAACAACAACCGCGACGACCCAGATTGTCGATTGGAGTGCGAAGAGTGCCACGGCGTAGCGCAGGGTGTCGTGGCTTCGCCGTACGCCGAGACCGTCGACCACGGTGTACACGGCGATCGCCACGCCCGTCGCGAGAGCCCAGTACACACCAACTCTGTCGAGCTTCGTCGAGTTGCGGACGTAGGAAACGCTGATGACGCCGATGACAATGAAGACGATGCCCGCCAGTCCTTTAAGCCCAACGCGTTCACTGGCGAGCACGAGTCCGCCAAGTGACACCAGCAGTGGCGCGACCCCGCGCGCAATCGGATAAGCCCGTGAAAAGTTCGCACGCTGATACGAACCCATAAGAAAGAGTTCATAGCCAATGTGGCAGGCGACTGACGCCGAAACGAAGGGCCACGCCTGCGCCCGGGGTAGGCCAATGAAGGGCAGCGCACTCCAACTGGCCACGGCGATGGCGAGATTCATCAGCGCGAAACTGGTGGTCTGGCTCGTTATCCCCTTGGCGAGGGCATTCCACACGGCGTGAATAAGTCCCGCGAGGAGAACCAGAAGGACGATGGTAAGACTCACGACAAAGTCGTTTCGTCTTCCATTCGCACAAAGAGAATCCTAAGATGGTCGCTGTCGTTCACCCGTGAAGCTGGCCTCGGAGTGCGCATCCGTCACCGTATAGACTTACGATTCGCGTCTCGGAGTCTCGACTTCGAGAACACCGAGGACCTGTGGTGCAGCTCGGAGTGCACGCCGCCCTGTCAAGGCGGAGGTCGCGGGTTCAAATCCCGTCAGGTCCGCTCGACACCCGCAAGGGTGACGAGGAG
>Ga0208849_1001446_pt1 | contig 16521 bp, 14 predicted proteins | sample NGESurdeep072012_10_FD_184470 | JGI IMG/M metagenome (GOLD analysis project Ga0208849, IMG submission 184470) | Arctic peat soil microbial communities from Barrow, Alaska - NGEE Surface sample 53-3 deep-072012 (SPAdes) | ecosystem: Environmental > Terrestrial > Soil > Wetlands > Peat ...
TTCGGCCGCATGAATCGCTCGGCTACAAACCGCCAGCACCCGAGGTGTTCGTGCCAGCATTCGCCGCGTGGCCGGCTGCGCTACGTCGACCGGCTCCGCTACCGCTGGCGCAACGGCCAACGCTAAACTAACATTCCACCTGGGCCACTCAGTGGGGGCCGATCAAATCTAGGAGATCAATACGGGCAGTGCGGATCCCGCTGTGGCCTGCGGCCGACGGCAGCGCTTTACGAGGGACCCGAATAGCTCCGAAACGGCTGTATCTTCGAAAGGCGAGTGAAATTATTGCCGGCATCGCGAGGAGGACGAGCGGCAGCTGCAAAGCGATTCCGGCGGTAATCGCGATGGCGAGCGATGGAATCACAACGGGTTCTCGCGATTAAAGAAATAGCCGCGCCCGCCGTCTTCGCCACTGTCAGAAAATGCGAGTAATTGAAAGGGCACCACAGCGCTTACGGAAGGACCGCCATCCAGTGGTGTTGGGAGCGCGGCATGACGCGAACGCAGTTCCTTGCGGTAGTATCTGGCGTGCTCACCGGCACGGTGGTTTATTATTCTACCGGTTGGTCGCCGGCAAACTGGGTGGTGGCTGATCACGCTGCCGACATGCATTGGCATCGTACTGATAGCGCGATGGCAGTAAAGTGGTTTACGTGAGGCTGTCATGAGGCGCATAATTGGTGACTTTCAGCTTTTGCGCCATCGAACATGACGCTGGGTAGGCAGTGAAGCCCGATAATTGATCGTCGTTGGCGCACGAGCTCGCGGAACCGTCACCTTGTGATCGTGAGACCGATCAGCGCTGGCATTGCGAGGAGGACGAGCGGCAGCTGGACCGCAATGCCCGCGATAATTGCGATGGCGAGCGGCTGTAACATTTGATCGCCCGATCCGCTGATCGCCGCTCCAAGCGGAAGCAGGGCGAGAATCATAGCGATCGTGCTCATGGCAATTGGACGCATACGATTGAGAGCAGCCTCGCGCAAGGCCTGACGCGGCGGCATTTCGCGCGTAAGCGACTGGTATTCGGAGACGAGAAAAATGGCCATTTCGGTGGCAATGCCCACGATCATGACCATGCCCATCATTGCCGTGATGTTCAGCTCAATCCCTGTAGCCCATAAGCCTACGAAGACCGCGCTGGTCGACACCAGCGACGTAAGAATAATGATGAGCGGGAGCCAAAAGCTCTCATAAAGGTAGAGCAAAAGGATGGCTTCTCCGACGACCGCGGCCGCGAAGACCTTGATCATTCCGTGTGCTGCGAGCTGCTGCTGCTTGTAGGCGCCGCCCACCTGGAAATAGACGCCGTCGGGAAGAAAGCCCGGCTTGGCGACAATTGACTGGACGGCTGCGGCCGTGGAACCGAGATCGTGGCCGCCGCCGATCTCGGCGGTCACAGCGACGATCTGCGCCAGGTTGTTCCTCGTAATTTCCGGCTGGCCGGCGACAAAGCGGACCTTTGCGACGGTGTCGAGCGGGAACACATGCCCATTCGGCGCGCGGATCAGCAAACGCGCCAGTTGATCTCGGTAGATCCGCTCAGTCGGCGAATCAAGCCAGATTCGTACGCCGACCGGCTGCACCGTACCCAAGTAGCTCGTGACTACGGTGCCATGAAGATAATCGTAGAGCTGCGCCTGGACCTCCACGGGAGTGATGCCGGCCATCGCTGCCTGGGCGGGATCGACACGAATATCGAGCGCGTCACCCGCTGGCACGATGCCGTTGTTAACCGACGCCGGTTCAACACCGGGCACCTTGGCGATTGCGGCAGCAACTTTGGCAGCGACAGCCGGCAGCGCCGCCGGATCCTGGGCGCTAAGTTCGACCACGATCGGCTGCGGGCGGCCCACCATGTCGCCGATCATGTCGCCGAGAAGTTGATGCGTGTCGAAGGAGATCCCCGGAACCTGGCTCGTGATTTTGCTGTTGATGTCGTCCATCACGGTCCAAATTGACGGCCGGCGTGAGGGGTCGACCAAACGGACAACGAAATCGCCTTGGTAGCTTTCCTTGAAATCTCCGCCAAAGCCCAGCCCGGTTCGGCGGGAATAAGTCGCGATGCTTGGATCGCGCTTGAGGATTTGCTCGACTTCCTGCAATTCCCTGTTGGTTTCGGCCAACGAAGTGCCTGGTGCGGTATAGTAGTCGAGGACAAATCCCCCTTCGTCCATGCGCGGCAGAAACCCAGTGCCGACCCGGCCGTAGGCGAAATAACCGCAGCCGACGAGGAGGAGGACCGCAAGCCCAACGAGCCACGGTCGCGTAGTCAGTCGGTCCAGGAGTGCGCCGTGGCCGCGCCGCAGCCAACCCTCACGGCCATGCTGCGGATCCTCCCATCGGGCAAAATCGATGATGCCGCGTGCCAGTAGCGGCACCGTAAAAGCGGTGAGCAAGAAGGAAATGACGAGGGCGGAGGCCATCGTGATCGCAAGAAATTTGAAGAAGGCTCCGGTGACCCCCGACAAAAACGTCAACGGGAGGAAGATAACGATCGTCGCCAGGCTCGATCCGAGCAGTGGCGAAAAGAACTCGTGCGCCGCTATCAGTACCGTCCGATCGGGCTCCTCCACGCCGGGCACCCCGGCACGCCGAGCAATGTGCTCGATCATAACAATGACATCGTCGATCAGGAGGCCGATCGCAGCTGCGATCCCGCCCAGGGTCATGATGTTGAGCGTCATGCCGAGACCGTAGAGGACCAGCACCGTCGCCGAGATCGATAGCGGTACGACGATCATCGCGGTCAGCGCGACACGCCAGTTGCGCAGGAACGCCAGTATTACGATGCCGGCAAAGACCAGCCCGATTCCGATTGCTTCCTCCAGCGCGGCTATGGAGGAGCGAACGAGCTGCGTCTGGTCGTACCATTTGTGGAGCTGGATGGTCTTCGGCTCGGTCTTCATAAAGGAGGACAGCTTCTGATCGATCTCACGAGCGATTGTCAGCGAGTCAGCCTGATCCTGCTGAAAAATGTCGAAGGTGACCGCGCGCTGTCCGTTGACGTCGACAAGAAGCCATTGCGGCACCGAGCCCATGGTGACCTTGGCGACGTCCGAGAGCCGAACAATACTGCCAGCGCTATTGCGCAGCTCCACAGCCCCCACCGATCCGAGCGAGCTGAAGGCGTTGTTATTGACCACAAGGTAAAGCAGGTCGTTATCTTCGAGACGGCCGACCACTTTCAGATTGTTCGTCGCTGCAATGGCCTGGCTTACGTCCGGAACTGTGAGGCCGTAGGCACTAAGCTTCTGCGGATCGATCGAGACCTGCACTTCCGGCGTCTCGCCGCCCAAAACGCCCACGCGCTTGACACCCTCAACGCTCATGAGCAGCGGGGTGATCTGATACTGAGCAAGCCTGCGCAGGTCGGCAGGAGAAACCGTATTGGAGATAAGCGCATATGAGAGGAAGGGCGCAATCGTGGTTGGACTGGCCCGGATCACCTCGTACGTGGTGCCGGCCGGCAGCTTGGGAACAGCCTGAGCGAAACCGGCGTCGACGCTAAGCAGCGCCTGCGCCATGTCAGTCCCCCACGGAAAGTCGACGAACATCTCCGCGGAGCCGCGCGAGGTGGTGGATGTCACGTTGACGGCGCCAGGAACTGAACGGGCCACCTCTTCAAGCGGCTCGGTGATCTCGACCAGCATCTGCTGCGCCGGCATTGTGCCGCTCTCGACGTTTACGCGGAGCCGGGGAAACGAGACGATCGGGAACAATTCGACCGGCAAACTCATGCCAGCATAAAGTCCGCCCACCGCTAGAGCGAACGCAACGAAAATCAGCGAGCGGCGATGATATTCAAGCCAACCGACGAAACTCATTGTCCGTCCGGCTTTTTTGCGGGGTCGGCTATCCGGACGTGCATTCCGTCCTTGAGCTGGTAATTACCGGCAAGAATGAGTGCGGCATGCTGATCGAGCGCGCCCGTAATCACGTCCTTGGTGCCGGCACTGAGAAGTATCTTTACAGGAATGTGGTGTGCGATCATGTCTTTCGCCTGCACCACGTATGGAGCGCCACCGTCATCCACTAGAATTGCCTCGTGCGGGACCAGGTAGCCTTCCGCCGTGCCGGTTACGATCTGAGCCTGCGCGGCCTGTCCGGCGAGGAGTGTGCCTGCCGGCAGAGTTATCTCGATAGGAACAAGGCCGGTCTTCGTGTCGACGATGAATCCCCGCAACAGGACGATTCCGTGCACGACGTCTCCGCCACCCAGCGCCGCTATCGTCGCCGCATCGCCTTTCGAGATCTCCTTCGCCTGTTCGGGAGGAGCGCCCGCCCGAAGCACGAGTCCATTTGCCCGCGCGATGGACAACAATGCAGTACCCGCAGGCACAATGGCGCCGTGGCTCACAGAAATGCTGGTTACGACTCCTGCGTCGGCCGACGTCAGAGTCCTGGGCGTGCTCGCGCCTCCGGCCGCTAACGCGTCGAGTGAGGCTTGCGCATCGGAAAGGGCCTTCTGGGCGTCCGCGAGCTGTTGCTGGGTGGCGAGGTGTTGGGCTAGTAGAGTCCGGGTGCGCTCAACGAGCCCGCGTGCATTGTCGAGCGAGGAAGCCGCCTTGCTGTATGCGGCCGCCGTCTCGGGTGTCGGCCCTAAACGGGCCAGCCGATCGCCAGGCTTCACCTGCTGCCCCGCCTTGACGAAAATGGCGTCGACCACGGCGCTGGCGGGTGCCGTAATATCTTCTTGCATCGAGGTGCCTGCTTCGGCTTTGCCGAAGACAGTTACGATCTTCGGCAACGCCCCCCTTCGAAGCGTGGTTGTCTGCACCAAAACGCTCGGTGAAGGAGCTTTTTCTGCACCATCACTGCTCTGGGGCCTTGCAGTAATGAGAAATGCAGCGAAAAAAAAGAACAGAGTGGCCGCAACTTTCGAGTTCACTGTGGAGGCTCCCCGCTCAGAGCCAATCGCATCTTCGGTAAGCCCAAGCCAAGCTCGACCGCGACAAAGATCTTGTCTTCAACGATTTGCCGCTCGATCGCAATGACTTCAAGTCTGCGCTCCAGCGCCGTTGTTTCGTAATCGGTCATGGTGCGCTGATCGAGATTATTTTGCGCATAAGCCTGGCGCGCCGTTGTCGCCAAGGACTGTGATGCCGTGGCGGCCTTACGAGCCGTCGCCAAATCCGCGGACAGCTGACGAATTTGCGCAATCAGAGCATGCACATGCGCATTGGCAATATCGAGTCTTGCTTGGTACTGCGCGAGCAGCAGAACACGTGTAGCGGCCGCATTTGCAATGTGGCCTTGATTGCGGTCAAATACTGGAAGGCCAAAATCGAGTGTGGGCCCGGCGGAGATTACGTCGGACGTGTCCTTATTGTACGATCCGCCAAGCGTCAGAGCCGGGAATTGGCCCAGAATTGCAGCCCGTACATCCTCCTCCGCGGAACTGTAACCAAGCTGTAACGCCATCAAGTCTGGCCGTCGCTCGGGCAGATCGGCAAGGAGCTCTTCGACGTTGGCCGGCAGTGGGCCTATGTCCGGTCGCGCGATACGAAAGCGCACCTTCGGGTCTAGTCCGAGCAAGCCATCGAGGGTCTGCCAGCTTTTCAATCTGTCCAGCCTCAAACTCACAAAAACGTTCTCAGCACCGGCTTGTGCGGTCGCAAGGGGAGCCTGCGCTGCAAGAGTCAGGTTGCCTGCGGCAATAGCCTTCTTCACTTCATCGAGTTCCTGGGACAGTAGTGCGATTTGGTGCCGGGTAAGCTCGATGGATAACTCCCCCGAATATATGTCAGCCGCGAGCTGGCGCGCCTTCTGTGCCACCTGCCACTCACGCCAGAGCTGATCGGCATCCACTTGGCCGGCATGGAATTTGGCTGACTTGACGTGCGCCTGCCGCGTTATAAGTTGGGCAATTCCCTGCGACAATGCTGCCGAGAACGATGACGTCGTAGCGGGACCGCTGATCAGCGCCCCATAACTGATGATTGCCACCGGGTTGGGAATGATTGTGGCTTGCACAATTCCCGCCCGCGCCGCATCGATTTCACCGGCTTCCGACTTCAGCTCGGGATCGTTCAGAATGGCCAATAGGCCGATCTGGTCGATCGTGAGCGGACGCGTTGTGTCGATTTTTCCAACCGCGATTAGGGAGGCGTCCTGCGGGACTGCCGCATCGAGCTCACGCACGCTGGCTACAAGGTCGGGACCGGCGGGCAGCGATACTGGCTGGTATGTCGCACATCCGGTCAGCGGAGCGAGCGCGCTGACCCCGATGAGTCTGGCAATGCGCCCGTAGCCTCGGAACAAGTACAATGCAGTACCGCCGCGCGCGACCACGGCTCGCATGAGTGAAGCGAGCCAGCGACCGCAGTCGCCGAGAGCAGGCCGTGCGTCGTCTGGGCTGGCACCTTCCATCGGTTCCCCAAGCTACTCGCTGATCTGCTTCCGTTTCGACCCGAAGATGGCAATGATAACCCCATCTCTGGCTCCCTGGCTGACTCGTTCTTCGTAATCCCCGCGAATCTCATGCTGTCTCTCAATCGATTTGTCCCTTGATACTGCCCACAACATGCGATCGACGGCGGCTACGTCGTCGCCCGCCGACGGCGTCTGCCGCGCGGTCGACCATGCGCACTTGCGCCATTTATGCCTACGCGATGAGCGTAATGGCCAGCAATCGGCCTCGATCACTAGGATACTCATGTCAGGAAGAGACTAATGAGCTGATTGCTCTCCGAGATGGCGAAACCTATACAATTTGCCAATGTTGGGAATGTCGGCTCCCGGCACAATTCCCGAGCCGAATTCGAGCATCGATCTTTGGAAAGTGGCCCCGTCGGCGCTATTCTCCAGGACCGTGCGCGTCACGGCGTTGCCCCGCCTCGCGCTACATTCGGCCTGTTTCACGTCCCAGGATAGCGCAGTCCACCAATGCCAGATTCGTGCTCCAGATCTTCTTTCATGATCTAGCCGTCCTTCGGCGCTTCGAGAAATCCAGAAGCGGATCGTCTGTTGCCTGCGCATTCGCCAGACAATGCGTCAGAAACGCGTTGGACATCTTTGCACATCGTCATCATGGACGCGTTAGTCATACGCCAGGCTCCAACCCGGTGCGCGCACCCAACAGCGCTCTTCCGTAATGCTATCGGTGCGATAAAGTCTGCTGACCTTTCCCAACTTGCTCTGAAATCCACGCTCTCCAAATGCTTTCATAAGGGCTTTCTCGGAAATTTCGTCTCGCAGCCCCGCACATGGATAAATGTGCACACTCGACATGCAACGCGCAGCATATCCGACGCCGTGCATATCGCGTGTAATCAAGAAGACCGCGCCGTGTGTCATCAAAAGTTGTTGATCCGTCCGATAGCTGACGGTTAGCGGTAGCACGAGACGACCACCAGGTCTTAGGGCATCGAGCCACGTGTCAGCGGGCCGCGAGCTGCCCGCATTAACGAGAATGACATCCGACGGCTCGAGCGCCGTGGTCGAGCCGTCACTCAGAACGAGATCCACGTTCGAATAAGACGCTAGATTCCTTGTCGCGCAACCCGCAAGCTCGGGCTCAACTTCAAACCCCACGACTCGACCGGCACGACCGACCAAGCGCGCCATCATCGCGCTGTAGTAACCCGTACCCGCTCCGACATGTACGACACGTTCGCCGGGTCTTAAGAGCCCAACGGCAATAAGCCTAGTGAGGAACGAGGGTTGGCCGTTGTTCAGTCCCTTTTCGGGAAGGAGCGCTACTGGAACATCTTGGTACAAATAGACAGGGTCGTTATCGGGTGTCCTCACGTAGCCTTCGGGAAATCGCATCAATTCCCAAGGACCGGGGGGAACAAAATCTTCTCTGTGCAACTCCGCCAATGCCGCCTCAAGACGAGGGTCGGTCGAGCCCGCCGCATGTGTGACTTGCTTCGCGTAAGCCCGTCGGACAATTTCAAGCTCTCGCGCGCGCGTTATCATCTGTTCTTTCCTGTGTCTCTCACTCGCGAGCTTCGACGAGATACCTTGAAATGCCATGTGGCGAGCTCAACTTCAGACCTGGAGCAGGCGACGACAGGAGCTATCCAGAGAGGCGTCCATTCTTCTGGCGCGTGACAATCTACGAAAGCAGGAAGGTCGGATTCGGCCGAGTGAGACGCAGAATCGCAACAAAGGGGCGATCGAATCATTGCTTGGTCGAAAATGGTATCGGAGCCCAGTAATGCTCAATACCGGAATCCACACCAGCGAAACGTTACCGCCAGTATACAAATTCCCAATCTATGTGGGTAAATCGTCGACGATTCTGCCTGCGACCTCTAGACCCTATGTTCGCCACTCGAGCCTGAAAGGCGGCCCGCCTCACGACATGCAACGATACGAGGGTTGAGCCGAATCGCGGCAGAGAGCCTCAGGCATGGGAGACCGGCCGCCTTTCAGGCTCGAGTGGCGAACATAGGGTCTAGAGGCCGCGAGTCCTTCATTTCCTCCGCGAGTGAGCGCAAGCCGTGATGCCATCTGGTTCGGCGCTGCTGGCGCCTCCGGCTCAGCTTCCACAAGTGCTCGCATTGCACCCCATTGAGCCAAGCGTGGAGGGATTAGCGGCTCGGATCAACATAGAGGAGCTTCACCGAATCCGGACCATAAGCAGCGCGCTGTTCGGCCCCGGCGGCACCTGCTGGTTCTGATGCAAGGTCAGCGGTTACCAAGAAAATGCGCCCGGTTTTCGGATTGATCGACATCGTTCGTGCGCCGGGCTTGGTCTTAATCATTTCCGCTGAGATAAAGCGGTCTGCCGATACTTCCCTGATCACCGAAAGGCTGCCATCGCCGTTGGAACTAAATACTAGCTTCCGAGCCGGGTCGAAGGCGGCGCCATCGCTGTGTGCCCCGATCGGAAGCGTAGCAACCGTGGCGCCTGTGTCGATGTTAAGGACGACGAGTACCTTGTTGGCGCAGGTGGAGAACAGGCGCCTCGTAGAGCGGTCGATGGCGATACCATGCGGGGTTTGGCAATTCGGCATCGGCCATTGAGCAACTACGTTGTTTGTGCTGGCATCGATGGCAATGATTTCATTTTTTTGCTCGCCGTTGACATAAATACGGCCCTTATCATCTGCGACTGCCGGCTCCAGCTTCGATCCGATTTCAATTGTCGCAATTTTCTTGTCACCGACCGGATCGATAACAGAGATGGATCCGCTGTCACCATTGATGACATAGATGTGTTTTGTTGTTGGCTCGAAGAGTATGCCGTCGGAATCGGCGGCTGTTGCGATCGTCGTGGTTCGCTTTAGTGTCTTGAGGTCAAAAGCGACCGCAAGCCCCGGAGTGCCTTCATCGGTAAAACCCTGTTTGGTTTGTGTTGAAACCGCAATCCCGTGTGTTCCGCCGGGAAGGCTGCCTATCTGTCCGATGACCTTGCCGATTGGTTCATCGACAACGTTCACCCGGTCGCCGTGCGCGACGTATACCCGGCTGTCCCAGCTACTGTACTTGACGAAATCCCAGCGTGTGGGACCTGGGAGGGCTATTTCTTTGACAATTCGATAGGAAGGTACGGCGCCCCTGCTGGGATCGGATTGAGCGCACGCCGGAGATGCAAGCGTCGAAAGAACCAGCACGAAGCCGACGAATCGCCCCTTGCATCGTTGCAGCTGAAGATCGCGCATTTTTACTCCAATGGTGGGCAATCGCGATAAACCTACCAGCGCAGCCGGCATAGAACATGTCCGCGTCTATACGCTTTTGCAATGTTGCAACTTGCCCGAGTTAGTTAGGTGTGGCTGTCTCCTGCTCCAGTACTTTGTCCGGGGGTATTGCGTGGAAAGCGCAACACGATGCGCAGACCGGCCGTGGCGTCCTCGGCGTGGACCGCTATCCCATGGATGTCGGCCACCGCCTTGACGAGACTAAGCCCAAGACCGCTGCCCGAAACCGAATGGCTCTCGGCCGAACGGTGAAACCGCCGGAAGATTAGCTCAAGTTCTGCGGCGGGGACGCCGGGCCCATTGTCGCTGACGCACCCCACAATTCCTTTCGTGTCCCGGCGCAGGTCGATGACAATGGTGGCGCCCATTCCGGCGTGCCGGATGGCGTTGTCCGTCAGGTTGGCAAGCATCTGCGTCAGCAATTCCCGGTCGCCCATCATGGTGAGATCCGGCGTGATTGTCGCCGTCAGCTTTTGTCCAGCATCCTCGGCAGCGGGGGCAAACGCTTCGGCGACAGTGCTAAATGTCTCGCTCAAGTTGACAGAGATAAATCCGGACCGCCGCGTGCCTGCCTCAATCTGGGCGATCCGCAACAACGCTGCAAAAGTTGCTAGAATCTCGTCAACTTCTGCGACGCCCGACTCTACTGCGGCTTTGCGCGCCTCATCGGGTTGCACGCGCGCTGCCTCCAGGCGTTGACGCAGCCGCGCCAGTGGCGTCTTCAGATCATGCGCGATGTTTGCTGAGACCGCGCGCACGCTTTCCATTAACTCACCGATCCGGTCGAGCATATGATTGAGCGTTTGCGACAGCCGGTCGAGATCGTCGCCTGAGCCGCGCACAGGAACTCTCCGCGACAGATCGCCGGCGATGATCGCTTCCGCAGTACGTCGGATCACCTCAACCCGCCTGAGGAGAGCGAGGCTTAGTCCAATTCCACCGACAATTCCCAGGATAAGTACGGCGCCGAATGCAGACAGGAAGCCGTAGAAGATCGCCTCCTTGACCTCATCGACCTCTTCGGGATCAGCCGCAATGGCAAGGGTGACGCCCCCATTTAGATTGGAAACAAGAAAACGACGGCGTGCATCGTCTCCTTCGCTTTCACGATAAGGCAGGGTTGACCAACCGGCCACAAAGGGCCACGCCATAAGGTGCCCAGCCAGGCGGCTGCCATTTGCGATTACGGCATAATCGAGCGGACCGTTCGGGTGGCTGTGCTCGTGTGTGCTCACCGCCGCAAGCAGCTGGCTTAAACCACCAGCGCGGTAGTCCGCTTGCAACGCTTCCATGTCCACTGCGATCGCTGTATCAAGCCGCCGTTCCAGCGTACGTGTGGTAACGAAATACGTCATCACGCCCAAAGCGGCCACTGCGAACGCAAACCCTGCGACGTAAATGGCCGCAAGTCGGAACGTGGTCGTCTGAAGGATCTTAGGCGGGCGCACGCAACGAATACCCGGAGCCGCGCACGGTATGAATCAATTCGTCAGCGAAGCCGCGGTCTATCTTGGCGCGCAGCCGGCTCATATGCGTCTCGACGATGTTGGTCTTTGGGTCGAAATAGAACTCCCAAACCATCTCCAGCAGCATGGTTCGTGTGACGACGCGCCCGGCATGACGCATCAGGTACTCCAGCAGCTTGAACTCACGGGGCTGCAGATCAATCTTTCGACCGTCGCGAACCACGGTACGCTTGATCACGTCAAGCTCAAGACCGCCGACGCGCAGTACGGTTTCGGCTAGGCTGGGACGACGTCCAAGCGCATTGACCCGCGCGAGCAACTCGGCCACCGCAAAGGGTTTCACCAGATAATCGTCACCGCCGGCTTCGAGTCCTTCAACCCGGTCGTCAATGCCGCCGAGATTGGTAAGGAACAGTACCGCAGCCGGAACGCGACGCGCTCGCATTGACTTAACCAGGGAAAGTCCATCAAGGCTGGGCAACATACGATCTACGATGGCTACCTCGTAGGTTCGCGCTTGGGCGAGAGAAAGCCCCGCAAGGCCATCTGCAGCGCGGTCGACCACGTGCCCTTGCGCCTTCAGTGCCTGCGCGATGAGCGCAGCTGTTTCACTATCGTCCTCGATCACAAGGATATTCATGTCAGAGAAACTAATAAGCCGATTGCTCTGCAAGATGACGAAAACTATACAATTTGCCAATGTTGGGAGTGTCGGCCCGAGGAACAATCCCCGAGCCGACATTCGAGCATCAATCTTTGGGATTGGCGCCTTCGACGCTATTCTCCAGCACCTTGCCTGTCACGGCGTCGACCCCCAATTCGCGCCACTCTCGGCCCTGTTTCATGTCGAAGGAATAGCGCAGTCCGGTACCGCCAGCTTCATGCTCCAGCTCCTCTTTAATGATCTTGCCGCCGGGGTAGGCCGTTAGAGCGATCTGACGGGCCTGCTGCAGGGTCACTTTGGCTGCGGTATGCGTCGCCGCCAGGGCTGGTACCGTTAGGGTGACTATTCCGGCCACAATTGCAGCCAGGGGAAGCCGGGCGAGCATTTTTGTCATTTATATCTCCTTGCCATCGTCCGCGCATCGCGCGGTTTCCGCCGCTCAATGCCACGGCTCGCCCTTCCACGGTATTGCCATTCCTATACGGATTCCCAATGTCACAGCTGCATCGAACACAATTTAGATGCGGCTCACAAACAGGCCGCTCACGGCCGAATGACGACGCTGCGAGGCGTTCCATAGGCGCTGGACAATGGCCGCATCATTGTCCGCCAAGCTAGGCGATGCGAATGCCCAAAAGCTTATTGCGTCGCCCCTCCTTATGCGGAGCAGATTGCTCGTTTCGACTGTCCGCGTGCCTCCTCTACCGTCTTGTTGATATCCTCGGCTGAATTAACGACATTACCGCCGACGTCTAAAATGACGTCGCCCTCTTGCAAACCGCCCATAGCAGCAACGCTGGTGGGGATCACGCTCGTGATCACAATGCCCTTATTGCCGGCGCATGCGATAGTGTTCGCGGCAACAACCGTCAGCCCAAGGACCGGTACCTCAGTCTGCGTTCTTTGCTTCTCTGGCTTCTTTACCGCAGCGTTGCGCGGCTGCTCGCCCAACGTCACCGTAATCCTCTCTTCGTGTCCGTTTCGGAAAACACCCAATGCCGTCGCCGTACCAGGCCTCATTGCTGCAATTTTTCTGGCAAAATCCCGCCAATCCGTCACCGAGGAATTGTCCCGACCGATGTTGAAAAAAGCGGAGCGGCGTTGCTCGCCTTGAGCCGCTATCGCGTGTTGCGACAAGCCTGGGAGCTGGACGACGCCGACAAGGCCGAAAAGCTGCTCTGCAACCTGGCCCAACGTCTCGAACGAGACTGGTCCGGGGTCTCCGGCTCGATCCTGGAAGGCATCGACGAGATCCTCACCGTCATGCGGCTTGGGCTGCCCAAGGAGCTGCGGCGCTCGCTGGCCTGCACCAACATGATCGAAAATGTGATGGGCACGGTGCGGCGTGTCTGTCGGGACGACTGAAGGCGCATAGGCAACTTCCAGGGTTGCGTGCAGCTCTGCAAGCTCACCAAAACAAAAACTCAAACGGCGCTCTTGCTCGCCAGGCCAACGCCGCTTAACATCAATCTCAGCAGCGGCCGCTTCGCAATGTTCAACAAAAAGCGGGACATATCCCAAAAATGTGTCCATTAAGCCAGTTTGAGTCACAGTGGCCGATTGTCAACGCACCGATCCGTCGCGGTTCGTTGCAACCGCGCTCCCGTCCCTCAGTGAAACGACCGGCTGACGTACTCCGACGCAACGCATGCCCCGGCCGATGTCATAGACGCTGCAGACGTACTGCGGCAGCGCCTGCGCCTTACCGATCCTGAAGACGGGTCGTCGAGCCCTGATTAGTTGCGCTCCCTTTGCGTCTACCGTGCTTTCCCCAACAGTTACTCATTTCGGCGTCCCATTTTGCGCCATTTCGCAGACTATTATCATGCCGAACGACCAGTGGTCGGGTATCCTTTTGTTATTCAGATGTCGAACGCGGGCTACAAGCGGATTGTGACCGTGGCTTCTCACTTTTTTCGTCGAGCTGTCAGGGGCCCGGGTTGGCACAGCTCTTTGTTTTTGTGGCAATGCCGCGCGTCTACGTACCGCTCATGTATTTGACCTTTAAGTCAGCCATAATGACCAAGGTGGCTAGCTGCATTCGGCACAGCCCGCCCTCTAGCGCGCTTACAGCCCTTGAACTATTTTGGTGGCTAAGAGGGGTGTCGGCCAAGCGGCACATGGCGCAGAATGCAGCGTCTGCCATCACTGCAGCCAAGAACAGGATTAAGAGGAGATTTGCCCATGTCCTATACATTAGATCAATTCTCGGCAGACTGCCGCTCGGCGCTGTTAAAGGATTCCGGCCCGGCCGGCCGCGAGCTTGTGCGCCAATACACGGAGCGGGCCTGCTCCGATCCGGACTTCATCGCCAAAAACCTCGGCGCGGACGCAACCGCCGAGCGGAAGATCCTCTATGAGGATCCCGATCTGCACTTCTGCATTCTCGCTCATGTCTACCAGGGCGGAAAGAACAGCTCGCCGCACGATCACGGGCCAAGCTGGGCGGTGTACGGCCAGGTAGCGGGCATCACCGAAATGACCGACTGGCGGCTCGTGCAGAAGCCGGCGAACGGGAAGCCCGGCAGGGTCGAGAGGGCACGCACCTACGATCTGACTCCCGGGCACGCGCACCTCTATAACGAGGGCGACGTGCATTCGCCGCGCCGCGAGAACGACACCCGCCTGGTTCGCATCGAGGGCGTCGATCTGACCAAGGTCTCGCAGCGCCCCAAATACGAAGTTGCGGCTTGACCGCGCCCGCCTCGCGCGCGGAACGACGGGTACGAACCGATGAGCATTTACGCTGAAACAAAAACCCCGTCGGAGCGTGGGCGAGGCAAGCACAATGAGCTTGATCGTTCGCTTCTCATCGTCGAGGATGACACGTCTTTTTTGCAGCGGCTCGCGCGCGCCATGGAGGGCCGCGGCTTTACCGTGACGACGGCAGGATCGGTCACAGACGGTCTGGTGCAGGTCGAAAGGGCGGTGCCGGCGTTCGCCATCGTTGACATGCGTCTTCCAGACGGCAACGGGCTTGATGTCGTCTCGGCAATGAAGGAACACCGCCCGGCGGCGCGCGTCATCATTCTTACCGGCTACGCCAACATCGCCACTGCGGTCACCGCGGTCAAGCGTGGCGCCGTCGATTATCTGGCCAAGCCGGTCGACGCCGATGACGTGGTCGCGGCCCTGCTGGCGCTTGACAACAAAGAGTTCAGGCCGCCACAAAATACGATGTCGGTCGACCGCGTGCGATGGGAGCACATCCAGCGCATTTACGAACTGTACGGCCGCAACGTTTCGGAAACTGCGCGCCGCCTGAACATGCATCGGCGAACTTTGCAACGCATCCTCGCCAGACGGATGCCGAAATAACTCCCTAGGGGTTGAGCTTGGCAGGCGGCCTGACCGCCCAGGAGTATGCCGATCCGTTTACGACCAGTAATCCGGTCGTCGCACGCAATATCGGTCGTTCTTGGCACATTCTATCAGGCGACGCCCCGTTCGATCAGAGGCCTGATTGTTTGTGCAAGCGCATCGTCGTCGCACGCTCTCAACGCAACCCACGTTGGGAGATGACGAGGTATACGGTTATTTGCTGGCATCCCTGGTTGCGCTGATAGTCCCATGAATAGTACATGATCTCGTGAAGCAAAGCCGACGAAGCTGATTTCGAGCTTTAATTTGCGGCCGGCCCGAACCAATACTCCCAGGATCGGAACGCGCGTGTCTGCTCAAATAATCGAGGGAGTCAGACGCGAACGAAGATCTTATGCTTATAAAGGTAGCGCGCCAGTAGCACGACAAAACTGAGCGCCAGAAGAGCAATAACAAAGTTGTCGGTCCCAGGCGCAACTGTGCGGTCGAGCAGGCTTACGACATTGCCGCTGACAAGCCGCGAGGCCACGCTCTGGTAATTCAAAAGCTCGTTGAGAAAATAGAGCGCGATGATGTTCGCCTCGATCCAGGTGAACACCTTCGCCCAGCGCCGCAGGCGCCGATGGAGGACCGCCAGGAGGAGCACGCTGCATCCGCCGGGACGAGCACGTATGACGGGGTGCAGATCGCCTTGATGATCGGAAATTACAGCGCCCAGAGGTAGCCCGCGGCCAGTAACGCGCAGCCAGCGGCGAAGAGCCATAAAGTCCTGCCCTGACAGTCCCGCATGAAAAGACCGGCAAAGATGCCGAGCAAACAGGTGGCTAACTGTTCAACGTGGTGCATGGGGTATGATCGCCGGCCGCAAATCGTTCATCCCCGTCACCGGCTTACGCGTGTTTTGGCATCACTCGCGCGCGTGAGTCGGAGCCGAGCGGCGCCGCCGCCGATTTTTCTATCGGACGTGTGCTCGCTCTCAATTCCGGGCTGGCACGTTGGTGTTCTTTATCCGTTGGCTGCGCGGCGCCGAGCGCCGCGCCGGATTTTCTTTTTGCACAATTCACCGGCGGCGCTGGCCGCTGGCCGAGTTACGGGGTCATCGCCGACTGCTGGCCGCAGCCGCGGCAAGCTGATGGGTCTTGGACGTGTGCTCGCTCTCGATTCCGGGCTGGCACGTTGGTGTTCTTTATCCGTTGGCTGGGCGGCGCCGAGCGCCGCGCCGGATTTTCTTTTTGCACAATTCACCCGGGCGCTGGCCGCTGGCCGAGCTACGGGGTCATCGCCGACTGCTGGCCGCAGCCGCGGCAAGCTGATGGAACTCTGCGTCGTGCTCTCTCTCCGACATTTCGGGCCGGCAGCGATGCTGCTCATTATCCCTTGGCGGGGGTGGGCGCCGCGGATTCTGGCGCGGTGCTGC
>Ga0208849_1001447_pt1 | contig 16521 bp, 18 predicted proteins | sample NGESurdeep072012_10_FD_184470 | JGI IMG/M metagenome (GOLD analysis project Ga0208849, IMG submission 184470) | Arctic peat soil microbial communities from Barrow, Alaska - NGEE Surface sample 53-3 deep-072012 (SPAdes) | ecosystem: Environmental > Terrestrial > Soil > Wetlands > Peat ...
CTACCACCTGGCCGAAACGATCTGCCGTCCGCAGCCGGTTCAGCAGCCCCGCCCGAAGATCCTCATCGGCGGTGGTGGCGAGCGCAAGACCCTCAAGCTGGTGGCCCGCTACGCAGACGCGTGCAACCTCTTCGCCCTCGGAGCCCCGGAGGTCAAGCGCAAGCTCGACATCCTCGCCCAGCACTGCGAGGACGAGGGTCGCGACATGGCGACCATCAAGAAGACCATCCAGGGAGCGGCCGACCCGACCAAGGATACGGACGGGTTCCTCCGAGACATGGAGGAGTACGCGAAACTGGGGATCACCATGGTCGGGGTCCGGAACACGTCGCCCGACCCCGTCGCGATGGCCAGAAGGCTCGCAGACGTGGTCCCTCGCCTCGCCCAGATCGGGCCGGCGTGATCGGACGCTTGTCGCCGCAGCCGTAGCTCGCAGACGGCCTTCGACGACTATCTGTCCCGGCGCGCTGCGGACCCTTCGTTCACGTTCCGCTCGCATCTTCGATGCATCAAGGAGCGATCGAGGAGTAGGTCGCCGCGGTCGCGGATTGGATATCTCGTGGTGCCATCACGAGATATCTCTGTTAGAATTCGTAGCTATCCGGAGGAGACATGCCCGCCAAAGCCGAGTTCAGCCGCGAGCGCAAGACCACAATCGCCGTGGATCGTCAAGCTGCCCGGGCGGCGCAGGATGAGCTCGGCACCAGCACTCTCGTCGACACGGTGAACTGCGCCCTCAGGGAGATTGCCGCCCGCTCGTCTCGGCGGCGCTTCGTCGACAGGCTCTCACAGCACAAGGACATCGAGCTCGACGACCCTGACGTGATGCGGTCTGCCTGGCGCTGATGGCGACGTACCTCGCGGACAAGAGCGCGCTGGTTCGCGTCGGCTTGGAGGGTGCCGGGTGGTTGGCAGCCGAGATCATGGAAGGCAACGTGCGCCGTAGCTCCATGACCGATCTGGAGCTCTTCTACAGCGCCACAAGCCACCAGGCCCTCCTCCAGATCATCGAGGAAAGACAGGCCGGGTTCCGGCCCGTCGATACCCGTCAGGCGGATTGGGATCGGGCCGTCGAGGTCATGGTGCTGCTCGCCGAGAAAGGCAGGCATCGATCGGTCGGCATCGCCGATCTGCTCATCGCGGCTGTAGCGGAGCGCCATGAGCTCACGCTCGTCCACTACGACAGCGACTTTGATCATGTTTCCGAAGTCACCGGACAGACAACGCGTTGGCTGGCGCCCCGCGGTACCTGGTGACCTGCCGGCGTCGAGCCGGACCTCGCTGACGCCGCCGCGAGCTCGGCCATCGGGGTCTCGCGACCGTCACCGGGCGCGTGGGCCGGCCCTCGGCCTGCCGCGCAAACCGGTACACGAGAGCGTCAGTCCGCGTACTCGTCGCGGCGGCGAAGCCATCCTGGGCCCGAGTCGCCTTCGTCGCGACCCTTTGGCGCCAGGTCCATGTAGTGGTAGGCGACGTTCAGCATGTCGAGCCCGCGCGAGTACGTCGAATAGGTGTGGAAGACGCGGCCGTCGCCGTCCCTCAGGAAGACGCTGATACCCGGCGCGTCCGACATCGAAAAGTGGTTCAGGCCGTAGTTGTAGTTGACCTTCTCGGCGGCCAGTTCGTCCTCGGTGAACGAGACGCGGTAGTCGAAGTTGAAGTCGCTGCCTGCCGAAGAAAGCCACGGGAAGCCCCAGCCCATTCGCCTCCTGTAGGCGGCGATCGCTGGATAGGGAGCACGCGAGACGGCGACCATCGTGATGTCGCGATGGTTGAGGTGGACGGTGATGCCGTTGAAGTTGTCCATCCAGAACGAGCAGTATGGGCAGCCCGCGTCGACCGTCCACGTCGTGTTCGGTCCCGCGGTTTCGGGGTTGAACATGGCGTGGTAGACGACCAGCTGACTCCGGCCGTCGAACATCTCGCTCAGCGTTTGCACGCCGCGCTCGCCCTCGAACTTGTAGTCCTTCTCGACCAACTCCCAAGGGAGCTCACGCCGCTCGCGGCTCAGCTGGTCGCGGAGTCGCGTGAACTCCTTCTCCTTGACGAGGTGCTTCCTCCGTTCGTCGACCCACGCGTCGTGCCCAACCACCCGGTGCTCCGTCATAGCGAGCCTCCTCGTGAACCTCATGCAACGGCCATCCCCGACGAACTCCGGGGCTCGCCGTCCACGACAACTCATGGTTGCACACGGCATCAGAAAAGCGCAACCATAGGTTGCGCTTGGTCAGCGGCTCTTTGGATTCTGTTTGAGCGGGTTCTCCTCCTCGGTCTGACGATGGAGTGACTCGGCCATCCGCTTGATACGACGCAGCCGTCCGTCCCATGCGTTTGCCAGTCGCAACATGCTGCGCGCAGCTTGGTCAACACGTTCCACGCGCACGGAGTAGCGCACCTCGCGGCCCTGGCGATGCTGCGTCACGAGGCCTACTCGCTCCAATACGGCCAGGTGCTTGGACACTGCTTGCCGCGTCACCGGAACCGAGTGCGACAGCGTCGAGACCGATGCCTCGCCACGGGCGAGCACGACGTCGATGATCGTCCGTCGTACAGGATCGGCTACGGCGATGAGGAGTTGGTCCTCGTCGCGCATCGGCCGCGTCACCGCGGGCGTGGACCGTGCTGTGACGGTGCGTATTCGACGAGCTTGGCGAGAATGACGTCCCATCCGCTGCCGTGCTCGTCAGCGTACGTGGTCTTTTCATCATCCGATCGATCCAGCATTCGAATGCCACTCTCGACCAGATGCAGCCGCGTCTGCTCGCCTTCAGGTGTGAGAGTGAACTCAACAAGCGGCGCGTTTCGATCGGTGGGCTCCTCGCCCGGCGGGAAGTTCCAGCGGAACGAGAAGAAACGTGGTGGCGCGTCGATGAGGATGTCACGTTCGATGCGATCTGGACCCATGATATTCCTCAATAAGCAACCTTAGGTTGCCTATCATAGATCCAATCGGCAGACTCGTCGTCATGGCCACTGATGAAACGCCAGTGGCCGGCAGTCCGCTGGCGGAGGCTGGGAACTCACCGGATCTTCCCCGAGCCGTGACCGTCCGGGACGCGCAGCCCTCGAGCGCGGTCTGGAGGAGTGGATGGTGGAGCGGAGGGGATTCGAACCCCTGACCTCTGCCGTGCGAGGGCAGCGCTCTCCCAGCTGAGCTACCGCCCCGAGGCGAGGATCACGCCGAGGCGTTTTGCAGTATAGGGCTGGGGCTCGAACCGCTTACGAGGCAGTCCGGGTCGCGAAGAAGGTTTTGACCGCCTCGGCCAGCGCCGGCAGGTTGAACGGCTTCGGGAGCATGCCGTCGGCGCCCGCGAGCCGGGCCGCCTCGGCCTCCTCGGACAGGGCGCTGAACATCAGCACCGGGGTCTGCGCGGTCGCGGCATTCGCCCTGATCCGCCGGCAGGCCTCGATGCCGTCGATGCCCGGCATCATGATGTCGAGGATGATGAGGTCCGGACGGTCGGCCTCGGCGATCCTCACGGCAGCCTCGCCGTCGGAGACCGTCGACATCTCGTAGCCCTCGAGGTCGAGGTAGCGGGAGACGACCGAGAGCACGCGCGGGTCGTCGTCGGCGAGTAAAACGCGCGGCCGGGACATTGCCCCCATGGTAAGGAGGCGCCGTCCAAACGGACGCCCCGCGTCCATTCCTTTACAGCCCGGATTCACGTCGGGGCGACAGGCGGCCGGGGCGCTCGGCATGCGACCGGTGGCTATACTCGGCCGCAGGCATGTCGAGCACTCCGGCGTCCCTGGTTCTTTTCGGGATAGCAGTCGCCGCGTACACGCTCGCGGTGGTCGCTTTTGTACTCCACCTGGCCTTCCGCAAGCGGGTGCTCGGCGATATCGGGATGGCGCTGGTGCTCGTCGGCTGGCCGCTCCACTTCGCGTCGATCTTCACCCGTGCGCTCGAGGCCGGGCATTGGCCGCTCGGCAATATGTACGAGTACTCGACCGGGATCGCGTTCGTCGTCGTCACGGTGTCTGTGATCCTCATGTTGCGTGCCCGGATGCGTCTCATCGGTCTGCCCGCGATGATCGTGACGGTCGCGCTCATGGGCGTCGCGTACATGCTGTACGTTCCGCCCGGCCAGCTCGTGCCCGCGCTGCACAGCTATTGGCTGACCATCCACGTGACCTCGATGGCCACCTCGTCAGCGGTGTTGAGCTTCTCGTTCTTCTTCGGGATGGCCTATCTGGCCCGGCGCTGGGCCGACAACCGCCTGCTGGCCGTGGCGCCGGCGGCCGTGGCCGCGAGCGTGAGCAGTGGCGGCGTGGCAACGATGACGATGGGCGGTGGCGGCGGCTCTGGAGGCGGCTTCTCCAGCGGTGGTGCCAGGCGCCCTGTTGCGGCGTGGGTCCAGCGTGCGCTGCCGAGGGCGGGGATGCTCGACGGCTGGAGCTATCGCTTCGTGATGATCGGCTTCCCGATCTGGACGTTCGGGGTGATCTGTGGAGCCATCTGGGGCGAGCACGCCTGGGGGCGGTACTGGGGCTGGGATCCGAAGGAGACGTTCGCCTTCATCACCTGGGTGATCTTCGCCATCTACCTCCACGCCCGCGTGACCTACGGCTGGAAGGAGAAGCGTGCCGCGATCATCACCGTCTTCGGGTTCGCCGCCATCCTCTTCACGCTCTACGCCGTCAATCTCTGGATCGCTGGGCTGCACTCGTACGCCCGCGCCTGACGGGTCGCCACCCGCCCGGATTCAGGATGCTCTTGGAGTTGTCTCGACGTGTCAGCGCGTGCTGTCAGCGAGGACGGGTTCGCCGGCGAGAACCGCGTGTTCGCACCTTCGACCAGGGACGACCAGCGCACCGCGAAGTGGAGGAGACAGCGTCGCGACTACGTGCGGCGCGCCCACCTCGTCTTCTTCAGCATCTTCTTATGCTTGTGCTTGCGCATCTTCTTGCGCCGCTTCTTGATTACAGAACCCATCTGCAAACGACTATAGCGGTCCGAGGCGCGTGAAGGCCTCGCGCAGATTGGCGGCTGTGGTTTCGAGATCCTGGGGGAACACCTTGACGTCGCCCAGCACGGGCATGAAGTTGGTGTCCCCCGCCCAGCGGGGAACGACGTGGACGTGGACGTGCTCCGCGCTCGCGCCGGCTGCGCTGCCCTGGTTAACTCCGATGTTGAAACCGTCGGGATGCAGCGCATCGGTGAGCACCCGAACCGCGCGCTGGGTCGCGGCAAAGACCGCAGCTCCCTCCTCCTCGGTCAGTGAGAGCACGCCTGGAGTGTGCCGGACCGGAACGGCCATCAGGTGCCCGCTCGTGTATGGGAAGCGGTTCATCAGGAGGTAGGCCAGCCTCCCCCGCCCGACGACGAGCGATTGATCGCCATCGCCCCTCGCGGCGGCGCAGAGAAAGCATTCATCGCCGGTCTCCGCCGGTGAGCTCGAGACGTAGGCCATCCGCCAGGGCGCCCAGAGCCGCTTCACGCGTCGACGTTAGCCGACCGCCCGCTCCACCGGTGCAGTTCCACCCGATCAGAGCAGCGTCAAGGTCACCTCGACGTTGCCCCGCACCGCGTTCGAGTAGGGGCAGCGTTGCTCGGCCTCGTCGATCAGGGCTTGCGCCGCCGCGCGATCGGGCAGCGAGGGCAGTGTGATCAGGAGTTCGACAGCCAGGCCCAGGCGTCCGGATTCGATCCGCCCGATACCGACCCGGGCGGTCACGGTGGCATCCTCGACGTCGACGCCCTTTCGGCGGGCGATACCCAGCATCGCGTTCTCCCAGCACGCTGCGAACCCGAGCGCGAAGAGCTGCTCGGGATTCGTCCCGCGGGCGCCGTCGCCACCCAGCTCCTTGGGCGACGTGAAGTCCACTTCGACCACGCCGTCGGAGGTGACGCCATGACCTCGGCGCCCGCCTTTGACGGTCGCCTCAGCGGTGTAGAGAATCCGTGGACGCTGGTCGCTGTCGCTCATGACTCCTCCGAAGGCCGCCGGCCGGTTGCAGGATCCATCTTATGGGCGGCGGTCGGGACGCCGGAGGCACCCGGCGCACCAACGCGTTCAGCCGCAAGGCCAAGAAACCGCTGGCGTGACAGATCACGTCTGAAAGGTCGAGGAGACCTTCGCCCTTCTCGACGCCGAGCGTCCATGCGCGGCTAGATCCTGTGCCCCGTGTGACGGGGAAGGCGCGTCGTGAATCCAGCGCCAAGTTGCAACGCCTAACATCTACCGCTCTACTGGGTCCGGTACGAGGGCGTCATGCAAGAGAAACAAGAATTCGTCTATTCGGCAGAGGCAGACTACCGCGCCGAGAGCCCTCATCTCGCGCACCACGTCCTCTACGATCGGCTGGTCGGCATATTGCGCCAGACTTTGAGGGACTTGAAAGCTGCTGGTCTGCCCCTTTCCGTTCTGGAAATCGGCGCCGGACATGGCGGATACACCGAGCCTGCACTGGCGGCTGGATGTCAGGTTACCGCCGTCGAGATGTCCCGACCATCGCTTGCCCGGCTTGCGGAGAAGTTCGGTGCGAACCCCAACTTCAACGGCGTCTTCGACGCGGACGGCACGCTGTCAGAGGTTGGAAGCGGCTTCTCGCTCATTCTGTGCGTCGCAGTCCTGCACCATATTCCGGACTACCTGGCGGCTCTCACGCAAGCGAGCAGCCGACTGGGGCCGGGTGGAGCGTTGCTCACTCTGCAGGACCCGATCTGGTATCCGCGCCAGAGCAAGGTGAGCCGCGGACTCTACCGAGTCGGTTACTACGCTTGGCGGCTGCCACGAGGCAACTGGAAACGCGGCGTGGGCTCCGTGGTGCGTCGGACACGAGGAACCCTGGACGAGGACAACCCGTCCGACATGGTCGAGTACCACGTTGTGCGCAATGGCGTGGATGAAAGTGCCATACGCGACCTATTGCTGGAGAAATTTGGGGATGTGCGGGTTCTGCCCTACTGGTCTAATCAGTCAGCAGCGGTGCAGTGGCTTGGCACACGCCTGCGGCTTCGGAACACCTTCGGCATCCTCGCGACCGGCTACCGCGATCCGAGCCACGGCGGATCGCTCAGTTCGTGACGGCGATCTTGGTGCGCACCTGCTCGGAGAAATGACACGCGGCGAGGTGGCCTTCGCCCTTGAGCTCGAGCGGCGGTTCGACATCCGCGCAGACGCCCGGAACCTGCGCAATTGGACAGCGGGTGTGAAAGCGACAGCCCGACGGCGGATTCAGCGGCGATGGGATCTCGCCCGACAGCTCCACGAGCCTCCGCCGCGATTCGATCCGTGGGTCCGGAACCGGGATGGAGGAGAGCAGTGCCCGGGTGTACGGATGCTCCTGTGAGGTGTAGAGATCCTCGCTCGGCGCGACCTCGCAGATCTTCCCGAGGTACATCACCATCACGCGGTTGCTGATGTGCCGGACGACCGAAAGGTCATGCGCGATAAAGAGATAGGTGAGCTCGAACTCGCGCTGCAGATCCTCGAGCAGATTGATGATCTGCGCCTGAATCGAGACATCAAGTGCAGAGACCGGCTCATCGCAGATGATCAATTTCGGGTTGAGTGCGAGGGCACGGGCGATCCCGATGCGCTGCCGCTGGCCACCGCTGAACTCGTGCGGATATCGGTTGTTGAAATAGGGGTTCAGCCCAACCGTGCGCAGCAGTTCTTGTACTCGTGCGTCCTTCGCGCGCCCCCTGATCATCTTGAAGTTGACCAGGGGCTCGGCGATGATGTCGCCGACGGTCATGCGCGGGTCGAGTGACGCATACGGATCCTGGAAGATCATCTGCAGCTGCTTGCGCTGCTGGCGGAGCTTCTCGCCACGCAGCTTGGTGATGTCGACACCGTTGAGGTATACCTCGCCCGAGGTCACCGGGATGAGCTGGGTGATCAGCCGCCCGAGCGTCGACTTGCCGCATCCGGATTCGCCGACGAGGCCGACGGTCTCGCCCGGAAGAATGTCGAAGCTCACGCCGTCCACCGCCTTCACCGACGAGCCGACCCCTGCACCGAAGTGCTTGACCACATTGACCACACGGAGGATGGGTTCCACGGATGGCAGGACCTTCGGAGCCGGCGCCACGATCGTGTCAGTCACTGACGGGCTCGGCGATGGCGGCGGGAACCTCGGCGGGCGGAAGCGAGCGCCCGGCGGGGTGCACACCGCTTGCTGCGCCCGGGCTCGTGTCCGTGATCGTTCCGGCGCCCATCTCGGCGTACGCGCGCTCCATGGTCACCCAGCACGCCGCGTGCTGTGCGGGCGCCACCTGCTCGATGGGCGGCGATTCCGTGAAACAGCGTTCTACACGGAACGGGCAGCGCGGGTTGAACTTGCAGCCCTGGGGCAGATCGATGAGGTCCGGCGGCAGGCCCTCGATGGAGAGCAGACGATGTCCTCGGTTGGCGTCGATCCGGGGCACTGAGCGCAGCAGCGACCACGTGTACGGGTGCTGCGGTGACTCGAAGATCTGCTCGACGGTACCCTCCTCGACGATCTCACCCGCGTACATGACGAGCACGCGCTTGCAGAGGCCGGCGACGACGCCGAGGTTGTGGGTGATGAGAATGATCGCGGCACCGGTCTGCTCGTTGAGGTCCCGGAGCAGCTCCAGGATCTGCGCCTGAACGGTGACGTCCAGCGCCGTGGTGGGCTCGTCGGCGATCAGGAGGTCGGGCTTGTTCGACAGCCCCATGGCGATCATGGCGCGCTGTCGCATCCCGCCACTGAACTGGTGGGGGAAGTCCTTGATACGCCGCTCCGCATCCGAGACGCGCACTTGCTTGAGCAGGTCGATGCCCCGGCGCTCGACAGCATTCGACGCGATCTTGTCGTGAGCGTACATCGCCTCGTCGATCTGATATCCGACACGGAGCACCGGGTTCAGTGAGCTGAGCGGGTCCTGGAAGATCATCGCGATGTCGCGTCCGCGGATGTTGCGCAGCTCTTCCCGGGTCAGTTTGAGCAGATCGTGCCCCTTGAACATGATCTCGCCGCTGACGACCTTGCCCGGCCGCTGCACGAGGCCCAGGACGGACATGGCGGTGACGCTCTTGCCGCAGCCGGACTCGCCGACGATCCCGAGTGTCTCGCCCGGAGCCACGCTGAAGCTGACCCCCCGAACGGCCTTGACCTCGCCATCGTCGGTGAAGAAGTGGGTGCTGAGGTTGCGGACCTCGAGGATCGGATCCGTCACCGACGCTGTCGTGGGTCGAAGGCGTCTCGGAGACCGTCACCAAGGAAATTGAATGCGAGCAGCGTCAGCGAAAGCGCAACCGCCGGCCAGAGCATCATGTATGGCTCCAAGGGGAGTGCAGCATACCCCTCGGATGCGATCGATCCCCAGGAGGCGAGCGGGCTCGGGATCCCGAGCCCGAGATAGCTGAGGAAAGCCTCGGTGAGGATGGCAATCGGAATGACGAATGTCGCCTGCACGATGATCGGTCCGAGCGAGTTGGGCAGGATGTGTCCGAAGAGGATCTTGCCCGAGCGGGCGCCGCTGGCCCGAGCCGCCTCGATGTACTCACGCTCGCGGATGCTGAACGCCTGGCCGCGGACCAGCCTGGCCATGTCCATCCAGGCCGTCGCGGAGATGGCGATCATGATATTGCCGAGACCGTGTCCGAGGATGAGGTACAGGATGATCGCGACCAGGATGCCGGGGATCCCATAGAAGATGTTGATGAAGACGCTGATCACGTTGTCGATCCAGCCCCGGAAGTAGCCCGCGATCAGACCGACCACCACGCCGACTGTCAGCACGATTGCCGAGGTCCCGACACCGACGATGAGCGAGATCTGCGCTCCCTGCATCATCCGGCTCAGGAGGTCGCGCCCCAGGTCGTCGGTGCCCAGTGGATGCCCCGCCGAGGGTCCGAGGAAGGTGAGCGTGTTCGGCAGGATGGTGGCGGGGTTGTACGGCGTCCAGAAGATCGCGATGATCGCGACGAGAACCAGGACCGTCAAGTAGATCAGCGCCGCGAGAGCGAGCCGGTTGCGGCGCAGGCGGCGGAATCCGTCTCGCCAGAGTCCCACCTGGGCTCGGGCGATTGTGCCGCCCGCGTACTCCTCGAGGATTGGGGTAGTGGCGGTGGCCATCAGTATCGAATCCTTGGATCAACGACGGTATACAGCAGGTCGACGATGAGGTTGGCGATGCCGATCAGGAGCGCGTATACGGTGAACACTGCCACGGTGACGTTGTAGTCGGCTCCCAGGATGCTTTCCACGAACTCCTTGCCCAGCCCTGGAATACCGAAGATATTCTCGATGATGACGCTGCCTGTGATGATGCTGATGACCAGCGGTCCCAGGATGCTGATCACCGGGATCAGCGCATTGCGCAGGGCATGCCGGACGGTGACGACGCGGGTCTTCAGCCCCTTGGCTCGGGCGGTCCTGATGTAATCCTGCTGGAGCACCTCGAGCATCGCCGCTCGGGTGATCCTGGTGACCTGGCCCGAGGTGTAGAACCCCAGGATGATCGCCGGCAGCGAGAGCTCGACGAGCGTTCCGTAGGTGCCCGTCCAGTTGGCGGGATACTGGATCGCTCCGTTGGTGACCGTCGGCAGCCAGTAGGCGAAGATCAGCTCGCCGAGCCCGGCGAGCACGAAGCTCGGCACGCTGTACCCGACGACGGCGATTGACGTCAGCGTGTAGTCGACCCAGGTGTTCTGACGCATCGCGGCGAGAACGCCAAACGTCGTGCCGATGCCGATCGTGATCAGCAGCGCAGTGCCGCCGAGCTCGGCGCTCACACTCAGCTCCCGCATCACCAGCGGAGTGATCGGGAGCCCGCGGATCTGAAAGGAGACGCCGAGATTGCCCTGGATCGCGCTGGTCAGGAAGCTCCAGTACTGCACCAGGATCGGCCTGTCGAGCCCGTACTGGTGGAGGACCAGTTGCAGTGCCTTGCCATGGACACGTTCGCTCTCGAATGCGCTGCCCGGCAGGCTGTGGACGGTGATGAACACCAGGAACGACACCGCCAGCAGCGTGAAGACGATCAGCAGCAATCGCTGGGCGATGTAGATGAGGGTTCCCCGGGTCGGCATCTCCTGGTCCTCCCTCCGACGGGAAAGGCGAAAGGCGCCCGGCTCAGTGCCGGGCGCCTTTGATTACGTTGTGGTGAGAGCCTCTCAGTGAGAGAGGATCTTGATCTCGTTCCAGTAGTGGTCGAAGGCCGTGTTCGAACCGGCGCCGCTCACGTAGGGCTGAATCAGGAAGTTGCCGACCGAGTAGTAGAGCGGGATGTAGACGACATCCGACTGGAGGATCTGCGCGAGCTGGTTGTACAGCGGCAGCGCCTGGGTCAGCGGCTCGGCGTCGGCCGTCTTCAGGGTGCTGTCGTAGGTCGGATCGTCGAAACCGCTCGTGTTTGCGCCGGCCGACGTGGCATAGACACCCCAAAGGTTGTCGTACCAGTCCTGAGGATGGTTGTAGTCGAACTGCCATCCGTCACGGTCCATCTGGTACTTGCCCGAAAGCCGGTTGCTGATGAAGATCGACGCATCGGAGACCGCGTTCAGGTTGACGTGGACGCCGAGGTTGGTCTGCCACTCGTTCTGCAGGAAGGTCGCGACGCCCTCGTTGAGGCTGCCCGCGTTGTACGAGTAGGTGAGGTTCTTGGTCAGCGTTCCATTGGGGTCGTACTGCGCCAGCAGCGACTTGGCCTGGGTCGCGTCGAACTTGGCGAGCGGGTCGGTATTCGGACCGCCGTTGCCGACCAGGCCGGTGGTGATGAGGCCACCGGTCGCCGCCGAGCAGATGACGTTGTGGCAAACGGTCGTGGCGAGCCCGTTCTTGTCGATCGCAAGGTCGAACGCCAAGCGCAAGCCCTTTGCGGCTGCCGACTCACCCGTGAACGGGCCGCCGGTGGGATAGCCGACGCTGAAGCTCACCCACGTGGTGCGCCCCTTGGGCTGGGTCAGCAGATCAGGCTTCTCGCGCGAGTTGGCCTGGATCGCGAGGATGTTGGCCAGAGGGATGTTCGCGCTGTTACCACCGTACCCGATGATGTCGTAGCCCTTCTGGAAGAAGTTGTCGACGGTGGTCGCGGCAGCCGACGGATCCTTGATGTCGATGTTGACCGTCTTCACCGTGGGCTTCGGAGAACCCCAATAGTTCGGCACTGCGGAGAACGTGAGCGACTGCTTGGGGGTGTAGGCGGTGAGCTTGTAGGCACCGGTGCCGACAAGGTTGGTGGGGGTCTGCCACCACGTCACCGGATCGACACCCGGGCCATTGATGACCTTCTCATCAACGATCGCGCCGACGGTACCTTCGAGAGTCCACGCGGTGAGGCACCAGCCGCACGCGCTGCTCAGCTTGACCTGCACGGTCTCAGCGTCTGGGGCGGTCAGCCCGCTCATCATGAAAGCCGAGTTGCCGGCTGCGAGTTGCTTCTCGATGTTGCCCTGGAACGTGGTCGGGGTACCCGACGACGGCGGGTTGCCGGCCGCCGTCTGCACCGCGCCGTAGCCCGCAATTGCGCTCAGGATCGAGGAGTAGGCACCGTGGAGGTCAGCGCCGCGGTTCCAGGAGTAGAGGACGTCCTTGGAGGTGACCGGATCCCCGTTGGAGAACTTCGCGGCGGGGTTCAGGTGGATGGTGTACGTCAGGCCATCAGCCGAGATGCCACCGTTTGCCTGGGTCGGGATCGCCGTCGCGATGTTCGGCACGATGTTCAGCTTGTCGTCGAATCGCCAGAGGTTGTCGAACACGTTCTGCATGAGCTCGGTGTCGACCTCTGCGTCCATTTCACCGGGATCCCACGTCCCTGGGTCCTGGAAGACCGGGAAGTGGAGGACCTGGGAGCTCGCCAGGGCATTCGTCGAGGGAGTACTGCTCGTACTCCCGCACGCGGCAGCGGTGAGCAGGCCGAGCACGCCCAACCCGATCCCGCCGATGGTGAATTTGTTGACTCGCAACACGCGATCCTCCCGTGATGGATGAAAGCCGCCCCGGCTCAGGTGTTGGCCGTTGTCCTGAACCGCCCTCACATCGGGTGAGGCGTGCGGATCATATCCAGTTGCGGTAATGCCTGCGGTGCGAGCCGGCGTTTTTCATCCCGTTGGGGGACCATTCGGCGGCGAATTCCTACCGTTGGGGGATGCCGGCGGTGCGACCGAGCCGGCGCGGGCCCAAAGCGGACCGGTGGAGCCAGGGGGGCTCGAACCCCCGACCTCTTGCATGCCATGCAAGCGCTCTTCCAACTGAGCTATGGCCCCAGGCCATGGTACCGGGACCACGCAGGCCGCGGCGGGCGGAACAGCCGTGGATTGCAGTCCCCGAATAGAGCCGATTGCGGCTGCGCCGCTCGGTATCGGACAATGACTCTGCCAGTGCGTTGCCGCAATCTCGACGGCGGCGACTGCACCCGGCCCATCCACTCCAGGAGGCCTCATGCCCGACGCAGCCGCCCTCGACCGCCATCCTGCCTCGGGCGCCAATTCGCCGGTCGTCCAGGCGGCAGAGCGGCTTGTGTCCCGGATAGAGGCTCTCGTCAACCAGGTTGCCGAGCTCAAGGCCGACAACGCGACGCTCCGCCGCGAGGTGCGCGAGGCGCTTGCCTTGATCGATCGTGCGGGCGAAGCGGCGGCGCCGCCTCGAGCGACGCGACGGACCCCGGCTGCGACCCCGAAGCACACCAAGGGCAGGCGCCGCGGCAGGGGACCGAAGGGGAGGGCGACGCCCGCGTCGGTGACCCCGGACATCGTGCTGGCGACGATCGGCAAGCTCGGGTCAGCATCGGCTTCGGAGATCGCCAAAGAGCTGAGCGGCCTCGGTGACCCAGTGTCAGGCCGCGCCGTCCGCTGGCTCGCCGAACGGGCTGGTGCCGCGACCGCCGTGGGCGAAGACGGCCAGCTCCGCTACCGTCTGCCGGCGACGCCGCCCCGGCTTCAGTAACGGCTGGTTCGAGACACTTCGGGGGCTCGATCGTCCAGACCCCCCAGGCGAGGCCACCCGATGCCAGCAGGGCCACGGCTGAATCGAACCGTGGAGAGTGCCGATTGCGAAGAAAGATGATCGTCACGGCAACGGCAAGGACGAGGATGCCGAGGTAGATCGGTTTGTTGACGTTCGTCGTCACGTTGTTGTTGTTGCCTGTCGCAACCGTCCCCACGACGAGAATGACGATCGTGCCCAGCGCGATTCGAGGAATCAGCGTCGTGACCGTGCGGTATTCAGGCATCGTCAACTCTGCCAATCCCCGCCTGATCCGAAGGCGCGGCTGGCGGGCCATCGCAGCTCACTCGTCGCGGCGCCTCGCCAAGGCTCTTCAACCAAGCGTCTCCATGCGACGGGCAGTATTGCTGCCAGAGGGGATGCGGGAGCAAGCCGGGCGCTGTGGGGGGTTCTGGGCGCCCTGCGGCGAACACTTGCGTAAGTTACACTATCGCGCATGGTTGCGAACACCAATAAACAAGTCAGTCATCGACGTCTAGCACTCGCGCTTGCCGGGGCGCTCGTCCTCGCCGGCATCGCAGGTTGGTCGTTGCTGCACCAGGCATCGGCAGCGGCGCCGGTGCCGGCTGGCGAGACGGTCGATCCGCCGGCACCTCCCACAGTCCTCGTATTTGTCAGCGGTGCGGTGGCGCATCCGGGCCTTTACGAGCTGAGCCCGGACGCGCGCATCGCCGACGCGATTGCGGCGGCGGGCGGCGTCACGACGCTTGCCGATCCCGGCCACCTCCCTGACATGGCGCAGCGAGTCAACGACGGCCGCCAGATCAACGTCCCCTTCATGAAGAGCGGCACTACCGCAGCCAAGCTCGACATCAACTCGGCCGCGCAGCCCGAACTCGACTCGGTCCCGGGCATGCCTCCGGGGCTCGGTGGAGAGATCGTCCAATATCGCGACGAGTGGGGCCCGTTCACCTCGATGAGTCAGCTCCACTCGGACCTTGGCGTTGACTCCGCCACCGTCACCGGGCTCGAGCACTACCTCAGGGTTGTGCTGCCTCAGCAGTGAGCCGTCTCGTCGGCTCGTCCGCCGGGCGTCGGGCGTCTGCGATCTGGGGAGCTTTCGCTCTCAGTTGCGGTGTCGCATACGAAGCCTCGCCTCCCGACTCCGCGATCCTTGTGCTGGCGTGCCTCGGCGCCGCGGCGCTGCTGATCTGCGTGTCTGTGGCCCCGAGGCGGCTGGTCACGGTCGCGATGGTGACCGTGGCGATCGTTCTCGGCGCACTTCGGGGACTCTCCGCGGTCATCGTCCCCGGGCCGGGAACACTCAGCGGTCACCTCGGGACTCGCCCGTTGGTGATCGTGGGATACGTGCGCAGCGCTGACCCCGGCCCGGGATCCACCGCCATCGTCGACGCTGCGCACCTGTCCGACACGGACACCGACGGGCATGTCAGCGGCGGCGTTTTGGTCAGCGGTCCACTCGTACCCGCGGTGCTGCCCGGGGACGAAGTCGAGATCGACGCATCCGGTCTCCGTCCCCTGGACCGCCGACCGGGTGCCGATTCGGCGCAAACGCTCGAACGCGGCGACGTGGAGGCGCTCGCCGTCTCACCCCAGGTCTTCGTCCTGCTCGCTGGCGGCCCGTCGTTGCCTCGCGCGATCGCGTGGGCTCAGGGGCAGTTGCGCACCGCTGTCGACCGAGCCCTCCCCGAGCCGGCGGCGGCGCTGACGCTCGGGATTGCCTTCGGGATTCACGAGCCGCTCACCGCCGGTGTGCGAGCCCCGCTGCAGGACGCCGGCTTGATCCACATTGTGGTGATCAGCGGATTGAAGGTCGTGTTGATCATCGGTCTGGTCGGCGCGATCGCTCGAGCCTTCGAGTGGTCGCGCCGTCGAACTTTGGTGGTCTCTCTCCCGACGGTTGCCGTCTACGTGCTGATCAGCGGAGCAGGACCGGCCGCGATTCGCAGCGCACTGATGGCCGGGGCGGCGATGCTGGCGGCAACGGGGGCGCGACGCACAGACCCGATTCCGATGCTGGCGCTCGCTGCGGCGCTGATGCTCAGCCTCGGGCCGAACCTGATTGAAGACCCTGGCTTCCAGCTTTCATTTCTGGGAACAGCTGGGATCCTGCTCCTCGCCGCCCCGATCGCCAGGCGAATTCCCGGACCTCGGGTGGCCATCGAGCCATTCGCCGTGACCGTGGCCGCGCAGGTGGCCACGATACCGATCATGGCGGGCACCTTCGGAGTGATCTCGATGGCCGGCCCGGTGGCCAACGCGCTGGTGTTACCCATGCTCCCGGTGATGATCGTCACCGGCGCCACCGGCGCCATCCTGAGCGCGCTGAGCCCGGTGCTCGGGTGGGCCCTGCTCCAGCTTGCGGGCACCGGGGCCTCGGCCGTCACCGCGCTGGCGAGCGGCATGGCCGCCGTTCCCGGGGCAGCGATTCAGGTCGGCAACTGGCCGCCGGCGTGGTCCACCGCCGAGGCCGTGGGGGTGGTCACGGCGCTCGCCACCGTCGCGCTGATGACGCGTCGCTCAGCGCCGATTCGATGAACCTGCGGGCACTGCTCGCGGCTGCGATGGCAGGGGTCATCGCTGCCGGACTGGCCTGGGTCATTGCGTCGAGATCGGACGGCCGTCTCCACGTCATTG
>Ga0208849_1001448_pt1 | contig 16521 bp, 21 predicted proteins | sample NGESurdeep072012_10_FD_184470 | JGI IMG/M metagenome (GOLD analysis project Ga0208849, IMG submission 184470) | Arctic peat soil microbial communities from Barrow, Alaska - NGEE Surface sample 53-3 deep-072012 (SPAdes) | ecosystem: Environmental > Terrestrial > Soil > Wetlands > Peat ...
AAGCGTTGATGGCGCAGGGCAAGGAAATCCAGCTCGTGCAGCGGCACAAGGCGGAAGAAGACATCGCCGTGGCGGCGGCCTCCATTCTGGCGCGCGACGCTTTTGTGAAAGGCCTGGCGAAGCTGGAAAAACAATTTGAATTGAAACTTCCGAAGGGTGCTGGCGTGAACGTGGACAAGGTCGCCAAAGAATTTGTCGAAACGCGAGGGGCAGGGGAATTGTCGAAAATTTCCAAGCTGCATTTCCGCACGGCGCTGCGCGCGCAAGGTTTGCCGGAGCCGCCGAAGACGGAGTGGCGGAAGCGGTGAATGGCCGTTTGCCATAAACGGACTTTGGCGGCTGGAAGAAGGCGGCGACTGATGGTTGCGCCGATTAACCGGCCACCGGCTTCGTCTCCGCCTTCAGTTTGCTTTCCGGCCAGAACGGTTTCTGGAACGCCTCCGTGAAATCGTAGCCGTCCTGAAAATCGGCGCGCGAATCCTTGTCCGTCTTGGCCAGCAGGCCGCTCTCGACCATGTTGAAGACCATTTCGCCGAAGTCCCGGCAGTTTTTCACGCCCCATTCCTCGAAGACGGTCACGGTCATGGGGCCGAACTGCTGGAGCGCGAACTGCCGGAGGCCGTCGAGCAGTTCCTGGCCGGTGACATGGCGGATGTTGCCCTTGTTTTCCTTGCTGACGAGCTTCTGGGTGAAGGTGAGCGCCTCGCGGAGAAAATGGTAGGCCTCGCGCGCGTAACGCGGGTCGCGCGCCACGATCTGCTCCAGAACTTCATCGAAATTGACTTCTTGCATAATCAAGGTTTGGCCGTCTGACCGGTCGTCGCCGGTGCGATTTCGCCCGGCTGCGTTCCCGTCGGCGGATGCGCGGCGCGATACGTCTTCACCGCCCAGCCGGTCAGCAACAAACCCACGACAATGCACAGCACAAGTTGTTCCTGTTTGGTCAGGCAGTTCATGGTGGCAATGTAACCAAAATCGGCTGTCATCGCAACTTTGGCGTGAACCTTGCCGTGAAACATTGAACCGGACGGATGAATTTACGATTTACGATTCACGATTTACGCTGCAAAATCCGTCTGGTTCGCAAATTGCAAATCACAAATCAAAAATTGTTATGGCTGCCATTGGACGGTTCCAGAAAAACCAGGAAATTTTTTACGCCAAAGTTGTGGACGGCGAACTGTTCCGTCTGCGCGGCGACGTCTTCGGCTCGCCGTCCTTTGACCGCAAAGCCACTCCGCGTAAAGGCGTCAAGACGCTGGTGCCGGTCGTGCCGACCAAAATCATCGCCGTGGGCATCAATTATCTGGACCACGCGCGCGAAATGAGACACGAACTGCCGAAGGAGCCGCTCATCTGGTTCAAGGCCACCACGTCGCTGCTCGCCGACGGCGGGAAGATTGAAATTCCCTTCCGGGAGCACCGCACGGATTTCGAGGCGGAACTGGCCATCGTCATCGGACGCAAGATCCGCAACGTCACGGCCACGCAGGCATCGCGCTACATTTTCGGCTACACGGCGGCGCAGGACATCAGCGACCGCACGATTCAAAAGGCCGAGTCGCAATGGGCGCGCTGCAAATCGTTCGACACCTTCACGCCGCTCGGCCCGCTGGTGGAAACGAAGATTGACGCGAGCGAACTGAACATCCAGCAGTTTCAAAACGGCCAGCTCCGCCAGAACTCGAACACGAAGCAACTGATCTTCAAGCCCGCCGAACTGGTCAGTTTCATTTCGACGAACCTCACGCTGCTGCCTGGCGACGTGATTTTGACCGGCACGCCCAGCGGCGTCGGCCCGATTCAAAGCGGCGACAAGCTCGAAGTGCGGATTGAGGGACTCGCGCCGCTCAACAATACGGTGAAGTAGACTGCGGGTCACCAAGTCGAGTAAAGCCCGAAATACCAGAGCGTGTGCCGGTCGCCGACGATGCTGTGGCCGGCGCTGAACAGCAGGCTGAAATGCTCATTGAGGTTGCAGGAGCCGCCGAAGTTGACCGCGGCAAACCCCCGTTCGTCGCCCGTGGCCCGGCCCTGTCCGAACACTTCGCCGCCGAGCGTGAGGTGCGGCCCGAAATCGCGCTGCACCAGCCAGCCGCCAAAGGGATAATCGCGCTGGCCGGGCGCGGGATTCAAAACCGCGCCGCCGCCGCCGTAAGTTGTCCACGGTCCGAAACTTTTTTGCAGCCACAATGGCAGCCGCAGCCACGCGCGGCCGTTGCCCAGGCCGCGCTGCGCATCGCCTGTCGGAAACTCGACCATCGGAAAGATTCCGATTTGCGGCCAGCCGTTGGTTTCGTGCAGGAAACGGTATTTGACGCCGAACTCGGTGTCGCCCAGACCGGAAACGGCCGGCGCACCGCCGCCGCCGACCGTGGTCATGGGCACGACCAGATGCAGTTGCGTGTCGGGCAGCACACCGTAGTTGACTTCCACCGCCGGGCCGTTGAGGGTGTAACCGTCGCCGGCATGATCGCCGTTGCCAAAGATGTAAAACTCCCAATGTTGATAATCCACCGGCTCCGGATCGTCGGTCAGGAACGGCGGCCCGGCGAAAGTGTCCGCCGACAGAAGCAGATATGTTCCAATGACCGGCGCAAGGAATTTGACGCAGTGATTCATGATTGTGTTTCAGCCAGCTATAATTTTCAGCCAATGCTCCAGAAAGGGCAATCAAGCCGCTGAAGCAGAATCTGGCCGGAATTTTCAGTTCAACACCCGGACAATGGCTTCGCGCAGTTCGGCCAGGGAAAACGGTTTGTTGATGACGCAGTCCGCGCCGGAAGACGGGCTGCCGGGCGAATTGAACTGGTTGGCGAAGGCCGTGACCATGATGACGGGCTGGTCGGGCCGGCGTTGTTTGATGCGGGCGGCCAGTTGATCGCCCTTCATGCCCACCATGGAATAATCCGTGATGACCAGGTCGAACTTGTCCGGCTCATACACGGACAGCGCCGCCTCGCCGCTGTCCGCCGTCTGGACTTCGTGCCCGTCGTAATTGAGCAGCATCTGCATGGCTTTGCTCACGGCGGGTTCGTCGTCCACCGTCAGAATTCGATAACTTTGATTTGATGATTTGGTCATCTGATTGCTATGGCGAAAATATATGTATTTTTTTCGGACGCAATTATTAGTTTCAAAAGAATTGCACGGCGGTCACGACCACCAGTGCCCGCGCTTCAGGACAGGCTTTACACCGGATGCTTTAATTGCAAAATGATTTCAGGCGTCCGTGGCTCAAAGAATGGAGCTTCTGGCTGGATCACCAAAGCAACTGCCGGCCGCAAACAAAAACCGCCATGAAAATACCCGTCATTCACAAACGCGAACCTTTGCCGGTGCAGGCCGGGGTGTCGAAGCTTTTCAAAGTTGAGTTCGCCAGAAATCCCCGTCCGGCATTGCTGAAAGAGCCAAAACAGTTTTGGGATGAAATTTTCATCGCGAACGAAGCCTATATGCTCGACGAGGTGACGCATCCGCGCGTCCGGCAAAAGCTGGCCTATGACGCCGCGACGCATCAGCTCTTTCTGGAATATATTGAGGCCACGACGCTGACCGATCTGGTGGAGGCGGGCATCACGCTCAAGGAACCGCGCCGCACCCATAAAATCCTGCAAAGCGTGGCGGAGACGGTGGCCGACATGCACGCCGGCATTTTTTGCGACCGGCCAATCGTTCACAATGACTTGAAAAGCATGAACGTCCTCGTGCCCGCCGCCTCGCCCGATGAATCCGTGCTGATTGATTTTTCACACTCCTATTTCGACGGTCATCTGCCGCCCTTTATCGCCGACAAGCAACAAAACCCCGTCGGCACGGCGAAATACATGGCCCCGGAGAAATGGGACAACGACTATTCGCACGGCATCAAAAGCGACGTCTTCGCCTTTGGCGTCATGGCCTATTTTGCCTGCACCGGCAGACATCCGTTTGACGGCGACATCGCCCGGATCGAGCAACAAATCCGGGAACTGACGCCGCCTTCGCCAATTCAATTGGGGGTCAACGTTCTCCGAAACACCGTCGTCATCATCATGTCATGTCTGGAGAAAACCTCCGAGCGCCGGCCCTCGATGGAATATGTCGCAAAATGCTATGCGGACACAGCCGGCCTGTTCAGTTGAGATGCTCCACCGCAATCGCGCGAAATCATCACCGGTTCATACGTTGAACTTGAACAGCAGCACGTCGCCGTCTTTGACGATGTATTCCTTGCCTTCCATTCGATACAAGCCTTTTTCGCGTGCGGCGGCGACCGAACCGCATTTCACCAGATCGTCGTAGGCCACGGTCTCGGCTTTGATGAAGCCGCGCTCGAAATCGGAGTGGATGACGCCGGCGGCTTTCGGCGCGGTGTCGCCGGCATGAATCGTCCACGCGCGCACTTCTTTTTCGCCCGCCGTGAAATACGTCCGCAGGCCGAGCAAATGATACGTCGCGCGGATGAGCGCGCCGACGCCGGATTCGGTCACGCCAAGTTCCTTCAAAAATTCCTTCGCTTCGGCGTCGGACAAGTCAATCAAGTCGCTTTCGATCTGCGCGCTGATGACGACGGCTTCGCACGCGAAATGGTGCGCGGCGTATTCGCGGACTTTCAAGACGAACGGATTTTGGTCTGCTCCGGCCAGATCGGATTCCTTGACGTTGCAGGCGAAAATCGTCGGCTTGTCGGTCATCAGCCAGAACAAACGCGAGACGGTTTTTTCTTCAGGCGCGAGTTCGAGCGTGAGCGCGGGCTTGCCGGCGTTCAGGTGCGGCTCGATTTTTTTCAGGACGTGTTCCTGCGCGAGCGCTTCCTTGTCGCCGCGCTTGGCGTCTTTGGCAACGCTGGCAAGCCGTTTTTGCACGGCTTCCAAATCTGCGAGCACGAGTTCGGTCGTGATGGTTTCAATGTCGCGAACGGGATCAACCGAGCCGGCGACGTGATGGATGTCCGCGTCCTCGAAACAGCGCACGACCTGCACGATGGCGTCCACTTCGCGGATGTGCGTGAGAAACTTGTTGCCGAGACCTTCACCCTGCGACGCGCCTTTGACGAGGCCGGCGATGTCCACAAATTCCACCGCCGCCGGAATGACGACGTTCGTCTTCGCAATTTTTTGCAAAACGTAAAGGCGTTCGTCCGGCACGGTGACGATGCCGACATTCGGATCAATCGTGCAAAAGGGGTAATTGGCGGCCTCGGCCTTGCGCGTGCGCGTGACGGCGTTGAACAAGGTTGATTTGCCCACGTTGGGCAGTCCGACGATTCCAGCTTTGAGCATAGGTTTTTACGAAAGACAGAAGCATAAACCAAGCAGGCGCGCGATCAAAAGGCATTTTGTCCGTCAAGCCCGGTGGTGGGCGAGCTGCATGATGACGTGCAGGCCGCCGTAAAGCCCGGCCACGAGCAGGCAGAAGCCGGAAATGTGCTGCATCCGCAGCAGGGTTTTTTCGCTGAACTTGCCGTGGCCGCGCGACACGCTGAAGCTCAAGATGCAAAACCACAGGTTCGTGCCCAGCAGCACGCCGCCGATGCACGCGGACTTGGCGGTGAACTGGTCGGCGACCCAGTAGGTCGAGGTGAAGTAGGCTTCGTGCGACATGAGGTAGGCCGCCAGCACGATCCAGGTGAGCAGCACGCCGAGGTTGCCCATCACGCGGACAAAGCCGGTCATGAAGGCCGAATGCGGATGCAGTTTTTCATCGAGCCGCGCGGAGATTTTTTTCGAGGCCAGGTCGAGCTTGGTCGGCACGTTGACGGTCTGGGCCAGCAAGAATTTTCCGCCAAGGAACAACAGAAAGACAAAGCTGAACACCTCCATGGATGATTTCACGGCGCGGTTGTCAAAGAACGAGGAAAATCCCGTGAACGCAATCGAACAGTAAATCGCCTCCATCAGCGACGCGCCGAGGCCGATAAACATGGCCCAGCGGAAGCCGCGCCGGGAGCCTTCGTTGAGGATGGTGAGGTTGATCGGGCCGACGGGAATCGAGGAAAAGATCAGCGCGCTGAAAAACCCCGCCAGTCCGGCCAGCACAATGGGCTGCGCCTGGAGTTCAGTCGTCATCGTCATCGTCCTCCTCGATTTCCTTCCGCCACGCGCGCGAGAGGCTCGGACGCACGAAACCGTAAATCAGATACGCGGTGAAAAACGCGGGCAGCACGTAGTAGAGAATTTTTGCCTGCAAAATTAAAATACAGCCGACAAACAACGCAGTCCCGATGGCTTTCATAAAAGTGCTGGTCGAGCGCAGGCCGAGCGACTTGAAACTCGGATAGCGCACGGTGCTGACCATCATCGCCGACAAAAACACGAGGACGAGCGCGATCAGATAATTCCAGTGGCCGAGACTTTTTTCCTTTTCGTTGAAATGGATGATGAGCAGCGTCAGCGACGCCACCAGGCCGGCGGCGGACGGAATGGGAAAGCCGAGAAAATCCTTGGTCGCGCCGCTGCCGGGCATCGCGGCGAGGCAGTTGAATCGCGCGAGGCGGAACGCGCCGCACAACAAATAAATCGAAGCGATGAACCAGCTGACCTGATGCAATTGGGGATAATCGCTGAAAGCGTCCCGCAGCACCACGCGCTGGACGAGGAACGCCGGCGCAACGCCGAAGGAAATCAAGTCGGCAAGCGAATCGAATTCGCGCCCAAACGGGCTTTCGACGCCGCCCATGCGCGCGACGCGGCCGTCAAACAAATCAAAGATGCACGCGAGCAGAATGAACGCGAGCGAGAGCTTGATCTGCCCGAAATAATTGTCGCTCATCGGATCGGCCTCGACAATTTTCGTCAGCGCCACGAAGCCGCAGAACAAATTTCCCGCCGTCAGCAAATTCGGCAGAAAATAAATTTTCAATTTTTCGTCCGGATTTTCCGCAGCCGGTTTTTCGATGGGTTCGTTCATTTTAATCGAATGAAGCGATGATCGTCTGGCCGCCGATCACGCGGTCACCGATCCGGGTTTTCACCAGTGCGTCCTTGGGCAGATACACATCCACGCGCGAGCCGAACTGGATGAGGCTGATGCGTTCGCCGCGCTGCACGATGTCGTTTTGCGTGACCCACGGCACAATGCGGCGCGCGATGAGTCCGGCGATGAGCCGCACGCCGACTTTCGCGCCTGCCGGTTCGGCGGACTCGATGCCGAGCAGGACATTTTCGTTGAACTTTGCAGAGTCGCTGCGCATGGCGTTGAGATACTGGCCGGGCGAATGTTTGAAATAGGCGATCCGGCCCGTCACCGGCGCGTTCTGGACGTGAACGTCAAACACGGAAAGAAAAATCGAGACGCGCTGACATTCGCCGCCCATGAATTCGGTTTCCGTCGTCGCGTCAATCACGTCCACCTTGCCGTGGCCGGGCGCGATGACGAGGTTTTTGCCCGTCGGCGTCAGCGGATTGGGGTCGCGGAAAAAATAAGCGGTGAACGCGGTGAACAAAACCCACAGTGCAACCAATGCCCACGCGAGATAATTCAGCACAAAGGTGCCAACCCATTTGGCGAGGAACGCCACGGCCAGCAGCACGAGCACTGCGCCGAGCGCAAGGCCGATGAGCTTCAACGCGGACAGCGCGGCTTTGCCGGAGTGTTTCACGCGGCCAAGGTAAAATGTTAATGCGCCACTTGCAATTCGGCATTTTCAGGGCAAGTTGGCTGCCGTCGCAAAGAAAGGCGACAATTCAAACTGAAAACGAAACTACCATTATGTCATTACACACACCTGACCTGACGAAATTCCCGCCGCGCAGTCCGCGCGTCCGGCTGGGCGGCTATGCGATTCTGCCGCGAATGCTGGACAAGGGCCGCGCGACAATCGCCGGCAAAAACGGCGAGTATCATTACGCCTGCCCGCTTGATCATGACTTCCTCGACTTCGTGGGCGTTGACCCCGAAGAACTGAAACCGCACCTCGGCAAAAGCGACAGCGAAATTTTGGAATGGATCAACGCCCACGCCAAATTCAAGCGCACCGGCCCGGAAATCTCCGCGTGGTCGGCGTGGCAGGAACAGTGCGCGCCGGACAATCCCGAATCGCGCGAGCATTTCAACGGGATTCACAAGGCCGCCGCGCCCAAACGCTCGGACATCGCAACTTGGTTCGACGTGCTGGACGTGGACGACTTCGTGAGCTTTGGCGGCAAGGGCTGAAAATCCCTTTCGCAAACAACGAAAGGCGCGAAGTGAAAAAACTTCGCGCCTTTTGAATTTTTCCGGCGGCGTAAATTCAAAACGGATGCCAGCCGCGTCCGATAATTTTTCCACTTTTCACCAGCGCCGCGCCGACCATCGGATTCGGCGAAGTCGCGTCGCAGCCACGCCGGGCGAGCCGGAGGGCGAGGCGCATGAATTTGTTATGTGTCTGGTTCAAGACGGTTGAATGACAAAACGCCGGTAAGACTCAAGCCCTTTCAATTTAGGATCGCGCGGATGCCTTGTTGCGCGTTCGGCCTCCAATGTTTTCTCAAACTCAGAACAGGGTTCAAGGCGGTGATTTACACGCAGACCAAGCACCACCTGTTCTTCAACGCTCGGCATCACTTTTTTCTTCGCTTGATTTAGACGATATCCGTATCTCCGAAACATGGACACAATGGTTGGCACTAATCTTTGCAGACCGATTGGTCCGCTGATTGTCACGTCATCCACATAAATTGTGGCTCTCGAATGCAAACTGACTGTTTTCAATAAAGCCTGCAACTCCTCACATAGATCAAACAGCACAATTCTGGCAATTGAGGAACTCGTTGGTGCTCCTTGCGGAAGCCGGCTCTTGCGTGTTACCAATCTTGTCAGAAGCCTTGACGACTCATTGTCAAAACCGTTTGATTCAAATGCTCGACACACAGTTGCTGCACGAATACTTGGAAAAAAATCTTGGATGTCTAATGTCACTACGAGGGGTTGCCTCAAATGAGCGCGAGCTGCAGTCTTTGTTGAAGTCGCTGGCCCACTATGAAGAATGGGATGAGATGCAATTCGGTTCAAAATATGTGATAGCACCTTTTTTTGAACTTCTTTGAGATGCTTCAATGGAGCTTCAATTACACGAAAACCGCCACTCTTTTTTGGAAGCTGCGATATACGATAGAGTCGCGGCGCTGAATTTGCGAGGCGTCTCAAATCGTCTTCGTTTATTTTCAGCGCTCTCGCAACATCCGCAACGATGAAGAAAGGTTTGGTGGATTCCACGCGATTCCTTCTGATTGAAAATAATTCAGGAGGCTCTTGCCAAAATGATGAAGAAGATGAGCTAGCGGTGTGGTTGCAAGTCGGATTATCGAACTGACAGCCTTGCTCAAAAGGCCATTCGTTCGGAGGTTTTCCAGTGCAAGTTGCACCAGTCCACGCTCATCACCGTCAATATTGACGGCTACCAACAGGAATTTATCCAACGCTGCTATTGCCCCTCGAGTGTTTCCACTTTTCAGAGCATCCTCTGCTTCTTTTAGCAAAGAGCCTCCATGGTTTGGCCCGTGTCGCCGACGAGCTTTCCGAATAATTCGGAGCGCCTGACGGCTTGGAAGCCGATTTAACATGGATTTCATATGATTTACACCTCCCTTCTAGTTTTGGTTTGTTACAACCCAAGGCCGATTAAGCCTTGAATTGACAACGTAGTTTGTCATCAACAAGCACAAACATACGTTGGAACACGAATTCAAAATCATTCGCGACATGAGTGAAATAGAAACTACTCTTTCCTATTCAGAAAAAAAGAAACCAATCACAACATGATTTAAGAAAACTCCGTTAATTGAATAACCGGAGGAGAAGCAAGGCTACGCTTTTCAACGTAAAAATCACACGAGTCTCAAGTCAAAGAACAAACCGAACGATTGAATCATCGCGGCAACAACGAGTTTCTGCAAATAAAATTTGTTCACATAATCCTCGCTTCGCGACTTCGCGTTGAAAGATTTATTCCTCAAACAACGCCTGCGCGAATTGTTTCGCGTCGAAGGGCTGCAAGTCGTCCGGTTGCTCGCCGAGGCCGATGAACTTGATCGGCAGGCCGAGTTCCTTTTGAATCGCCACGACCATGCCGCCTTTGCTCGTGCCGTCCAGCTTGGTCACGATCAGGCCGGTCAGCGGCACGGCCTTGTGAAATTCGCGCGCCTGGTTCAGCGCGTTCATGCCGGTCGTGGCGTCGAGCACAAGCAAGACTTCGTGCGGCGCGCCCGCGAGCTGCTTGCCGATGACGCGATGCAGCTTCTGCAATTCCTGCATCAAGTTGTGCTTCGTGTGCAAACGTCCCGCCGTGTCAATGAACAGGTAATCCGCCTTGCGGCCCCGCGCGGCAGTGACGGCGTCGTGCGCCACGGACGCCGCGTCCGCGCCATAACTGCCGGCGATGACTTCGACTTTGAGGCGTGCGCCCCACAATTTGATCTGCTCAATCGCCGCCGCGCGAAACGTGTCGCACGCGGCGAGCAGCACGGATTTTTTCTGCGCCTGAAAAAAATGCGCGAGCTTGGCGCTGGTGGTGGTCTTGCCCGTGCCGTTGACGCCGACGATGGAAACGACGCAGGTGCCGCCGGGAATTTCGCGCAGGCCGGGTTTGTTCGCGGACAAACTTTTTTCAATTTCCGCGCGGGCGATGGCGAGATAGTCCAGACCCGCCGTGCCCTGTGTTTCGTAGGCTTTCTTCACCGCCGCCACGATTTGCCCGGTCATGGCCAGGCCGAGGTCGGCGGCGATGAGCGCGTGTTCAATTTCCTCAAGCGACTCGGCGGTCAGCTTGGGCGAGCGCGTGACGATGCGCTTGATTTCGTGCGTGAGTTTGGCGTGCGTCTTGGCGAGGCCGGCCTTGAATTTGGAAAAAAGTCCCATGCTGGAAATGAAGAATTAAAAATGCGGAATGAAGAAACTATTGTATTGCGGATGCAAGCCGCTTTTGATCGGCGGATTTTTTCGCGGCGTAGAGCCGTTCAACGTGTTCGTAGGGCAGCTTGACCGTGCCGATGAGCGGCGCTTTTTTGCTGAAGCCGTGACAGTCGCTGCCGCCGGTGACGAGCAGGTTGTATTTTTCGGCAATTTCCAGATAGCGCTCGGCCATCACGGTGGAATGTTTCGTGTGAAAACATTCGATGCCGTCCAGCCCCGCGTCCACGAGGTCGGGGATGATTTCGTCCGATCGGTTCAAGCCCGGATGCGCCATGACCGCGAGGCCGCCGGCCTGATGAATCAATTCCACGCCTTCGAGCGCGGACATCTTGGTCTTGGGCACCCATGCGGGCCGGCCTTTTTTGAGAAACCGCTCGAACGCCTCGTCCAGATTGCCGATGAGCCTTTCCTTCACCAGCGCGCGGGCGACGTGCGGCCGTCCGGGCGACTTGCAGTTCGCCAGCGCAAAAACCGTTTCGGCCTTGAGCGGAATGCCGAGCCGGTTCAGCGCCGCGACCATTTCGCGAATGCGGTTTTGCCGCACGGCCTGGAATTTTGCGATCCGTTCCACCAGCGTCCGGTTTTGCGTGTCGAGAAAATAGCCGAGGATGTGGACTTCCGTGTCTTCGTGTTCGGCGGTCAGCTCCGCGCCGGTGATGAACTCCATTTTCACAGCCGCGCACGCCGCCGCCGCGCGGGCGCAGCCCTCGACGGTGTCATGATCGGTCAGCGCAATGCACGCCAGGCCGTGCTTTTGCGCGTGCAAAACCAGTTCCTCCGGCGTGAACGTGCCGTCGGAAAACTGCGTGTGCAAATGCAAATCGGCGAATTTCATTTCAGGTTGCGCGCCGGCCGGAGGATTTCGCCCTTGATCTTGTCGAGAATGCCGTTGACGAATTTGCCGCTGTCCTGCGTGGAAAATTTTTTGGCGATGTCCACCGCCTCGTTGATGCTGACGACGGGCGGAATGTCCTCGCGGTGGAGCATCTCGTAAATCGCCAGCCGCATGACGTTGCGGTCCACGGCGGCGATGCGGTGAAAGTCCCAGTTTTTCGCGTGCTTTTTGATGTGCTCGTCAATCGCGTCGCGATGCTCCAGCACTCCGCGAATGAGCGGCTCGGAAAACAGCCGCGTCTCGGCCTCCTCGGCGGTCGGCGGCGGCAGTTCAAATTTTTCGCCCCAATGAGATGCGCCTTTTTCGTCTTCAATCGCGGCGGCGCGCTGGGAATTCCAGAACGTCGCCAGCTCCAGCTCGAGATTTTCCGGCGGGTTCAGGTCGTGCTGAAACAGAAATTGCACCGCGCGTTCGCGCGCTTCACGTCGTTTGCCCATGATTCAAGTCTAAAGGCCAAAGTTCAAAGTTGCAATCATCCTCATCCTCTTTCTCATCCTCGCCGTCAATTTTTTGAGAATGAGGATGACGATGAGGACGAGAACGATTAAAATTTCGCGCATGAAAGTTGGAAAATTATTGCACACGCGCTACCGCGTCAACGATCTGGAACGCACGGTGAAATTTTACCGCGAAATCCTCGGCCTCGAGGAAATCAAGCGGCACAAATCGCCGCGCGGCTCGGAACTGGTTTTTCTCAAGGCGCCCGAAAGCCGCGAGGAAATTGAAATCTGTTTTTTGCCGGGCAGCGAACCGGTCAAAGTCCAGCCCGACCTCACACACCTCGCGTTCGCGGTGGATAGCCTCGAAGAATTTGGCAAACACCTCGCCAAGCACGGCCTGAAATTTTCCGACGGCCCGACGCCCAGCGGCAGCGGCACGATTGCTTTCATTGACGCACCCGAAGGCTACGAAATTGAATTGATCCAAAAAAGCAGAGGCGGCCTTAAAAATCCGGCAGTCCCTTAATTTGGTGGCGGCGCGGCAGCGACGCACCCACCATTTCAAACTAAGGCATTGCGAAAAATCCTTGCCAATCGGATTGAACCGTCTATAGTGATTCACTATGAAGATTGCCATGCCCGTTGTTCCGATTCCCGTTGACCGCGAATTAAAATCTTTGATCAAACTCGCCGCGCGCAAGACGCGCCTGTGCCAGGCGGACGTGATGCGCTCGGCGTTGCGCGTCGGCGTGCCGGAAATCGTCCGGCGGTTTGAAATCCGCAAGTCGCCGCGCCGTCCGCTCGCCGACTACCTTGACGCTTTTGCCGGGCTGGTCAAACCGGCTCGCGAAATGGTTTCTCCGTCGCGCTTCAAATGAGATATTTGCTGGACACCAATTTGCTGTGCAAGGAAACGCACCCGCGCGTGCGCAACTGGATTGACCAGCATCAATTGCAAATCGCCATCGCTTCGATGACGATTGCGGAAATTTCACAAGGCATCGAGGCGCTGCCCCGCAGCAAGCGCCGCGCGCAACTGGGAATGTTTCTAAACGAAATCCTTGAAGATTATCCGGTGCTTCCGTTTGACACTGCTGCTGCGCTCGCGTGGGGAAATTATGTCACGAAGGCCGGACGGCCTTTGCCTGTGCGTGACAGCATCATCGCTGCAACCGCGCTGGCAAATAATCTCGAAATAGTAACCGAAAACACCAAAGACTTTGTCGGCGTCGAAACCATCAATCCAGTAAAAGATTAACATGAGCGTTCTCATTGTCGGCACCACGGCCCTTGATTCCATTAAAACCCCAAAGGCGGAAAATCCGCGCCTGCTCGGCGGCTCGGCCAGCCACGCGGCGGTCGCGGCGAGTTTTTTTTCGCCGGTGAAACTGGTCGGCGGCGTCGGCGAAGATTTTCCGAAGAAATACATTGCGCTTTACCGCCGCCACAAAATTGACCTGGAAGGATTGGAGATTCTGCCCGGCAAAACATTTCACTGGTCGGGCGAATACGAACTGAACATGAACAACCGCCGCACGCTCGCGACGGAACTGGGCGTGATCGAAACTTTTTCGCCGACGCTGCCGAAGTCGTATCAGACCGCGCCGTTCGTCCTGCTGGGCAACATCGCGCCCGCGCTCCAGCATCGCGTGCTGGACCAGATGCAACGCCCGAAATTCGTCGTGGCCGACTCGATGGACTTGTGGCTGAATATCGCGCTCGACGATTTGCTGAAACTCCTGCCGCGCATTGACGGTTTTGTGCTGAACGACAGCGAGGGGCACCAGTTGACGAAGGAGGACAACGTCTTCACCGCGCTGAAAAAAATCCACGCGCTCGGCCCGAAATACGTCATTATCAAAAAAGGTTCGCACGGCTCGATTTTGTCCGGCCCGAAAGGATTTTTCATCTGCCCCGCGTATCCGCTGTCCAAGGTCGTGGATCCGACCGGTGCAGGCGATTCCTTTGTCGGCGGCATGATGGGTTTTCTCGCCAGCGCCAAAGGCCCGATTGACGCGAACATCCGCCGCGCGATGGTTTACGGCAGCGTCACCGCGTCGTTCTGCTGCGAAGGATTCGGCCTGACGCGCACGACCAAAATCAAACGCGCCGACATCGAAAAGCGCGTGAAGGAACTGGAAAAACTGACGAAGTTTTAGGTTTCCAATCTTGTGGCAGCCGACGTGAGGAGGCTCACTCAAATACGGACAAATGAAGAATTGAAATCAGAGCCTCGTTACCTCGGCTGCTACGAAACGAATTTCGGTTCAAAAACTTTGCCGAGGTTGTGCTTGCGGAGCAGGTCGCAGAATTTCGCGATGGCGCGTTTCTCGTCCTCGGCCAGATGATAGTGGATGTGCCACTCGAAATAATCGCGCCGGAAATCCTCGTCGTATTCCTCGCGCGTCTCGATGAGATAATCCAACGTGTCCAAGCCGAATCTTTTCGCCTCCCGCAATTCCTGACGCAGTTCCCGGTTTTCAATTCCGCGTCGCAACGCCCAGACCGCATAGACAAACGGCAGATTCGTCATTTCCGTCCAGGCCGTGCCGAGATCGAAAATCTCGTGGGTGTGTGGCGCCCGTTGAAAATCAATTGCCGGATCGCCGATGAGCAGGACAAAATCTTTTTCACCGGCGGCCTCATAACTTTCCAGCGGCTTGAACTCCGGTCGCAACGCGCGCTCTGCCAGCAGCACTTTCAGCAAGTTCACGCTGGTGAGCGACGCCGTGTCGCAGAAAATTTCCCTCGCTTCCGCCAGCGGTTTTTTGTGCGCCAGAATCACGCTATAAACCTCGCCGAGCGATCCGATGGCGATGCCGTCGAGAATGTCGTAACGGTCGTTGAACAAAACCTCGGTGATGCTGACCAGCGCGGCGTCAAGTTCATCGCGCCGGAGCATTTCGGCGAGTTTGGCGGGCGTGGCGAAAATGAGTTCGCCCTCAATGTCGCGTGTGAGCGGCGCGGCGTTCAGATATTTCACCGAGCCGATGCGGAATTTTTTTACGTCTTCAGACATGGGCATGGATTTTAATGCAAAGGGCCGGTCAGCACAAACGTCTTGCCGACGGGCGAAGCGAAATAATCCGCACGCTCGCGTTTCACAGGCCGCGAATTCCGCGCTTGCCATAGCCGAAGACCTTCAAGTAGGTTGCTTCGGCCATGATAAAATCATTCCCAACTAACCGGGTGGACGTTGCAAGCCGTCCCGCAGGGCTGCCTGCTGTTGGATTGGCGAACAAAGGTGTCTCACAATAAAGTTGGAATGGTTTGACCGTCGCATCATAATTGCAATCAGCGGCGGGCCTGTAGCTCAATGGTTAGAGCAGAGCACTCATAATGCTTTGGTTCCCGGTTCAAGTCCGGGCAGGCCCACCACTCCAATCGTCAGCAGCTTGTCTCCCGGGCAGTCACCGTCTGCCGGTTTGAACAAACCAGCCGGATTCCCGACGGTCGCCGCAAAATAGTTTGAAACGGGGCTGTGAACATTGCGCCTGCCGGTGGCCGCGATTTATTTCTCCCCATCCAGTTTTGCAATGTCGAGAAAGCCGTGCAACTGCTTGAGGCGCGTGGGATGGCGCATTTTGCGGAGCGCCTTGGCCTCGATCTGCCGGATGCGTTCGCGCGTGACGCGAAACTGCTGGCCGACTTCTTCCAGCGTGCGGGCGTTGCCGTCGCCAATGCCGAAGCGCAGTTCAAGCACCTGCCGTTCGCGTTCGGTCAGGCTGCACAGCACGTCGCCGAGCTTGTCCTTGAGCAGGCTGAAGCTCGTGATGTCGAGCGGATTGTCCGCGCTCTTGTCCTCGATGAAATCGCCGAAGCTCGCATCGTCGCCGTCGCCCACCGGTGTTTGCAGTGAAACGGGCAGCTGCGCCATCTTCAAAACGCTGCGGATGCGCTCGACCGGCATCTGCATTTCGTCCGCAATCTCCTCCGGCTGCGCTTCGCGACCGAGTTCCTGCAGCAGTTTTTTCTGCGCGCGCATCAGCTTGTTGATGATCTCGATCATGTGGACGGGAATGCGGATCGTCCGGGCCTGGTCGGCAATCGAACGGGTGATGGCCTGGCGGATCCACCACGTCGAGTAGGTCGAAAATTTGTAGCCGCGCTTGTATTCAAATTTTTCCACGGCCTTCATCAAACCCATGTTGCCCTCCTGGATCAGGTCGAGGAACGACAACCCGCGGTTGGTGTATTTTTTGGCGATGGAGATGACGAGCCGCAGGTTGGCCTCGACCATTTCCGTCTTGGCCTGCAACGCGCGCGCCGCCGCGTCGCGCAGGCGGTCGAAGGCCAGCAGAAAATCCTGATACG
>Ga0208849_1001449_pt1 | contig 16505 bp, 16 predicted proteins | sample NGESurdeep072012_10_FD_184470 | JGI IMG/M metagenome (GOLD analysis project Ga0208849, IMG submission 184470) | Arctic peat soil microbial communities from Barrow, Alaska - NGEE Surface sample 53-3 deep-072012 (SPAdes) | ecosystem: Environmental > Terrestrial > Soil > Wetlands > Peat ...
GCTGGTGCGTGAAGTTGCGGAGATTGATGATGTAGGCGCCCAGCAGTCCGAAGAACATCACGGACTGGCCCCATTGCGTGGTGTCGCGCCAGAACATCCGCAGGTCTTTCACCGCCAGCGCGCGAGTGTCGGTGTCGAGCCAAGGAAGTTTTGCAAATAGATTTTCCAGGAAGCCCGGCGCACGGGAATTGGTTTCCGCGCGGGAAAAATTCAATTTGAATCCGCCGCCGCCACGGCTTTGCACCGCCGAAGCCGTGTCATAAAAATAATTTCCGAACCGGGTGAAGGCGATCCCGCCAAAAAACAGCGTGTGGCTCAACAGCACCGCCGCGAAAAACGCCGCGCTGCCGGTGATGCCTTCCGCCCATTGCAGCACCGACGACGAGAGCCAGAAGCTCGGCAGGAACGGAAACATCGTGAAGCGCGTCTTGGCGAGCAGTTGGTCCAGCGCCTCCAGTGTGCGCTTGTCGAGCATGTCATCGTCCACGGAATTTGTTTTCCACCAGAACGCGACAAACGCCAGCAGCACCAGCGCCAGCAGCAGCAGGACGATCTGGAAGCTCCGCCGGTCCAGATGCCGGCCGATGCCGATGGCCAGCGCCGCGCCGAACACGCCCGGCAGAATGATGAACAGCCCGACGAGCAGCGCCGTCAGCGGATAAAAATCCCACGGCACGTCGCGCACCAGCCCGAACGCGGCCAGCAGCGGCGCGATCAAAAACAAAAACGCCCACGACGCCAGAATCACCGACTCGATGAATTTCCAGCGGAAAATCGTCTGCGTGGAAACCGGCAGCGTCAGCAAAAACGCCGTCTCACGGTTGCGAAACAAATTGGTGTAGGCAATGATGAGGTTGCTCAACAGCAGCAGCGCGAACAGAAACGCAAACAGCGTGTAGAGCAGGCGTTCCGTCAGCACCGCGCCGAGGCCGGGAAAATTGGCGACGAATCGCAGCCCGTGATAAAACAGCTCGAACGCCAGCACGAGATAGCCCGCCACAAAAAGCGCGATGATGCCGGTGAGCAGGCGCGACTGGTGGCGCACCGCCAGCAGCCGCCGCCAACTGTGGACCGCGTTCACCCGCAGCAACAGCAGCAGTTGCGAGTTTTTAGGCTGGCGGAACATTTCCGGCACGCGCAAAACGTAGCGCGGCGGTTGAACGGATGCAATGCCGGCGGTGTCGGAAACTTGTTGGCGGGTCACAATAAAAATTCGCTCATGAAATTCAAAAAAATCAGCCGGCGGAAATTCATTGCCACCACGTTGCTGGCGATGCCGTTCGCGGTGACCGCCGATGCCAGTCTGCTTGAACCGACCTGGCTGAAAGTCCGCCAAGTGCGGCTGGACGACGCCAGGCTCGGCTGCCGGATCGTCCATTTTTCGGACCTGCACCACAAAGGTGACTGCGAGTATTTGCAATCCGTCGTCCGCCGGATCAATTCGCTGTCGCCGGACCTGGTCTGTTTCACCGGCGACATCGTCGAGCACAAAGAATTTCTGGCGGAGGCGCTGGAAGCTTTGTCCGGCATCCGGTCGCCGATGTTCGGCGTGCCGGGCAATCACGATTACTGGAGCGGAATTTCCTTTGCAACGGTCAGAAAATGTTTTGCCGCCACCGGCGGCGCGTGGCTGCTGAACGAGCGGGCGGAAATTGCCGGTGGAAAAATCCATCTCACCGGCATCACCTACAACCATCAGTATGCAATGCCGCCATCATTTAAAACGCCGGCCAAAAGCATCCTGCTCATGCACTATCCGGCCTGGGTCGATCAACTCGGCAACGGGAAATATGATTTGATGCTGGCCGGCCATTCGCACGGCGGCCAGGTGCGGATTCCTTTCTACGGCCCGGTCGTTTTGCCGTTCAATGTGGGCAAGTATGACATGGGATTGTTCCAGACGCCGAATGGTCCGCTTTACGTCAACCCCGGCATCGGTTACATCGGCAGCTACGATTTTCGTTTCAACTGCCGCCCGGAAATCACGGTGATTGAGGTTTGATTCGGCGACCGGCAGGGCGAAGTTTGTCCTGTCGGAAATATCAGAGAGATTGCCGCGCCACATTTTTAATGAATAAGACAGCAAAAAAACAACGCATGAACCTTCACAAAACCCGACTGGCCGCCTTCACGCTGATTGAGTTATTGGTGGTCATTGCGATAATTGCCATTCTGGCCGCGCTCCTGTTACCGGCTTTGAACCGCGCCAAATCATCCGCCAAACGCGCCGTCTGCACCAGCAACGTCCGCCAGATCAACCTGGGCCTTCAATTATACGCGGGCGATCACGGCGACGAGATCGGCTATTTCACCAACGACATGTATTATGGCTACAAGGATTGCATTCTGACTTATCTTTCCGCGAATTCCTCCACCAACGATCCCGTGTTCGACTGCCCGGCCGACACCTCCCTCTACGCGCTTTCGCTGACGCATTATTCCAGCTACGGATTCAACGGCGTGCAACGCGGAACCAATGATTTCGGCATGGCGCAAACGCGGTTTGCCTCCGTTCGTGATCCGTCCAAAACGGCGCTCGCCGGGGAAATTTCCGGCGGCATCGGCATCAGTTGGCACGATCCCCGGCCGCATGGACAATACAACAACGCGCCCAACGTGGGTGGTTTCGTGGACGGCCACGTCAGCTATGTCAAAATCTACTGGAACGGAACCGGCGGAGTGGCTGGGTTTCCGTTTTTTTACGAACCGCCGGCCGGCTACGAATACAAATGGACGGCCCGTTGACTTCTGTCATTCCGTTTTGTTCCAAAAAAATGCGATTTTGTATTGACATACATTCCGGTGCAATGTATAAGACAGCCATGCTTACGAAAGACTTGGTTGCTGCGTCCTCAAAACCATTGCTGCTGTCCATCCTCGCCGGCGGCGAAAGCTACGGCTACGAGATCATCCAGAAAGTCCGCGAGTTGAGCGGCGGGCAGATCGAGTGGAGCGACGGGATGCTTTATCCCGTTTTGCACCGGCTGGAACGCGACGGCCTGATTGAATCCGAATGGAAGGAGGCCGACACCGGACGCGAGCGGAAATACTATTTCATCAGTTCCGACGGACGCAGAGCCCTCAAAACCGAGCGGCGGCAATGGCTGGCCGTTCACAACTCCCTGTGCAAATTATGGAAAATCAAACCCGTTTCGATCTGAACGCCGCCGTTGAGAACTGGCGGAACGAACTCGCCGCGCAACCCAATCTCGCGTCCGACGACCGGCGCGAACTGGAAACGCACCTGCGCGACGCCATCGCCGGATTCCAGCAACGCGGCTTGAACGATGAAGAATCTTTCTGGCTCGCACGCCGACGTGTCGGCCAGCCACAACAACTTGGCGAAGAATTTGTGAAAGCAAATCCAACAGCGGTTTGGCGCGAGCGTGTGTTTTGGATGGCCGCAGGAACATTGGGGTTTGGTTTTTTGTATTTCATACTCGCTTACACTAATGAAACTCTGCTGTATTTTTTTAGCGGTTACCGGTTATACGAGACAACTTTATTATGGATTTCTATGGCACAAATTTTAGCTGTCGCTGCATTTCTAGCAACTGGATGGTTTGCTAGACAGAGTCCAACATTGCGTTGGTTCTTTCAAACCCGTTTGCGCTTAATGGTCATGCTTGTCCTTGTAGCGGCGTTCCAAAGCGTGATACAAACTGAAGTAGCCGCATTGGGGGACATAGATGGAATTTATTCCAATTGGCCTTTCAGTGCTTGGACTAATTTTTTAAGCAATGCGCATTGGTTTTTTCCTCTATTGGTTTTGCTGGTTTGGCTCATGCCGGCGCAAAATCAAAAGACTCCAAAACGCGCTTAACCCCGCCAGCCTGTCGACAATTGCGGACGGTGGCGGTGCGGGTTGGGATTCGTCATTCCTAGATTTCCACCGGAAGTTCTGCTCGACGCTCCGGTCATTTGCGTTTATCGTGCATTCATGTCAACGGAGACTTCCGCGATGCACAAAAAAATCAACCTTCGCCGGCCTGACATCATGGAACAGGTGCAGGCGCAGGTGCTGTCGCATTACCGCAGCGAGATCGTCGAGAACATCCGCGCCAACGGCGGCGTGCTGTCCGCCGACGGCCTGACGGTGAAGCTCGCGAAGGAATTCGGCTTCTGCTACGGCGTCGAGCGCGCGATTGACCTGGCCTACGCCGCCAAAAAGTATTTCACCGAGGTCTCGCCGCTCACGCCGATTTATCTGCTCGGCGAAATCATCCACAACCCCGAGGTCAACGACCAGATCAGCCATCTCGGCATCCAGATCATTTCGCCCAAGCCGACCGAGGAGGAACTGTCGCAGTTGCAGTCCGGCGACGCCGTGATCATTCCCGCGTTCGGCACAGAGGTCGGCACGCGCAAAAAAATCGAGGCCAAGGGCTGCGTGATCGTGGACACGACCTGCGGCGACGTGATGAGCGTGTGGAAGCGCGTGCGCCAATACTCCAAGGAAAGCGTCACCAGCATCATTCACGGCAAGGCCAAGCACGAGGAAACCAAGGCCACCACGTCGCAGGCGCGCGCCTATGGCAGCGGGCATTATCTCGTCGTGTTTGATCTCAACGAAACCGATTACGTCTGCCATTACATTTTGAACGGCGGCAACAAGCACGAGTTCCTGGAAAAATTCAAGGGCGCGCACTCGGATGGTTTCGATCCCGACCTGCATTTGCAGGCCGTCGGCGTGGCGAACCAGACCACGATGCTGCGCGGCGAAACGGAAGAGGTTCAACGCCGTTTCAAAGCCGTCATGGAGAAAAAATTCGGCGCGGCGACGGTAGAAAAGCATTTCCGCTTTTTCGACACGATTTGCGGCGCGACGCAGGACCGCCAGGACGCGCTGCAAAAAATGCTCAAGGAACCAATGAACCTGCTCATCGTCGTCGGCGGTTACAATTCCTCGAACACGTCGCATCTGGCCGAAATGGGCGAACAGGTTTTGCCGACGTTCTTCATCAAGAACGCGGCGAAAATGCAGTCGGACAAGCTCATTGTCCACTACGACCAGCACAAGAAACAGGAAGTCGAGACGCGCGACTGGCTGCCCTCCGGCAGCATCACCGTCGGCATCACCGCCGGCGCAAGCTGTCCGAACAATTTGATTGAAGACACGCTCCGCCGCTTGTTTGAACTGCGCGGCATCTCCGTCCAGGAACTGCTCAAAAACTGATGATGCTTTTCATGTTGACAAATGATGATAATTGCATCATTGTTGGCGCATGAGAATGACAGTCGAATTGGACGAAAAGACCTTGGACGAATTGTTGAAAGTCACGGGCCACAAAAAGAACAGTCCGGCGGTGGCGTTTGCCGTCCGGGATTTTATCAACCGGAAAAAATCAAAGGATTTCGGGCGGATGTTGCGGGAAGGCAAGTTTGACTATCCGGCCACGAACGAAGAAACCGAGTCGCGCGACATCTAAACCATGGTGCTCGTGGATTCATCGGTTTGGATCGAAGCGCTGCGTCGTGACGGCAACGTCAAGGTCAAGCTCGCGCTCGAAGGGCTGCTGGAGGAATACGAGGCTGCGTGGTGCGGGCCGGTGAAGCTGGAAGTTCTTGGCGGCGCTCGTGCGCAAGACCGGAAATCGCTGGAGGAACAGTTCAGTTGCATCCCGTATTTTCCGATGGCCGACGCCGCTTGGGATTCCGCAAAGAATCTGGCGTGGCGGCTGCGCGATAAAGGTTGCACTGTGCCGTGGAATGACGTTTTGATCGCCGCGCTTTCCGTCAAGGCCGATTGCCGGATTTACGCCGTGGACAAGCATTTTGAAATGATGCGTGACGCCGGAGCCGGCATCCGGCTTTACCAGCCCGGCTACAACGGTCAATATGACCCGAACTAAATCATGCCCCGCACCCGACAGGAACTTGAACAAATTGAACGTCAGATTCTCGCGCCATACGCGCAATTCAGCGGCGACACGCGCGGACGCGAACACGACGAGGTGCCGCCCGAATGGCGCACGCATTATCAGCGCGACCGCGACCGCGTCATCCACTCGCGCGCCTTCCGCCGGCTCGAATACAAGACGCAGGTTTTTCTGAACGGCACCGGCGATCATTTGCGCACGCGGCTCACGCACACGATGGAAGTCGCCGCCATCTCGCGCAACATTGCCAGCGCGCTGAAATTGAATTCCGACCTCGCCGAAACAATTGCCCTCGCACACGACCTGGGCCATTCACCGTTCGGACACAAAGGCGAAACCGTTCTCTCGCGCCTGATGAAAGGCCACGGCGGTTTTGAACACAACCAGCACAGCCTGCGCATCGTCGAGGAACTTGAGCAAAAATATCCCAATTTCTCCGGCCTGAATCTTTCGTGGGAAGTGCGCGAAGGTCTGGCCAAACATCACACCGCCTACGATCATCCCGGCAAGCGCAAGGGTTTTGACGCGAAAAATTCCTCGCTCGAAGCGCAGATCGCCAACCTCGCCGACGAAATCACTTATTACAGCCACGACCTCGACGACGGCCTTGATTCCAATTTGCTTTCCGAAAAAAAACTTGCCGCCAATGTCCGCGTCTGGGCGCACGCCGCGAAGCTGGTGAAAAAACAGTTTGGCAATCTGGCCGATGAATCGCGCCGTTACATCATCATCCGCACCATCATTGACATGCAGATTCACGATGTGGTCGAAAACAGCGAACGGCTCATTGCGAAGTCCGGCGTGAACTCTGCCGACGACGTGCGGCTGTTTCCCAAGGCGCTCATCGCCTACAGCCCCGGACGCCGCGAACTGAATTTGGAGCTGCGCGATTATCTTTACAAAAATCTTTACTACAATCCCGTCGTCCACCAGCCCAACCTGCGCGCGGTGAAAATGCTGGAGCAGCTTTTCAAATACTTTCTCGCGCATCCGAAGGAGATCGGCGAAAGCTCCCGGAAACGCATCAAAAAAACCGGCCTGCACCGCGCCGTGTGCGATTATCTGGCCGGCATGACCGACCGCTACGTCATGCAGGAATGTGAACGCGTCTTCGGCCAAAAAATCACAGTCGCGTGACCATTTCGCCGGCTGGAAGTCCGGCCAGCAATTCTGAAACGGTTTTGCGTAGTCCCGGCAAAATCAATTCCGGCGCGAGTTCGCTCAACGGCTGCAAAACAAATTTCCGTAAATGCGCTCGCGGATGCGGCAAAATCAATTCCGGCGAACGGCGGATTTCATCTCCAAACGCAATCAAATCCAAATCCAGCGGACGTGGTTCGTTGAGGATTTTTTTGGGCGTGCGGCCAAATTCCGATTCCAGTTCACGCAGTTTTTCCAGCAATGACTCCGGTGTCTCACCTTTCAGCGGAACGAGTCCGGCTACGGCATTCACAAATTTCGGCGAGTCCGGCGGACAATCCACCGGCGGCGTCTGCCAGAGCGAGGATTTTTGAACCGGCTCGTCGGAAAAAAATTGCAGCCGGGCCATCGCGTCCAGAATAATTCGCCTTGAATCTCCAAGATTGGAGCCAAGCGCAATGTAGGACAGGCGTCGCGCCTGTCTCTGAATTTCCGTTTTCATTTTGGAGACAGGCTGGAAGCACTGTCCTACTTCAGCCCCAGCACGTTCTGCATGTCGTAGAGGCCGGGTTTTTGTTTTACGACCCAGAGCGCCGCGCGCAATGCGCCGTTCGCAAATGTGTCGCGGCTCGACGCCTTGTGCGTGAGTTCGATCCGCTCGCCGGCGTTCGCAAAAATGACGGTATGATCGCCCACAACATCGCCACCGCGAATTGAATGAACGCCAATCTCGCCCTGCGTGCGTTCACCAACGATGCCCGTGCGACCGTGCCGTGCTGCCTCGTTCAAATGCAGACTGCGCACTTCCGCCAAAATTCCCGCGAGCGTTTTGGCCGTGCCGCTCGGTGCGTCTTTTTTCAAACGGTGGTGCATCTCGACGACTTCAAGATCAAAGTCCGGTCCAAGAATTTCCGCCGCCTTGCGCGTGAGCCAGAAGAGCGTGTTGACGCCGGTGGAAAAATTCGACGCCCACACGATGGGAATCTTCGCCTGGTTCTTTTTGATTTCAAACGTGTCGGTGTCCGTGTGGCCGGTGGTGCCAATGACGAGCGCCCTGCCGTGACTGGCGCAAAGCCTGGCGACTTCCACGGTCGCCGAGTGCGTGCTGAAATCAATCACCACGTCGCCGTTGCCGATGACGGTGGCGAGATCGTCGCCCTGGTCAATCCGGCCGACGACTTCGAGTGCGCGGAAGTTTTTCGCACAGGCGGCGAGTGCCTGGCCCATGCGGCCTTTCGATCCGGTGATGATTACTCGCGTCATAAGTTTTAGCGCAAAAGCGCAAAGGCGCAGAGACGCAAAGAGAAATTTTCCGCAAAACACTTTGCGCCTTCGCGCCTTCGCGTCTTGGCGTTAACTGATTTCATTCCAAAACATCGCAGCGCTTCAGCGTCGTGCGCAGCACGTCCCAGTTTTTCGGGTTCATCGGCACGAGCGGAAGCCGGTATTCTTCCTCGATCAATTTCATCATCGCCAGCGCGGCTTTCACCGGCGTCGGGTTTGTCTCGATGAACAAATCTTTGAACAGCGGATAAAATTTCGCGTGCAGCGCCAGCGCCTTCCGCGCGTCGCCGCGCGCAAACGCCTTCACCATTTGCGAAACTTCGCGAGGAATCACGTTGGACGCCACGCTGATGACGCCATTGGCACCGACGGACATGAACGGCACGGTCAGCGAATCGTCGCCGGACAAAATTTCAAACTTCGGGCCGAGCGCGGCGCGCAGTTGCGACACGCGGTCGCAGCTTCCGCCGGCTTCCTTGATGCCAACGATGTTTTTGCAATCCGCCGCGAGCCGCTTCACCGTGTCCACGGCGATCTCAACCCCGCAGCGCCCCGGAATGCTGTAAAGCACAATGGGCAGCTTCGTCGCCCGCGCGATGGCCTTGAAATGCTGATACAAACCCTCCTGCGTGGGCTTGTTGTAATACGGCGCGACTTGCAGCGAACCGTCCGCGCCAATTTTTTCGGCGGCCTGCGTGAGGGAAATGGCCTCGCTCGTCGCGTTGGCGCCTGTGCCGGCGAGCACCTTGATTTTTCCGGCGGAAAATTTCACCGCCAGTTCGATGATGCGGATGTGTTCCTCGCAATTGACCGTGGGCGATTCGCCCGTGGTGCCGACGGGCACAATGCCGTCCACGCCGCCCTTGATCTGGAATTTGACAAGCCGTTCGAGCGCGGCTTCATCCAGTTGGCCGCCGTGAAACGGCGTGACAATCGCAGTGTAGGTTCCCGTGAACATGATTTAATCCGGCGGACAAAATACTCCAAAATCGCCGCTTGGCGAGAATGAAATATCAAGGACGCTTCGGAGAAAGCAGCGCTGAATATTGGTGGAAACGCATCGCAAAATCCCACAACTCCGTTGGGGCGGGATCATCGGAATATGCCGCTCTTACGGAGTTTTGGTTTTGGGCGGTGCGTGGGCTGCAAGGCGCCGCGCCGACGGCGCTTGTTTTTGCAGGCTCCTGACGATAGAATTATCCCTCATTGAATGCGCATTAAGCTGCAAATCGCGACGAATGACCAGGCTGCGGCCATCGCTGCTTTGCGCATGGCGGTCGCCCAAAATCTGACATCGCGCCACGGGCAAGGGCCGTGGTCATCCGTCGGCACAGAAAAAGGCGTTTTGTTCGACATGAGAAATTCGGCAGTTTATGTCGCCACGCGAAGAAATAAATTGATCGCCACTTTGAGGCTGTGCACCAAGAAGCCGTGGGCCATTGACAGAAAGTATTTCAGCACGTGCAAGCGGCCGCTGTATCTGCTCTCAATGGCGGTGCATCCAGACTGGCAAGGCAAAGGAATCGGCAGACTGTGCATTGAAGAAACCAGACTGCTGGCGAAGAAATGGCCGGGCGACGCGATTTGTCTGGATGCCTACGACGCCGAAGCAGGCGCGGGAGAATTCTATCGGAAATGCGGCTTCCGTGAGGTCGGGCGGGTGACGTATCGAAATGCTCCGCTGATCTATTTTGAGATGCTGTTGTGACCCCTGACTTCGGAACCAAATCTCCTCTACCACTTCGTTCTGGAAAAACCTTCAAGATTCATGCGGCTTGGCCTTGTTGCAAAAAACCTTCGCCTTTTGTAGGCTTGCCGTCACCTGGCAAAAGCGCGGAAGAGCAACAATTCCACGGCGGCAGGTCAAAAGCGTTGCCTCTTAAAACCGGACTTCAAGCGGCGCAAATGGTTTTTTCATCTGGCGGCATTGGTTCTGTCGCCGCTGGTTTTTTGGGGTGTGCTTGAAAGAATTCTCTGGCTGACCGGCTTTGGTAATCTCAAGGACTGCGCGCCGTTTGCGTCGCAACATTCGCCGGGGCTGGCGAAGCTTCTTCCTGACGACGTGAAACGCCGGGCGGATCCGCAGCGGGGCTGGCTCACCGCCAACGAATGTGCGAAACAAATCGGATGGAACGATTGGAGCAAGCACCAGGTTTTGGAATCGCTTCAAATCAACGTGCCGCCGTTCTCCTACCTGGAGGGATGGACGAACCAAGCGGTTCGCAACCTGGCAGCGGCGCTGAATTTGGACCCGATTGACAGCACCGCACATTTTTACCTGGGAGTGGTGTTGTTCGAGCAGAAGAAAAATTCGGCGGCCAGTGAACAGTTTCAGGAAGCCATGCGATTCAACCCGCAAAACACAGCCGCGCAAGAATATCTCAACCGGATTCAAAAGAACCATCCCGCCGGTTCGCAGCCTTGATTGCCCGCATTCAAAAACGAAAGGCGCTGCGCATACCAGATAAATTAAAATGAGGCTTTCCAGTTGAGCGGAGGTGAAGGTTCAAACGATATTCTCAAAATCCGTGTTCATCTGTATGCGTCCGTGGTTTTTGACGTTCAACTCGGACCAGTCTTCTCCCCGCTGGCCAGTATCGTCTGGAAATGCGGCGGTTGTTCCTCGGCGGCGACAATGCTGATTTCAATTTTCTTGAAACCGGCGGCTTCGAGCCAGCGGTGCAGGTCGCTTTCGGCAAAACCGGGCCAGCGGTCGCCGTAAAGTTCGCGCGCCTTGTCGAAATTATGTTTCAGCAAATCCAGCAGCAAAATCTGGCCGTGCGGTTTCAATAGTTTCGCCGCGCTCGCCAGCGCCGCCGCCGGGTCTTCGGCGTGATGCAACGCCTGGCTCAAAATCACGAGGTCAACGCTGCCGGCGTCAATCGGCGGGTTTTGCAGATTGCCGAGGCGAAATTCCAGGTTCTTCAATCCATTCTTTTTCGCCTTGGCCGCGCCGAACGCGACGATCTTTTCGGAATTGTCCACGGCCACAACTTTCTTGCAGCGGCGCGCCAGCAGTTCGCTCAACAACCCTTCGCCCGCGCCCAGATCGGCGACGACGAGCGGCGGCAAAATTCTCAAAAGCAAATGTCCGAACGCCTGCCACGAACGGCCCGGCCCATACACGCGGTCGAAGCGGCCGGCGATCTGGTTGAAATAAACCTGCGCCTGTTCCTTGCGCCGGACGAGCACGCGTTTCAAATTGATCTGGTCACCGCTGTGCTCGACGAGTTCCTTCGCGCCGCGAATCGCCAGTTGAATAAATTCGGTGGCGACAGAATCTGCCTGGGGATTGAGCTTGTAAAACGTGCGCTTGCCTTCGCGCCGCGCCTTCACCAGCGCGCAATCGGCGAGCAGGCCGAGATGCGTGGAGATGCGCGACTGGCCGAGCCGCGTGATTTCCTGAAGCTCGTTGACCGACAGTTCGTCGCGTTCGAGCAGCGCGACGATACGCAGGCGCGTGGCGTCGGACAGGGCGCGCAATGATTTCAGCGTGGCGGACATTGATTTGTTTGCGCGCTCGAACTTTTTTCGAGAAAGCATTTGACGCGCTTTGAAAAAGATATATCATCTTATCTTGATACGTCAATATGTTGTTGGCACAAAACTAAAATTATCCCATGAGCAACCGTTACATCTTTTCATCCGAATCCGTCGGCGAAGGCCACCCGGACAAAGTCGCCGATACGATTTCCGACGCCGTGCTGGACGCCTGCTTCGCGCAGGACAAGTTCAGCCGCGTCGCCTGTGAAACCTATGTGAAGTCCAACATCGCCATCATCGGCGGCGAAATCACGACGAAGGCCAAACTCGACTATGTGAAGATCGCCCGCGACACCATTCGCGAAATCGGCTACGTCAATGACGACGACGTGTTTCACGCGGACAAAGTTTTCGTCAACGTCATTGTCACGCAGCAGTCGCCGGACATCGCGCAAGGCGTGGACGCCAAAAAAGCCAAGGGCAAAAAAACTGCCAAGCAGGGCGCGGGCGATCAGGGTTTGATGTTCGGCTACGCGAGCAACGAAACGCCTGAACTGATGCCCGCGCCGATTATGTTCGCCCACCGGCTCGGCCGCGAACTGACGAAGATTCGCAAGAGCGGCAAGGTGCCGTGGCTGCGGCCCGATGCAAAATCGCAGGTGTCGGTGGTTTACGAAAACGGAAAGCCGGTGGCTATTTCCAACGTCGTCATTTCCACGCAGCACGCGGCGGATGTGGAGCACGCGGAAATTGAAAAATTTTGCATTGAGAACGTCGTCAAGAAAGTTTTGCCGGCAAAAATGCTCACGAACAAAACCGAATTTCTCATCAATCCGACGGGTCGCTTCGTCATCGGCGGACCACAGGGCGACACCGGCTTGACCGGCCGCAAGATCATTGTGGACACCTACGGCGGCATGGGCCGTCACGGCGGCGGCGCTTTCTCCGGCAAGGATCCGACGAAGGTGGACCGCAGCGCCGCCTACATGGGCCGCTGGGTCGCAAAGAACATCGTGGCCGCCAAGCTCGCCGCGAAATGCGAAATCCAGTTCGCCTACGCCATCGGTTATCCCGATCCCGTCAGCGTGAGTGTGGATACGTTTGGCACGAACACCGTGGCCGAGAGCAAAATCATCCGCGCCGTCAACAAGGTGTTCAGCTTCCAGCCGTCCGACATCATTGATCAACTCAACTTGCGCCGTCCGATTTACAGCAAGACGACCAACTACGGTCACTTCGGCAAGAACGACAAGGATTTGACCTGGGAAGCGACGAATAAAGTTGAAGCCCTGTTGAAAGCGATTTAACCAACCAACCAAAATTAAAATTATGGCAGCAATCAAACTCTCCCCGCCCCGCCGCACGGTCGTGAAAACCAACGGCAACGGAAAACCTAAACAAGACTTCGCCGTCCGCGACCTCTCGCTTGCCGAGTGGGGCCGCAAAACGATTCAGGTCTCCGAGCACGAAATGCCCGGCCTGATGTCCATCCGCAAGAAATACGGCGCGGGCAAGCCGCTCAAGGGTGTGCGCATCACCGGTTCTCTGCACATGACCATCGAGACGGCGATTCTCATCGAGACGCTCGTGGAACTCGGCGCGTCCGTGCGCTGGGCAAGCTGCAACATCTTCTCGACGCAGGACCACGCCGCCGCCGCGATTGCCGCCGCCGGCATTCCGGTTTTCGCGTTCAAAGGCGAATCGCTCGAAGAATATTGGGATTTAACTTTGCGCGCGCTCACGCATCCGGGCGACAAAGGCCCGCAGCTAATCGTGGACGACGGCGGCGACGCAACGCTTTTGATTCACAAAGGCTACGAACTTGAAAACGGTGACACCTGGGTCAACACGCCGAGCGACAGCCACGAAATTTCCGTCATCAAAAATTTGCTTAAAAAAGTCGCGAAGGAACGTCCCGCTTTTTGGCACACCGTCGTGAAAGATTGGAAGGGCGTTTCCGAAGAGACCACGACGGGCGTTCATCGTTTGTATCAAATGCTGGAACAGGGAAAACTTTTGGTTCCTGCGATTAACGTCAATGACTCCGTCACCAAGTCGAAATTTGACAATCTTTACGGCTGCCGCGAATCGCTCGCCGACGGCATCAAGCGCGCCACCGACGTGATGGTCGCCGGCAAAGTCGCCTGCGTCTGCGGTTATGGCGACGTCGGCAAAGGCTCGGCACATTCGTTACGCGGCTTTGGCGCGCGCGTCATCGTCACGGAAATTGATCCCATCAACGCGTTGCAGGCCGCGATGGAAGGGTTTGAAGTCACGACTATCGAAGACACGCTCGGCACTGCCGATCTTTACGTCACCACGACCGGCAATTGCGACATCATCACGCTCGAACACATGGCGAAAATGAAAGACCAGGCCATCGTCTGCAACATCGGCCACTTCGACAACGAAATCCAGGTGGACCGCCTGAACAACGCGAAGGGCGTGAAGAAGCTCACCATCAAGCCGCAGGTAGACAAATACACCTTCGCCGTCGGCAACAGCATTTACATGCTTGCTGAAGGACGTTTGGTGAATCTCGGCTGCGCCACCGGCCATCCGAGTTTCGTCATGTCCAACTCGTTCACGAACCAAGTGCTCGCGCAATTGGATTTGTGGAAGAACAAGGACACCGCGAAGATCGGCGTCTATCGTCTGCCCAAAAAACTGGACGAGGAAGTCGCGCGCCTGCACCTCGAAAAAATCGGCGTGAAGCTGACCAAGCTGTCGAAGGCACAGGCCGAATACCTCGGTGTGCCGGTGGAAGGTCCTTACAAGCCGGAACATTACCGATACTAAAAACGTAGCGCAGCCGAGACGGCTGCGCTACTTTCACGGCGAATGGAGCAATCCGTTCGCCTTTTCACATAACGCAAACTTTCCTTCCTGATGGCAGGAATTCATGGCTGTTGGCTCTCCGCTTTCTCCTTCGCCTCCGCCGCGTTGATTTCCGCCCACGACGGCGCGCGCCAGAGGTTCAGGATGCCGTCATTGCTCAGTGTGCCAATGGCGTTGCCGTCGGGTGAAAAAGCCGTGAGGCCAAACATGGTTCCAGCTCCTTCCAAAGTGAGCAACTCCTGCCAACTGGCCACATCCCAGAGTTTCAGCGTGTCGTCCGGGGTGGTGCCGCCGGTGGCGAGGCGCTGGCCGTCCGGCGAAAACGCCACCGAATTAACGGCATTGAGAAAACCGCGTAGCGTCGCTTCTTCCCGCCAGTTGGCGGTTTCCCAGACCCGCGCATAACCCAGGGAGCTGGCGAGGGCGAGGCGTTTCCCGTCGGGTGAAAACGAGACCGTCACACCTTCCAGCGCGTCCAGTGGCAGGTTCGTGTTGCTGTGTTCCGGCAGGTTTCGACTGGAGATATCCCCGTTATAACCGATGCCGATGCCCAGCCGTTCATCCGGGGACACGCCGAAGGCTCTAAAAATCGCCGGTGCCGGCCAGGACTGAAATTCCCGATTGGCTTCCAGATCCCATTCGGAGAAGCGATTGTCGGCGTCAAACCGCACCACCAATCGGTTTCCTCGGGCGAGAAAGCTCAAGGGATAAACGCTTCCATCACCCAGTTTGAATTCGTGCCGCAGAACCCGTCGCGACACGTCCCAAACCGAAAGGTTCCCGTTGGCGTAGCCCACCGCCAGGAAACGGCCATCCGGAGAAAAGCTGCCGCCCACGGCATTGGTTCCGTTGAACAGGAAGGATTCTCTTTCCTGAAAATCCGGGCCACTCCACCGCGATACGGTGCTCTCAAAATCCATAGTCAACAATGAACAGCTGTCGGGGGTGAAACAACAGTTGACGACGTTCGTCGAAACCGTGATGCGGGGCTGATGCGGGTGCAAGACCGAGGTGTCCCAGAGGCAAACCGCGCCGTCCTTGGCACCGCTGATCAGCGTTTTGCTATCCGGCAACAAGGCCAGCCGCCACACTTCCAGATGGTGACCGCGCAGCACGTCCAGACATTTGCGACTGGCCACGTCCCAAATCCGAATCGTTTGATCAGCGCTGCACGAGGCCAGTTTTTTGCCATCCGGCCAGAAGACCAAAGAGCCAGCCCAGGACTTATGGCCTTCCATCCGCCCGATTTTTTTGCCGGTCGCCGCGTCCCACAGGCGAATGTCCGACTCGCCAAAGCCAGCGGCGGATGCGAGCGTTTTGCCATCCGGTGAAAACGCCAGGGCTGTGATATAGGCTTTCGACGCCACCGCGCTCCAGATTTCCTTCCCATTATGCAAATCCATCACGCGAACCTGACCGGACTGCGCGCCATACGCTGCCAGACCCAAGTCCGAAGTGGCGGCAAAGTCGGTTGCCGCACTCATCTCCCACTGTGGTTCGATGAGATAGCTGGCCAGCTTGGTTCCGTCGGGGATTCGCCAAAGGGTGATATGCCCCGAGCTGGTGGACGTCACCAGCGTCCGCCCATCCTTGGCGAACGCCAATCCCCTGCCCAGCCCATCCAACGGAAATTCAGCCACCATCTGTCGCGTGGCCACGTTCCACAGCCGCAACGTATCCTGCTTCTTGCCGGAAGCCGGAATACTGGAACTGGTGAAGGCCAGCAAGGATTCCGAGGGGGAGAAGGCAGCGCGCACTTCACCCTCCCCGGGCGCGAGATGAGCCACCTCCTGTCGGGTTTGCACGTCATACACGAAGATCCCGTCCCTGTGCACCAGGCCGATCACGAGCCAGTTGCCGTCGGCGGAAGCGGCGAGCGAT
>Ga0208849_1001450_pt1 | contig 16489 bp, 12 predicted proteins | sample NGESurdeep072012_10_FD_184470 | JGI IMG/M metagenome (GOLD analysis project Ga0208849, IMG submission 184470) | Arctic peat soil microbial communities from Barrow, Alaska - NGEE Surface sample 53-3 deep-072012 (SPAdes) | ecosystem: Environmental > Terrestrial > Soil > Wetlands > Peat ...
CATCGGCACGGTTGCCGTGATTGGTCCCAATGCCAACTCGATCACCATGCAGTATGGAAATTACAACGGACACGCAACGCCGGAACATCAGATCACCATTCTTGACGGCATCCAGCAGGCCATCGGCGCGGATCACGTGATCACCACCACCAACCTACGCGTGCCGCTCACGGGCAACATCGCCTTGGCCGAGCCGGTGAAGGCGGATTACCTGTTTACCGACGCGTCCAGGAGCCATCACGGACTTTCAATCGCTTACTCAACCAACATGGACACTCGGGCTGAACCGCTCCGCACAGAAGTTTCTGAAACCGGCGCGCTGAAAATGCCCGAAACAAACAGCGGCATCAGTTTGAATCCCGCACTGACTGCAAAAATGACCGGCGTGCTCGTGCCTCCGGCGACCGGCGATTATCAATTGGGTGTCAGAAGCCGCGACGCTTTTAGACTGTCCGTTGACGGGAATGTCGTCGTGGATGAAATGCAGGGCGGCGCGATGCGAGTCGCTGGCAATGTGATCCATTTGGAAAAGGACAAGGCTTACAGCGTCTTGATTGAATTCACTCACTCGCCAACCACTGCTGGTCGCGGCGGTCGCGGCGGTCGTGGAGGACGCGGTTTCGGCGGAGCGCCGACCGGAATAGCGTTTGCGCCAGACGCTGGCGGTCGGGGCGGCGGCGGGTTTGGCCGCGGTGGCCGGGGCGGAGGACAATTGTTTGGAGCCACGCAGGAATCACCGGGTGTCACAGCCAATTCGTCGTCGGATACCAACGCGGATGCACTCCTCCAGCTTTGCTGGACAAAACCCACGGCTGACGGTTTTGCCGCCAATACCGCCGGACAAAGCCTCTACGGCGACGACATTGACCTGGCCACGAAGGCCGACGCGGTGGTCCTGGTTGTTGGCATTGACGGCACACAAGAAGGTGAAATGCGCGACCGCAATGCGATTGAACTTCCCGCCGTGCAGGAAGGCCTGATCCGGGCGGTGACAGCCGCCGCCGGGAACAAGCCGGTGATCGTGGTCAATTGTTCGGGCAGTCCGATGGCGTTGAACTGGGAAAACGACCATGTGCCGGCGATCATTCAGGCATGGTATCCGGGGCAGCGCGGCGATGCCGTCGCGGACGTGATCTTTGGCAAGTATAACCCCGCTGGCCGGCTGCCGGTGACGTTCTACAAGGCGACAACGGATCTCCCGGCCTTCACCGACTACAGCATGGTGGATCGCACTTACCGCTACGCCACCAAGCCGGTGCTTTATCCCTTTGGGCACGGCCTGTCCTACAGCACGTTTGCATATTCCGGGCTTAAAGTTCCCTCCCGCGCCGGCACCGGCGACGACGTGAAGGTGTCCGTGAACGTCAAAAATACCAGCAACATCGCTGGCGACGAAGTGGTGCAGTGCTATGTGAACCGCGACATGCCGGCAATTGATCCCGCTAGCCTGCCCGAACCCGCCAAGATGACTGACGAGCAAGCGACATTGGCGTCCACGCCGCGCAAAACGCTCGTGGGTTTTGCGCGTGTGCCACTGAAGGCCGGCGAGAGCAAGACCGTGACGTTCACCATCACCACGCAGCAACTTTCACTGGTCGTAGGCAAGGACGACAAACGCGAAGTCCGACCCGGCAAACTGCAGATTCAAGTTGGCGGCAGCTCGTTGATTGGCCCCAACACTCTTGTGAATGAATTGACCATGACGGGACAATCGCTCGCGCCAAAATATCAATTTGTCAGCCCGGTCGTGAATTAAATTTAATGGCGTGGTTGAACAAAATGATCTAGCATCAAACAACTCAATCAACAAACAAAATATGAGAACACATCTATTATGGGCAGTGGTTATTTGCGCCTTGTCGGCGGCAACCGCCTACAGCCAGAACAACGGCGAGGCCAACACGCCGGCGATCCCGACACCCACCATCGGGCTGAAGGACGCTTATGCCGGGAAATTCCTCATCGGCACGGCGGGTGACTTGCCAAGGGGCTACTCGGAAGCGGAGTTGGCGAACATCAAGGCCAACTACAACATCATCACGCCGGAGAACTGCATGAAGCCGCAGATCCATCCTGCGGAAGACCGGTATGACTGGGCGACAGCCGATGCGCTGGTCCAGTGGTGCCAGGACAATAATATCAAAGTTTGGGGCCACAACCTGTGCTGGCACGCGCAGACCCCAGGCTGGTTTTTTCAAGGAACCAACGGCGCGCGGGTGACCCGCGATGTCGCCATTGAGCGTTTGAAAAACCATATCTTAACCGTGGCCGGACATTACAAAGGGAAAGTGATGGGGTGGGATGTCGTCAACGAAGCCATTGACGACCGCAACAACAACGGCCAGCCGGACAACCTGCGGAACGACAGTTGGTATAGCGTGATCGGATCGAACTACCTGACCATGGCGTTCAAATGGGCGCACGAGGCCGATCCGGATGCCCAACTATATTACAACGATTACAACATCGAACAGGGCGCCGTGCAAGAAACAGGCAAACATGCTAATTCGATGTCGCTGCTCAAACGCATGATCAAGGACGGCGCGCCGATCAACGGCGTGGGCATCCAGGGGCATTGGCATCTGGACACCGATCTCGCCGACGTCGAAAAGGCGATTACCGACTATGAGTCGCTGGGGCTGAAGGTGGCAATCAGCGAGTTGGACGTGGTGGCCACCGGCGGGAACAGCGGCGCTTTGAACGCCGGTGGTGGCGGTGGATTTGGTCGTGGGGGCGGTGCATTGACGGCTGTTCAGACCACGCAGCTTAACACTGCCTTCACGGATGCCCAGGCCGAGCTTACCACCTTGCAGGATAAACTGACCGCAGCCGAGAAAGATGTGGTTACTGCGATTCTGGCCAAAAGTGACGACGCCTCCGTTCGCTCCAAATTGGAGGCGCTGGCGAACATCCAGACCGATATTGCCATGCTCCGTTACACCAAAGGAGTCACCAAAGTCGCCCCAACGATCACCGACAATGAAAAGACTGCGATTAACGCAACGCCTGCCCAAAGCTATTATACGTTTTTTGGCGGCAATCCTCCTGCACCTTCATTTGGCGGTCGTGGCGGTGGTGGCGGCTTTGGTGGAGGCGGCGCACCAATTACCGCCGAGGAACTCCAGAAGCAGGCGCAGGTTTATGGAAAGTTGTTTGAAATCTTCAACCGCCATGCCAGTTGCATCTCCCGGGTGACACTGTGGGGCATTGACGACAACCGGTCGTGGCGGCGCGGACAAGGGGCGCTGCTTTTTGATGGCAATTTGCAGCCCAAGCCGGCACTTCAGGCGGTACTCGATGCTGCGAAGAGCAAGTAGGCGATTCCAAAAAACAAATTCTTTTCATCCAACAACCATTCGCCATGAAACTGAAATTATCTTTGCTGGCGGCTTTGCTCTTATTAGTGACGAGCGCTTTTTCCCAGGACACCAACTTCTGGATCTACCTGTGCTTCGGCCAGTCCAACATGGAGAGCGGGGGCCGGATGAACGAAGCAGATCGCACGGTGGACAAGCGCTTTCAGGTGCTGGCGGATTTTGACAATGTCAGCCGCGGCTGGAAAAAAGGCCAGTGGTATGATGCGGTTCCGCCGTTGACGGCGCGAGGCCAGGGCATTTCCATCGTTGATTATTTCGGTCGGACGATGGTTGCCAACCTGCCGCCGAACATCCGGGTGGGCATCGTGAAGTGCTCGGTTTCCGGCACCAAGATCGAGTTGTGGGACAAGGACGGTTTCCGGAACTACCTGACGAACCTCCCCGCATCTGGCGCCTGGAAGATTCCCGCCGCCAACGTCTATGACCACAACCCCTACCAGTATCTGGTTGATCTCGCCAAAATCGCCCAGAAGGACGGCGTGATTAAGGGAATTCTCATTCATCAGGGTGAGTCGAACTTCGAAGACCAGGACTGGCCCAAGAAAGTCAAAAAAATTTACGGCGATTTGATGACGGACCTGGACCTCAAACCCGAGAATGTGAAGCTGCTCGCCGGGGAAGTGGTCAATGCCGATCATCAGGGCGAGAAGGCTGCCTTCAATGAAATCCTGAAGAAGTTGCCGGAGACGCTTCCCAATTCTTATGTCGTTTCTTCAGCGGGTCTGCCCTGCAATCCAGATCATCTGCATTTCTCTCCCGAGGGACAGCGGGAGTTTGGCAAGCGCTACGCGGAAAAGTTGCTTACGGTGATGGGCTACCCGGTGAAACAACCTGACGCAACGCCCGCAACGCAGCCGGGCAAGTAACCGCTGGCCAGAAGTGCAGCTCGTCGGAGCCGCCTTGAACCGCGTAAGGGCGGAATTGTTCACCTTATTTTCCCGGAGTCGCTGCAGGTTTGGCATCGCCGGTGGTTTTATCTGAAGCCGGCGCGATCCACTTCGGATTCGGCTTGGCTTCGTAAATGCGGAAGCGCCGAAAATCGTGAACGCAGTAGCCGGAACCGAGCGGGACGCTGGTTTTCGGCAGACCGAATTTCTCAAAAGTTCCATATACCGTCACGCCGTTGCAATTGCCGAGGACGGCGTTGCCGATCAGTTCCATCCGCACATGATACCAGGTGTCGGGTTTGAGCGTGAGCGGCTTGTGATCCACGGTGGTGATGCCATTCCGCCTCCATTCGTCGTGTTCGAGCACCATGCCGGGCTGGCGGTCCATGCTGTCCTGGTTCGCCCAGATGGAGGCGGCGTAAGCGTTTGGATTCAATTTGAAATTCGTCGGCGAAATGCGGCACGCCGCGCCTTGGTTCGTGCTGGACGAGTCCGGGTCCCGATGAAAACGAAAATCCACTTCGATGACGACATTGGTGAAAGGCTGTTCGCAGTCAAATTCCAGCACCGGCATATGGCCGCCACGCCAGACGCTTTGGACGCCGTCGCTCGTCTTCTTCCAGTTCGAGTGCGCGACCTTTACCGTCCAGCCGTCGGCAACGGGCTGCGGCCGGCTGGTGTAGTTCGTCAGCGTTTTGAAATCGTCCTCAAACAGGAGCTTCCCTTTCAAGGCCATTTGCGCGTGGGCGTCGGCGGTGGCAACGGCGATGGCGAATCCCAACGCGAGTTGGATGGAGGGAAATCTGATTGTCTTCATATCGTTTCTTGTTGGTTCGTGCGCAGCTCGATCTGCCGGATTTTTTTGAAAATCTCGCGGGGAATCATGGCTCAATTAAAAATTCCCATTGGGTCAAAATTGAATTTGCGAAAGGCTTCCCAACGGAGCAGCCAAGCCAGCAATGGAACATTCATCCCGACATAATCTGCGAGTGGGTGAACCGCGACCAAACCTGCTGCTTCAGTAAATAGCCTTCCATCTGCCACAGCACGCGGAACGGATTCATGATTCTGTCTCGGATGCTGGCCATCGTAAATGTGATGAATAGTCCACGCCCAAGTTGATGGATAGGGCCGCCTCGGACGATCTCCGCCCGCAAGTTGAAATGCTAAAATAGCTGGCCCGTTGTTTCGAGTATCAATAGGCAGCCCAGCCGCAACAATCTCCGCCTCTAGTTCAGGCGTATAAGTATAGCAGTTTGGATTATTCCCGTCGGGATGTCGGGTGACGCCGCTTAAAAGCAATCTCTGCCGCCTCGGCCAACGAATATATGTGTCGCGCTGATTCCAAATTGCCATTGCACACTGAACTCCAACATCAAATCTGTTTCCAGCCATCGCCTGAATCCAAGGCGGAACATTTTCTAAATCAGTCCTGTCATCGAGGTCATCTGCAAGCTGGATAGCAAATTTTGCCAACTGCGACCAATGCCGAGTATTGCCCTGTGTGTCGAGCGCATCCACAACTGGCAACTGACTCATAGCTTCCGCATCATCATCAATCACCAAGTCTGGTTTGGTTGCATAGCCATCGAAGAAGCAGCATAGGTGATGTTTTCGTGCAATTGACCGCGCGTATTCTTCGCCGCCATAAGACCAAAGCGTAAGCAAATAGCCTTTGTCTTTCAGAGCATTCAACCCTTCAACTGCGCCCGGTAGCAATTCACCGTTCGCGTTGATAAGCGTAAAATCAACGTCTATAGAAATGCGAGTTGCCATTTGATTTTACGGCACGGGCGGTTCATCAAAGATTTTCCGGCGGGCCGTTTCGCTGGTTTTTTCCACGGCCCCGGCTTGGCTCTTGGTCAAAGTTCATTTCGCACCTTTCTTCTTGGCGATGTATTTCACATCCTCAAGCCCTTCAAAATCGTCGTCCTGCGTCCACAACGTCGCCTCACTGGCGCGGGCGGTGGCATAGACAATCGAATCCGCCATCGGCAGCTTGGCTTGCAGGCTCAAACGCGCGGCGTGGATCGCAAGTTTGGAATCCAAATCCACCACTTCGCCAAGCTGCATGTGGGCAACGGCCTTTAGTGCCTGGGTTTCACCGCGCTCGCGGGAGACCCATTTGAAAACTTCGTAGATGCACACCGCCGGAACAATCAACTCGTCCACCTTCTCGATGGCTCCCGCAAAGAAGCCGGAGTTCGGGCCTTCGGTGAAATACTCAATCCACCCGGATGAATCCATGACGTTCACAGGCGGTCGGGTTCGCGTTCAAAGTCGCGGTTCATGCCCTTCAAAAAGCCGCGCATTTCCTTCATCGGCTTCATGGGGACGATTTCAATCCGCCCGCCGAGCGCAAAGACCTGCAGCTTCTGGCCGGCCTTGAGTTTCAGGAAATCCCGCACGGGCTGTGGGATGACCACTTGGAATTTCGGTGATAATGTGACGGTATTCATATCGTTATCATTTCGGTATGACGGTAGGTTGTTCGATTGCTTATGTCAACTACACGGATTAATTTCATTCTAAATTCACTTCACGGCATGGGCAGTTCATCAAAGATTTTCTGGATGACCGTTTCGCTGATTTTCCCGGGCTCCACCGGAAGCGAATTTTAAGTTTTGAAATTTGAGTTCAACGGCTCAAAACGGAGCCAGCAGTGAGATCGGCTCGCGGCCATTCTTGCGGAAAAACCGGAAATCTCCGTCGGTCGTGCAAACAATGCTGTCCGCATGAATTTCCGCCAGACGAACAATGCAGGCGTCGGCAAAATCCATCGGCGTGTCGGCATAACGATTGAGCAATTCGCGCAAGACGGGAAATTCACCGCCGAGAAAAACCGGTGTCAAGCCGCCTTGCTCCACAAATTCCAAAACCTTGCCGCGCGCAACCCCGTCCTTGGCAGCCAGGTGGCAGACTTCAGCCAAAACTGCTTCGCAAATCAGTCCGCCGGCGGGAATTTGCGAGAATGCCTGGCGCGCCCAGGCGTGGTGTTTGTCTCGCGGGCAGAACCAAGCCACGAGCGGACCGGTGTCGAAGATGACCGGTTTCATCGGCCAAAGTCGGTCAGATGAGATTTATTGGCTGAAAGGTCGGAGTATTCGCCGCGTCCGATGCCGGCCAAAGCGGTGACGCGGTCGGCCAGACTGCCGTTGACGGCCTCGGCCTTTCCGTTCGCAGTCAGAATGGTCAACAGCGCGTGCGCCTTTGGCGGCAATGTCTCCGCGCCGGACGGATGCACGCGTCCATTTTCCAATTCGACTTCCAGCGTTTTGTAACTCATGGAAAAAGGTTACGCCCCGTCGTTGGTTTCGTCAATCCGGGGGGCGCTGGGTATTTCCTGGGCCGGCGGCGATGGCCACGCGGCGGCACATCATTTTGGACGTTGCCACAGTTTTGTTGTGATTGATGAATTCACAACTGCGGCGAAATTGAATAAAACCCGTCGGCGGCAGCGGAAAATTCAATGGTGTTCGCGTCAATCTGCCGGACTGCGATTACTTTATCGCCTTCGCGCACCGTCACGGGCATTTCCGTGCGCAAGCGGCATGGGCCAGCGTATTTCGCCCGCACGGTCGCGGATGAAAGTTTTCCATCTTTCCACGCCACATCCACGGTGAAACCGCCGCGCGCGCGAAGTCCGTGGGCAGAGCCGTCCGGCCATTCCTTCGGCATTGCCGGAAGCAATTCGATTTCACCGGTGTGCGATTGCAGGAGCATTTCGACAATGCCGGCGGTGAAAGCCTGAATGCCCTGGTTGCCTTCCATCGAAGGCAAGCGGTCGCTGTCGTCCCGCTGCGGATGGATGCTGATTTCGGTCTGCAATCCGCGCAGCACGCGCCAGGCAGATTCACCATCGCCGAGCCGCGCATACAAATTAATCTTCCATGCCGCCGACCAGCCAAGGTTGTCGCCGCGAATTTCGAGGACCTTGCGCACCGCCGCCGCAAGTTCGGGTGTGCCGCGCAAAGTGATCTGGTCGCTTGGATAAGCCGCGTAGAGATGCGAAATGTGGCGATGCTGCACTTCCGATTCCGGATAATCGTCGAGCCATTCCAGAAGCTGGCCCTGCTTGCCGGTCTGGAACGGCTCCAGCCTCGGCAATGCCGTTTTCAATTGGCCGCGCAAATCTTCATCCACGCCCAGCTTTGTCGAGGCCTCGACGCATTCGTTGAAGACATCGCGCAACAGCTCGGAATCGAGTGCCGGCCCGGCGCAGAGCGCGTTTGGGCGGCCGTCGGCGAGAAAACTGTTTTCCGGCGACGCGGACGGACACGTCACCAGCCAGTGATGTTTCGGATCCTCCACGAGATAATCCACGCCGAATTCCGCCGCGCCTTTGAGCAAGGGATAAATTTTCGCGAGATATTTCGGATCGGGGTCGAAGCGATAGTGCTCCCAGAGCGATTGCACCATCCAGGCGCCCATCAGCGGCGTCATGCCCCAGGTCGTGCCGTCGGTCATCGCGGTGTTCATCCAAAGATCCGTCCCGTGGTGCGCGCACCAGCCGCGGCAGCCGTATAACTCCTTTGCCGTGCGGCTGCCGCTGGCGGCGAGCTTTTCAATGAACGTCAGCAGCGCGTCGGAAGTTTCCGCCAGGTTCGCGCTCTCGGCGGGCCAGTAACATTCCTGGAGATTGATGTTGAGCGTCCAGCGTCCGCGCCAGCGGCCCTGAAGGTCGTCGAGCCACATGTTGTGATTGTTGAACGCGAGTGTTCCCGGACGCGAACCGGCGAGCAGAAGATAACGGCCGAATTGAAAATATTGCGCGGTGAACAGCGGATCGGCTCCGCCTTGGCGCAATTGTTCCAAGCGCGTCGTGGTGTCCTGTGCTGCGGCGGCGTTCGTGCCGAGATCAATGGCGCATGCTTGAAACAGCGGCTGGTAATCGTCGAGATGACGCTTCTTCAGTTCGGCAAATGAATGCGCAGCGGCGGCGTTCAGATAACCTTCGCAACGCGCATCCGGGTCCGCACCAAGTTCGTTCCAATTTTTATAGTTGGTCGCGCCGGCGAGAATGATGGTGACCGAATCAGCTTTTTCAACACGCACCGAAAGGCCGGAGGAATCGCTGACGTTGCGCACCGTGCCGCCCTCGGCTTGAACGCGCGCCCGGCCCTGCCATTTCATGCGGCTGGGAATTTGCGGATTCGGCTGGCTGACGCCGCCTTCAATCAAAATGGTTCCGGGATTGACGGCGCGGCACACGGCGGATTTTTGCAGGCTGCTGAAACTGGTGTTGAACGTGATTTGTCCCGGACGGTCGCAGGTGACGCGCATGACGACGACCTGGTCGGGATAACTCGCAAACACTTCGCGGGTGAAGTGCGCGTCGCCGATGCGATAAGTCACCCGCGCGATGGCGGAATCCATGTCCAGTTCGCGGCGATAATCCTGCACGGCGTCGTGCCCTTCAAACCGCAAGTGCAGCCGTCCCATCGGCTGATACGTTTGGACGAACGGCAGGGGATAGCTCAACAGGTTCTTGGCCAGCCGGGTCGCCTCGGCAAAATTTCCCGCCAGCGCGAGCCGGCGGATTTCCGGAAGCGATTTGAATCCGTTGGGATTTACGGGATCGTTTGGCTCGCCGGTCCAGAGCGTCTGGTCGTTGAACGGAATGATTTCGTCGCGCACGCGGCCATAAACCATCGCCGCGAACCTGCCGGAACCGAGAGGCAAACCTTCCCAGAATTTCGTCGCCGGCGTGCGATACCACCAGGCCATTGGCGATTCCGGCGGCTGCGCTTCGCCGGAAATTTTCGCGTCGGGCGGCAGCGCGTCGCCTTCCCGGTCGGGAACAGGATTGAAAACCATTTTGTCGGGAGCGACGGCGTTGGAATTTTGGGCGATGGAAAAACTGGCGGATGCAAACAAACCGGCCAGCGCCAGAAAAATTCCCCAGCCGCGAACGCAAAGCATTTTCCGGCAGTGGCTGTTCATATCAGGTCGCGCAATTGGGCGTGCAAATCTTGTTTCCGTTTTGAAAAGTGGTGAACGGAGTAAAGGCCAGATTCAAGCGGCGGTAAAGATTATTTACTTCTGAATTGGCTGTCGCGCGAAGTCACGGTATAAGAAAGCCATCCTATGAAACTCCACCTCTTTCTTGCCGTCGTCATGGCGCAGTTAGTTTTTGTTCCGACGAGCAGGGCGGCGGAAGCGCCGGCCGGTTCAACCGCGCGTGACATGGTGCTTTGGTATCGGCAACCCGCCCAACAATGGCTGGAGGCCATGCCCATCGGCAACGGCATGATCGGCGCAATGGTGTTTGGCGGCGTCCCGCAGGAACGCATTGCGCTGAATGAATCCTCTTTCTGGTCCGGCCGCCCGCATGATTATGACGACACCAACGCGTTTCAGTATTTCTCCGAGATTCGCGATCTGGTTTTCGCGGACAAGTTTCAGGAGGCTGAAAAGATGGTCAACGACCATTTCTACGGAAAACCCAAGGCGCAGGAAGCGTATCAGCCGATCGGCGATTTGCTGCTTACCTTCGGGAACACCAACTTTACCGACTACCGCCGCGAGTTGGACCTGGAGACCGGCGTCGCCAAAATCACCTATCGTCAGGGCGACGCCATCATCACGCGCGAAACCTTCGTCTCCTGGCCGGACAAGGTTCTCGTCACGCGCATCAGTTCCGACAAGCCCGGCAAGGTGAATTTCGACGTTCAATTCAAGGGACCATATTTGGAAACCAGCGTGGCCGGCAAAAACAGTCTCGTCATGGACGGAACGTGGAAAGGTCCGTTTCCCGGCCCGGCCACGGGCATGGCCGGCCTGATTGCGCACACCACCGGCAAAGGCCTTCGTTACGAGGCGGCTCTGGTCGCCAGTCTCGACGGCGGCGCGTCCGAAGCCACCAATTCTACGCTCCAAATTAAGAACGCAAACGCCGTCACCCTGGTCATGGCGCTGGCCACCAGTTTTGTGAACTACCACGACATCAGCGGCGACCCGGCCGGCCGGTGCAAGCAAGTCCTGGACGCCGTCGCCGACAAGGATTTTGCCGCGCTTTACCAACGTCATGTGGACGATTTCAGCAACCTGATGGGCCGGGTGCATTTGCAAATCGGCGATGCTTCGCAGAACGGGAAGCCAACGGATGAACGCCTCAAGGCCGTTCGCGCCGGCGGCACGGATGCGAATCTGGAAGCGTTGGCATTTCAGTTTGGTCGTTATCTTCTGGCGTCGAGCAGCCGCGTTGACGGCCAGCCGGCCAATCTCCAAGGCATCTGGGACGAGACCATCCTGCCGCCGTGGGGCAGCAAATACACGGTCAACATTAACCTAGAAATGAACTACTGGCCCGCCGAGGTCTGCAATTTGGACGAATGCACACCGCCGCTGTTCGGCCTGATCAAGGACCTCTCTGAAACTGGCGCGAAGACCGCCAAGGATTATTACAACTGCGACGGCTGGGTGCTCCATCACAACACCGACCTCTGGCGCGGCACCGCGCCGGTGGACGCCGCCAGATACGGCATGTGGCCCGATGGTGGCGCGTGGCTCTGCCTGCATCTGTGGGAACATTACGCATTCACCGGCGACAAAGAGTTTCTCCGCGAGAACTATCCGCTCATGCGCGGGGCCGCGCAGTTCCTGCTGGAAGTGCTGGTCCAAGACCCCAAGCACCACTGGCTGGTCACGCCGATCTCCATGTCGCCGGAACACACGTATCGCGACGCAGACGGGAACACCGCCTCCTTGTCGCCGGGGCCGACCATGGACATCGCCCAAATCCGGGAATTGTTCGGGCACTGCATTGAGGCCGAAAATATTCTGGGCACAGACAAAGCTTTTGGAGCCCAGCTCGCCGCCACGCTGCCAAAGCTTCCACCTTACCGAATAAACAGCCACGGATATTTGCAGGAGTGGATTGAGGACTGGACGCCCGGCAGCGAGAACCACAACATCTCGCCCTACTTCCCGTTCTTTCCCGGCAGCACCATCACGCTGCGCGGCAATCCAGACCTCGCCGGCGCGATCAACAAATGGATGGAGACGCGCCAGCCTCGCGGCGGATGGACCGGAGCGTTCGACACCTGCATCTGGGCGAGACTGGAACGTGACGACAAAGTCGAACAATGGCTCAACATGCTCTTGACCAATTCCCTCGCCGATAATCTGCAAAACAGCAGGAACAACCAGTCCGACGCCAATTTCGGCCTGACCGCCGCAATAGCCGAATCGCTTTTGCAAAGTCACGCCGGCGAAATTTCCTTGTTGCCCGCGTTGCCGCCAAACTGGACTGACGGCTCTGTCACCGGCCTGCGCGCTCGCGGCGACTTCGAGGTGAACATTGACTGGCATGACGGAAAGCTGACCAAGGCCACCATCCATTCACTCAATGGAGGTTCTGCAAAATTGCGTTACGGCTCGGTGACGCGTGAAATTAAATTGAGCAAGGGCGAAATGTTTCGGTGGAACGGACAATAGTTTTCCACTCAAGGTTTCCCCCTGAACCGGAGTCGTCCCGGCCTGCGAACTTACTTTTTGGGGGCGGCGACAGGCGTGAAGCGCACTTCATCGGCGACGAGATATTCACCGGGACGCGGACCGCTGAATTCGATGTAGGCAATGTTCGTTCCCTTCACCGTCAACTCGCAGGTGGGAATCGGATCTGCCGGCGCTTTGCGTCCGGGAACTGCTTCAAGCGATGTCTTGTCGAGCAGTTTTCCATCTGCGGTGAAGGCTTCCAATTTCGCGGGACAGCCTGTCGAACCCCACAGCACCAGCGTGACGGAGGAACAACCGTTCGTGAATTGCGCGCGGACCGGAATCGGATCATCCGCCATCGCGCTTAAAATTCCTTTTTTGCCTGACGGCAATTGCGGAAAAAACATGAGCCGCGCCTTGGCGTGGCTCTTGGTCGGCGGATGAGCGGGCGTAAATAACACTCCCTTGTCCGCCCAGGAATCAACCCAGCGTCCGGTGATCTCGGCCTTCTCAAAATCAATCACCACATTCGTCTGGCCGAAAACGCGGCTCGCAAGCATCAATGGAATTAACAGTCCTAAAATTATCCTGTGGACTGGCGCGAATGTTTTTTTTGAGGACATGGAAATTTTCACGCGGACAATTTCAGGCGAATTCCAGCCCCTTCATCGTGCCGGTGGAGGACGCGAACTTGTCGGTTTCGATTCCCATGCGCTGCAACATCGAGACGAACAGGTTCGGCAGCGGATAATTTTGCTGCGCATCATACGCGAGATGCTGGCCGTGTTTGAATCCACCGCCAGCAAACAGGACGGGCAGATTGATGGTGGAATGGGAGTTCGCGTCGCCGAGATTCGAGCCGTAGAGAACCATGGTGCGATCCATCAAGAGTGCGACGCCTTCCTTGGTGGATTTGAGGTCAGCGAACAATCCGGCGAGCAATTGCATATGCGAATGGTCAATTGTTTTCAATTGCGCCAGCTTGTCGGGAGCCTTGCCGTGGTGCGACAAATTGTGGTAGCCGTCGGTGATCGTCGCGCCGGGAATCTGCAACACCGGCGTCCCCACACTGTTCAACATCAAAGTGACGGCGCGGGTGGAATCCGTCTCGAACGCAAGCCGCGCGAGGTCATACATGATCTTCACTTTTTCCATGTATTGCGCCGGGCTGGTGGGATCAACCGGCTCGGTTTCCTTGACGACCGGCTTCGGTTTGTTTTCCCAGCCGCGCGACATTTGCAGGCGATGTTCCAGGTCGCGCACGCTGGTGAAATACTGGTCCAACCGGCTGCGGTCTTCCTCCGTGGCGTTGCGCTGCAACAGCTCGGCCTGCTGCGCGACCGTGTCGAGAATGCTTTTTCCCGTGTCGAGTTCGCGAATCCTAGCCTCGATTTCGGCGGGCGTTCCCTGAAGAAACATCTGCCGGAAAACCGCCGCCGCGCTTTGCTCCGGCGGAATCGCCACGCCCGTTCCCGTGCAGGACAAACTCCGGTTGCCATTCACCGCGAGACTCAATGAAGGAAACCGCGTCTGCACCCCGACCCGCTCGGCGACATATTGATCCAGCGAAATGGAATTGCGAAATGAACTGCTGGCCGGATGCGGCGCGGCGGTCAGAAAACTCACGTCCGACGGATGGCCGCCGTCCACATTCGGATGTGAGACGCCGCTGAACACCGTCATGTCGTTGCGATGCTCCTGCAACATTGCCAGATACGGCGACGTCACATAATCCCGGCCCGAACCGGTCGGAAAAAATTCCCCCGGCAGCAATCCCAGATTGTTGCAGATCGTGAACATCCGACGCGGCGTGGCATTGGGTGCGAGCGGCGAAGCCAGTTCAGCGGCACGCGCAAATGGCGAAATCATCGAACTCAAAAACGGCAGCGACACGACGACGCCCACGCCCTTGAGAAAATGGCGGCGGGACATGGCCTGGCGCGTGACGACATAGGGCGGCTGGCCGTTGAATTGAGTGTTTGGTTTCATGGAATGGTCTGGTTGGGTTTGGGATTACTTGGTCTGGAACAGGTCGCTCTGCACCAGTTCATGCACGATGCTGCGGGCGCCGTAATTGTCCGCGCTGGTTTTTTGAAGGATTTTTTCAATCTCCGGACGGTCGGAAAACCTGACCGGCGCGCCCGTCGCATAAACCGACAGTTGACGGATAAAATTGCGCGCGATCGGAACCGGATCCTGCACTAGCAGTCGCTTCAACTCGCGCACGTCTTGAAACGTCGGACCATCGGGCAGTGAACCCGTGCAATCCACCGGCAAGCCGTAAAAAAAGGCGAACCGCTGGCCGTCCATGCCGATGCCGGGCGCGGACGTGACGCCCGCCTTGGCGGCGCGATAATGATCCCGCCAGCCGCCCATGACGTCGAAACTTTCCAGCGCGAATCCCGGCGGATCCATCTTGCTATGGCAGGAGGCGCAACTGATGTCCGCGCGATGTTTCTCAAGCTGCTGACGGATTGTCACCGCGCCACGGATGTCTGGCTCGACGGATGGAATTTTTGGCGGCGGCGGCGGGGTTTCTATTCCAAGAATCCGCTCCGTGATCCAGTGGCCGCGGATCACGGGCGAGGTCGTCGTGCCATTGGCGGTGACTTTCAGCACGCTGGCCATGGTCAGCAATCCGCCACGCACGCTGTCCGCAGGTAGCGTCACACGCCGCATTGCGACGCCGTTGACTCCCGGCACGCCGTAGTGCTGCGCGAGCCGCTCGTTGAGAAAAGTGAAATCGGAGCTGACGATGTTGCTGGCGGGCAGATTCGCTCGGAACAGTTCCTGCACGAACAGGCGCGTTTCCTCGACGGCGGCCAGTTTGAGTGAATCGTCCAGTTCGTAATCGTTGTAGAGCATAGAGGAAGGCGAAGTGTCATCCACTTTTCGCAAGTCCAGCCAGTAATCCGTGAACGCATCCACGAAGCGGCGGGATTTCGGGTCGTTCAACAGCCGGTCCGTCTGCGCCCGCAAAACCCCGGGCTGATGCAACTGCCCGCTCTCCGCCAGGCTGCGCAGCGTTTCGTCCGGCTCGGAGTTCCACAGAAAATAGGAGAGCCGCGACGCCAGCGCGAAGTCATCCAGCCTTCCGGGCTTTTCGTCCACATAAAGAAAACCCGGCGATGACAGCACTGCCGTGTAAGCCGCGAGCATCGAATTGGCGAAACCCAAACCTTGACTGAATTGATCCTTGAACAAATCCAGGAACAACTGCACTTCCGCTTCTGAAACCGGACGGCGATAGGCGCGTTGTGAAAAACTTCGCAATAATTTTTCGGCGTCCTGTTGCGGATTATCCGTCACCACTTCAACCTTCACCTCGCGCAAGCCGCCGCCAGCGCCACCCGCGCCGCCGCGCCCACCGCGTGTTCCACGCCCCGCCCCTCGCCCGGTGCCGCGCCCACCAAAACCGCCAAAACCACCTCGCGGCGCTGGCGGCGGGACAATTTTCAACGCCACACCGCTTTGGCTGTTCGTGAGTTGTTTCATGGGCAGATCACCAAACATCCGATGGTAGCCCTCGCCTTGAGTTTCATCGTAGATCGGCCCTTCCACTTCCATCCACTGCACGGCGTAACCGGGCATTCCATCCGGTTGCGCGAGCGGATTCACATATTGTTCATCCGAGCCGTTCACGCGCGTGCGGAAAAGCCTCATGCCATCGGTGCGAATTACTTCGCCGGGAGCGAGCAGCACTTGAACCTCATGAACGCTCGGTTCCGGGCTGAAATCAAATGCGCCAATCGGCCGATTCGCTCCGGCGTTCGAGGCATAAACGCC
>Ga0208849_1001452_pt1 | contig 16478 bp, 14 predicted proteins | sample NGESurdeep072012_10_FD_184470 | JGI IMG/M metagenome (GOLD analysis project Ga0208849, IMG submission 184470) | Arctic peat soil microbial communities from Barrow, Alaska - NGEE Surface sample 53-3 deep-072012 (SPAdes) | ecosystem: Environmental > Terrestrial > Soil > Wetlands > Peat ...
AACAGCAGGTGGACCGCGTCCTCGCCATCGCCGATCGGGCCGTGTTGCTGGTGAAGGGCGCGGTGGCGTGGGAAGGCCCGGCCCGCGACGCCCGGGCCACCTTGGAGTCGCACATGCTGGGGGGCGCGTCCACCAACGGCTCGGTGGCCTCCTCCACCAACGGCACGACCCCGGCGCGGCGCGCTGCGGTCCCCAGCCCGGTGCCACGCACCGGCCCGGTGGCGCCGCCTCCGCCGGGCAACCACCCTTCGGACCTGTGGGTGGTGGGACCGACGTTCCCCAGTCCCAACTAGACACGAGCGAGGACGACCAGGATGGGTTTGCTCGACGACAGGGTGGCAGTGGTCACCGGGGCCGGAGGAGGCATCGGACGCGAGATCGCGCTGTGCCTGGCGTCGGAGGGGGCGCGGGTCGTCGTGAACGACCTCGGGACCACCCTCGACGGGGCCGGCACCGCCCAGGGGCCTGCCGCCGAGACGTGCCGGCTCATCGAGGACGCCGGTGGGAAGGCCGTGGCCAACGGTGAGTCGGTGGCGGACTTCGACGGGGCCGGGCGCATCATCGCCCAGGCCGTCGACACCTTCGGGTCGATCGACATCCTGGTGAACAACGCCGGCATCGTGCGCGACCGCACGTTGGTGAAGATGACCTCGGAGGACTACGACGCCGTGGTGGCGGTCCACCAGAAGGGCACCTTCAACTGCACGCGCCACGCCGCGGTCCACATGCGAGAGGCCGGGTACGGACGGATCGTGAACATCACTTCGTCGGCGGGGCTGCGGGGGAACTTCGGCCAGAGCAACTACGGCGCGGCGAAGGCCGCCATCATGGGCATGACCTTCGTGTGGGCCCTCGAGCTGGGCAAGTACGGGATCACCGCCAACGCCGTGGCTCCGGCCGGGCTCACCCGGATGACCGAGAACCTCTTCGGCGGGGCCGATGCCCCCCCGGACCAGGACCCCGCCCTCAACGCGCCGCTGGTGGCCTTCCTGGCGTCGGAACAGGCCGGGTACGTGAACGGCCAGGTGCTCGGGCGCACCGGGTACGCGTACACGATCTTCCAGACCCCCCGACAGGTCGCGGCGATGTGGCGAGAGGGTGGGTGGACCCCGGCCGAGCTGGCCGAGCACTTTCACGAGGTGCTGGGCCAGCACCTCCAGCCCGTCGGGATGCCCGCCCACCCGTTGCTGGGCAAGAAGGACGGCGGCTGACCTTACGCAGGCTCGAGGATGACCACCGGGATCTGGCGGTCGGTGTTCTTCTGGTAGTCGTCGTAGGGGGGCCACGCCGCGGTGGCCCGGGGCCACCACAGGTCGCGCTCCTCGGGGGTGGCGGTCCGGGCCCGGAGCTCGTGGACTACGGCGCCGTCTTGGAGCCGGACCTCGGGGTCGGCGACGAGGTTGAGATACCACACGGGATGTGTGGGCGCGCCCCCCATCGACGCCACCACCACGTAGCGACCGTCGTGCTCGACCCGCATGAGCGGGGTCTTGCGCACGGAACCGGACTTGCGACCCCGGGTGCTGAGGATGATGACGGGCTTTCCCTCGAGGGTGTCACCCTCCTTGCCGTCGGTCGCCTCGTACAGCGCCACCTGATCGGCGACGGGCGACCACGCACTCGGCTCGTACTTCCCCTCGAGCGGCATCGACATCATCCTCCGATCAGTTCCGGCCCGGCGCGTGCGTGGACCGGTCACAGTTTTGCACCTCAGCCGGTGTCGAAGTCGAGGGTCCCCCCCGGGGGTGCGCACCGCGCCCAACATCCCGGACCGCCGGTGAGCTCGTACCCGTCACCGGACACGAGATGGTGGTGCCACTAGCTCTTGGTGGTCACCAGCCGGGTCTCGGATGCGGAGAGATCCGACAGACCTCGGCGAAGCAAGAACTTCTGCCTGAGGAGCGTCACCTCGGCGTCTGCCGTCTCGACTTCGGCCCGTAGGGCCGACATGCGCTTCGTGTTCGACGTGTGACCCCGGGAACCCTCTCGTCCCAGCGCCTCCGCATACGAAGCCTGCGCGTGACTCGAGCGCAGCAAGGCCTGCAGTGTCCTGTCCACGCCTACTCAATCGTCACCCCGGGGGCCGACATTGAGCCGGTGGGTGGAATTCCCGGATTCTCGGGGTATGGATCTCGGCGCTCTCGGGAGTTCAGGGGTTGCGGGTGAGGATGTTCACCACCGAGACCCCCGAGCCCCGGCCTCCGACGTTGTGCTGGAGGGCGAAGCCCTGACGGATGGCCACCTGACGCTCACCGGCCTCCTCGCGCAGCTGCCACCAGCATTCGGTGAGCTGGGCGATGCCCGTGGCCCCGATGGGATGGCCCTTGGCCAGAAGTCCCCCCGAGGGGTTCACGGGAATGCGGCCGTCGAGTGCGGTCTCGCCCTCGAGCGACGCCGGGCCGCCCTTGCCCTTCTCCACGAAGCCCAGGTCCTCGATGTCGAGGATCTCGGTGATGGTGAAGCAGTCGTGCACCTCGGCCATGTCCAGGTCGCGCGGCCCCACCCCGGCCATCTCGTAGGCCCGCCCCGAGGCCAGGGTGGTGGCGGGGAGGCCCACGAACGTCGACTTCTCGTGCAGGTAGGGATGGTCCGTGGCCACCCCGAAGCCGGCCACGTACACGGGCTTGTCCGTGAACTCATGGGCCCGTTCGGCCGAGGTCAACACGATGGCGGCGGCCCCGTCGGTCTGCGGGCAGCAGTCCAGCAGCCGCAGCGGGCTGCACACCATGGGTGAGGCCAGTACCTGCTCGACGGTGATCTCGCTCTGGAAGTGCGCGTAGGGGTCGAGGCATCCGTTGTGGTGGTTCTTGACCGCCACCGACGCCAGCATCTCGGGGGTGGTGCCGAACTCGTGCATGTGGCGCGTGGCGAAGGGTGCGAACAGCACCGGCGCGGTCTCGCCCCGGTTGTACAGCGGGTGCCCGGCCGCGGCCCGGGCCAGCAGCCCCTCCTGGGTGGACTTGTCGCGCATCTTCTCCACGCCGATGACCAGCACTACGTCGTGGACGCCGCTGGCCACCACCATGGCGCCGATGCGAAAGGCGTCGGACCCCGACGGACAGGCGTTCTCCACCCGGGTGCAGGCCACGCCGGACAGGCCGATGGCACTGGGCACGGTGTTGCCCCCGACGCCCTCCTGGCCCCACAGGCTGCCCCGCTGGGTGGCGACGATCACCGCATCGATGGCCGACTTGTCGATTCCCTTGTCCACACTGCCGAGCGCGGCGGAGAAGGCACCGGCGGCCATCTGCTCGTAGCTCTGTTCGAACAGCTCGCCCATCTTGATGAGTCCCGCCCCGACGACGGCGACCTTGTTCCAGCTCATGCGCCACCCTCCCTCGCGCTGCGCTCCCGAGCCGAACCTACCGTGGCCCCGCTCCTGGCCCAGTCGCCTTCGACCCGGAACGCCTTGTAGCCGTACACGGGGATGCCGCGCTCGAGCGCGTAGCGGCGCAACGACAACGTCACCTCGTCGCCCACGGCGAGATCGGCGGCGTCGGCGGGCGAGCCCTGCACCATGAGCCGGGCTCCGTCGGTGAGGTCGATGATCACGAGCGGGAGCGGCGCCTGGAAGGGCGGGGGCATGGTCTGGTTGACGACGAAGGTCTCGACGCGACCGCGGCGCGCCAGCGGGACTACCTCGAGCTTCGATCCGCCGCAGCCGATGCAGGTGGGGTGGATCGACGGCGGGGTCGAGATCGTGCCGCACTCTGCGCAGCGTGCCCCGAACAGACCGAGCATCTCGGGGTTGCCCCGGACGAAGGCCGCCCCTCCCGGCGGCAGGCCCATCTCGATGGGGTCGTCCATGGGCGCGAGCTGGCCCCGGGCCCGCAGCGCCTCGGCATAGCTGACCTGGCGCCCGGCACCGAACCGGTCGACGGTGACTGCACCGGGAACGGCCCGCACCGCATCGACGACGACGGCGGTGGCGCGGCCTCCGCCGTAGCCGATCATCCCCAGCAGTCCGGGGGACCCGTCGTCGCCGCACATATGGACGAGGCCGAGCAGCGCCCCGGCCGCTCCGGTGTCACCGAGGGCGCCGTGGACCGGTGCCGACGCCAGGGGCGCCCCCAGGCGCTTGGCCACGGCGGTGGCGAGCTTGCCGTCGGGATCGGCGATGGCCCAGGCGCGCAGCGGTGCATCGGCGTCGTCGGCCGCGGCCTGCCCTGTGGCGCTGACCAAGGGCACGAAGACCTCTTCTCGGAACAGCCGCGGGTCATAGACGTCACCGGTAGCACCTCCCCCGTCGGCGCGGTAGCGGTCGACGGCGGGCACGGCCCGCGTCGTCCGGGACACGAGGCGCGCCGCGGGAGACGACCCGTTGGCTGACGGGCCGTCCGAGGCGTTGGCGATGACACCCAGGACCATCGCCGCCGCACCGGCGCCGGTGGTCGCCTCGCTCGCGGTACCTAGACCCGGCACGAGCGCGTCCGAGGTCACCACCAGCGCCACCCGGGCGTGGCCGGCCGCCAATGCGTCCCAGGCACCGAGGAGTGCCTCCATCCCCGCATGCGGTGAGCCGCTCACGAGGGAACCGCCCACGGCGCCGTCGAGGCCCAACGTGGCGGCCAGGAAGGCGTGACTGGGTCCCTCGGCGAACGGTGGGCGGGCCGTCCCCCACCACAGGCCCGACACCTCCTCGGCGGTGATCCCCGCCGCGTCGAGCGCCGCGGTGGCGGCCCGCCACGCCAGGGTGAGGGTGTCCTCATCGGCGTCGCACACCGCCACCGTGCCCCGGCCCCCGCCCGATCCCCATGCCGCGCCCACGTCTTTGGCCGCCAGTCGCAGGGACGGCGCGGCGGCGCCCACCCCGAGGACGGCGACGGGCTTGATCGACGCGGGGTTCATGGCGGCAGGGTTCATGGCGGCAGGGTTCATCGCGGCAGGGCCTTCCACCATGGACCGGCGGGGACCTTCCCACCCAGCAGCGCCGTGCCCACGAAATTGCGTTGGATCTCGACGGTGCCCGCCCCGATGCACAGCCCCCGGATGTCGCGATAGGCGCGCTCGACGGGGTACTCCCGGCTGTAGCCGTACCCGCCCAGAAGCTGGATGGCCTCGTCACACACGTGCTTGGCGGCGAGGTTGCAGGCGATCTTGGCCATGGCGGACTCGAGGGGTGGCGGCGTGCCGTGGCGACCGGCCAGCACCAGCGCCCGCTGCAACAGGAACCGGGCGCCCTCGAGCTCGGTGGCCATGTCGGCGATCTTCCACTGCAGGCCCTGGAGCTCCGACAGCATCTTGGTGCCGACCTTGCGGTCGCGCATGTACGCCATGGCGTACTCGAGCGCTCCCTGGGCCGCCCCCACACACATAGCCGCGTTGCCGCACCGTTCGTGGTTGATGTGCGCCAGCAGGGTCTTGAGCCCGCTGTTGTCGGCGGGGTCGCCGGGGACGAGCACGTCGCCGGGCTCGATGCGCACGTCGTCGAAGGCCAGCTCGGCCTCGGTGCAGCCCCGCAGCCCCATCTTCTTGTGCGTGCCCGCCACGCTCACGCCCTCGCCGGCCAGGTCCACGACCACGGCTCCGATGCCCTTGCCCGTCCCGGCCTCGCTGCCCGGGAAACGGCACCACACCAGACAGGCCACCGCCTTGTGGCCGCCCGTGACGTAGTTCTTGTAAGCGTCGAGCCGCCACCCGTCGCCGTCGGGGGTCAGATGCGCCCGCATGGTGGTGGCGGCGGAGCCAGCGTCGGGCTCGGTGATGCCGATGCAGAACAGCTCGCCCGCGGCGGCCAGGGGGAGCCAGCGGGATCGCAGCGCGTCGTTGCCGAGGTGCTCGATGGCACGAGGGGGGCCGTTGAACACGAGCTGGCACAGGATCGCACTCGACACGTCGACCCGGGCGATCTCCTCGAGGACGATGGCGGCCTCGATGTCGCCCATGCCCATCCCGCCGTACTCCTTGCCCACGGTCACGGTGAAGAGATCGGCGCGCCGCAGCGCCTCGAGCGACGCCTCGGCGAATTCCTCGGTCTCGTCCCATCCCGGGGCGTGGGGGGCGATGTCGCGCTCGGCCACGTCGCGGGCCAGCTTGCGCAGCGCGGCCCGGTCGTCGTCCTCGACGAGGTCGATCGCGCTCATGCCCCAGCCGTCCCCACCGGGCCTGGCGCGCGCCGGTGGCGTAGGGACACCGGACCTGACACCATCGTCAGCGAACTTACTACACTGGCCGTTCGTCATCCCGGGCCGTTCGAGATTCCCGGGCGGTTCGACATGCCCGGGCGGGCAGGCCACGCGACCGTCAGGGGTAGCCAGAGGGGGGCCGATGAGCCACACCACGACGCTTGACCGAGAAGCCGGGGGCTGACCATGGCTGCTCCACGTGAAGCGGTCATCGTCGACACGTGCCGGACGGCCTTCGGCAAGCGGGGTGGCGCCCTGGCCAACTGGCACCCCGTCGACCTTCTCGCCTTCGCGCTCGCGCATCTGGTCGACCACACCGGAGTCGACCCCGAGCGCATCGACGACGTCATCGGGGGATGCGTGAGCCAGGTGGGCGAGCAGTCCACCAACGTGGCCCGCAACGCCTGGGTGGCGGCGGGGCTGCCCCAGTCGGTGCCGGCCACGACCGTCGACCGCCAATGCGGGTCGTCGCAACAAGCCGTGCACTTCGCCGCCGCGGGCGTGGTGGCCGGGCACTACGACCTCGCCATCGCCTGCGGCGTGGAGTCCATGAGCCGCGTGCCGCTCGCCTCCAACGCCCGGGGCGGGACCGGGCCGTTCCCCCAGTCCTTCCTCGACGTCATCGAGGGCCGGCTGTGGATGCAGTTTCGGGTAGCCCAGCTCCTGGCCGAGCAGTGGAAGATCTCGCGCCGGGACATGGACGAGTACGCGCTCGAGAGCCACCGGCGTGCCGCCGCCGCCACCGACTCCGGGCACTTCGCCAAGGAGGCCATCCCCGTCCCCATCCGTGACGACGAGGGCACCTTCACCGACCAGTTCCTCCACACCGACGAGGGCATCCGCAGGGACACCACACTGGAACGCCTGGCCTCGCTGCCCCCCGCCCAGTCCTTCGACCCCGATACCGCCCCCGACATCACCGCCGGCAACTCGTCGCAGATGACCGACGGCGCGGCGGCCATGCTGATCGCCGAGCGATCGGTGGCCGAGCGGCTCGGGCTCCCGATCCTGGCGCGCTTCCACGCCTTCGCGGTGGCGGCCGAGGACGCCGCCATCGTGCTATCGGCGCCGGTCCCGGCCACGCGCAAGCTGCTCGAGCGCACCGGCATGAAGGTCGACGACTTCGACGCCATCGAGTGCAACGAGGCGTTCGCGGCGATCGCCCTCATGTGGGCGCGGGCCTTCTCGCCCGACCCCGACCGGCTGAACCCGCGCGGCGGTGCCATCGCCATCGGCCACCCCCTCGGTGCCAGCGGGGTGCGCCTCATGACCACGCTGCTCAACCAGCTCCAGGCCACGGGGGGCCGCTACGGATTCCAGACGATGTGCGAGGGCGGCGGCCAGGCCAACGCCACCGTCATCGAGCGTCTGGCCTAGGCCCGGGCCCACCCGCCAAGCTGTCGAGATGGACTTCACCTTTTCCTCCGAGCAGGAGGACTTCCGTGCCGCCGTGCGCACCGCACTGGCGGTCGAGGCACCGGCCGCCTATGTGCGGGCCATGATCGAGGACCCCGTGGGCGTTACCCCCGAGCTGTGGGAGACCATGGCCCGGCTGGGCTGGTTGGGTGTGCTGGTGCCGGAGTCGGCGGGCGGTCTGGGCCTCGGGCTCGTGGACATGGTCGTGCTGCAAGAGGAGATGGGCATGCTTCCGTTCCCGGGGCCCATCGCCTCCTCGGCGGTGGCGGCCACCCTGGCGGCGGGGCGCCTGGGGGTGGACGACGTGCTCGGGGACCTGGCGGCGGGACGCCGGCGGGGGACCGTGGCGGTGGAGGAGCCCGGTCACGGGGACCCGCTGCGCACCGTGCGGGCCCGCGCCACACGCGACGGTGCCGGTGCCGGCGATGATCAGTGGGTCCTCGAAGGGACCAAGCCCCTGGTGCTCGACGGGGCGCATGCCGACTTCGCCTTCGTGGTCGCCCACGACGGCGACGGCCTGGCCACGTTCCTTCTCGACACCCCGGCCGGGGAGACCGTTCCCGCGCTCGACGTCACCCGCAAGCTCTCCCGTGTCGCGCTCGACGGGCGCCGGGCCCGCCGGGTCGGCCCTCCCGGTGACCACGAGGCGGCGTGGCGCCGCATCCTCGACGACGTCAATGTGGCCCTGTGCGCGGAGTTGGTCGGCACCGCCGAGCGCGCCCTCGAGCTGGCCGTGGAGTACGCCAAGGTGCGCGTGCAGTTTGACCGCCCCATCGCCACCTTCCAGGCCATCAAGCACAAGGCGGCCGACATGCTGCACCACCTGGAGCTGGCCCGGGTGGGAACGCACTACGCGGCCTGGGCCTCGGACGCCGATGACCCCGAGCGCGAGCGCGCCGCGGCGATGTGCAAGGGCTATGTGGCCGAGGCGGCCGACTCGGTGACCGCCGAGTGCATCCAGGTGCACGGGGGCGTGGGCTTCACCTGGGACGTCGACTGCCACCTCCTCTACCGCCGGGCCAAGCAGGACGACCTGCTCTTCGGGGCCCAGGGCTTCCAACGCCAACGCCTGGCCGACCTCCTGCTGGGACCGGCCGCTCGCTGATCACGCCGGGGCGGTCAGCTCACGATGCCTCGGAGCGGGCCAGCTGGTGCCACGAGCTGAGGTCGTCAGCGGGGTAGGCGCCCAGGGCGGTGGCGGGAAGGGGCACGCCGTAGAGGTATCCCTGGGCCAGGAAACACCCCAGCGCCTGGAGCTTCGCGGCTTGGGCCGGCTCCTCGACACCCTCGGCGACGATGGACAGGCCGAGGGACTCGCCCAGCCCGATGACGGCCCGCACGATGGCCACGTTCTCGGCTCTCTGGTCCAGGTCCTCCACGAAGCTGCGGTCGATCTTCAACGTCTCGACGGGGAAGCGCTTCAGGTAGCTGAGCGACGAGTAGCCGGTGCCGAAGTCGTCGATCTCGAAGTGCACGCCTACTTGGCGCAGCGCCTGCAGGGTGAGCACGGCGTCGTCGGCGTCGCGCATCAAGGTGCTCTCGGTGATCTCCAGCCACAACCGGTCGGGGTCGATCCCCGACGAGTCGAGGGCCCGTGTCACCTGGTTGACGAAGCCGGGGTCGGCCAGCTGTAGGGCCGAGACGTTGACCGACATGTTCAGGCGCGCCTCGTCCAGCTTGGCCTCGGCGCGCCGCGCGCTCCACACCGACACCTGCCGGCAGGCCTCGTGCAGCACCCAGGCCCCCAGGGGCACGATGAGCCCGCTGTCCTCGGCCAGGGTGATGAACTCGTGCGGCGCCAAGAGCCCCCGGGTGGGGTGCTGCCACCGCACCAACGCCTCCATCCCCACCAGGGTCCGGGTGTGGAGGTCGACCACAGGCTGGTAGTACAGCACCAGCTCGTGGCGCTCGAGTGCCCGGTGGAGCTCGTTCGACGTGCGCAGACGACTGAGCACGTTGTGCTCGTCCTCCTCCTTGTAGACCTCGATGCGTGACGGCCCCCGACCCTTGGCCCGGTACATGGCCACGTCGGCGTTGCGCAACAGCACCGCGCCGGTCTCGGTGCCGTTGCCCGACAGTGCGATCCCCACGCTGAGCGAGGCGAACACCTCCCCGCTGTCGATGGCCAGCGGCTGCTCCATGGCCCGCACCAGCCTCCGGGCCACCTCGAGCGCATCCTCTTCGCTGTCCACCTCGTCACACAGCACCGTGAACTCGTCGCCTCCGAACCGGGCCAGGGTGTCGGTGCTGCGCATGACGCCGTTGAGCCGGTCCGCCACGGCGCGCAGGACGCGGTCGCCGACGTCGTGGCCGAGACTGTCGTTGACGAGCTTGAAGCGATCGACGTCGAGGAAGATCACCGCCACCTGGTGGCTGCTCCGCGTCAGCCGGCGCAGCGCCACCTCGAGACGGTCCATGAACAGCTCACGGTTGGGCAGGGTCGTGAGCGAGTCGTGGATGGCGGCGAAGGCGAGGCGGTCCCGCAGGGCCCGACCCTCGGTGACGTCCTCGATCTGCCCGATGAAATAGAGCGGTCGTTCCTGCTCGTCGCGCACGCACGACACGTTGATCGACACCCACACGTCGTGGCCGTCAGCGTGGAAGTAGCGCTTCTCCAGCCGGTACCCGTCGGAATCACTGGCGATGAGCCGGTTCATTTCTGTCTTGCTCAGCTCGCGGTCATCGGGGTGGGTGAAGCTCTCGATGTTCTCGCCGCAGACCTCGAGCACGTCGCGCCCCAGGATCCGCCCGAAGGCGGCATTGGCCCGGGTGATGCGACCGTCGAGGTCGGTCATGACCATCCCGATGGGGGCGTTCTCGAAGGCGGACCGGAACCGCTCGTGGGCGTCGCGCAGCGCCTCTTCGGCCCGCTTGCGCTCGGTGATGTCGTGGAGGTTGCCCACGATGCCGCGCACCTTGGGGTTCTCGAGGTGGTTGGACACCTTGGCCTCGAACCACCGCCAGCTCCCGTCGGCGTGACGCAGCCGGATCTCGGTCGCCATGCCCTGGCGGGCGGACCCGCGGATCTCGCCCGACCGGCCCCGCATGTCGGTGAGGTCGTCGGGGTGCATCATCTCCGCCGCCGAGCGGAATCGGAACTCGGCCGCCGACGATCCCAGGATCCGGTCGAAGGCGGGGCTGACGTAGGTCAGCCGGCCGAGCGTGTCCGACACCACGATGATGTCACTGGCCTCGTGCACCAGGGCCTCGAACCGGCCCTCGCTGTCCTCGCGCGCCGAGGCGAACCAGTGCAGCACCAAGATGGTGAAGACCGTGCCCATGGCCGCCAGCGCGCTGAGGCTGTCCACCAGCGGCTCGCGGATGAGCGTGGGGGCGATGCCGAGCGCGATGGCGCCCTGGCCCAGGGCGATGCAGCTCAGCGTCCACGTGATGGCGGGCCGGGCCGCGGCCGCCCCCGCCACGCGCATCACGTCGACGGCGCCGAAGACGAAGCCGATGGCGAGCATCGGGCCCCAACCCACGCCGTAGATGACGAGCGCGATCACCGTCATCTCGACCGCCACCCGCACGTGCAGTCGCCACCCCGAGGCGCCGTCGCCCACCAAGGCCACGGTGACCGAGTTCACCACCAGGGCGGAGACCAGCAGGGCGGCGATGACCCAGTAGGGGATGTCGGCGATGAGGTCCCACGACCGGATCAGGCAGAAGATCCCGATCACGGGGGGGACGGCCAGGTTGGCGGGATCGGCCAGCCTGGTCTTGAGCCGTGCCCCGAACCCGGACGCGCCGAACTGCACGGGGGTGTCGACGTCGGTCCAGCTCACACCATTTAATTCGGCGTGCCCCGTGAGGGCTTTAATCCCCGGGGGATCCGCCCCGAATCTCCCCGCCCGACCGCGTTCGGCTTCTGAGAGGTCCGGGGCACATCGTGGCTGGTCAGAGGCCAATTTCCGGAATCCGGAAGAAATCGCTCAAGTCCGGAGCCCGAGGGGCCGATACAGCTGTGGGAAGCCCTGGCGTACGTGCGGTCCGGTTACCTCGGGTCCGGCTACGGCTACGTCGGAGACGACGCCGCCAGGCGGTCCTGGAGCTGGGCCTTGAGCACCTTCCCGGTGGCGTTGCGGGGGAGCTCGTCGACCAGCTCGATGCGTCGGGGCACCTTGTAGTCCGCCAGGGCACCGGCACAGTGCTGGCGCAGCTCGTCGGGCGTGGTCGACGCCCCGGGCGAGAGCACCACCACGGCGGCGACGTCCTCCCCCAGCACCTGGTGCGGGACGCCCACCACGGCGGCCTCGACCACGTGCGGATGCTCGAGCAGCACGGCCTCGACGTCGACGGCGTGGATGTTGTTCCCCCCCCGGATGATGACGTCCTTCTTCCTGCCCACGATGTAGAGGTAGCCGTCCTCGTCCAGCCGGGCCAGGTCGCCGCTGTAGAGCCAGCCGTCCTTCCACGTCCCGGCGGTGGCCTCGTCGTTGCGGTAGTACTCGCGCTCTCGGCCCTTCATGCGCAGGATCGCCTCGCCCACCTCCCCCACGGCGAGGTCATGGCCATCGTCGTCGACTATGCGCACCTCGAGGGGAGGCACGGGTTGGCCCACCGAGCCGATCCGCTTGAGCGACTCCCCCTTGGGCATGGAGCAGAAGGCGGGCCCCGCCTCGGTCATGCCGTAGCTGTTGGAGACCGACGCCTCGGGCATGCGCTCCTGCAGGGCGCGCAGGGTGGCCGGTGCCAGCGGGGCACTGCCGATGGCGCAGATGGCGATAGAGGACAGCTCCGCCTGGGCGAAACGGGGATGGGCCACGATGAGCTGGGCCATCGACGGCACCAGGAACACGAATTGGGGCCGGAGCTCGTCGACCACCTCGAGCCACCGACCGGCGTCGAACTTGGGCTGGTACACACCGAACAGCCCGAGCTGCATGGGGTTGTAGATGAACCCGATGCCGGCGAAGGTGAACAGCGGGCTGGCGTGCAGCCAGCACTGGCCCGAGTAGCTGGCGTGCGGCGCGCCGGGGATGAGGGCCACGTTGCGGTGGCGGATGGCCACCCCTTTGGGAAGCCCCGTCGTGCCCGACGTGTAGAGGATGTCGGCCAGGTCCTCGCCGTCGACCTCGACCTGGAAGGTGCTGACGTCGTCGGAGCCGGGCGCGTTCCATCGCCAGGGCGCGACACCCTCGGGCGTGCCCGGGGCCACGATCACGTGTTCGAGCGTGGGGAGCGCGTCGGCCAACCGCTGCGCCAGGGGCGACAGCTCGGCGTCGGTGAGCACCACCCGGACCTCGGCATGACCGAGGAGGCGTTCGAGCTCCCCGTCGGTCAGCCGCGTGTTGGTCGGCACGGCGACGGCCCCCGCCTTGTGCACCGCCGAGTAGCCCACCATGAACCGCAGCGCCTCTTCGGCCCGGAGGTAGATCGACACCCGGTCGCCCTTGACCACCCCCATGGACACCAGGGCCCGGGCCAGGCGGTTGGACTCCGCCTCCCACTCGGCGAAGGTCATGGCCCCGCCGTCGGTCACCTGGTAGGCGACCTCGTCGGGGAATGCCGCCGCCATGGCGCGCAGGTGGTCGGTGAGCAGCGTCGTCACAGGCCTCCGTCGAGGGTCGCGGTCCGGCGTTCGAAACGCCAGCCCTCGGGTGTGCGCACCAGCAGGTCGTGATACCGCCCGGTGCGCTGGAGTCGGGAACGACGCTTCTCCGGCGGCGTGTCGGCCGAGGGCCGGGCCACCACGAGCAGGGTCACGTCCTGCACGGCCCGGTCGCCGTCGACCTCGATGATGGCGTCCACGGTCACGTGCACGATGCCGTAGGGGGTGCGGCGGACCATCTCGGCCAGTGCTGCGCGCCCCGTGGTGGTGGGCCCGCCCGCGACCTCCATGGCCCCGTCCTCGGTGAACGTAGCGGCGAAACCCTCGGGGTCGCCGTCGTCGAAGCAGCGGTTGTAGCGAGCCGTCAGCTCGCGGATCCGGGCCCGGTCGACCAGCCACGCCATCGTCGCGTCCACGAAGTCAGCCCCCTCCCGCCCGAGCCCGCGCCGTGCCGGCGCCCGACGCACCGTGCGCCACCGCCCGGGCCGGCAGCGACGATACCGCGCCGCGCCCGTCCCCCCACATGGGGTGGGCCTGGAGTCGGCCACCGCCCGGGCCACGGGGCGGGGTCAGGAACGCGGCAGGGCGTACCCGGCGATGGCGATGAAGTGGAACGTGGCGCCCATGACGGTGAGGGCGTGGAACACCTCGTGGTAGCCGAACACACCCGGCACCGGATTGGGTTTCTTCATGGCGTAGCAGACCGCCCCGGTCGTGTAGCAGGCGCCCCCGGCGAGGACGAGGGTGAACCCGACACCCCCGAGGCCGTGCAAGAGCTGGGGGATGATGGCGAGCGCCGACCATCCCGCCACGACGTAGGGCACGGCGATGGCCCACTTGGGAGCGTCCAGCCACACTTGCCGGACGGTGATGCCGATGGCGCCTCCGAACCACACCAGGCACAACACCAGGACCCGGGCCCACCCGTGCACGGTGAGGCCGGCCACGGCGGTATAGGTGCCGGCGATGGCCAGGAAGATCGTGGCGTGGTCGGCGCGCCGCATGCGCCGGCGCCCCACCGGAGACCAGCGGATGCGGTGGAAGGCCGCACTCACGCCGAAGAGCGCGGCCAGCGACACCACGTAGACGATCAGCGCGGCGCGCGCCCCGTCGGTGCGGGCGTGGGCCACGAGGAGCGGACCCGCCACCAGGGTGACGACGAAAGACACCAGATGCAGCCACCCGCGCAACACCGGACGGGAGGTCTCGGGCGGCGGTGCGCGCAGCGCCCCGTTGGGCTCGACGGCTCGGGATGTGATGCGCGGGAGCGTAGCCAACGGCCCGCGCCACGATCTATACGAGGCGGTCCCCTGACGAGGTGGCGCCCCGGCGCATGGTGCGGCGGTGGCGCCACACCATGAAGAAGCCGTCCACGGGGTCGTCGGTGGTGCCGAGGTCGGAGTTGCACTCCTGACAGGTCACGGCCCGCTGGCCGCAGCCGCGCGAGGAGGGATCGCGCATGGGAGGGTGGAAGGCGACCCACCGCCAGAAGTGGAAATGGTGTCGCATCGCGAATCCCGAACCACTGTTCTCTTCGGTCACAGGCCCGATCCCCCCTGGACGAGTATGCCCCTTCGGGTACGCCCTGCGGGGGCGGAGAGCCATTTTTTCCTGACGGGCGCCGGGTGTTTCGACGGCGTCACGCCCACGGGCTGATCGTACGGCCCCAACCTGGCAGATTTCTGTGACCGGCCGGGCCTCAGGCCCGGATCCCCAGTCACTACCGTGGCCGGCATCGTCGAGCCGCCATACCGGCGCCGTCGGGGAGAGGAGTACACCATGATCGAGCTCGACCGCGTCGGCCCTATCTGGGTGATGCACTTCCGGTCGGGGGAGAACAGGTTCAACGACAGCTTCGTGGGCGAGCTCAACGACTGCCTCGACAAGGTCGAGGGCGCGGGGCTCCCGACCGCGCTGGTGACCACGGGCGAGGGCAAGTTCTATTCGAACGGGCTCGACCTCGACTGGATGGGCTCCGCCCCCGACACCTCGGGGTTCTTGGATCACGTGCACCGCCTCTTGGTGCGCGTCCTCACCTTCCCCGCCGTGACCGTGGCTGCGGTGAACGGCCACGCCTTCGCCGCCGGGGCCATGCTGGCCACCGCGCACGATTTCATGATCATGCGGTCCGACCGCGGCTACTGGTGCCTCCCCGAAGTCGATCTCGGCCTTCCCCTCACGCCCGTCATGCACGCCGTGGTGGCGGCCCGCCTGTCCCCCTTCACCTTGCACGAGGCCGTGACCACGGGGAAGCGCTACGACGCGGCGGCGGCCGTCGCGGCGCAGATCGCCCACGGGAGCGCGCCGGAGAGCGATGTCGTGGCCAGGGCGCTGTCCCTCGCCACCGAGCTGTCGGGGAAGGACCATGTCGTGGTGGCCAGGCACAAGCAGATGCTGTACGCGCATGTCATCGCCGTTACCGGCACCTGAGCAGGACCTCGAAGTGCAGCCCGAGTCCGGCGCCCCGGGCTTGGGACTTTGGTCCCTACCCGCCGGGACTGTTCGAGGCGCAGGATGACGGAGGTTGTGATGGTCGACGCGAAGGAGGTGAGGCGCCTGGTCCCGCCGGACTCACACGAGCGCCTCTCAGGTGCTGGGCAGCGGGGCGACCGGTGGTCGCCCCGGCGGAACTGATTCCCCGGTCACACAGGCGACGATCGCCCCGACGCTTCCGCACCAGGGCTCAGTCGCGAAGACCACGGTGTTTGGAGCCGGAACGGGGGTTTCGCCCCAGGCCTTTCGAGAGCGCTGACAATCGAGGAACGGCGCCCGCCACCCACACGGGAGTGCGGGCGCCGTCGCGTCCGGCCACCACAGCCGGGGACGCTGCGCCCGCTACGGACGGGCGGCGTAGACGGCTCGGGCCCGGTACCGGATGGGCCGTTCCTCGAGCTCCTCGAGGTAGTGCGCCGTCCACCCCGCCACGCGGGCGATGGTGAAGATGGTCCGGCCGGCGTCCTCGGCCATGCCGCCGGCGCGGGTGAGGGCGCCCAGGCCCAGGTCCACGTTGGGGCCGGGGATGGCGCGATCGGCCGCCAATGCCAGCAGCGCCTCGAGGACCGAGCGACGCTGCGCACTCCACAGGTCGTCGACGAGGCCCTTGAGGACCGTGAAGCGAGGGTCGTCTCCCTGGTAGACGGAGTGGCCGAAGCCCGGCAGCCGGTGCTGCCACCGCAGGGTCTCGTCGAGGGCACGCTCGGGGCCGAGTTCCTCGGCGTCGCGCACCAGGCCGTAGGCGAGCTGCGACGCTCCCCCGTGCAGGGGCCCCGCCACCACCCCCAGGCCGGCCAGCAGGGCGTCGTAGAGATTGGCTCGCGCCGACGCCGCCACCCGGACGGCCACGGTCGAGGTGGCCAGCTCGTGGTCGGCGAGGAGGATCAGCGCCG
>Ga0208849_1001453_pt1 | contig 16466 bp, 22 predicted proteins | sample NGESurdeep072012_10_FD_184470 | JGI IMG/M metagenome (GOLD analysis project Ga0208849, IMG submission 184470) | Arctic peat soil microbial communities from Barrow, Alaska - NGEE Surface sample 53-3 deep-072012 (SPAdes) | ecosystem: Environmental > Terrestrial > Soil > Wetlands > Peat ...
GACGGCCGTGCGAACTCCGCGAGCTCGTCGAGGAGCAGCACGCCGTGGTGCGCGAGGCTCGCCTCGCCCGGGCGCAGCCCGGGCCCGCCGCCGACGATCGCCGCCATCGACGCGCTGTGGTGCGGTGCGCGAAACGGCGGCGTCTCCACCAACGGGTGCTCGACCGGCAGCAGCCCGGCCACCGAGTGGATCCGCGTCACCTCGAGCGCGGACTCCTGATCGAGCCGCGGCAGTATGCCGGGCAGCCGCCGCGCCAGCATCGTCTTGCCGGTGCCCGGCGGGCCCCCGAGCAGCAGGTTGTGCCCGCCCGCCGCCGCGAGCTCGAGCGCCCGGCGCGCGCGCTCCTGCCCGCGGACGTCGGCGAGGTCAGGTCCGGGCGCAGGCTCTGCGTAGTGCGGCCGCGGCACGGGATCCGGCTCGAGCTCGCCGCGCAGGTACGCGACCGCGTCGGCGAGGTGGCGGACGGGCACGGGCTCGACACCGGCGAGCGCGGCCTCGGCCGCGCACTCGGGCGGGCAGATCAGCCGCTCGAGCCCGAGGCGTCGAGCACCCTCCGCGACCGCGAGCACGCCACCGACGCGCCGTAGGCGGCCGTCGAGCGCGAGCTCGCCCACCGACGCGTGCCGCTCGAGCTGCTCGTGCGGCACCTGCCGGGACGCCGCGAGGACGGCGAGCGCGATCGGCAGGTCGTAGCCGGAGCCCTCCTTGCGCAGCCCCGCCGGGGCGAGGTTGACGGTGACGTGCCCACGCGGCCACTGGAGCTCCGCCGAGGCGATGCCGCTCCGCACGCGCGTGCGAGCCTCCTGGCACGCCTTGTCCGGCAGGCCGACGATCGCGAACCCCGGCATCTGGCCGTGCACGCGCGCTTCCACCTCGACGCGCCGCGGCTCGAGCCCGACGAGCGCATGCGTGACCGCGCGTGCAAGCACACCCCGACCGTAGGGGCCGAAGCGATACGACTTCGTGGAGGCTTACGCGAAGCGGAGCGCGCCGAGCTCGAGCAGCTCGCGGCAGAGATCGACCGCGCGGCCGTCCGCGCCAAGCGCGTGGAGCGTCTTCTTGCCGTCGAGCCGTTCGACGACGTCGACCGCCGCCACCGTCGTCGGCAGGATCGACCGCGTGCCGGCGTCGAGGACGACCTCGACCGCCGAACTGCCGAGCTCGCGCTCGAGGCGCATCGGCAGCGCCTGCTCGAGCCGCGCCTCGCGCACGTCGCGATCGCGCAGTGGGGCGAGCCGGATGCGGTTCGCGAACGCCTGCCGAATCTGCTTCCCGGCCGGCTCGAGCACGTCTTCGTCGATCTCGTCGACGCGGGCCGGTGCGCGCTTGCCGCCGGCACGATGGAGCAGGATCGCGCCCTCGCCGACGCCCGAGGCGCCGAGCTCCGCAAGGTAGCCCGTCCACTCGTCGAGCGCGGTCGTGTACGCGCCGTCGTCCCCGAAGAAGCCGGCATTCCACGTCGAGGCGTGCTCCAGCGGGTCGGTCTCGATCGACGTCATGATCCACGCGACGCAGCCGGTCTCGTCGACCCACGCGAGCGGTCGCTCCTCGGGCGCGTCCTCGTCGGTGATGAGCCAGCTGCCGAGCAGCGTCGCGTAGCCGCCCTCCGCCAGATGCGCGGCAGCCTCGCGGATGACGTTCGCCGTGACGTCGTCTCCGCGCAGACCGCTGTCCCGATACGCCCAGCGGCTCTCCGGCGAGACGACGAACGGCGCGTTGCAGACGATCAGGTCGAACGTCTCGCCGGCGACGGGCTCGAAGAAGCTGCCTGCGCGGCATTCGAGATTGTCGAGTCCGTTCAGCGCCGCGTTCAGGGCCGTGTACGCGAGTGCGCGCGGGTTCACATCGACGGCGATCACGTGGGTGCTGTGGCGTGCAGCGAGCAGCGCGTGGATGCCGCTGCCGGTGCCGACGTCGACCGCACGGCCTCTGCGCGCCCGCGGGGTGAGCAGGTCGCACGTGCGCGCGGTCGGCGTGTAGCTCGCGACGTAGTCGGGCGGATCGTCGGCGTCGCGCGTGAAGCCGTCCGAGGCGAGCAGCACCGTGCCGATCGGGGCGAGCCGGCCGAGCGGGACGACCTCGCTTCCGAGCAAGGCGAGCCCGACCGTCGCGAGCGCGTCGACGGCGTCCTGCCCGAGCGCCTCGACCGCGTCGGCGACCGGCACCGGCAGCTCGAGGAACAGGAGCCGGATCACGGTCGCGAGCGGCGAGTGCGGCAAGCGCCGCGCGGCGACGAGGATCTCCTCGCGCCCGCCCGCGGAGGCCTCGTCGTCGACGAGCTCGTCGAGCGCATCCTCGTCGTAGCCGAGACGCCGCAGGGCGTCACCCAGCACCGCGGCCGCTGTCTGATCGGGTTTCGGGGTCGCCACCGCGCGAATCATGTCGCAAGCGGCGGCGGCGCCCGCGGCGAAGCATGCAGCAGCCCTCCGGGTATGCTCGGCTCGTCAACGCACAGGAGGCAGGCAGATGTACGCGCGCATCACGACGTTCGAGGGCGGAACGGACATCGACGGCGCCGTGGCCGACATGATGTCGGCGGACGGCCCGCCCGCAGGAGTGCCCGCGACCGAGCTCTACGTGTTCGCGGACAAGGCCGCCGGGAAGGTGATCACGATCTCGTTCTTCGAGACGGAGGAGGACCTCCATACCGGGCACGCGACGCTCAACACGATGAGCCCCGACACGTCGCGCTTCGGCATGAGGACAGGAGTCGACCTCGTCGAGCTCCTCAAGCACATGAAGGCGTAGCCGGCCTCAGCCGGCCGGGCGCGCCACGAGCACGTCCTCGAAGTACTCGCCTGCGCGGCGGCCGGTGCGCCGGTTCACGTGGCGGCGGAGGCGCGCCTCCAGGTGCAGCCCGGCGCGGTCCAGCAGCTCGGGGTACAGGTTGCGGCGGTCGTTGACGACGATCAGCAGCGGCGCGTCCGGGACGAGCGCCGATGCGGCGTTCGCAAGCGCGCGCGCGATCCCGTCGCGGTACGCGTCGAGAGCGGCCCTCGACGTTCCCGCCTCCGCCGCGCCAAGCTCGAGCGCGCGACGGTCGTCGAGCCCGAGCAGCTCGTATGCGTAGCGGTGCTGCTCGTGGTAGTCGATCAGGCCCGGGTACGGCGGTGAGGTGAGCACGCCGTCGAACCTCTCTGCGTACTCGACCGTGCACGCATCCGCCTGGAGCACAGCAGCGCCGCGTTCGCCGTCGCGGACGTCGGCGAACGCCTCGATCCGCGCGAGCGTGTCGAGCGTGTAACGGCGGAGGAAGCCGAGCGCGGACTCGACGGGCCTGCACATGCGGCGGTGCTTGTAGCACCAGTACTCCGCTGTCTGCGGCTCCCGCGGCGCTTCGAGGTCGAAGTGGGCGGCGCGGCGCGCCGACCGCGCCGCCCGGGAGAGGATCACGCGCAGCACGTCCGCGTGCTCGTACTCGCCGGCGAGGTCGCGGAACGCGAGCAGCTCGGCGAGCGCCTGCGGTGCGTACCAGTCACGCAGATAGGTCAGGCGCGACGTCCGTGCGCGTCCGGTCGCGAGCGACTCGATGCGTGCGCACGCGTCGCGGAGCTCCGCACCGAGCGCGTCGACGTCGTACTGCGCCGTCTTGACGCGCACCAGCAGGCAGTTGAACGCCGCCACCTCGACGCCCGTCGCGTCGCGACCGGACTCGAGCGCCTGGACGAGCGTCGTCCCCGACCCGGCGAACGGGTCGAGCACGTGTCCTCCGGCGGGCAGGTAGCGGTCGAGCAGCACCTCGACGAGCTGCGGGATGAACTTGCCGTGGTACGGGTGCAGCCTGTGCACGTGCTTCGTGCGCACATGTTCGGGCAGCGCACGCTCCGACCACGAGAGCTCGAGGTCCAGCGTCGCATACAGCTCGTCCTGTGTGACGGCCACGCACTCGGCATTCGACGGCGCTCGCCGCGGTCCTGGCTACCAGCCCGCCGTGCCCCAGTCCGGGCCGGGGACGGCGAGAGGCAGCGTGACCCGGAGGCCGGGCCCGGCGGCGGCGATCGCGAAGCAGCCGGTGCGACCGATCCGGAGCATGGTGCGAACGAGCCGCCACCGCGTGCCCGCCGGTACGCGCAAGACGGCGCTCCAGTGGAACGACGGCGTGCCGCACGAGACGTCCACGCCGGAGACGGTGCACGGCGGCGCACCGCGCTCGAAGCCGATGCGGCCGCGCACGACGGTCTTGCCGAGCCGCCGGCCGGTGAGCATCACCGCGCCGCGGTAGGACGGCGCCACCATGACGAGCGCGCGGTGCAGGTAGTAGCCCTGCGGATCGGTGCTGTCGCCGTCGCGCGAGATCGCCGTTCGCGCCGAGAGTGCGAGCACCCATACCGGTCCGGCATGGAGGCCGCGCTGCCCGCCGGGCCCCGCCCAGGGCGCGAACGCGCGCGCTGCCGGCTGCACCGCCGCCGGCAGCGGCTGCTCCTGCGGCATCGAAGGACAGCGGAGATCCCACGGATTGCCGCCGAGCGCGATCAGCAGTGCGAGCAGCGCCATGCCTGGAATACGTCACGTCCTGGCTCCGGGGTCCTACTCGGGCAGCCAGCCTTCCTCGTAGGCGCACCAGCGCTGCTCGAACCGCGCGTACGCCTCGGCCGGGACCGACGTCTCGACGGCGACGCCTGCGCCGTGCTTCTGCGCGACCGGGTCGGCGGGATAGACGAGACCGTCGTCCTCGTCGCCGGTGCGCGCTCCGACGGCGAGCACGAGCGACGGGCCTGTTCCGGCGCCGACGATCGCATGGTTCACGCCGGGCGGGCAATGGAACAGATCCCACCGATGCAGAGACCGCTCCTCGCCGTCGACGATGAGCACGCACTCGCCGGCGAGGACGAGGAAGTCTTCCTGCGCGTTCTCGCGGTGGTACATCGTCATCGGCTCGCCGGGCGCGAGCACGTTGAGGTTGATCCCGAGTTGCGGGAACCTTGCGTCCTTGCCCTCGAAGCCCGCGTACTTGCCGAACGCGCCGTCGAGCCAGCGCGCGTCGCTCGCGTTGAGCACGAGCCAGCCGTCGCCGTCCGGCACGAGGCCGCCGGTCGCGGCGGCGACGAGCCGCGCCTCGCTCACCCGGGCAGCCAGCCGTCCTCGTAGCGCACGCGGCCGCCTGCGTAGCCCGCATAGGCCTCGTCCGGATCGGCCGTCTCGACCGTCACCGCGGCACCGTGCCGCTGCGCGACCGGATCGGCCGGATAGACGAGCTCCTCGGCCTCCGGGCGGTGGCCCGTCGCGAGAACGAGCGACGGCCCGTCCCCCGCCCCGACGAACACGTGGTCGACGCCGGCCGGGCAATGGACGAAGTCCCACCGGCGGAGCGGGCGCTCCTCGCCCTCGACGATCAGCAGGCACTCGCCGGCGAGGACGAGGAAGTCCTCCTGCGCGTTCTCGCGGTGGTACATGCACATCGGCTGGCCCGGCTCGAGGATCTTGAGGTCGATCCCGAGCTGCGGGAACCGCGCGGCGTTGCTCTCGAAGACACACGACTTGCCGTGGTCGCCGTCGCGCCAGACCGTCGCGCGCGCGTTGACGACGAACCAGCCGTCGGTCTCGGGCTCCAGTCCGCCGTGCTTCCCGTCCTCGGCCAGCCGTGCCTCCGTCATGCCCGGATCCTAGAGTAGCCCGGATGCTGACCGCCCTCCTCTTCGCGCCTGCCGTGCTCGCGATCGCGTTCCTGCTGCTGCGACGGCGCTCGAGCGCGCGGCCGAGGGTGCTGGCCGAGGCCGTGCCGGCGCCGGCGACGATCTCGGGCGAAGTCGATCCCGTCGCTGCGCTCGACGCGCTGCTCGCCGAGCTCGAGCAGACGACGGTGCGCATCGACGGCGCCGACGAGCTCGACGGCGACGCCGTCGTGGAGCTCGAACGGCTCGCGGAGCTGCTCGAAGCTGCCGCCGAGGCGCTGGTGTAAGGCTGCAACGGATCTACTCGAACGCATCTGCGACGCGTTCGAGCGCTCCGTTTCGCACCGCGATCACGTCGAAGCCGACGCGCAGCGCGTAGAGCTCCGGCCGCGCCGCGAGCCACGCCTGGGCGGCATAGCGGATCCGCCGCTGCTTCTCCGCGGTCACCATCTCGAGCGGATCGCCGAACCACGTGCCGCGCTTCTCCTTCACCTCGACGAAGCGCAGCTCGCGGCCGCGCCGCGCGACGAGGTCGAGCTCGTAGCCGCCCACCCAGACGTTCGTGCCGAGGATCCTCCAGCCGCGCAGTCGATACCACCGCAGCGCGCGCCGTTCGGCGCTCACGCCGTTACGCAGCGGTCTCCTCGCGGTAGCAGAGCGCCTGGAAGCTGAGCCGGTGCACGACCGACGGCCCGCGCGCGCGCACCGCCGCGGAATGGCCCGGCGTGATGTAGCCCACGTGCTGCGCGAAGCCGTACGCGGGGTAGAGCGCGTCGAGGCGTCGCATCAGCCGGTCACGCGTCACCTTCGCGACGATCGACGCCGCAGCGATCGCCGCGCTCTTCGTGTCGCCGTCGACGATCGCCGTGTGCTCGGGCGCGAGCGGGCCGAGCCGGAAGCCGTCGACGAGGCACGCCTCCGCGGGCGGCGTCAGCGCGTGCAGCATCGCCCGCAGCCCGGCGAGGTTGGAGCGGTGCAATCCGGAGCGGTCGATCTCCGTCGCCGGGATCACGCGGATCGCCACCTTCTCCGCGCAGCCGAGCACCGCGTGGAAGAGCTCCTCGCGCCGCTCCTCGGAGCACTGCTTCGAATCGTTGAGGTATGTGAGCGGCCGGACGCGGTGCTCTTTCAGCGCCGCGTAGTCGAGCAGCACGCCGGCGACGACGAGCGGCCCCGCAAGCGAGCCGCGACCGGCCTCATCCGTGCCGGCGACGAAGCGGGCTCCGAGCTTTCGGTCGAACTGGAGGAGCCGCTGACCGGTGCGCTTCATCAGCGCTCGAGGATAGCGCGCGCCCCAGCGGTCGCCCGCCTCCGTGCAGAAGTTGCCGGAGAAGCGTTACTCGGCCGGAACGGGCTCGGCGTCCTCGGCCGCAGGCTCTGCCGCCTCGGCCTCGGGCGCTGCCTCGGACTCGGCCTCGGGCTCCTCGACCGGCGCAACCGCCTCAGCCTCGGGCTCCTCGACCGCTTCCGGCTCGTCGACCGCCTCGGGGACCGCCGCCTCGACCACAGACTCCACGCGCGCGCCGTAGCGCTTCTCGCGCACGCGGGCCTTCTTGCCGACGCGCCCGCGCAGGTAGTAGAGCTTCGCGCGGTTCACGTCGCCGATCGCCATCACCTCGATCTTCTCGATCTTCGGCGAATGGAGCGGGAACGTGCGCTCGACCCCGACGCCGAAGGACTGCTTGCGCACCGTGAACGTCTCGCGGGCCCCGGAGCCCTGGCGCTTGAGGACGATCCCCTCGTACACCTGGACGCGGCGGCGGCTGCCCTCGATCACCTGAAAGTGGACGCGCAGCGTGTCGCCGGCCTTGAACCGCGGCACCTTGCGCATCTGGGCGCGCTCGATCGACTCGATGAAGTTGCTCATGAGGGGAACGGCCCTCCGGGCCGACGCGGAATCGTAGCGGAAACGGCTTCCGCGCCCTACCTGAAGCCGATGCGGTTGGGCGGCCAGTAGACGAAGAAGACCTCGCCGATCAGGTTCTTCCGCGGCACGGATCCCCAGTAGCGGGAGTCGCACGAAGCGGCCCGGTTGTCGCCCATGAAGAAGTACTCGCCCTGGGGCACGTGCCAGGTCTTGTTGCGGTTCGTGTCCCCGATCCGGCGGGCCGCCTGGATGTACGGCTCGTTGAGCTTCTTGCCGTCGATCCAGATGAAGCCCTGGCCGTCCTCGTGGACGGTCTCGCCCGGCAGCCCGATCAGGCGCTTCACGAACGTCCCGCCGGCGCCGCAGCGCACCTTCGCGAGCGGCGGGGTCGTGAACACGATGATCTGGCCGCGCTTCGGGTTCTCGAAGCGGTAGATGAAGCGGTTCGCGAGCACCCGGTCGCCGAAGCTCGCCTCGCAGCCGGAGGCCGGCTTCGCGCAGTGGAGCGTCGGCTCCATCGACGACGACGGGATCCGGTACGGATTGACGACCCATTGCTTGAGCGCGAGCACGATCACGATCGCGCCGCCGATCGTCAGCACCCAGTCGAGGACGACGCGCACGCGGCGCGGAACCTTCGGGAAGAGGCGGCCGAGCGGGTCGTTCACCGGATCCGCTCCCGGCGCCAGCTCTCGATGCGAGCGTGGTCGCCGGAGAGGAGCACGTCCGGAACCGTCCAGCCGCGGAACTCGGGCGGCCGCGTGTAGTGCGGGTACTCGAGCCCGCCGCCGAACTCCTCCGAGAAGCTGTCCAGCTCGCCGGAGCCCTCGGCGAGCGCGCCGGGCAGCCGGCGCGCGACCGCGTCGAGCAGCACCATCGCCGGCAGGTCGCCGTTCGAGAGGACGTAGGGGCCGATCGAGATCGCGTCGCTCGCGAGGTGCTGCACGACCCGCTCGTCGAAGCCCTCGAAGCGCGCGGAGAGCAGCGTCAGCTCCTCCTCCTCCGCGAGCTCCTCGACGACGGCCTGCGTCAGCGGCCGCCCCTGCGGGCTCAACGCGATCACTCGTCTACGGCCCCGAGGATCACCCCCGTAGATCGCGTCGAGCGCGGCCGCGACGACGTCGACGCGCAGCACCATCCCCGCGCCGCCGCCGTAGGGCGAGTCGTCGATCTGCCCCGAGCGCAGCGGCGTCGTGTCGCGGTAGCTGAACAGACGCAGCTCGAGCTCGCCGCCGAGCACGCCCGCGAGCGGCCGCTGCTCGGTGAGCCAGGCGAAGGCGTGCGGAACGAAGGTGAAGACGTCGATGCGCATTTACTCGGGAGCGGCAAAGCCTACGGAGACAACAATTCGCCCGCCCTCGAGATCGACCTGCCGCACGCAGGCTTCCACGAGCGGCAGCGACAGGCCCGAGTCGAGCTCGAGCACGTCGTTCGCAGGGTAGTCGAGGACGTCGCTGACGTGCCCGAGGAAGCGGCCGCCCTCCTCCTCGACGGCGAGCCCGACGAGCTGGAACGTGTAGTACTCGTCCTCCTCGAGCGGCGGCAGCGATTCGCGCGGGACGGTCAGCGCGGCTCCGCGCTCGACGCGCCGGTCGAGACGGATCACCGGCCGAGCGTTCGAGCCGCGCTTCGCAGCCACGATCTTCGCGGGCACGCCGTCGACGTGGAGCGTCGCGCCGGTCGCGAACGTCTCGGCGCGGTCGCTCGGCCCTTCGACGAAGAAGGAGCCGTCAAGCCCGTGCGGGCGGCCGACGCGGCCGACCGGAACGAGGTCAGGCTCCGACGGCAAGAGTTTCGAAGTACGCGACTGCCTCGTCGCGCGAGGCCGAGGGCCATTCGGCGGGATACTCGCCCGTGTCGAGCACGTACGGGGAGCGCCGCGATTCGATTCCCGGGCCCAACAGCATCCAGTAGGCGCCCGGCTCCTCCTCGTACGCCATGCCCACGCTTCCGGCGTTGACGACCCGGAGTCCCACAATCGTCCGCTCGAACTGGACGTGGGTGTGGCCGCAGACGACGAGGTCGGCGTCCAGGCCGGCAAACTGCGACGCTATCCTGTCCTCCGGGGTGCGCTCGGTGAAGATGTCGAGATCGTTCTGCGGCGTTGCGTGACAGAAGAGCACCCGGCCGAGCCCGTCGATTTCGAGCTCGACCGTCGGCGCCAATCCGTTGAGGAACGCGAGCTGCTCCGGCGTCAACCGACCGCGCACCCATTCGACGATGTCGTCGGGCGCAAGGCCCTCCTCGCCCGGGACGAGCTCCCGGTCGGCGTTTCCACGGAGCCAGTGCACGCGCTCCCCGAGCGCACGTAACCGCTCGAGCGTCTCCCCCGGGAAGGGCCCCGCCGCGATATCGCCGCCGACGACGATCGCTGCGTCGTCCGGCAGCTCCGCGAGCACGGCCACGAGCGCCGGGAGGTTGCCGTGGACGTCGTAGAGCGCCGCTACCCGCATCGCGCGGGCTACCCGACGATCTCGAGCTGAAGCCTGCACCCAGCGTTGGGACCGCCCGCGCGGACGACCGTGCGCAGCGCGCGGACGAGCCGGCCCTGCCGGCCGATCACCTTGCCGACGTCGCCCTCTGCGACGTGTAGGCGCAGGACGAGCGAGCCGTCCTCGCCCTCCACCTGCTCGACCCGGACGGCGTCCGGCTCGTCGACGAGCCGTCGCGCGAGCTCGGCGACCAGCTCGGCCATTGCTACGAGATGCCCTTGATCTTGAGCAGCTTCGCGACGGGCGGCGTCGGCTGCGCGCCGTTGCTGAGCCAGCCGCGTACTTTCTCCTCGTCGAGCTCGATCAGCGACGGCTCGCTCTGGGGGTTGTAGCGGCCGACGATCTCGATGAACTTACCGTCGCGCGGCGAGCGCGAATCGGCGGCGACGACGCGGTAGATCGGGTTCTTCTTCGACCCGACCCGCGTGAGCCTCAACTTGACTGCCATTGCATCACCTTCTCGCTTTCTTCTTGCGTTTGCTGGAGGACTTGCGTGTTGCGCTCGGGCGGGGCTTCCCGGAGGGAATTCCGGGGGCGCCACCGCCCATCCCGGCGAGCGATGGCATCGTGCCCGATCCCATCGACTTCATCATCTTCGCCATCTGGCGGCGAGCCTCGATCAGCTTGTTCACCTGTGTAACCGTGGTGCCGCTGCCGCCCGCGATCCGCTTGCGCCGCGAGCCGTCGATCACGTGCGGCACGCGCCGCTCGTGCGGCGTCATCGAGAGGATGATCGCCTCTACCCGGGCGAGCTCCTTCTCGTTCACGTCGTCGAGCCCCTCGAGCTGCTTGCCCAGCCCGGGGATCAGCTTGAGCACGCCCTGGAGCGGGCCCATGCGGCGCAGCATCTTGTAGCTCTTGAGGAAGTCGTCGAAGCTGAACTCTCCCTTCATCATGCGCCGCTCGAGCTCGTCCTTCTCGTCCTCGTCGATCGACGCCTCGGCGCGCTCGATCAGCGTGAGCACGTCGCCCATGCCGAGGATCCGCGACGCCATCCTGTCGGGGTGGAACCACTCGAGCGCGTCGAGCTTCTCGCCGGTGGACGCGAGCTTGATCGGCCGGCCGGTGATCGCCTTCACGGAGAGCGCAGCGCCGCCGCGCGCGTCGCCGTCGAGCTTCGTCATCAGCACGCCGTCGAAGTCGACATGCTCCTGGAAGGCCTGCGCGACGTTCACGGCCTCCTGACCGGTCATCGCGTCGAGCACGAGCAGGACGTTCGTCGGCTTCGCCTCGCGGCGCACCGCGGCGAGCTCCTCCATCAGCGCGTCGTCGATGTTCAGGCGGCCGGCGGTGTCGAGAATGACGACGTCGCGTCCGTCGGACTTCGCGCGCTCGATCCCGTCGCGGACGGCCTTGACGGGGTCGCTGCGCTCCTCGGCGTACACCGGGACGCCCACCTGCGCGCCGAGCTGGACGAGCTGCTCGATCGCGGCGGGGCGCTGGAGGTCGGCGGCGACGAGCGCCGGCTTCTTGCCGTCCTTCTGGAGCAGCAGCGCGAGCTTGCCCGCGGCGGTGGTCTTACCCGAGCCCTGGAGGCCAGCGAGCAGGATCGTCGTCGGCGGACGCTGCGAGAACGCGAGCTGCGACGAGCCGCTGCCCATCAACTCGGTCAGCTCCTCGTGGACGATCTTCACGACCTGCTGGCCCGGCGTGAGGCTCTTCTGGACGTCCTGTCCGAGCGCGCGCTCGCGCACCTGCGCGACGAACTGCTTGACGACGCCGAAGTTGACGTCGGCCTCGAGCAGCGCGAGGCGGACCTCGCGCATCGCCCGCGAGATCGTCTCCTCGTCGAGCGTGCCCCGGCCCCGAAGGTCGCCGAGGGCGCTCTGGAGCTTGTCGGAGAGCGTGTCGAACATTGGCCGCCAGGGTACCCGTGCGCTCTGCGCTACAGGGCGGTGAGTCCCAGCGCGAGACGCGTGAGCACCGAGCCGGCGATGACGCCGACGAGGCTCAGGAGCGTGCCGACGAGGAAGTAGTCGGCGAACACCTCCTGGCGCAGCGACGGGAAGCGCGCGATCGACTTGATCGTGACCACGAGCGCGATCGCCTCCACCCGGCCGAAGAGGAGCGCGCCGTAGAGCAGCGTCCGCTCGAGCCAGCCGATCGTGCGGCCGGCGCCGCTCAGGCCGATCAGCTCGATCTCCGGGACGGTGGCCGCGACCCTCCGGGCCAGCGGCCGTGTCAGAGCGCCGATCGCCTTCCCGAGCGCGAACGTGACGAGCACCCAGCCGGCGACGACGATCACCGCGCGGTCGCTGTGGAGGAGGTAGCCGAACCCGTGCCCCGTCCGGTGGCTGTCGATCACGAGGCCGGCCGTGAGGCTGACGGCCGCGGCGCAGACCGTGACCGCGAGCCAGCGCCGGAGCGGAGATCGCCGGAACCGCACGAACTGCACGCCGACGGCGACGACCGCGAGCAGCCGCGCCGCGAGCGGCAGGTGCGTGGGCGGCACGACGGTCCAGAGGGCGACGGCCGCGGCCACCGCGGCTCGCGGCAGTGCCCGGCTCGAGAGCCATGGAATCGCCGCCGGGGCGATGGCCGCGGCGGCGAGGCCGATCACGACCCGCTCAAGCAGGGGGATCGCTCTCCGCGAGCGCAGCGAGGTCGGCGACGAGCTGCCGGCCGCCGAGCTCGTGGTAGTAGTGGGCGGCCTGGAGGCGCTGCTGCACGGCCTGCCGCGTGACGCCGAGCTCACGCGCGACGTCCTCGTCCGATGTGCCCTTGCGCAGCTTCAGGTCGACGGCCTCCCAGCCCTGCGCCGTCCGCGTGTCGGCGACGGCGACGAGGAGCGCGACCGCCTGCTCGACCGACGGGGCCCAGCGGTTCATGCCTTCGACCGCGACGCCCCACGCGGTCGTCTTCGCCCTCTCGACCGCCTGTCGCGCGCGATAGAAGGCCTCGCCGGTCGACTCGCGCGCCGTGGCGGCCAGCTGCTCGGCCGGGCCGAAGCCGACGCCGATCCACCACTCGCGGCCGCGGGCGGCGCGCATGACGATCTCGCCGAGGGCCGCAGCTTCGTGGACGACGCCTTGCAGCTCGTCGCCGACGGTCTGCCCGAAGGGCAGGCGAAGCTCGTCGCCGACCTCGACGTTCAGCTCCGCGGCGAACGCGGGGACGCGGCCGGGTTCGGCCTGCCGGCTCCTGCGCTGGTCGATCGTGACGACGATGGGCACCCTGCAAGCGTACAGCCTTGCACAGACCAACCGCAAGGACTCAACCTTGCAAGCCCCGTAGGCAAGGGCACACCCTTGCCTACTCAGCCGGCGACGAGCGCCCGGGCGAAGTCGTGCGGATCGAACGGCCGCAGGTCGTCGAGCTGCTCCCCCACGCCGATCAGCTTCACCGGCAGGCCGAGCTCGTAGGCGATCGGGATGGCGACACCGCCCTTCGCGGAGCCGTCGAGCTTCGTCAGCACGACGCCGGTGACGCCGGCTGTCTCGGCGAACAGCCGTGCCTGCTGGACGCCGTTCTGGCCCGTCGTCGCGTCGACGACGAGCAGCGTCTCGTGCGGCGCGCCGTCGAGTCTTGCAGCGATCACGCGGCGTACCTTCGCGAGCTCCTCCATCAGGTTCGCCTGCGTATGCAGTCGGCCGGCGGTGTCGACGATCACCACGTCCCGGCCGCGCGCCTGCGCCGCCTCGATCGCGTCGTACGCGACCGCCGCGGGATCGCCGCCGCGTTCCGACCCGACGAAGTCCGCGCCCGCGCGCTGCGCCCAGATCTCGAGCTGCTCCTCGGCGGCAGCGCGGAACGTGTCGGCTGCGGCGACGACGACCGAGTGCCCGTGCTCCGTGAGCTTCGCCGCGAGCTTGCCGATCGTCGTCGTCTTGCCGGTGCCGTTGACGCCGACGACGAGGATCACGGTCGGCGTGTGCGTGACGTCGAGCGTCGGCGGCGCTCCGAACAGCTCCGCGACCTCGTCCGCGAGCGCTTCGCCGAGATCGCCGACCGTCCCGCGCGCCTCGAGCCGCCGCACGAGCTCCGCGGTGGCGGGCACGCCGACGTCGGCCTGGAGCAGCGCCTCCTCGAGCCGCTCCCAGGCGAGGTCGTCGCCGGGGTCGAACGCCGCCGCGGCGAGCTGCTCGGTGAGCGCGCGACGCGACTTCGCGAGCGAGTCGCGCAGGCGTGCGAACCGGCCGGTGCGCTGCTCCTCCGGCTCAGGCGCGGCGTCGGCTACGCCCAGCAGCTCTCCCCAGCTCCTCGGCATTGCCGGAACGCTAGCTGCGAACGACGATCGGCTCGATTGGAGACACCCGCCTGCGCTCTAGGAGAAGGAAAGGTCGACCGTGAACTGAATGACCTGTCCAACCGCCTCTGCTCCTTTCCTTTTCTTGGCGGCGGAGACAGACAGATGGGCCGCATCCGTAATCCCTATGGCGCACGACGACGCGCGGCTGACCGTGCGCCGTGTCGAGGGCGACCCGCCGCTGCTCCTGCTCGACGAGCGCCACTACGCGCCCGATCCGCAGCGCATCCGGAAGCTCGGCCTGACGCGGCGCGAGGGCGACGTCGTAATGCTCGCGGCGCGCGGCCTGAGCGACGTGCAGATCGCCGACCGGCTCTTCCTGAGCGTACGCACCGTGTCGAAGCACCTCCAGCACGCATACGAGAAGCTCGGCGTACATTCGCGTTCCGACGCGACGAGCCGGCTGCTGGGCGATTGAGACCGCTTCCGAGCCACGTGCCGAATCTAGGCAGCACGCCGTTCCCCCGGTAGTAGGGAACACCCACACTTTGGAGGCGACTAGCCGGCGATGCCGAGCAGGTGCTCTGCAACCTCCTGCGGACGCGACAGATGCGCCGAATGGTCCGTGTCGATGCCGAGCACCTGTACGCACGGGCGGGCATCCCACATCTCGCGCTGCTTCGCGATCCCGATCGCGCGGTCGCGCAGGCACTCGATGTAGACCCGCGGGATCGAGCCCGCGCGCTCCTCGGTGATGCGCACCGGCGCAGCGATCGCGGCGAGGCTCTCCGGCACGCGGCGGGCCGCCGCCCAGCGCGCCGTCTCCTCCGGACATTCGCCGTAGAACGTCTCCCGCAGCGCGTCCTCGTTGACGCGGCACGTGCCCGCCGCCTCGTCGACGATGAGATTCGCAGCGACGAGCGTCGCGGGATCGTTTGCGGCGAGCTGCATGAGCGACTGGCCGTCGCCGGGCAGGAAGCCCGTGAGATAGACGAGCGTCGCGATCCGTTCCGGGACGAGTTCTGCGGCCTGCGTGACCGCCATGCCGCCCATGCTGTGCCCGACGAGCACGACCGGCTCGCCCGCCGCCTCGACGCGATCGGCAACGCGACGCGCGTTCGCGTCGAGCGTCATCTCGCTCACCGGGGACGGGTCGTCGCCGTGCCCGGGCAGGTCGGGGGCGTCGACGCGATGGCCGGCCGCCTCGAGCAGCGGCGCGACCGTGCCCCACGCCCATGCTCCGCCCCACGCGCCGTGGACGAGCACGAACGTCGCCATCTCGCTACGCCGCGCTGACGGCGGCCGCTTCCTCGCGCGGCAGGCGGCGCGAGACGATCTGCGAGACGCCGTCGCCGCCCATCGTGACGCCGTAGAGCACGTCGGCCGCCTCCATCGTGCGCTTCTGATGCGTGATCACGACGAACTGCGCGCGATCGGCGTAGCCGCGCAGGAGCTCGACGAAGCGGCCGATGTTCGTGTCGTCGAGCGCGGCCTCGACCTCGTCGAGGAGGTAGAACGGACACGGCCGTGCGAGGAAGAGCGCGAACAGGAACGAGATCGCGCCGAGCGCCTTCTCGCCGCCCGAAAGCAGCGACAGCCGCTGCACCTTCTTGCCGGCCGGGCGCAGCTCGACCTCGATTCCGGGCTGGCTCTCGTCGTCCTCGGGCTCGGTGAGGCGCAGGCGGCCTTCGCCGCCGGGGAAGAGCGTCGCCGCGACGTCGTGGAAGTTGCGCTGCACGGCCTCGAAGGTCTCGGCGAAGCGGCTCTCGACCGTCTCGGTCAGCTCGTCGCGCAGCTTCTCGAGCTCGGCGAGGCTTTGCTCGAGGTCGGCGCGCTGCGTCACGAGCTCGTCGAGGCGGATCTTCTCCGCGTCGTACTCCTCCTTCGCGAGCGGGTTCACCTGGCCGAGCGACTCGGCCCGGCGCTCGAGGCGTTCCGCCCGTGCGCCGAGCTCCTCGCGGTCGTCGCCCTCGGCGCGCTCGTCGGTGCCGGCGTGATCGAGCCGACGCCGCGCCTCGTCGGCCTCGGCCTCGATCCGTGCCACCTCGACGTCGATCGCGGCCGCGCGCTCCGCCGCCTGCGAGAGCGCCTGGCGCAGCTCGACCTCGACGGCGCCGAGCCGGCGCAGCTCCTCGCCGAGCTCGCCGGTGCGGGCGCCGCCCGCGTCGACGCGGGCGCGCATCGGCGCCTCGAAATGGGCGGCGGCCTGCGCGGCATGGGCAAGCGTCTCGTCGAGCCGCTCGGCGCCGGCGAGCACACGGGCAAGCTGATGCGGGCGCGCATGCCTGCGTCCGGCGCGGACGGCGGCG
>Ga0208849_1001455_pt1 | contig 16441 bp, 14 predicted proteins | sample NGESurdeep072012_10_FD_184470 | JGI IMG/M metagenome (GOLD analysis project Ga0208849, IMG submission 184470) | Arctic peat soil microbial communities from Barrow, Alaska - NGEE Surface sample 53-3 deep-072012 (SPAdes) | ecosystem: Environmental > Terrestrial > Soil > Wetlands > Peat ...
TCGGCGTCGTGCAGGGTCCGCTCTGCGGCCGGGTCGAAATCGACGCGAACGCGTACGACACGCCGCCGGTGCCGGTGCCGGGGCCGTTCCACGGGCTCCCGGTCGCGCCTGCGTTCGTCGCCTGGACGCTCGCCCGCAGGGGCCACGGCGTGATCCTCCGGCGCACGATCGCCGACTTCCTCGTCGGCCTCCCGCCCAACGGCAAGTTCTGGTCCGTCTACGCGAAGGGTACGTACGAGAACTCTCCCCGCTTCGGAAGCGAGCAATACCGCTCGATGCCGGGCCGCTACCTGTTCCTGCTCGCCCGGAGCCTCGACACTGCAACGCTCCCGAACGGCGAATATGCGATTACGGTGCGTGCGCGAGACGTCCGTGGCAACACCGCATCGACAACCCGGGACGTCTCGATCCTCAACGACCCCGGCGTCGTCTGCGCGGGCTCGCTGCCGGCCGCTTCGAGCGCCCCCGCGCCGCCGCCGCCGCGCGACGACGCGCTCGCGCCGCAGCCCTAGCCGAGGCCGAGCGCCGACTTGTACGCGCGCCGGTAGATGCCCTTGAGCATCTCGACGCGGGCGACGTAGGCGCGCGTCTCCGGGAACTGCACGCTCTCGCCCTCGCTCTTCCAGCGGTCGACGTTCTCCTGGCCGGCGTTGTACGCCGCGAGCGCGGTGCGCTCGTCGCCGTACTTGTCGAGCAGGTGCCGCAGATACCAGGCGCCGTAGCGGACGTTGATCTCCGGGTTGTAGAGGTCGGAGATGACGAACTTCGAGCCGCCGGTGCGGATCGCGATGCCCTTCGCGGTCGCGGGCTGGAGCTGCATCAGGCCCAGCGCGCCGGTACTCGAGCGCGCGTCCTTGTTGAACTTGCTCTCCTGCTCGATCACCGCTGCGAGCAACGCGGGGTTGAGGTGGTAGTTCGCCGCATGGCCGCGCACGATCTGCGCGTACCGCAGCGGATACCAGAGCCGCGCCCACCACGGCGGCTCGGTGCCCTGGAGGTACGCGAGCGCGCCGCCGGCGACCGCGAAGATCACGATCGGGAGGATCAGCCGCCTCAGGAAGATGTGAGCCTCTCCACCACGCTGCCGACGAACGCGTCGAGCTCCGCCAGCGTGCCGTCGTTGACGAACGCGAAGTCCGCGCGGCGCACCTTCTCGTCGTCGGGGACCAGACGCGCCGCCCGGTCGTCGACGCCCACCCGCCGCCGCTCGCGCAGCTCTGCGGGAGCCGTGATCGCGACGACACGGTCGAAGCCGGCCTCCGCGCCGGTCTCGTAGAGCAGCGGCACCTCGACGACGGCGAGCGCCGGCGGCTCGTGGCGCGCCGCGAGCTCCTCGAGCCAGGCCCGGTTCACCGCGCGGACACGCGGATGAACCTGCTGTTCGAGCCAGTCCAGCTCGCCGCGATCGGCGAAGACGATCCGGCCGATCGCCGCGCGATCGACCTCGCCGTCCGAGCCGAACACGTCGTCCCCCCAGCGGGCGCGCAGCTCGGCCTTCAGCGTCTCGTCCTGCGCGTAGACGCGGTGGACGACCTCGTCGCTCGACGCGACGGCGGAGCCGTGCCGCGCGAAGGACGCAAGCGCCTCGCTCTTCCCCGCCGCGATACCTCCGGTGATCGCGACCGCAAGCGGCCGCCGCTCCACTACCCGGCGGACGGCTCGGTCTCGGCCAGGGCCTCGGCGGGCTCTTCGGCCGCCTCGGCCGCCGGCTCCTCGACCGCGCTGTCCTCGAGGGCGAGCCGCTCGTCGTCGCCGGGCGCGTCTTCGGCCGGCTCGCCCGCCTCGCCGGCCTCCTCGCCCGCCTGCGCGGGCGCCACGAGCTCGTCGGCGAAGACGTCCGCAGACAGGTTGATCGACGGCGGAGCCGCCTCGTCGCCCGGCTTCGGCTGGATCGGCATCCCGTCCTCGACGCGCTTGAGCGAGAGGGACAGGCGCCGCCGCTCGGCATCGACCTCGAGGATGCGCACGTTCACCGTGTCGCCCTGCGAGACGACCTCGCGCGGGTTCTCGACGTGGTGCTGCGCAAGCTCGGAGATGTGCACGAGCCCTTCGACGCCGGGCAGGATCTCGACGAACGCGCCGAAGGTCACGACCTTCGTCACCTTGCCCGCGACGACGTCGCCCTCCTGGTAGCTCTCGAGCACCTGCTGCCAGGGATCGCTCTGCGTCTGCTTCAGCCCGAGCGAGATGCGCTGCCGGTCACGGTCGATGTCGAGCACCTTCACGTTCACCTTCTGGCCGATCTCGAGCACCTCGGACGGATGGTTGACATGACTCCACGAAAGCTCCGAGATGTGGATGAGCCCGTCCATCCCCTCGAGATCGACGAAGGCGCCGAAATCGACGATGTTCGAGATCGTCCCCTCGACGACGTCGCCCGGATTGAGCTTGTCGAGGATCGCCTGGCGCATCTCCTTGCGCTCGTCCTCGAGGACGGCGCGGCGCGACAGCACGACGTTGTTCCGCGAGCGGTTGAGCTCGATCACCTTGCAGCGGAGCTCCTGGCCGAGATACTCGTCGAGGTCCTGCACGCGGCGGATGTCGACGAGCGACGCCGGCAGGAAGCCGCGGACGCCGAGATCGAGGATCAAGCCGCCCTTGACGACCTCGATCACGCGGCCGTTGACGGGCTCGCCCTGCTCGTGCGCGGTCTCGATCGCCTTCCAGGCGAGCTCGAAACGGGCGCGCTTCTTCGAGAGGATCAGGCGCCCCTCGGCGTCCTCCTTCGTCATCACGAGGGCGGCGATCTCGTCGCCGACGGTGACCTCGTCCGCCGGGTTCACCGAGCGGCGGATCGACAGCTCGCTGACGGGGATGACGCCTTCCGACTTGTAACCGATATCAACGAGCACCTCGTCCTTGTCCACGCGGACGACCGTGCCGTGGACGACCTCGCCCTCGTTGATCGTGGGGAAGGTCGACTCGTAGTCGGGGATCAGCCCGCCGTCAGGACCGGTGGTCCAGACGCCTTCTTCGAGCCGGGGGTCGTCGATGGTCTCGTTGGCCATAAGGGTGAGCCGGGCAGTATAGCCCCACCGATCTAGACGTCCCGCGCCCGATCTAGTTAGTCGCGGGGGCGGCCGGCGCGGCTTACGAAATCCATATGCATCTAGACCCGATGTACGTCATCATGGAGGCGTGCACGAAGAGCTGGCGCTCGTGCACGTCGTCAGGCAGGCTGCCTGGGCGGCGTCGACATACGGCACGACCGCCGTGCGCGTAGCGCTGCGCGGAAACCGGGGCCGCCCGGCGTCGCCGGTCCGGAACGAGGAGCGGCTCGTGTTCGTCGTCGGGTCGCCCCGCTCCGGCACGACGTTCGTCGGCCGAGCGCTGGGCTCCCAGCCCGGCTTCGTCGATCTCGGCGAGGTGCCGCTGCTCAAGGCGATCGCCGCCGAGCTGGCGCCGCTGCCGGCGGACGAGCAGGCGCAGCGGGTGCGGCCGATCCTCCAGCGCGTGCGGTCGCTGGGTTTCGTGCGCCGGCTGCGCGGGGTCGAGCAGACGCCGGAGATGAGCTACCTCCTGCCGGGCCTGCTGTCGGCATACCCGACGGGATCGGCGGTACACGTGCTCCGGGACGGGCGCGACGTCGTCTGCTCCCTGCTCGAGCGCGGCTGGTTGAGCGCGGACCGGGTCGGCCACGACGACGCGCACCAGCCGTACGGTGCGTATGCCCGCTTCTGGGTCGAGCCGGAGCGGCGCGAGGAGTTCGAGCGCGTGAGCGACGCTCGCCGGGCCGCCTGGGCCTGGCGGCGCTACGTCACGGCGGCCCGCGCGGCGCCCGAGCGGACGATCGAGCTCCGCTACGAGGCACTCGTGACGGAGACGGGGCCGGCGGCGGACCGCGTCGCGGCCGTGCTCGGCGTCGATCCGGAGCCGCTGCGGCGCGCATTCGCGTCCGCGCACGCGAATTCGGTCGGCCGGTGGCGGCACGAGTTGTCCGCCGAGCAGCTCGCCGACGTCGAGGCCGAGGCGGGCGACCTGCTCACCGAGCTCGGGTATCGATAGCCCCCGCGGGCGCCGATAGGCTGACCACCATGGAGGAGCGGTATCCGATCGGAGACACCGATTCGGTCGTCGTCGCCGTGCTGCGGCACGACCGGCGCGAGGCCGGCTATCCGCGCTGGTCGGCGTCGATCGGCCTGCGCGGCGGCGAGGCCACCGTCAGCGTTCCCGGCCACTATCCGGGCGTGCTCGCGCAGCGCCTCCGGGCGGCGCAGACGGGTTTCGCCCCCGGGGTCCGCCTCGGACGCGACGAGTACCTCGACGTGACGGCGCTCGCCCGCGACGGGGACGAGTCCGTCGCGCTCTCCTCGACCGCGCGCTCGCCCGTGCGTGTGACCGTCGAGGTGCCGCGCACCGAGATCGAGCCGCTCGCCGTCCTGCTTGACGAGGCGCAGCGGCTGATCGAGGAGCTCCGGCAGGGCCTGGGCCTCGTGCCCGACTCCCTGCCCGACCCGATCTAGACCTCTAGCTCTTCGCCTCGTTCCAGTCGTCGCCGGCGCCGACGTCGACGGCGAGCGGCGGGTCGAGCGGGTACGCGTTGCACATCTCGTCGCGCAGCAGCGCCTCCGCCGACGAGCGCTCCGCGTCGGGCGCTTCGACGAGCAGTTCGTCGTGCACCTGGAGCACGAGCCGCGAGCTGCGCCCTTCGTCGCGCAGCCGGCGGTGGATGTTCACCATCGCCACCTTGATCACGTCGGCCGCGGTGCCCTGCATCACCGAGTTGACCGCCAGTCGCTCGCCGAGCGAGCGGGTCTGCCGGTTCGACGCCCGGATCTCCGGCACCGGCCGGCGGCGTCCGAGCAGCGTCGTCACGTAGCCGTCACGCGCCGCCTGCTCGATCGTTCGCTGGATGAAGTCCTGCACGAGCGGGAAGCGCGCGAGATACGTGTCGATGTACGTCTGCGCCTCGTCGCGCGGAATCTCGAGGTTCTCCGCCAGCCCGAACGCGGAGATGCCGTAGATGATCCCGAAGTTGACCATCTTCGCGACGTTGCGCTCGTCCTTCGTCAGCATCGCCTGGTCCTTGCCGAGCACCTCGGCCGCCGTCGCCGCGTGGATGTCCTCGCCGCGCGCGAACGCCTCGCGCAGCTTCGGCTCGCCCGAGACGTGCGCGAGGATGCGCAGCTCGACCTGCGAGTAGTCGGCGGACACGAGCCGGTGCCCGGGCTCGGCGACGAATGCGCTGCGGATCTCGCGCCCGAGCTCGGTGCGGATGGGGATCGCCTGGAGGTTCGGGTTCGAGGTCGAGAGGCGGCCCGTGGCGGCGACGGCCTGGTTGAACGTCGTGTGCAGGCGCCCGTCCTCGCCGATCAGCGCCGGCAGCGGCCCGAGGTACGTGTTGAGCAGCTTCGTCAGCTCGCGCCACTCCTCGATCACCGCGACGATCGCGTGGTCACCCCTGATCGTGCGCAGGACGCGGGTGTCCGTCGAGTAGCCGGTCTTCCCCTTGCGGCCGGGCGTCAGCTCGAGCTTCTCGAAGAGGATCCGCGCGAGCTGCTGCGTCGAGCCGAGCATGAACTCCTCGCCCGCGAGCTCATACGCGCTCGCTTCGAGCTCCTCGACGCGGTCGGCGAGCCGCGCCGTGATCTCGCCCATGCGGTACGTGTCGATCTTCACGCCCGCGTCCTCCATCGCGGCGAGCACCGCGGTGAGCGGCAGCTCGATCCGGTCGTACAGCTCCTCGCTGCCGCGCTCGCGCAGGCGGGCGCGCAACAGCGGGGCGAGCCGCCGCGGGATCTCGGCGGCGCGCACGAGGGCGGCCGTCTCCTCCTCGGCCGCCGGCTCCGGGATCGCCTCGACGCCGTACTCGGCGGCGAGGTCGTCGAGCTCGTACGCGGGGCGCCCCGGCTCGATCAGGTATGCGGCGATGAGCGTGTCGTCCGCCGGAAGCGCCGTGAGGCGCGGCAGTGACTTGTAGTCGTGGGCGACGACCTCGCAGTCGCGGATGCGCGCCTCGAGCTCCGGGCTCCACGCGCCGACGACGACGCCGTCCTCGAGCGCGAGCGCGAAACGGCCGTCCCGGATCGCGAACCCGACCCGTCCGCGCGCGCTCGCCGGCAGATCGCCCTCGGACCAGCGGACAGACGTGCCGACGACGGCCTGCTGCGCGGCGGGTACGGCGACATCGAGCTCGTCGATCCTGTTGAGGAGGTTGCGGAACTCGAAGCGCCGGAACATCTCGCGCAGCTCCGAGCGGTCGGGCGGCGCGAGCACGAGCTGCGACGGGTCGCAGTCGATGTCGAGGTCGCGCCGCATCGTCGCGAGCTCCTTCGACAGCCGCGCCTGGTCGGCGAACTCGATCACGTTCTTGCGGCGTGCGGGCGAGAGCTCATCGGCGTGGGCGATCACCTCCTCGACGGAGCCGTACTGCGCGATCAACTGTCCGGCGGTCTTGTCGCCGATTCCCGGGATGCCGGGGATGTTGTCCGAGGTGTCGCCCTTCAGCCCGATGAAGTCCGGGATCTGGTCGGGGCGGATGCCGTAGCGCGCCTCGACGCGTTCGGGCGTGTAGACCTGAACGTCGCTCACGCCGCGCGGCGTCATCATCAGCGCGACGCGGTCGCTGACGAGCTGGAACGCGTCGCGGTCGGTCGAGACCACCGCCGTCTTGATCCCTGCCTCGTCGGCGCGCGTCGCGAGCGTGGCGATCACGTCGTCGGCCTCCCAGCCTTCGAACTCGAGGTTGCGATAGCCGAACGCCTCGACGATCGGGCGGAAGTACGGGAACTGCTCCGCGAGCAGGTCGGCCATCGGGCGGCGGCCTTCCTTGTAGACGACGTCCCCCTCGGCGGCGATCTCGTGCCGGTGCACCGGCCGCGTATCCCATGCGACCGCGACGCCCTTGGGCTTGTAGTCGGCCAGCAGCTTGAAGAGCATGTTCGTGAAGCCGAGCAGCGCGTTCGTGGGAAAGCCCTCGGTCGTCGCCAGCTCCTCGGGCAGCGCGAAGAAGGCGCGGTACGCGAGGTTGTTGCCGTCGACGAGGAACAGCTCGCTGTCGCGCGCGGGGGCGTCGTCGAGCTCGAGCTCGAGGCCGGTCAGCGTCTTCGGGGACATCCTGCCCCGAGTTTACGTTCCCTACTTCAGCGTCTTGAGATACGCGATCAGGGCGGTCACGTCGGCCTGCGGGATGATCCCGCCCCAGTGCGGCATGCTCACGATCGGGGCCTTTCCGATCACGCTGCCGCTGCGGATCACGTCGGCGATCGCCTTGTCCGTCGGAAAATCGTGGCGGAAGCCACCGCCCGAGAGCGGCGGAATCGACTTGTCCGCGGAGAGCGGATTCGCCACACCGCCGAGGCCGTTGGGGCCGTGGCAGTTGATGCACCCGTAGCGGACGTAGAGCGCTGCGCCGGCGACGGCCGGGCCCTGACCCTGCGGCACGGGCACCGGGGAGCTCTCCGACACGGCGGGCAAGCCGGCGCGGATGTACGAGACGAGATTGGAGACCTGCGTCGTCGAGATCACCTCGCCCCAGACCGGCATGTACGGCTTCGTCGGGTTGGCCGACTCGCCGAGCCCATGGTCGATGATGTGCGAGAGCTGCGCGACGGTCAGCGACGTGCCGACGCTCGTGAGCGAGGGCACGTCCGGCGAGACGCCGCCCTGCCCCTGCGGGCCGTGGCACTGGGAGCACGCGAACTGGACGAAGGTGTGGGCGCCGGCCGCGATCGCCGGCGTGACCGACGGCGCCGTGCTCTCCGCGGCGGCCGACGCATTGCCGGCGCTGTGCCGGCTCGTGTGGCCGTACGCCCAGCCCGCGATCCCGGCGGCGAACATCAACCCCAGCACCACCAGCACGAGCGCCGCCTCAGCGGTGGCAACCGACAGACTGCGCTTACGGCTCATCGTGCGAAGCCTCCGAGATCGAACGCGAGACCACGATCATACGGCGAGCGGCGGCTGCCGTCCGGAGTTCCCAGCCTCGACTCGGCCGCCTGCTTGAATCAGCCGGTGCCCCGCGTCCCTCTCCTGTCCGGCACGCTGCTGCTGATCGCGACGGCGCCGGACGACGCGCTCGTGCTGCGGCCGCCGCGGCCGGGCCAGGCGGTCGCCGACGTCGGCGCAGCCGTCCGGGACGCGCTGCGCTTCCCCCTCGAGGGCGAGCCCCTCTCGGCGGTCGCCGGACGGCGCGCCCGCGCAACGATCGTCGTCGAGCCGCCCGCGCTGCCGATCCCGGGCTCCCCGGCCGACCCGAGACAGCTCGCGATCGGCGCAGTCGTCGACGAGCTCGAGCGGCTCGGCATCCCGACCGGCTACCAGACGATCCTCGTGGGCTGCGGGCTCACGCGGCGTACGTCGCAGCGCGAGCTCGAGGCGCTCGTCACGCCCGAGCTGGCGCGCCGGTTCCACGGCCACGTCGTCGTCCACGACGTCGAGGATCCGGAACTCGTGCGCCTCGACGAGGCGTCGCGGCCGCCGCTGCGCGTGAACAGGGCACTTGTCGAGACCGACCTCGTCGTGACGGTGACCGCGGCCGAGTCGGTGCTTCACGGCGGCCCCGCAGCGCTGCTCGGCGCTTCCGGCGCGGACGCGTTGCGCGCGGCCGGCGCCTTCTCGCTCCTCGAGACCGGCGCGTCGCAGGGCTGGCAGCTCGCCGTCGCCCTCGAGCGTGCGCTCGCACGGCGCGTACCGCTGTTCGGCGTCTCGCTCGTGCTCAACCAGCCGCAGGTCGCGGGCGCATGGCGCGGCTATCCCTACGAGACGGAGTCGCTGGAGCGCATCGCGCGCTCGCCGTTCCGGCATCTCTTCTCGGCGTTGCCCGAGGTGGCGCGCGTGCGGCTCCTCCGGGCGATCCCGACGGAGCTGACCGTCGCCGCTGCGTTCGCCGGACCGCCGTCGGTGGCGCACGCCGAGGCGCTGCTGCGCGCGGTCGAGCTTCGCTGCGCCGACCTCGACGCGCAGCTCGACGCGATCGTGATCGGCGTGCCGGCCGTGACGCCGTACCTCCCGCGCGAGCGGCCCAACCCGCTGCTCGCTGCGTACCTCGGCCTCGGGCACGCGCTTCGCCTCTGGCGCGACGCGTTCCCGGTGGCCGACGGCGGAACGGCGATCCTCGTCAACCGGTTCACGCGGTACTTCGCGCATCCCACGCAGCAGCCGTACCGCACGTTCTTCCACGCCGTGCGCGGCGGCCGCGACCCGCAGCTGCTCGCCGACGCCGAGCGCGCGACGGCGGCGGACGCGCGGGCGCTCGCGGAATACCGCGCGGGCCGAACGGTGCACCCCCTGTTGCCCTTCCGCGACTGGAACGCGTGCCAGCCGGCGCTCGGACGCCTAGGCGCCGTCATCGTCGCGGGCGCGGCCGACGCAGCCTCGGTCCGGCAGCTCGGGTTCGTTCCCGCGCACGGGCTCGGCGCCGCCCTCGAGCTGGCGCGCGGCCGGAGCAGCAGCGGCGCGCCGCGCATCGGCTTCCTGCTGAGCCCGCCCTACTTCCCGCTCCGCGTCAGAGCTCGCCCAGATACGTCTTTCTGACGTCTTCGTTCTGCGCGAGCGCCTTCGCGTCGTCGGCGAGCTTGACCCTGCCCGTCTCGAGCACGTAGCCGCGGCCGGCCACCTCGAGCGCCATCAGCGCGTTCTGCTCGACGAGCAGGATCGACGTGCCCTGCTTGTTCACCTCGACGATCGTCTCGAAGATCCGCTGGACGAAGATCGGCGCGAGCCCCATCGACGGCTCGTCGAGCATGAGCAGCTTCGGGCGCGCCATCAGCGCGCGGCCGATCGCGCACATCTGCTGCTCGCCGCCCGACATCGTCCCGGCCTTCTGATGGCGCCGCTCGGCGAGACGCGGGAAGAGCTCGAACACGCGGTCCATGTCCTCGCGCATCCCGCTCTTGTCCCGGCGCTGGAAGGCGCCCATCTCGAGATTCTCCGTCACGGTCATCCGTGGGAAGAGCTTGCGCCCCTCGGGCGACTGCGCGATCCCAAGCTTGACGATGTCGTGTGCGTGATCGTTCGTGATGTCGCGCCCACCGAAGACGATCGTGCCCCTGCGCGGGTGGTTGAGCCCGTTGATCGAGCGCAGCGTCGTCGACTTGCCGGCGCCGTTCGCGCCGATCAGCGTGACGATCTCGCCCTCCCGCACCTCGATCGAGATGCCCTTGAGCGCCTGGATCGAGCCGTAGTACGTCTCGACGCCGTCGAGCTTCAGCAGCGTCGTGTCGCCGGCGCTCACGAGCTCACCGCCGCGGTGCCGAGATATGCCTCGATCACGCGGTCGTTCGTCTGGATCTCCTGCGGCGTCCCCTCGGCGATCTTCTCGCCGTAGTCCAGCACCGTCACGCGGTCGGAGATCCCCATCACGACGCGCATGTCGTGCTCGATCAGGAGCACCGTCAGCTTGCTCTCCGCGCGCAGCCTGCTGACGAAGTCGGTGAACTCGAGCGTCTCCTGCGGGTTCATGCCCGCCGTCGGCTCGTCGAGCAGCAGCAGCTTCGGCTCCGTCGCGAGCGCCCGCGCGACCTCGAGCCGCCGCTGGTCGCCGTACGAGAGGTTCCGGCCGATCACCTTGTCGCGACGGCGCAGCCCGGAGAACTCGAGCAGCTCGTGCGCGCGTGCGCGCGCGTCATGCTCCTCGCGGCGCACGCGAGGCGTGTGGAGGAGCGCCTCCGCGAGGTTGCCCTTGAGCCGGACGTGCATGCCGACGAGCACGTTCTCGAGCGCCGTCATGTTCTGGAAGAGTCGGATGTTCTGGAACGTGCGCCCGACGCCGCGCTGCGTGAACGCGTGCGGCGGCTTACCCGTGAGGTCCTCGCCCGCGAATATCACCCGTCCCGCCGTCGGCTTGTACACGCCGGTGAGCATGTTGAAGAAGGTCGTCTTGCCGGCGCCGTTCGGCCCGATCAAGCTCACGATCGACCCTTCCGGAACCGAGAAGTCGACGCTGTCGACCGCCACGAGGCCGCCGAACTCCTTGCGCAGCCCTTCGGTGGTGAGAAGCGCCTCTGCCATCACACGGTCTCGGCGTCGTAGAGCGGATCGTCGTGGACGCCCTCGTGGAGCTCCGCCGCGCGTCGCGAGCTCGGGATCAGCCCCTCGGGCCGGAAGAGCATCACGATCACGATGATCGCGCCGTAGATCCCAAACTCGTACAGCGGCACGTTCACGTGCGTGCCCAGGTGGCCGTTCATCCACGCGCCGACGTTCGAGAGTCCCTCGCGGTCGAGATACGAGAGGAAGCAGGCGCCGAAGATGACGCCCCAGATGTTCCCCATGCCGCCGAGGATGACCATGCAGAGGATGAAGACCGAGATCTGGAAGAAGAAGTCGTTCGGGAACGCGCCGCTCTTGTAACTCGCATAGAGCGCGCCGGCGACGCCTCCGAAGAACGCGCCGGTCGCGTACGCCCACGTCTTCGTCCGCATCAACGGGATGCCCATCGCTGCGGCCGCGACCTCGTCCTCGCGGATCGCGATCCACGCGCGGCCGAGGCGCGAGTCGCGCAGCCGGACGCTGCAGAACACGGTGAGGATGACGAGCGCGAGCGTCGTCCAGAGGAAGACGGCGTCGTAGTTCCCGACCGTGACGTAGTTCGCCGGGAGATGCAGATGCTGGTGGAGCCACCCGCCGAAGCCGGGACTGTCGATCGGGGTGATCCCCTCCGGCCCGTTCGTGAGGTTGAAGCCGAAGAGGCTGTTCCCGTTGTTCGCGACCTGCGGCATGATCTCGCCGAAGCCGAGCGTCACGATCGCGAGATAGTCGCCGCGCAGGCGCAGCGTCGGCAAGCCGATGATCACGCCGACGATCGCGGTCGCGATGCCGGCCATCGGGAGCACGAGCCAGAGCGAGAAGTGGAAGCCGATCGCTCCCGCCGTCTGCCCGACGGCGCCGAGGTCGAGATGTTGCTTCGAGAACTGGTCGGAGGCGAACCAGCCCGCCATGTAGGCGCCCATCGCATAGAAGGCGACGTAGCCGAGATCGAGCAGTCCCGCGTAGCCGACGACGAAGTTCAGGCCCAGGGCCATCATCGAGAAGATCATCATCGCGACCATCGTGCTCAGCATCGGAAACGGCCCGAAGATCGGGACCTGCGGCATCGAGTTCAGGTAGTACGGGTAGGAGATCACGATCGCGATCGCCGCCGCCGGCACGATCCACTTGCCGAGCGGGAAGCGACCGACCATGAGCTTCTGGTACGGCGGCACGACGAGCAGGATGACGACCGCCGCGACCGCGAGCGCCGACGCCTTCCAGGTGCCGAACGCCGCGACGAGCACGAGCCCGACCGCGACCCAGAGCACCGACTTCACCGCGCGCCGCCTGAGCCGTGGCAGCGCCTGCCAGCGCGCGGGGCTCAGGCCCGCCCGCGTGAGGGCGGCCCACCAGGCAGCGGACACCCGTTCGGCGATCCGCCGGCGCACGTCAGGCCCCCTCGGGCGTGCGTTCGCCGAGCAGCCCCTCGGGACGGAAGACGAGGATCAGGATGAGGATCGAGAAGACGATCGACTCCGTCCAGTTCGTTCCGGGCGCGTGCCACGTCAGGCCCTCGTTGTACGCCTGGATGAACCCGATGCAGAGCGCGCCGAGCACGGCGCCGGGCAGGTTGCCGATCCCGCCGAGCACGGCAGCCGTGAACGCGATCAGCCCAAGCTGGAAGCCCGTGTCGTAGCGGATCTGACCGAAGTAGAGGGCGTAGACGAGCCCGCCGGCCCCCGCGAGCGCGCCGGCGATCAGGAACGTGAACGAGATCGTCCGGTTGACGTCGATCCCCATCATCGCGGCGGCGTCGCGGTCCTGCGCGGTCGCGCGCATCGCCTTCCCCTGGCGGGTGCGCTGGACGAGCCAGATCAGCGCGGCGAGCACGGGGACGGTGATGATCACGACGATCAGCTTCTCCCACGTGTAGACGACGCCGTCGATCGAGAACACCTGTCCGTGCGGAAGAACGGCGGGCACGGCGGTGTAGCCGGGCCCCTTCCACGCGATCGCGACGTCCTCGAGGATGAACGACATGCCGATCGCGGTAATCAGCGGAGCGAGTCGCGACGCGCCTCTGAGCGGCCGGTAGGCGACTCGCTCGATCGTCGCGTTGATCAGGCCGCACGCCGCCATCGCGACGAACAGCGAGACGAGAATGGCCGCGACGAGCTCGCCCGTCGACGCGTGCGTCGAAAGGTGGAAGGCGGAGAGGATCATCGTCGCGGAGAACATGCCGCCGAGCATGAAGACGTCGCCGTGCGCGAAGTTGATCAGCCCGAGGATCCCGTAGACGAGCGTGTAGCCGAGCGCGACGAGCGCGTAGACGGCACCGTTCGTGAGGCCGATGAACGAGATCGTGAAGAAGTACGCCGGCCCCTTCACGAAATTGATCCCGAGCCAGACGATGAGCACGGCGAGCAGCGCCGTCGCGAGCACGGGCGTCACGTACGCCCCGGCGGAGCGCCTCAGCCGCACGGACGTTTCGATGTGGGCGTGGGTGGCCACTCGCTCCGAATGTGAGTGTTGATGAACTCCGGGGGAGGCATTGCCTCCCCCGGAGTCGTCGCTGCTACCTGTTCGCCGCCCTTACCCGACCAGGCTCGCCGCAGGCACGAGCGTCTTGACCGGAATGAGCGCCTTGCCCTTCTGCTTGTAGATCGTCACCGGCGTCAGGTTCGTGTCACCCGAGGCGCCGATCGTGAAGTTGCCGAGGATCCCGTTCCGCACGTTCAGGCCGAAGATGGCCTTCGTCGTGGTCGACCGCTGGCCGCCGCCGACGGAGATCGCCTGAAGCATGACCTCCATCGCCTGTGCGCCGTAGGCCGAATACGGGTTCGGGGTCGCGCCGACCGACTTGCCGAAGCTCTTGACGAAGTTCGCTCCGGCGCCCGTCAGCCCTTTCGGGGGCTCACCGGCGACGCTGATGTATGCGCTCTGTCCGATCGCACCGTTCGCGTTCGGATCGCTGAAGCCGTCCGGCATCTGCAGCTGGATCTTCGGATTGACCGCCTTGATGTCCTGCATCAGCTTCGCGCCGTTGTTGCACACGATGCCGCCGAGGAACACAGCCTGCGCACCGGACTTCTTGATCGCCTCGGCGAGCGCCTCGTAGCTCGACGCCTTCGCGTCCCAGCCGACGTTCTTGACGACCGTGATGCCGAGCTTCTTCGCCGCGGTCACGTACGTTCCCGCGACGCCGGCGCCGTAGACCTGCCGGTCGTTCAGGACGTACACCTTCTTGATCCCGAGCGACTGCGTCCAGAGGGCGTCTGCCGGACCCTGGAAGTCGTCGGTAGCGACGACGCGGGCGTAGTTCCGCACGCCGGTCGGGTAGTACTTGTTCGGCTCACCCGGAGCCCACTTCTTGGTGAGACCGGGGTACGTGTTCGCCGGGCTGACCATCCCGAGCGGACCGGGGTTCGCCCGGCCGAGGATCGGGACCTCGATCTCGGCGCAACCGGAGTTGAACGTTCCGACGACCCCGATCACGGACTTGTCCCCGGCGTAGAGGCGCGCATTGGTGGCGCACTTACCCGAGTCCCACGCGCCGGCCTGCGCGGTCGAATCGTCACAGGACTGATAGCCGATCTTGTACGCGCCGGCCTTCCAGCCCTTGTCCTGGAGCGCCCAGATGATCGCCCGCGAGATCTGCACGGTCTGAGCGCGGATCGCGCCCTGCAGCGGCAGATCCGAGGCGACGATGAAGTCCGGGCTCCCGGAACCCTTGTAGACCACCGGGCCGCACGACGACGACGGGAGCGCCTGGACGCCCTTTGTCGCGCTCCGCGCGCTTCCCGTGTAGCCGGCGGCGACCACCGCGACCGCAATGGCCGCGCCGACGAGCGCCAACAACGTGAACTTTCTACTCACGAATCCCTCCTCATGTTTCCGACCTGAGCTGGGTTGCCGCGAAAGAACATTCCTGCCCAACGAAGGGCCAGTATTTCGTGCTTCTCCCCCGGTTTCAAGACGGCCGAGCACGGTTTTTGCGGAGGCGCCGTCCAAGCCGTAGCTGGGAATCGACCGTTCCCCCGATGGGGTGGTCGGGGCCGGCGCCGATTCCGCCGATGGTGTGACTACCTGCGGCGAAGGGCTCGGCTTGGCGAATCTGCGGCGTTCCAGGGCGGCGGCCCCGACCCTGGCGACGATCTCGAACGACTTCTGGGAGCGCTGACGATGTCTGCGGTGCTCGACGACGGCGACTCCCATCAGCACCGGGCGCAGCTCGGCACGCTCCTCGTGGAGCGAGGCCTGCTCACCGAGGCCCAGCTCGCACTCGCGCTCGCCGAGCAGCAAACGTCCGGGCTCGCGCTGGGCGAGATCCTGATCGCGCTCGGCTTCGTTCCCGCCGCAACGATCGCGCAGGCGCTCGCGACGCAGCACGGCAGCCTGTTGAAGACGGAGTACGGCTTCGCGACCGGATTCGGCTCGACGATGCCCGCAGGGAGCCTGACGGAGCCGCCACCCGCGCCGGCGGCACCGCTCGAGATCGTTCCCGCGCCGCCGAGAGAGGTGCCGGCGCCTGCACCGCTGCCCGTACCCGTCCCGATCGACCTGCCGCCCGCGGCAGCGGCCCCCGCACCGGTCGACGCCGAGCTCGAGCGCAGGCTCGATGCGGCGGTCGCACGCGTCGGAGCGCTCGTCGCCGAGCGCGACGCGCTGGCGGCGACGCTGGCCGAGCGTGAGGCGAGCCTCGAGCCACTGCAGGCGGAGCTCGCGGCCGCGCGGGCCGAGCTCGCGGCCGTGCCGGCGGAGCGCCCCGCGCCGGCGCTGTCCGTCGACGCAGAGACCTTCACGGGCCGGATCGTCGAGCTCGAAGACGCCCTCGTCGTCGAGCTCGCGCGCAAGGGCGAGCTGGAGGCCGCCGTGACGGAGCGCGACGAGCGGCTCCGGCAGCTCGAGGCGCTCGTCCGCGAGCAGCCGTGGGCGTCGAGCGAGCGGCACCTGCTCTTCTTCCACGGCCCCACCGGCTATGCGCTCAGCGAGCACGACGGTCCGCCGCCCCTCCCCGGTGCCCGGATCGAGGTTGCCGGCGCCGAGGCGACCCAGGTCGTGACGCGGGTCGCGCCGGCCCCGCTTCCCGGGCACGCGCTCCCCTGCGCATATCTCGTCGCCGCGTAGCGCGGGAACTCACCCAGATCGAGGGACGGCGAATCCCTCGGACGGGGCTACTCGACGGGTGAAGGAGCGGCCGATAGAGGCAAAAGCCGCAAGACATCCAGCGTGGAAGGAGCCGCAACTCCATGGTCCACAACGCCAAGAGACGCCTCGACGCGGAGCAGGGCTTCACCCTGATCGAGCTCCTGGTCGTCATCATCATCCTCGGGATCCTGCTCGCGATCGCAGTCCCCTCGTACCTCAGCTTCAAGGATCGCGCCAACAAGACCGCCGCGGCGGCCAACGTCCGCTCGCTCATCCCGAGCGTCGAGTCGTACAACGCCGACAACGTCCCCTCCGGCACCAACGACCCGGACGCGGCCACGAGCACGACCGACAACGGCTACTCCGGCATGACCGTCGCCCT
>Ga0208849_1001456_pt1 | contig 16395 bp, 13 predicted proteins | sample NGESurdeep072012_10_FD_184470 | JGI IMG/M metagenome (GOLD analysis project Ga0208849, IMG submission 184470) | Arctic peat soil microbial communities from Barrow, Alaska - NGEE Surface sample 53-3 deep-072012 (SPAdes) | ecosystem: Environmental > Terrestrial > Soil > Wetlands > Peat ...
GACATCCTCATCGTGGCAATCGTTATCGTTGCGGCGATTCGAGGGTGGTACCAAGGGGCGATCCGCCAAGCTCTCGGTTGGCTGGGCTTCGTCGCGGGCTTCCTCGTGGGGTCGACCTTCGCTCCGTCCCTGTCGACTCGAATCACTCATGCTGCGTGGAGGCCACTTCTCGCCATTGCCATCGTCATCGTGGTTGCGTACATCGGTCACTTCATCGGACATATCGTCGGCTCGACGATTCGCAACTCGATCAAAATGATCAAACTTGGCTTCGTCGACTCGGGTCTCGGTGTCGCCGTGGGTGTTGCGGGCGCTTTGCTCACGTGTTGGCTTCTCGCAGCGCTGCTGGTTGCGACGCCGTGGACCACGGTCGCGGCTGGCGTCCAGGGTTCTAGAATCGTGAAGGCACTCGACGGCGCGCTACCTCCCGTGCCCTCCTTTGAGGCGAAGCTGCAGACGCTCCTGCACAACGCGAACTTTCCAAGCGTGTTCGCGAGTGTCGTTGCACCGAGCGTGCCCTCGGCGCGTTCCGCTCCCACGTTGAAGCCAAACACCCTCGCTCCCGGTGGACCAAGTGACGTCGTGAAGGTGATCGCCACTGGATGCAATGGCGCACACCAGGCCACCGCGTTCTTTATTCAGCGTCACGTTGCGATAACGAACGCGCACGTGGTGGCCGGTGCGACCGGCGTGAGCGTCGGTGGAGCGAAGGCCACGGTCGCCTATTTCGACCCCGTCAATGACATTGCGATCCTGCGCGTTCCATCACTCAACCTCGCGCCGATGGGATTTCTCACTTCAGTACCGGCGTCGGGCTCGAAGGCCTCGGTCGTTGGTTTCCCACTGGACGGGTCGCGAACACTCAGTCCGAGTGTCATCAGTGGTCAAATCACTGCCCAATCACGAGACATCTACGACCAGAATCTCTTCAATCGAACCGTGCTCGTCCTGTACGCCAATGTCGAGCCGGGCAACTCGGGAAGCCCAGTGATTGTGAACCAGCACGTCGCCGGCGTTCTCTTCTCTAAGTCACTCAGTCAGTCTGAGACGGCGTACGCAATCCCCGCCGCCACCGTGGAACACGACGTGGCACTGACACCGGCGAGCGGCACTGCGTCAACCAAGAGTTGTGAGAGTTAACTGGCCGAGCGTACGGCTGCCGCAAGGACAGTTAGCCCGTCGGCCAACTGCTCGTCGCTGATTACCAACGGGGGCAAGAGACGCACGACGTTGCCGAAGGTGCCACACGAAATTGCGAGCACGCCCTGCTGGTTGCAGTAGTTGACGATTGCTTTCGCCGCCGCGGCGTTCGGCTCTTTGGTGCCGGGGTGGACGAACTCCATGGCCACCATCGCGCCTCGACCTCGGACCTCGCCGATGATGGCGACGTCCAGCTGCAACGATCGAAGATTGGCGAAAAGAATCTCTCCAATCTCACGCGCACGCGCAACTAGGTTCCGGTCGCGCAGCGTCTTGATCGTTGCCAGCGCCGCGGCGCACGCGACGGGGTTGCCACCGTAGGTGCCACCGAGGCCACCTTCGTGTACTGCGTTCATCAACTCGGCACGACCAGTGACACCCGCAAGCGGCATGCCACCGGCGAGGCCCTTGGCGGTCGTGACGATATCGGGGATGACACCTTCATGGTCGACGGCGAACCAGTCGCCGGTACGACAGAACCCGCTCTGAATCTCATCGGCAATGAACACGACGCCGTTCTTGGTCGTCCACTCCGACAGCGCTGGCAAGAAGCCGTCAGCGGGGACAATGAATCCGCCCTCCCCTTGGATGGGTTCGATCAGCAGCGCCGCGACGTTGTGTGCGCCGACCTGCGTCTCAATCAACTTGACGGCCAAGGCGGCGGCCTCTGCTCCGCTGAGTCCATCGAGGAACGGGTAGCTCATCGGGACTCGGTAGATCTCAGGCGCGAAGGGACCGAAGCGGTCCTTGTAGGGCATGTTCTTCGCGGTCAGCGCCATCGTCAAGTTGGTGCGGCCATGGTAGGCGTGGTCAAAGACGATGATTGCCTCACGGCCAGTCGCGAGCCGCGCAACCTTGACAGCGTTCTCGATGGCCTCGGCGCCCGAGTTGAACAGGGCGGTCGTCTTCGCGTGCGAGCCAGGTGTGAGTGCGGCGAGCTCCTCACAGACCTCCACGTAGCTCTCGTAGGGCGTGACCATGAAACAGGTATGCGTGAAGGCGGCCACTTGGGTGCTCACGGCGTCAATGAGCTCGGGCACGGCGTGGCCAATTGAGGTAACGGCGATGCCTGAACCGAGGTCCAGGATCCGATTGCCATCGACGTCGAGCAGGATTGCACCCTCGGCGCGCTCAATATATATGGGGAAGCCTTGTGTGAGACCGGCGCTCACGACGGCCTTGCGGCGCTCGTGGAGTGCCCGCGACTTTGGTCCGGGCAGTTCGGTGACGACGTTTCGTTCGGTACCGACGGAAGAATCGATTGAAGTGACCATGACCTGCTCCTGTGTCGCGTCGGCTCGCGCCGGACGGTACCAATCGTACCGCCTCTTCTTTAGGACCTTCCCAGAGTACGGAAACGGGTGACCGAAGTCACCCGTTGTCCGCTGGCGGAGGAGGTGGGATTTGAACCCACGGTGCCCGGAGACACAGCAGTTTTCGAGACTGCCCGATTCGGCCGCTCTCGCACCCCTCCGTCGAACAGTCTACAACGCCGACTTGCGGGGATTTTTGGCGGCGAAGCGCCGTGGCGCGACCATCTACGATTCGACTTCATGGAGAACACGCAAGACGACGAACTGTTCATGCGCACGGCACTCGATCTCGCGATTGTTGCGGGCACGCACGACGAGGTGCCCGTCGGCTGCGTGCTCGTGGAGGACGGCGTCGTCATTGGCGTGGGGGAGAATCGCCGAGAGCGCGACCACGACCCCACAGCACACGCCGAACTGGTCGCGCTGCGTGACGCGGCGCTGTCTCGCTCCACGTGGCGGATGGAGAATGTAACGGCGTACGTCACGTTGGAGCCGTGCGTGATGTGCGCGGGCGCATTGCTGAACGCCCGCGTCGTGCGGGTCGTGATCGGCGCTCTCGACGAAAAGGCCGGCGCCGTTGGATCGCGTTACAACGTCTTGAGCGATCCACGTTTGTTGCACGAAGCGTCGATCACCTACGGCGTCTTGGCGGACGAGTCGAGTGAACTCCTGCGGTCGTTCTTCCAAGAGCGACGTCCCACGTAAGTCGCCGTGAAAAGTGTTCACCGGACGACACGAAGTCGTCACCGAGGTGAAACGTACGCGACATAACTTCACGTCGTGTTCCACGACATCGACCAGACATTGGATGGACAGCGAGTTGTCGTAGTTGGCGCGGGCGTGCTGGGTACGATGCACGCGCTGTTTGCCCTCGCACGCGGTGCGAGAGTGGTGCACCTCGAGCGCGACCTCGTGCCGAGCGGCGCCACGGTGCGCAACTTCGGTCTCATCTGGGTGAGTGGTCGCGCGGTTGGACGTGAACTCGCTCTGGCGCAGCGCGCTCGGGACCTTTGGGAGAACATCGCGCTCGACGTGCCGGGCATCGGATTTCGGGCCAATGGATCGATCACATTGGTGAATAACCTCCATGAACTTCAGGTCGTGGAGAAGGCACTCCTTCGCGACGACGCGCAGGCGCGAGGATTCGAGTTGCTCGACCGCGACGCAGTGCTCAGGCGAAATCCCGCGCTGCAGGGTGTCTTCGTTTCGGGGCTGTACTGCGGGCGCGACGCAGCCGTGGAGTCGCGAAGCGCGCTGGGAGCGCTTCGCACATTCATGGAGCAGACCGGTCGCTACGACTACAAAGCCGGACGTGAACTCGTGGGCATTGAGGACCACGGCGTTGTCGATCACGGAGGCATCCATCACGGTGGCGATCACGTCATTCTGTGTTTAGGCGCAACCCTGAGCGGCTTCGCCGCGGAACTGTTCGAGAACGAACCACTTCGAAAAGTCCGCCTCTACATGGCCGAGACAGAACCACTCGGTCGGCCCTTGACGACGTCCATCGCCAATGGTGACTCGTTTCGCTACTACCCGGGCTTCAGCGCGTTCGCGAACGAATTCCTTGAGGGGCAATCGCCGCTCGCGGCGGACTACGCCATCCAACTGCTTTGCCAACAGCGTCTTCATGGAGGACTGACGATCGGTGACACCCACGAGCCCGAGACGCCCGGACAGTTCGAGACATTGGATCGTCCGATGGACATCGTCGAAGCGGCCGCCCGGCTCCTCATTGGCCGAGAGATGCCGCGCATCGAACGTCGCTGGAGCGGTGTCTACCACCAGCTGCGTGATCCAGCACTGGGTGAGGTGTACCTGCGCAAAGAAGTCGCTCCGGGGGTCAGCGCTATAACCGGAGCGGGGGGACGCGGGATGACGCTCGCCCCGGCCATTGCAGAGGAGAGCTTCCAATGAACGACGTTGAATTAATTTGCTTTGACATGGCGGGTACGACCGTGATCGACAACGGCCTGGTACTCGAAGCCTTCCGTCGAACCATTGACGATCTCGAGGTCAGGGGCGACGAGGCCAGGCTGGCCGAGGCGTACGTGATCGAGACGATGGGCCAGTCCAAGATCGAGGTATTTACCGCGTTATTCGCGCAACGCGCCACGGTGGCCAACGAGGCGTTCGAGCGAAACTTCGTCGACGTCGCACAGGAACTTGGTGTGAGTGAGATCCCCGGAGCGCGCTCAACGGTGGAGACGTTGCGCAGCATCGGACTCAAGGTGGCGTTGACGACCGGCTTCTCGTCGAGCACCCGAGAGGCGTTGATAGAAGAACTCGGATGGGGCGATCTCTTTGAACTTCGTGTGTCGCCCGCCGACGCCGGGCGCGGTCGACCGGCGCCCGACATGTTGTTGTGGTGCGCGCTGAAGTCACAGATCACGGCGATGAGTACCCTCATGGTGGTTGGTGACACGGCATCGGATATGCAGACCGGACTACGCGCGGGTGCCGGCTACTGCGTCGGTGTGTTGTCGGGCAACGACGATGCACTGCGGCTATTGGAAGCCGGCGCCGACGACGTGATCGACTCGGTCGTTGACCTACTCGGGTTCGACCTCCTTACTGAACCTCGAGGGTGACAGTCGTTCGCAAAGAATCCGTGTAGTCGTCACAATTGTTGCTCCATCGTGTCACACGTTGCTAACTCTCGACACTTACTGTCATCGCGAGTCACCAACGGGGTGTGCTCACCTTTAGGAGGACAACGCGTGTCGTTAAACAAAATGAAGGTGGCGGTGGCCGCCGGAATGTTAAGCACCGTGGTTGCCGGTGTTTCGATGACCGTCGGAGCCAACGCAGCCACGAAGAAAGTCAATTGGGCAACTGTGACATCGGCGCAGGCCGGAGGCGGGATGGCCGCCCTCGTCAAGGTCGCACAGAAGGAAGGTCACGTCAACGTGATCACCATTCCTTTGTCGGGTTGGGCCAACTACGGGCTCATCATGAAGGACTTCACCAAGAAGTACGGGATCCACATCAATGACGCGAACCCGAACGGTTCGAGCGCCCAGGAAATCACCGCGATCCAGCAGGACAAGGGTCGCGCGAACGCGCCGGACGTTGTGGACGTCGGCACCACGTACGCCACGAGCAACCTCGCTCTGTGGGCTCCGTACAAGGTGGCGAACTGGAGTCAGATTCCTTCGAGCGCCAAGGATGCCAAGGGTCGCTGGTTTGATGACTACGGCGGTTACGTCGCGATTGGTTGCGACACCAAGATTGTGACCACCTGCCCGACATCGTTCGCCGACCTGACGAACCCGATCTACAAGAATGAGGTCGCCATTAACAACGACCCGACGTCGGCGTCGGCGGCCTTCTATGCCGTCTGGGCTGCGTCGATTGCGAACGGTGGCTCATTCAACAACGTCACGCCGGGCATTGCGTTCTTCGCCAACTTGAACAAGATCGGAAACTTTGTTCCCGGGGGCACCGCAGCGACCGCGGCGGCTGGTTCGACGCCGATCCTCATCTGGTGGGACTACCTGCAGAACGGTGTCGCCTCGAGCGTCCCGGGTTGGAAGTCAGTGATTCCTTCGGATGGCACGATTGCGGCGTACTACACCCAGGCAATTACGAAGGACTCGCCAGACCCCGCGGCGGCCCGTCTCTGGGAGGAGTACCTGTACTCGAGCCTCGGTCAGAACCTGTTCCTTCAGGGCTACGCCCGACCGATCGAATTGACGGCCATGACGGCCAACAAGACCGTCAACCAGGGTTTCTTGACAAAGTTGCCAGCGGCGCCCAAGGGCGCGTTGAGCCTTCCCACAATTGCTCAGGTCACGACGGCGACGTCGACCGTTGACGCCAACTGGGCTGCGGCAATCGCAGCCGGTTAATCGAACAACTCGTTCATCACCATGTCTGAGTTCACCACTGACACCAGTCCTTCCCCTTCTGGTGTCAGTGGTGAACTCAGCGAAAAGAAGTTCACGCCGGGTGCACTGTTTCGGTCGATCCGAACCGGTGCACCCGTCGCACCTTTTCTGCTGTACGTAACACTCGGTCTCCTGATTCCCACGGTCGCGATCATCAATCTGGCGTTCCGGTCGAACTCGGGGAAACTCACGTGGGCCAACATCACGACGATCCTCGCTCCCGGCAAGATGACCGACGGCATCATGATCGGCGGTCAATTTCGCGCCGGTTTCGAAAACAGCATCAAGCTGGCCCTCGTCACCGCAATCATTCCGGGTATCCTCGGCACCTTCATTGCGTACGCCATCGCTACCTCGAAATATGAACCGTTCAAACGCATCACCTCGGCGTGCTCGGGTGTGCTGGCGCAGTTCGGCGGCGTGAACCTCGCCTTCATGTTCATCGCGGGATTCAACGCAATTACCGGCGTCGTCACGAAGTGGCTCTCCAAGATCGGGTTCGACCCCTGGAACCACGGTTTCGATCTCTACAAATTCTGGGGTGTGGCGTTCGTCTACATGTACTTCCAGATTCCGCTGATGATCCTCATCATCACACCTGCCTTCGCCGGTCTCAAGGAGTCCTGGCGTGAGGCCGCGGGCAATCTCGGCGCATCGTCGTGGCGCTACTGGCGTCACGTGGGGATACCCGTGCTGGCACCGGCCGTGCTCGGCAGCATGTTCCTCCTTTTTGGAAGTGGCTTCTCGGCCTACGCGACGGCCGAGGCACTGACCGGAGGCACGATTGCGATCACACCGATTCAGATCGGTTCCATTTTGAACGGCAACGTACTTTCCGGTCAGACACACATTGGCTACGCCTTGGGCTTCGCGATGATTGTGATTCTGCTCATCTCGGTCGTGTTTTACGCCCTCTTGCGGCGAAGGACGTCGCGATGGCTTCGTTAGAACTCGGCGCGGTGCTCGAGCACGACAACTTCATGGAGGAGTACAGCCGAGGAAACGAAGACCTCTCGTGGTGGCGTCGCATGCATTGGGGACGTGGCATTGCGTTGTTCGCCGCCGCCGCGTACTTCATCATCCCCTTCTACGCCGCGATGCAGTTCTCGCTCGCCAACAACAATGGCAAATTCTCTCTACAGCCACTGACCCAGATTGCCGCCGCGCCGGGATTCCTCTCGGCGCTTTGGCTCTCGACCCAGTTGGCCGTGGCGACCATGCTGATCGTCATGGTGCTCATGGTGCCGACAGTGATCTACGTGCACCTTCGGATGCCACGATTCCGCCGCGTCATGGAAGTAATCACGATTCTGCCGATCGTCATTCCACCGATCGTCCTCATCGTGGGCGTCGATGGTGTCACGCCAAGTTGGTTGAAGGCGTCGCAGTGGCTCCTCGCGTTGGTCTACGTCGTGCTCGCGATGCCCTACGTGTACCGAGCACTTGACGCCGGGCTTGGCGCACTTGATCTCAAGACGTTGGTCGAGGCGTCTCGTTCACTGGGATCGGGATGGACGACAACTATTCTGCGCGTGCTCGTGCCCAATCTGCGTAGTGCGCTCATGTCGGCGTCGGTGCTGACACTCGCTCTTGTCTTTGGGGAGTTCACGATTGCGAGTCTCGAAGGGTGGCAGACCGTCCCCGTGTGGATCTACCTCGCGCCGACCGACGACCCACGCATCAACACCCTCGTGGCGATGATGGCCCTTTTAGTGACGTGCATCGTCCTCACCGCCGTCGTGTCCCTCGACCTTTCGAAGAACCGAAACTCCAGGAGGAGCTGATGCTCATGGATACAGAGTCCGACGCACCGACGGCGAGTGGCGCGACCCAGCCCAAGGGCGGTGCGCCCGTCGTGCTGGACAACCTCACGCGCCAGTTCGGCGCGACCCGAGCGCTCGACGGCTTCTCACTCAACATCGCACCGGGCGAATTCGTCGCCTTGCTCGGTCCGTCGGGCTGTGGCAAAACTACGGCCTTGCGTGTGCTCGCCGGCTTCGAACGACCCGACGTCGGCAGAGTGCTCGTCGACGGAAAGGACGTGGTGCACGTTCCCGCTCAGAAGCGTGACATGGGCATGGTCTTTCAGAGCTACTCACTCTTTCCGAACATGACGGCCCGTGACAATGTCGCGTTCGGACTGCAGCTGCGCCATCAAAATAGTGGCCCCCGACGCGCTCGCGCGGTCGAACTCTTGGGACTCGTTGGACTGGACGAGCACGTCTCGAAGTACCCCCATCAGCTTTCTGGGGGACAACAACAACGCGTCGCCCTGGCCCGCGCGCTCGCTATCGAGCCGCGAGTGCTACTCCTTGACGAACCGCTGTCGGCACTCGACGCGAAAGTTCGTGCCGAACTGCGCGATCAGATTCGCGCGCTGCAGCAACGACTCGCCATCACGACCGTGTTCGTTACCCACGACCAAGAGGAGGCGCTCTCAATGGCCGACCGCGTGTGCGTCATGTCGCGCGGACGCGCCGAACAGATTGCGACACCGGCCGAGCTCTACTCGAAGCCGTCGACTGAGTTTGTGGCGAGGTTCGTTGGAATCTCGAGCCGCGTAAGCGTGACCCGTACCGGCGACTCGGTGCAGTTGTTTGGGCGCGACGTGAAGATCCGCGGAGAGGCACCGATGACCGCCGGCCCATTGGATGCTTTGCTTCGTCCGGAGGACGTTGACGTCCTTGTCGCTCCGACGGGACTCGGGGTGATCACCCACAAGAGTTTCCTCGGGGCCACGACCAGACTGCAGATTGGCATTGCGGGGGCCACGGTGAAGGCCGACGTGATGAGCAGTGCTGCCGCCGACTTTGAACTTGGGACCCGCGTAAACCTGAGTGCCAACGCCCACGACGTGCTCGTTACCGAGGCACAGCCAGCGTCCTGACGATTGGTTCCCAGTCGCGAAGTTCTCCGACGTGCAGCCCTTCGATCTTCCCGGCGTCGTCCCACGTACGCATTGCAATGGCGTCATTGAAGCCCGGTTGCGCCTCGAAACGATCGCACTCCTCGTCGCTGAGCAGTCCGCCCTGAGCAATCAATGTCGCCCGTGACGCGGCGGAGAGCTGCTGGCGGTACTGGGGCTCTTTGGCACAGAGCCAGCGCTTCGCGATCACGTGCAAGGCGACCGGTTGCGCGACGGAGGGACCGAAGAGTGGCGCGAGGATGCGCGCACCGAGTGCCTCGTGGCGATCGTCGTCGTGACCCATATTGAAATCCCCGTTTCTCGGCACGTCAAGCACGAGGTGGCCAACGTCGTGGAAGAGCGCGGCGACCATGAGTGCGTCATTCACGCCGTCCGCAACTGCGAGCGCCGCGCACTGCAGCGCATGGTCGTTTTGAGAGATCAGTTCTCCGTACGCCATTGCGCCCTTTGACTCGTAGAGATCGAACAACTCGTCGATGGTCGCGGGCGAAATCACTCGTTCAGCGTACGGCCGCGCGATGGCGCGTCAGTGACCGACCACGCGCGGAACGACGCGATGTTCGTCACGCGTTGCTCACGTCGCCCTAGGGAGCGGCGTGGCGTGCCAACGGCGAGGGTGCCGCCCCGAGGTACTGGTCGAGCATTTCGAGCAATCGATTGAGGTCAAAGGGTTTGGTCAGGTAGTCGTTCGCTCCGCCCTCAAGGAAACGAGTGGTCTGCCAGTCGGTCGCGTCGGCCGACAACACGACGACGGGAATGTCGCACGTTCGCGAATCGCTGCGTAAGCGATGGAGTACGTCGAACCCGTGGAGGTCGGGAAGGTGGACGTCGAGCAGGATCAGCGCCGGCTTGAGTTGCTGGGCCAATTCGATGCCCAACCCACCCTGCAGGGAGGTCACCAGGTGCACGGTCGTCCGGTTCGAAATGAGTCGTTCGATCAGGTGGATGTTCGAGACGTTGTCTTCGATGTACAGAACGGTGGCGTCGGGCAACGCCGGGTCAGTGACGACGGCCCTCATGCGTGGCACGGGCGCCGTTGAACGTGGTACGTCGGTAGCTGGCAAGTCGATCCAGAAGGTCGAACCTTTCCCGGGCACGCTCTCGACGCCCACCGACCCACCGATCACTTCGATGAGGCTCCTGGAGTGCGCGAGACCGAGACCAGTTCCCTGAATGCCTCGCGCGTCGGCGTCGAGACGTTCGAAGGCCGTGAAAAGACGCTCCACCATCTCGGGTTCGATGCCCGGACCAGTGTCGACGACGTTCAGTCGCACACGACCATCGTGCGTCACGCTTTCAATCGTGACGGTGCCGTGTTCACTGTTGAACTTGACCGCGTTGCTCACCAGATTAAGGAGGACTTGGGTCAGTCGCTGCTGGTCGGCGAGGACTTGGGTGTCCTTGCGGACATTAACGATGAGAGCAATTCCGGCCTCGCTCGCTTGGGGCGTCATGATGCGCACGCACTCATCCACGACATCATCGATTGATACGGACTCGATTGACACGCTGATGTGCCCGGACTCTACGCGCGAAATGTCGAGGACTTCGTTGATGAGGTTGAGCAAGTGGCTCCCGGACTTGAAAATGTGATCAACGAGTCCCTGCTGGTCAGGCGACTCGAGTTCCATTTGCAGGATCTGCGAGAAGCCAAGTACGGAGTTGAGTGGCGTGCGAAGTTCGTGGCTCATCCTCGACATGAACTCGCTCTTGGCGAGGTTGGACTGCTCGGCTGCCTCCTTGGCGATCTTCATTGCCTCTTGGGCCGCGAACTCTTCGGAGACGTCGCGTGAGACCATGACGGCCTTGGGCACCTGACCTTCGATGTTGCGTAACAGTCGAGCTCGCGTCTGAATCCGCATCCACGTTCCGTCGGCGTGGTGGGCACGAAAGCGCATGGTGATCGTGTCGTCCGCGCCCAAAAGGAAGAGACGCGTCAATGCGGCGGAGTACTCGAACTGGTCGTCGGTGTGGACAATGTCGAGGGCCGAATGGCCCCGCCGATCGGCCCTCGCGATTCCAAACAATCGCTCGCTCCCCGGGCTGGAATTGATGACGCGAAGTTGGTTGTCGATAGTCGTGATTGAATCCGGTGCAGCTTCGAGAATTGCGGACGTCAAGGCAACGCTGTCGGCCAACGCCACCTCGGCGGCGACGGCCTCCGAAATGTCGCGAGAGACGATGACTGCGCGCGGAGCGCGTCCGCTCTCATCGGAAAACACTAAACCACGAGCTTCGATCGTGAGCGTGTGACCGTCCTTGTGCTGCGCGTCAAAACGGATTCTGAACGGTTTACTTTTCTTCTCCTGAAAGAATCGGCGAAGATCGCCTTCGACCCGCTCCCTATCGTCGGCAGTGACAACGTCGAGGGCGCTCGCACCCTTTCGATCGGCGGGCGTAAGGCCGAATGTCTGTCGCGTGGACGGACTCGCCTCTAGGACGTTCAGGTCTGCGTCAATCATGATTATCGAGTCAGGCGCCGCCGCCAACACGGCCCGAGTGGTCTCAACGCTTGCGGCGAGGTCCTCCTCCGCTTTGACCGACTCGGTCATATCGCGAGCAATAAAGACCGCCAAATTTGGTGGGCCGAGCGGATTGTACAAACTGCGACCTCTGGATTCAATCACGGCCGTTCCGCCGTCGGGCCGCGTCACTCGGTAGCGAGCGGTCACGACCTCGTCGCTGTTGAACATTCGATCGCCGGCCTCGAAGACGTCGGCCAAGTCGTCTGGATGGATTACGTCCAACGATGCCTGTCCGGATCGGTCGCTGGCGGTTGCTCCGAACAAACTCGCGCTCGCCAAGTTTGATTCGACGACTTGGAACTCTCGATTGATCATCACGATGCCGTCGGCCGCCGCGTCGAACAGCGCTCTCGTTATCTCTAGGCTGGCCGCGAGTGCCTCTTCATCTTCAACGGATTTTGAAATGTCGCGAGCCGTGAAGACCGCCATGGTCGTTGGTCCCTGCGCGTTATAGAGCCCTCGACCCCGTGACTCAATTTTCACCCAATGACCATCAGCGTGTTGCGCCCGGTATCGAACAGTAACGATCTCATCGTTGGTGAAGAGTCTCTCCGCCGCTTCGCCTACCGCTGCCAGGTCGTCGGGGTGAATGGCGGCCATCGTGGCCTGGTTCGCTCCCTGGTTTGGTGTCATGCCAAGCATGTCGGCGACGGCTGCGTTTGATTCCACGATGCGGAAGTTTCGGTCAATCATCACGATGCCGTCGACCGCCGCGTCGAAGATTGCTCTGGTCGTCTCGAGACTCTCGGTGAGAGCTGCCCTCGCTGCGATGGACTCAGTTGCGTCACGGGCAATGAAAACCAGTCTGTTGGGTGGACCATCGTCGTTGCGGAGTGCGCGACCTCTAGCTTCGAGCGATACGTAGCGACCATCGGCGTGGCGTATGCGGAAACTGAAGATGGCGACGTCGCCGTCTTCGAATGCACGTCGCAACACGCGTTCGACGTCGTCGCGATCGTCCGGATGAATGAGATCAAGCGCACTGTTGTTGCGTCGTTCGGTAGACGGGTGACCGTGGATCTCTTCACTCGCGGTACTGGTTTCAATGATGTTGAGGTCGCGATCGATGACCACGATCGAATCGATGGCGGCATCGAAGATTGCCCGCGTAGTCTCGAGACTTTCAGCGAGACTGGCGACCGCGGTCTTCCGAGCGGTGATGTCTCGACCAATCGCGTACAGTGATTCGCCCATCATGCCGGCGGTCCAATCGGTCCAACGATACGAGCCGTCCTTGCAACGGACGCGTGTCTCGTGGACGACGATCGTATCCTTGGACCCTTCGATGAGAACGTGCAACTCGACCATGGCCAATGCCAGGTCGTCGGGATGTATCAGGTCGAGGAGCCAGGTCCCCACCAAATCCTCGTGCAGCCAGCCGAGCGTGGTCGTCCACGCCGCATTGATGTCGACGATGAGAGCTTCCGAATTGGAAATCAACATGAGGTCGCTGGAGATTTGAAAGAAACCGCGAAAGTCCGTCTCGAGTGAGGCATTGTGCGGCATACTTCGCCTTCCTACTGCGCACTCTCTGAATCGGAGCGAAGCCGTCACGACAATCGCGTTTTTCGCGCATGTCAAAGTCGACTGGCTATAGAGCCAACATAACCGTGCAATTTCACACTTCTCACCGAAAGGCCCCTCGTCAGGTCTGTTTGGTGTGAAGAATCGTTTCGTTCGCCAATGAAAGGGCGGCCCAGTGCCGCAACGCAATTCTTGAACAACGCTCGCCGATTGCTCGTGTGGAACCGACCACGAGTGCGTGCGGTTGCGTTATATCGGATAACGATATAGAGTCGCGATCATGAAGAAGACGAACGACGTGACGGCAAGTTCGCGCAACGCCGGTGTTGTCTACCTGATCCTCTCGAGCCTCGCCGATGGTGAAAAGCACGGCTACGCACTTACCAAAGACGTGGAGAAGTTTGCCGGCGTGCGGATCGCGCCGGGAAGTCTCTACGAAGCACTCGCGCGCCTCGAAGCGCAAGGTCTTATCGAACCCGTTGCGTCGTCCGATCGCAAGCGTCCTTATCGAATAACCGCGACCGGTGCGAAGACTCTTTCGGAGTACGTCACCGCCCAAGAGCGATTCATCGTCGAAGCGCGCCGCCGTCTCCAGCGCAGCCGCAGGTTCGCGTGAGCGACGGCGCCACTGAAATAACTCCTTCGGCGATGACGAAGCGAGCGCAGTGGTACCTGCGTTGGTACCCTCGCGTCTGGCGCGAGCGCTACGGCGATGAGTTCACCGCCCACATGGAGAGCGAACTTCTTGAGCATCCTTCAGTTCCGTCTCGAACGCTCAATATCGTGCTGCACGGCGTTCTGACCCGTGTTTCACTACAACGCGCGTTGCGTCGGGCGATTGAAGCAACGCTCGCCGCCGCGATCACAACGGCTGTCGTCCTCGCGATTGTCGCCGCGCAACACGTGGCACCCGCTCTGTCACTGACGAGTGGCTACGGCGGTGGCTCCGGCTCAGTCGGCATTCCAACGACCGCGTCGCAGGTGACTGACCTATCGTTCACCTTCACGTCGAAGTCGCGAGTATCGATTCGCATTACGTCTATCTCGCTGGAGGGACTGCCTGGACTTGCGACGCCCTTGGTCGTGGGTGTGGATCTTGAGCGACGCCCGAGTGAATTGGCGGACATGGGCGGCTGGCCGATCGTTCCTCCCAAGGGCTCATTCATCACTGCGAAGGAACTCGTGCCGGCCATCAATCGAACAGTGACACTGGCGCACGGGAACACGTTTTGGGTGGGACTTCGGACGCCCAAAGTCGGATCCGCCTACGTCATTAACGGGCTCGTCGTGACCTACGTGCATCTCGGGTCAACGCACACCGTGGTGTTGGACCACGCTGGGTTTCCCGACGAGATTTGCGTCGTGCCGAATGGCTCGAAGCTCAGCCAGCAACCGTGTGCTCGGCAACTCGCGCTGGCGGCGGGTGAGGCTTTTTATGCCCACTCCGCTCTTTCCTCGTCGCCGTTGGTCCGTGAGGCGCTCGCCGTCGGCTCCGCCGCCACGAATTTCGCCTTCTACAACCATCGCGGCGCAACAATTAGTGACCTGCGCTCATGGTCGGCCCGACTGTTCCCAGCTCGATCAGCGCGTGGCGTACTGAGTGTCACGGTGCTCAATGACCGTCAACACCTGTGGGCCTTTGAGATGAAGGGTGCAGCGAAGTACGCGTTCGAGCGCGTGTGCACTACTCCGGGGCTCTACAGCTCGGCGCCCAATGAGATACTGACACCGCCGACGAGGGCGGCGTGTCCCGCGCCTGCGTCGAGCTAAGTCGACTGCGGAAGTCAGAGTCCTCTTCTTCGGCGGTGAAAGGTTCACGACTGGCTGGACATTGACTGCTGTGTGGTGCGATGGCAACTAAGGACTCCGAATTCGCCCGGTTAGTCACCGCGCATCGTCACGCCATCATTCGCTACGGGCTTCGACGCCTTGCCGATAACTCTGCGGTTGAAGACCTCGTTGCCGAGACGTTCATTGTTGCATGGCGAAAATGGGAGCAACTTCCCAAGCGCGAAGAGGAGCTCTTCTGGCTCTACGGCATTGCGGGGCGGGTCCTCTCCAACCTGCGCCGACGCGAGGTTCGTCAACTGCGACTTCAAGGTCGATTGTCGCTGGAACGCGAGGTTGAGCATGAGTCGCCCCTTTCGCCCGACGACGTCGCGAAGCTCTTGATCGCGCTAGGCCAGCTGTCGCCACACGAGCGAGAGATTCTCGAGTTGTTGTACTGGGAGAAATTGTCATACCGCGAGATTGCTCTCGCCCTCGGTTGCAGTGAGAACGCGGTAGGCGTGCGCCTCACGCGGGCCCGAAAGTCGCTCCGTGCTCAACTCGACTCGTCGTCGGCCTCCGTGACAGACCTGGATGAGAAGAGGAAGGAGCGCGGATCATGAACGAACCAGAGATTGAAAGAGTGTTTAGGGCGATCGATCCCGCTGCCGGCCTCGACAATGGTGGTCTCGACAGCGTCTTTAACGTCGACGAACTTATGGGCAAAATCAACGAGGGCATCCGCGCGAACGTGCCGATCAAGACGGGCCGGCGTTGGCGCAGGTTCCGCCGCGGCTTCGCGGTGCCGCTCGCCCTACTTCTCATTGCCAGTGGCACTGCGGCCGCAGTGTCATTACTGCGTTCGCCCGAACCCATTCGTCTTTCGGCAACGATGGCGTGCTACTCGCAACCCGTGAAGCGAGCGCAGTTGATCGAAGTGGTTGACCTGACGACCACTCCGGGGAAAACGTGCCAACGCGCATTGCGCGCATCACTGAAGAGCGGTACGACGGCGCCGAACTTCACATTGCCGGAACTTTGTGTCTCGAACGATGACGTGCTGCGGGTCTTTCCCAATGTCCACGCGAAGAACCTGTGCGATTCGCTGGGGTACGCGCCGTACTCCGGGAAAGTCATCGTCGATAGCGTGACGCGATTGGCGGAGGCCGCTAGAGCGTTCAACACCAGCCACCAGTGCGTTTCCATTCAAGTCGGAACGGCTGACGCCAATCAGATTCTGACAACGAACG
>Ga0208849_1001457_pt1 | contig 16388 bp, 16 predicted proteins | sample NGESurdeep072012_10_FD_184470 | JGI IMG/M metagenome (GOLD analysis project Ga0208849, IMG submission 184470) | Arctic peat soil microbial communities from Barrow, Alaska - NGEE Surface sample 53-3 deep-072012 (SPAdes) | ecosystem: Environmental > Terrestrial > Soil > Wetlands > Peat ...
CGATCGCTGAGGCGGTGGCGCTGAGCCAGCTGGTGGAGTTGCGCGTGCAGGTCACACCGGCCGGCCCGTTCCGGCTGCCGCGCTGGAACGGCAGCGACGGTCTGCTGCGCCGCCGCGGCGGCGTGCTCGAGCGCCTGCTCCACGACGGCGATCAGCCGGTCGTGGTCCGGGTCGCTCAGCCGGCCCGCGACGTGGTCGTGCTCGGCGCGCGCGCCGCGACCCGGGCCGCAGCGGCGCACGGCATCCGCCGGATGCGCTTCGCGCTCGGGGTCGACGAGGACCTGCGTGCGTTCCTGCGCCGGTTCGCTCGCGACCCGCTGATCGGACGCTCGCTGCGCCGGCGCCCGTGGCTGCGCGCGGGGCGCCGGCCGGAGCCGTTCGAGGCGCTCGCGTGGGCGATCTGCGAACAGCTGATCGAGTACGAGCGCGCGGCGGCGATCGAGCGTCGCATGGTCGCCGCGCTGGGACGCCGCGGGAGCGACTGGGACGGGGTGCCGGGCCGCCTGCGCGACCTGCCGCCCGTCGAGCTGCTGGCGGGCACGGCGCCCGCGCTGCTGCAGTCCTTCGACCTCGCCGGGGCGCGGGCGCTGGCACTGGTGCGTGTAGCGCGTGAGGTCGCGCGCGGCCGCGTCGATCTGCACGACGTCGAGCACGAGCGTGGCTGGCGCAGGCTGCGGGCGATCCCGGGAATCGGCTCGTGGACGGTTGAGATGCTCGCCCTGCACGGTCAGGGCCGCCACGACCAGGTGCCGGCCGGTGACCTGGCGCTGCTCAAGCTCGTCGGACGCCTGCTCAGCGGCGGGGACCCCTACGCCCGTGCCGACGAGCAGCAGGTACGGGACTTCTTCGCTCCCTATGGCGAGTGGGCGGGGTTGGCGGCGACGCACCTGATCGGGGGCGGGTCGCAGACGGTGTGATGATCCGACGCCGAGATCGTTGAGCGAGCGATCCGCACGCCCGTGACTCGGAAGCGATCAGGATGGCACGAGCGTTGCGACGACCGTGGCCGCCCGATAAGTCATCGGAGGTCAGTCGCGATAGGCGCGTCCGCGCGGCAGCACCCGAATAACCGGAGGGTCAAGGCGACGTAGGTCGCGTGCGGCTGTACTGGTGAGCGCAACGCGCCAGGCCGCGTCGCTCACTCGGAGTGCCGCAGCGCCTCATCCAGCGACACCGTGTGGCCGGCCGCCAGGTCGGCCCTGCCTTCCGCGGCGGCCGCCTTATCGTCCTCAGTCCACGGCTCATCGTCGGGAAGAGCGTCGCGGAAGGCTCCGATCACTGGATCGCCGCGCAAGTCCCGCAGGCGCAGCGCCTCGCCGGCCTCCTCCTCGGACAAGGTCTCGATGCGCACTCGTAGTTGCTCCTTCACAGTCATCCCTCGAAACGGTAGCGCCCCTCGGCGTCCTCGTCCTCGGCGCCGACGACGATCGCCAGTTTGACGTCGGGGATTGCCGACATGGGCCTCGTTCTCGGTTTAAGGCCGGGGATGAGGGCTATAGTCCGCTGGTCAGACTTGCACCGTTCTATGGGAGGTGATCGGCCGCTTGGTGAGAGAGTCGTGGTCAGGGCTCGTGAGGTGCTGCACGGTCCACCGACTTGCACGTCGAGCCAGTGGTACGGTCGGTTGCGACGCTGGGTGGTAGCGAAGGACGTCGTCTCTTTACGCGCCCGGCTTGCCGCCGAGCGCGGCGCCGCCTGCAAGGTGAGATGGATCACGCCGCCCTCGCCGCCTCCTGCGCACGCAACGCCGCCAGCAGTTGCCCGGCCGGGTCAACGCGGTGATCCACCCGCAGCGGTAGGAACCGCGAGGCGAGCGGCGTAAGACTCGCCACCCGCAAACGCGCGTCCTCGCCCACGTCATCGAGCGGCCCGTTCCCTGCCACCGTCTCGACGCTCACGCCGCCGAGACCCTGCTCGACCGCCGCGCGCACCTGCGCCACGGACACACCACCCGAGATGAACAAACCGCACTCCGCGCGGTCCTCCTGCGCCGTCAACGACAGCGCGACCCACGGCGTCGGGCCGAGAAGTGGACGCGGCAACCCGCCCGCCAGCGTGCTCATCAGCGTCTCAAGCGCCGGACGCGAGACCTGCTCGCCAAGGCGAAGCTCAACCCAACGACCAGACGCCGCGAGACGATGCCGACCCCACACCCGCCACACCGGGATAAGCGCCAGCGCCGCGAGCACCAACGCCAGCAACGGCGCGACCGTGCCCGCCAACGCCACTACATGATGGATGAACGACGAGCCCCCTTCGCGCAACGGCCAATCCGGTTCGCGCACGAACCGTTCCGCAATGCGCGAGGGGTGAGAAAGATGATGTTGTGCGTGATGAGTTCCCCTAGCCATAAATCCGAGCAAGCCCTCCTGAGCACCAATCAATTTCCGGGACGCCGAGCGACAGTCGACCGGCCGGTTGTCGCTGACAAAGAGAAAAAGGTCGATCGCTGACCTCCCGCGGTACACGGCATCGCACGTTTCCTCGGCGTGCGTGATCGGCCCTTTCACTACACACAGGCCGCACAAGCCCCCCCTTGGGGAACAAGCCGAGTCCGACGCGATCCCCCGGGGAAACGCGAATTCGGCATGAACAGACGCGATCCGGGCAATACACAGCCATGCAGGTGCATAACCGCAGCGGCACGCAAAAACACGACCCCGACGGCTGGCCCGCCTCCCCCAAACTGCCGGCTCTCGACGTCCTCGCCGACCATCTGCGCCAGCGGATCATGTGGGCGCTCGCGCACGAACCACGCACCCCGACCGCGCTCGCCTGCGCCCTCGACGCAAGCCAGCCGCTGATCAGCAAACACCTGGCGATCCTGCGCGCCGCCGGGCTCGTAGAAGCCCACCGCGACCCGCACGACCACCGCGCCCGCGTCTACGACATCCGCCGCGACCAGCTCATCCTCCTGCGCGCCTGGATCGACACCGTCCAGCGCAACTGGCTGCGCCGCCACTTCGGCCCCGTCGACCCCGACAGCTACAAGGCCCGGCGCCTGGACCCCAACTACACCACCCGCGGCACCCCACGCCAACGCATCCCCCGCGTCCTCAAGGAGCCCTGGGAGCGCTGAAAAACCAAGCCTGGCGACGGAGCGGACGAGGAGCATTCCCGCAGGTGTAGACCTCCGCAGCGCCAACAACTACCCGTATTCCTGGATACCCGTATACGCGCGAAAACGGGTAGACAAGCGCGGCAAAACGTGCTAGCGCTGGGTGCTGGGCCAATTTGACACCACGAGGTCCGCAGCCGGCAACTTCTCGTGCGAAAAAACAGGATCACTCGAACTCGCCACGGGCACAAACAACATCGCGTGTGGTTCTTCAGCACTCCAGTCTGACACCGGCCAGGAAAACGTGGCTATCGGGGTGACCGCACTGCTGTTGAATACCGAAGGCGAAGACAACGTGGCGAGCGGCTCGGGGGCACTCACCTACAACAAAACAGGCGATGTCAACCGCAACTGGCTCGTATGCGCTCCACAGCAACTCCACCGGATTCGAGAACACCGCAACCGGAGCAAATGCACTCACTGAAAACACCACCGGCCAAGGCAACGCGGCGACTGGCTATGCGACGCTCCAGAAAAGCACCACCGCCTACCACAACTCCGCATTTGGGACATTCGCTCTGTTCCGCGATACCACCGGCTCCGAAAACACCGCGGCCGGTTTTGAAGCACTAGAAGCCGACACCACCGGCTCCTCCAACATCGCGGTCGGGAGCGGCGCTGGCAGGAACCTGACGACTGGATCAAACAACATCGAGATCGCCAACTCGGGTGTGGTCGGCGATTCGGGCGCAATCCGCATCGGACGAGAAGGCGCTCAGACGACGGCTTTCATGGCCGGTATATTCCCTACACATCTCACGGGTTGCTTCGTTCAAGTCACGTCGGAGGGTCAGCTGGGGTGCAACCCCACGGCTCCAGAAGGTAAAGAAGGTAAGGAAGGTAAAGAAGGGGCGCCGGGTGTCGAAGGTAAGAAGGGAAAGCTGGCCCCGAAGGCAAGGAAGGGAAGCAGGGTGAACGAGGAGAACAGGGCAAAGAAGGACCTCCCGGCAAGGAAGGTAAAGAAGGCAAAGAAGGTAAAGTGCCCACTAAAGGTCTGAAGATATGCGTGCAGAACAAAGCAGGGGGAAACATCAAGCTGCCCCCCTGTAAAAGGGGATACAGCGAGAGGGAAGTCGCCGAACTCTGAACAGCACGCACGAGCACTGTGTGCTACTGGAGAGAGACTACGTGAACAGCCCGAGGTTTGCTCTGTGTCTGCACGCAAGGCATCCTCGGGCTTGTGCGCTCACGGCTGGGCGGCCGGATCAGACGACAAGCAGGCCTGTTCCGCGGCATCCGCTTGGGACGAGCGGCCAGCCCAAGCTCAATCCATTGACTTCTGGTGCATCCGCTGATGTGCGAACTGGTAAACAGTTGGGCGCCGTGAGTCTCGGGGATGGTGGCGCAGGCCGAAGGCGGGGAACACGGTCCTCCACACGACCGGGGAACGCGGGTAGGTCGAAACGCGGAGTCGTTAGCCGGCGAGTGCGAGCGCTAGGTCAGCTGCCGGGACACGACTCGGGATCGTCAGCTTGATCTCGCCGTCACGGGCGAGGAGCCACTTGGCGTTCACGATCGTGATGGCGATGACCGCGCCCGTCTCGTCGTAGCGGATGTTGTGGCCCTCCGGTGTGCCGAAGGATTCGGCTGGCATCCTGGGCTCGCCGACGCTCAGGTAGAGCACGTCCGCGTCTGCGTCGTACTCGACGTTGTCGAAGGAGAGGGTTCCGATCGTGATCGTCATCGCGGAAGGCCTTCCGGGTCGTTGTCCTGCCCAAAGGCGGTGACGAAGCGGTCGGCGTCTCCTGCAAACTCTACAACCACTCGCATCCACCGGAAGGGGAAGGGCGCACGGCCGCGAAGCCAGTAGCGTTCGCGGCCCGGGTGCGGGTCGGGCTCCTGCAAGTCGGGCTGGCGGATCGCCTCAAGCAGCGTGTCCTGCCGCTCACGCATCTCGACGTGGCGCTGGATGTAGCGCCAGCGCTCCTCGGTCAGCTCGACGCTTCGGCCTTGCGGCGATGAAGCGCTCGCGATTACGGGGCTCTCGTCCATGGCGCCAGCTTGGCAGTCTCGCCGGTCGCCGACGTGTTGTTAGGCGCAGAGGGGGCGCGCGCTTATAGAGCCGCTTGGCTGAGAGGAATGACCTGGTGTTGCCGCAGGTCTGCATCAGCGCTAGAACTGGTTCGACCCCCGTCGCTCCCGCGATCCATTCGGTAATCGGACGGTAACGAAGCGGGCCAGTGCACAATGAGCCGTGAGCGCCGCGCTCAGCGCCCGCGCTCGCCCGGCGCTCGCTCGAGCAGCAGCGCCAGCGTCGGGCACGCGCGGACGGCGCGCTGCGCGTGCGCGAGCTGCGATCCGTGCAGCGGCGTCTCGTCGACGATCGGGTAGCCCCACTCGTCGAGCGTGATCCGCTCGGGGAGCAGCTCGGCGCACATCCCGTGCGCCTCGCACGCGATCGGGTTGACCCGTACCCGCTGGCTCATCGCTGCGCTCGCGCCGTGCGCACCGTCGCCTCGTCAATCGGCCGGTGGGGCAGAGGCAGCTCTCCGGGGCGCGCGCACGCGTCGCACGGTCCATAGCGCGCGTGCTCGGCGAACTCGGCCTGAAAGCTGCGCAGCGCGCTGAGGATCGGGTTCAGCGCGCCGTCGGGATGACCGCAGGCGCCGCGGCGGGACACGAGCGAGGCGAGGCGATCGACGCGCCCGCCAACCCCGGCGCCGGCGGTGCCGGCGGCGATCGCCTCGACCGTGCCGGCAAGCGCGTCGAGACCGTTCACGCACGGCCCGCACTGGTGGGTGCTCTGCCCGGCGAGCCAGCGAGCCAGGCGCGCGCTCTCGGCGACCGGGCACGCGTCCTCGGGCAGCAGCAGCACGACGCCGGCTCCGAGCGCCGCGCCGTGCGCAGCCAGGTGTTCGTTGGACATGGCAACGCCGCCCAGGAGCTCTCCGACGATCCACGTGCCGGCGTAGCCGCCGATCAGCGCACCGTGTACGCGCCCCGTGCTGCCACCACCGGCAGCGATCAGCGAGGACAGCGACGCGCCATGCTCGATCTCGTACACACCCGGGTGCGCGATCGCTCCGGACAGCGTCACGAGCGCAGACCCGGGCTGCGTGGGGGTTCCGAGCTGGCGGAACCACGGCGCGCCGTGGCGCGCGATCAGCCCGAGGTGGGCAAGGGTCTCGACGTTGTTCACAAGCGTCGGACGGCGTCGGATGCCCTGCTCGAACGGCATCGGCGGGGTGAATGTGGGCAGCGCGCGTGCTCCGCCGAGGTAGCTGATGAGCGCCGACTCCTGGCCCGCGACGTAGTGGCTCGGCACCGTCGCCATGCGCAGCGACGGTGCGCGCCCCGATCTTCCCGAGGGCCGTTCGGCGATCGCGAGCGCGAGGCTCTCGGCCGCGTCCTGCGCGGACTCGCACACGCACACGACCACCTCGTCCGCGCCAACCGCCTCGGCGGCGAGGATGGCGCCGTCGAGCACGAGGTGCGGCAGCGACTCCAGCAGCGTGCGGTCCTTGAGGCTCGCCGGCTCGCCCTCGGCGCCGTTTGCGAGGACGATCGGGCGCCGTCGTGCGCCGGCGACAGCCTGCATCTTGGTGGCCGTCGGGAACGCGGCGCCGCCGCGGCCCAGCAGCCCGGAGCGCGCGACCTCGGCGATCAGCATGTCCGCCCGCTCGCGCTCGCGCCGGCCTCGCTGGCCGCCGGTTGACGGCAGCGGCCCGTGCACCGCCTCATGCTCCTCGAGCGTCAGCAAGCCGTGCGCCTGGATGCCGGCCAGCAGCCGTGGCAGTGCCGGCTCGGGCGCACGGCCGGCCGTGCGGGGCGACTCGCCCGCCATCGAGGGTGCCCCGCTCGTCACCGCGCTGCGCTCGATTTCGCGTTCCCGGCGTGGTGTGGGAGCAGCGAGGCCGGCGTGCCGGAGCGCCGCGCCCATTCTGAGCCGAGCGGTCCGCCGGGCAGCCACAGCACCATGAACAGCCCGAACGCGCCGGTGCCGGCGAGCGCCGCGCCGCGCAACCTGATGTCACCGGGCCAGCCGATGAGCACCCGCGTCAGCACCGCGATCGCGACCATCGCGATGCAGAGGATGCTCAGCACCAGCAGCCAGCCGCTGTTTGCGTCACTACCTGTGCCGAAGCCGTGCACCAGCGCGATCGGCCAGCTCGCGTATGTGAGCCAGTGGACCGCCCGCCACGTCGAGAAGCCCATGCGGCCACGCAGCAGGCTGGTGATGATCACCGCCAGGAACAGGTCGAAGGCGACCGCTCCCAGGCCCAGCCAGAACGGACGGTAGGAGCCGACGAACGGGATCACCGCATCGGTGATCGAGATCGACGCGAAGCTGTCGAGCACGGAGGTGACGATGTGCACCACCACGAACGCCAACGCCAGCAGCGAGACGTTGCGGTGCAGCGAGTCGAGAACGAAGCGCGGCCAGCGCGGGCTGCTCCAGCGCTCCACGTCGACGACGCCGAGAACGATCGCGAACGTCAGCAGCAGGAGCGACACCGCGCCTGTCGAACGCGTCAGATACCAGTAGACACTCGGTCCCGCGGTGGCGAGGACGCCGCTCATCTCGCGAGCGTCACAGCCGTCGCTTCGGCGGGCCAGCCCCCGACAATGCTGACGCGTCCATCGCGCTCGACCAGTCGGGCGGGCATGCCGAGCCCATTCAACCACTCGGCCGCTGCGCGTCCGCGCACGATCGCCGCTGTCGCGGCGATGTTCGCGTCGGTGCAGCAGGCGGCGGCGACGCTCACGGTGCGCCAGCTCTCGCGCACGGGCGCCCCGGTGCCGGGATCGATGATGTGGTGCATCGTGCGGCCCCCGTGACTCCAGCGCCGCACCGCCGTGCTCGACGTGGCAAGGCCGCCGGAATCGATCGAGACGGTCTGACCGGGCGCCGCGCCGTCGCTGCGGTGGTCGTCGGTCACCCTGATCGTCCAGCCGCCCGCGGGCGCGTCCCCGCACGTGGCGATGTCGCCGCCGAGGCTGACGAGCACGCCGCAGCCGCTCGCCAGCGCCGCAGCCGCCGCGGCGCGGTCGGCGGCCCACGCTTTGGCCGTGGCGCCGAGGTCCAGCTTGACGCCGGGCGGCAGCCTGATCGTCGAGCTCACGCGATCGAGTGAGATCTGCGGCCACGCCGGGCGCGCGCGCGCCGTGAGCGCAAGTGGCGCTTCGCGGCCGCGTCCGGGGGGGTCCAGCAGCCGCCAGTCGCGGTCATATCCGGCGAGCTCGAGCGCCTTGCCGACGGTCGGATCGACGTCGCCGCCGGTCAGCTCTGCGGCACGCAGCGCCTGCTCCAGCGCCTCTATCATCAGCGGGCTGGCGGGCGTCGCCCGGCCCGCGCGAGCGTTCGCGCGCGAGATCTCGGAGTCGGCGCGGAAGCGACTGCACGCACGGTCGACGGCATCGAGCTCACGCTCGACTGCCGCTCGCGCGAGCTCGAGCCGGGCCGGATCAGTCACCCGCAGCACGACGCTGCTCCCGAGCGCGTGCCACCGCACCGAGGCGGCAACACGCCGTGAGGGCGGTGCGGAAAGCATGTCAGGAGCCTCCTGATACGACGGGACCTTCGGGTTCGGGCGCGGGTTCTTCAGAGCTCGGAGCGGATTCCTGTGCTGGGGCGGATTCCTGGGCCGGAGCGGATTCCTGCGCTGGGGCCGATTCCTGTGCCGGGGCGGATTCCTGGGCCGGAGCGGATTCCTGCGATTCCTGTGCCGGAGCCGATTCCTGTGCGGGGGCCGATTCTTGGCTGGGCGCCGCTTCTGGGGCCTGCGCGGGCGGCGCGAGCGGATTTGTCGACGACCTCGTGCTGTTCGTGTGAGAGGAGGGCTGTTTGGCGCTGCTGGCGCCCGCCGGTTTGGCCTTTTTACCGGGGAACGCACTGGCGGCAGCCTCGGCGAAGGCTGCGGTGAGCAGGACGCTGCCGGCGATCAGCCAGCGATTGACCCGATGCAGCTGGCGCAGCGCGGCATCGCGTTTGTGCGTCGTGTGAACGGCAGCGTCACGTGCTCGTGCATTCCGGGTCACGGGAGCAGTGTGCGAACCGGGGCTAAGGAACTGATAACCCCAGGATGAGAAAACTCATCGGAACGTGCGGCAGGAACGCCGGCTCCGGTGGCGACGCGCGGGTCGCAAAAATCGAGCCGGACGCGCTGGGCGCCCGGCTCGATCACTGGCGAGACGAAAGCGGGAGCTGGAGGCGCGCGCCTTGCGTGGCTTGCGCGTGGATCCAGTTTCACGCTCGTCCATGATCGCTCGGCCAGCCGCGACGGGCAAGGGGAAAGTCCAACACTTGACTCTCAAGTGCTGACGCGAACAGCCCGTGCATCGCCGCCGGCAAGCAGCCGGCCCGCGGTCCGCCGTGCGCGATGGACCGCCATCGTCGGTGTCGCGACCGGCCCCATCCTCTCGAGCACGGTCTGAGCGGCGAGCATCGTCACTGGGGTGGCGGGACCCGGCGCGGACAGATAGAAGCTCACCATCGCGGCGAGGATCGTCGCGTGCTGGACGCCCCGGGGCAGCAGTTCAGCGGCCCACATCGCGCGGCCGGCGATGACGCCGAGACGGCTGGCCGCGTCCTCGGCCGAGGCGTAGTGGTCGATCAGGCAGTGCTGACCACTCTCGACGTCCTCGCTCCGGTCGACGAGGCTGTCGAGCAGCACGTGCAGCGCGCCGACCCAGGGAAAGTAGGCGTGCTCGGTCGCTGCTGCGTCGCTCACATGCAGGCACGGTCGTGCCGCGGCGGCGATCAGCGCGAAGACGGTCAACGACGAGGCGGCGCCGGCGGCCGTCTCCCACCAGTGCAGGCCCGTGCCCGGCGGAGTCACCCCGGAGGCCCATCTGGCGAGCGCGCGGCGGGTCTCTCCCGCTCCATGGTTGAGGCTCTGGTAGGCGACCATGCGCCTGGCCGATCGCAAGGCCGGCTCAGCGACTGCGGCGTGTGAGGGGAGAGTCCGGAAGGCGAAGCGGCATGTGTCGATCAAGTTCCTCATATAGCCGTTGTCCTGTCTGCCAGAGTTGTGCTCGTAGTAGTCGGGGTGTGCTCGACCCGGATCGAGGGCGGTCAGCAGGGCCAGGTGGAGCTGGCGACCGTTGGCGATCGGATCGACGCTCGGCTGCTCGGCGAGGGTGTCGATGTAGTCGTAGGCGGCCTGAAAGGCGACCACCGCGCGAACCACGCGCCCGCGATGCGCGCGCGGCACCAACACGGCAAAGGCGGCGGCGCCTTCGAGGTTTCCACGCTCGGCGCGCTGCGTCAGCAGCGCGAGCCGGCGCAGTCCTGGATCGGGTATCTGGCGTGCGCGCTCATGCCAGTGGCGAAGCTCGCGGCCAACGAGCGGAAACACCCCGAGCCAGTACCTGGAAGCCGCTCCTGCGAATGCGCCCGCCAATGTGAGTTGACTTCGGGCGGGAGCAACCACCAGAACAGTTTCGTTTCTCTGAGCGCTGATACATAGTCACTCCTGAAGGCTCGCGCGTGCCGGAGCGCGTGCCGCGAGCAGGCCCGGAAGTGCGATCACGGCCAGCGCGATCGCGGCGAGCAGCGCGAGCGTGAGCAGCACCCGCCCCAGCCCCAGCTGGAACGGGGCCGGGAAGCCCGTTTGCAGCCGCAGCCAGCGACTTGCCAACGCGTGGCCGTAGAGACCCGCGAGCGCGCCGACGGCGCAGCCGATGCCGAGCACGATCGTGCTCTCCAGCAGCAGCGCGCGCCACAGCTGGCCGGTGTCGTAGCCATGGATCTTCAGCGACGCCAGGCGGGATCGGCGCTGCCAGATCGCGGCGCTGAGCGCAGAGGCGACCGCGAGCGCTGCGGCGATCAGCAGCAGCGTCGCGATCTCGCTGAGCGCGTAGAGGCCCTGGCGTGAGTCGGCCGCGTACTGCGCCTGGCGTTCGTGGACCGTCTGGACTCCCAGCCCCGCGCGCGGCCCGAGCGCCTGCACGACGGCGCGCCTGCCCGCGGCTTCGCTCACGCCTGGGCGCAGGTTCACCTCCAGCGCCGATGGCTGTGTCGTCTGCCAGTCGCGGCTGTAGTCGAACGAGCTGATGATCACAGCCCCAGGCGACCAGCCCAGGTTGGTTGTGATCGCCGCGACCCCGAAGCGCGCTTCGCCGCTCGGTGTCGGCAGCGTGAAGTAGCTGCCCGGCGCGAGACGGTGTTCGGAGGCGAAGCCCTGCGAGATCGCCGCCCAGCCACCGCTCCGCACCAGCCGGGTTGCGTGTTGCAGGTTGCCGCGCAGCAGCTGGCTGGCTGGAATCGGCGTGGCATCCCCCGGTGGCCGCGCGACGATCCACATGCGTCGCCGACCCACATCCAAGAACCCGCCCTGGTAGACGCGCGCCGAGGCGACGCCGGGGGCGCGCGCCAGCGCCGTCGTGGCGCCCTGCGCGTCGAATGCGTTGGTGGTGAGGTCGTTGCCACCGGTGGTCACCCACAGCTGCGCGGTGTGCAGGTATTCAGCGAAGTTGGCATCCAGGCCACGCAGCAGGTCCGCCCGCGCTCCGCCGATCGCGACGCTGCCGTAGACGGCGAGGGCGGCGATGCCGGCGAGCGCCACCGAGCGCGTGGTGACCGCGCGCAGCTCCGAGACGACGACGATCAGGGAGCTGCTGGGCACGCGTTCGCCGGCCCAGCGCAGCACGCGCGCGACCCGCGCGAACAGGCTCGGGATCGCCAGCAGAGCCGCCAGCGCGAGCGCCATGCCGCCGACGATCGTCAGACCCGGAGCAATCAGCAGCGCCACGGTGATCAACACGAGCAAAGCCGCGCACAAGACAGACAGCTTCATCGGGGTTCCGTGGGCGAGCACCTCACCGCCGCCAGAGCGGTCGCGGAACACGGCGTCGCTCGGGCGGCCGGGGCGCAGGTCGAGCGCGGGAGACAGCGACGCGAGCATCGTCGCGAGCACGCCGCATCCGACCGCGAGCATGACCGTGCCGAGGTGCAGGGTCTCCTGACTGCCGATCGGGAAGGCCGTCGTCAGGTAGGCGGGTATGCGATGCAGGAACGCGTGCGAGAGCACGTCGCCGAGGAGCACGCCTACAGCCGACGCCGCCACGCCGAGGACGGCGGCCTGAAACGCGAGCAGCACGACGATCTGACGCCAGTCGTAACCCTGCAGGCGCAGGTCGGCGACGAAGCGCCGCCGCTCGGGCACCGTGAGCAGCATCGCGTTCAGCGCCAGCAGGAAGCCGACCATCACGCTGATCGCTGCGAACAGCGTGGTGGACTGGTCGTTCGGCTTGACGGCCTGAGCGAGCAGGCTCAGCTCCTGGTCGGCTGCGACGACGCTCACGCGTCCGTCGGCGAGCCTTCGGAGCTCCGCCGCCACAAGGCGGTCCGCGCCTCCTCGCGGCCTGACCAGCACCTGCGTGACGCGCCCCTGCAGCCCGGTCAGGCGCTGCGCGCTGGAGAGCAGGGTCACGGCCACGGGGCTCGCGGCGAGCACGCCGAAGGGAGGGTTTTTCAGCACTGCAGCCACCGTGCTCGTGTGTGCTGAGCCGAACGCGAGCACGGTGACGCGTCCGCCCGGTTCGGCTCCGACGGCGTCCGCGACGCTCGCCGGCAGGATCAGCCCGTCGGTGAAGCGAAAGCCACCCAATCCGAGCTCGCGCGTGGCGAAGCCGCCGAGGCGTACGACCGCGTTGGTCACGCCCATCAGCTGCACCGATTGCCGGCGGCCGTGTGGGCCCAGGACCGCGATGTTCTCGCGCAGCACCGGAGCCGCCGACGCGACTCCCGGCAGCGCGCGGGTCGCGCTCAGCAGCCGTTCGTCGAATCCCTCCTGCGATCGCGCCGCCAGCTGCAGGCGCGCCGAGCCCACCAGCTGATGAACCAGTTCGCCCGCCGAGCCGGTCAGGCTGGCGTTGGCGACGAGCACCCCGAGGACGAGCGCGACGCCGACCGCGATGCCGCTGCCGGCGAGCAGCTCCTGAACTGCGTGCGAGCGCAGCCGAACCCTGTACAGGTGGGCCAGCATGCTCAGTCGGACCCCCGCGATCGGGGGGTTCAGCGGGCTCTTCACGACGATGTCGCTGCCAGCTCCGGGTCCATTCCGTCGGCCATGTGTCCGTCGCGCAGCGTGTGCACGCGATCGACCAGCGCAGCGGCGTCGAGGTCGTGCGTGACGAGCAGCCCGGGGATACCGCGCTCGTGGCAGATGTCGCGCATCAAAACGAGGATCTCGCGGCCGCGCTTGGAGTCGAGGTTGCCGGTCGGCTCGTCCGCGAGCAGCAGCCGCGGCTCGTTGGCGAGCGCCCGCGCGATCGCGATTCGCTGACGCTCGCCCATCGAGAGCTGCTCGGGCGTGTGCTCGGCGCGTGCGCCGAGGCCGACGCGCTCGAGCCACGGCAGCGCGCGACGGCGACCCTCGCGCAGGGTGCACCCGTCTCCGGTGAGCTTGATCGTGGCGTTGTCGAGCGCTGAGGTGTGGGGCATCAGATGGAATGCCTGGAACACGAAGCCAACATCCCTGCGCCGATACAGCGCGCTGTCTCGCTCGGAGAGCTCCCCGAGGACGCGCCCGTCGAATGAGACCGTGCCGCTGTCGGGGGTGGCGAGCGCCGCCGCCAGCATCAACAGCGTGGTCTTGCCAGAGCCGCTCGGACCGTACAGGGCGACGAACTCGCCGCCCGCGATGCTCAGCGACACGCCGTCGACCGCCTTGACGGTCTCTATGCCGCTCGAGTAGTGCTTGACGACCTCGCGCAGCTCGAGCGTGCTCACTGCCCGGAACGCTCCGCGCCGGCGCGCCGGCGGCCGGGCAGCGGCACGACGACACCTAGTGGCTCGGTCGAGACGAGTTCGCCGTCGGTGAGCGACATCATCACCGCGACGCCCTGCAGGGCGACCATTTCCTCGGAGGCCATCAGCAGCGCGATGTCGCGTTCGCTCGCTGCTGCGCGCAGAAGCGCGTTGAAGCTGTCGCGCTCGCTGAGGTCCGGCAGCAGCACCGGTTCGTCGAGTATCAGCAGCCGCGGTTCACGTGCCAGCGCGCGCGCGAGCATCACGCGTGCGCGCTCGTCCAGCGACAGCGACGTGGTCGACTCCTCGGCGCACGCGGCGCCGATCTCAACGCGGTCCAGCACCCGCATCGCCCTGCGTCGCGCCTCGCGCATCGTCAGGCCCTCGCTGCCAAGCGAGGTCGCGACGTGGTCAACGACGCTCTCCCCGGGGGTCGCGCGCCAGTCCGCCGCCGACATGAACGCGATCTCGCCGCGCAGGAGACGACCGCGCTCGCTACCGGCCATACGCGCGATGTCGCGCCCGGCGAAGCAGACGCTGCCGGAGTCCGGCAGAGCGATCCCGGCCGCGAGGCGCAGCAGCGTCGACTTGCCCGAGCGCCGCGCGCCGCGGATCCCGACCGACGAGCCGGCCTCGACCTGGAGCGACACGCGATCGAGCACGGCGATCTCGCGTCCGCCGTCGGGATAGCGCTTGCTGACGTTCAGAAAGGAGAGCAGCGGCGTCATCGCGGCGACGCTACTGGCTGCGTTCCAGGAACTCGTTGATGCGTTGGCGAGTGCGTGATGCCCAGGTGATCTCGACCTCGAGCTGCGCGTAGACGGCGTCACGCGTGCAGTCCAGGCACAGCGCCGTCCAGGAGCGCCCGCGCCCGTCGGTGGGGCTCACGAGCTGGGCCAGCATCAGGCACTCGCGCTCGTAGGCCCGCAGCGCCGCGAGCAGCCGGTGCGCGTCCTCTTCTCGCGCGACCGACAGCTTCGCCTGCAGCCCCAGGCGCACGGGCTCGCGCGGCAGGAGTGTCTCCATCCACAGGGTCAGCGCCCCCGAGGCCTCCTCGGTGGGGTAGTACACGAGATGCGTGCGGCGGTGGTTGTTGCGCTTGGGCTCGTCACGCGAGACCGCCAGTCCCGTCTTCTCGAGCTGCTCGAGCAGCCGGTAGACGTCGTTGGTGTCCACCCGCCACGTCTCGCCGAGCCGCGCGGCCAGGCGGTTGGCCAGATCGCCACCGTGTCCGGGTCGTTCGAGCAGGAGACCGAGCAGCGCGCCTCGCAGCGGCGTCGACGGACCCCGCATCCACCTTGTCTTCTCCGGGCTTACGCTCGCCATCGCTCCTCGTCTTTGCCCCGCTTGGCTGCCTGGACAATACACCACGCGAACAGAGGCCGAATCGTTCCGACATTCTGGCGCTTGGTACCGAAGCCATCTACGGCACGACCACGGCTGCCCCGGTGAAGCGCCCGGCACGCAGATCGTCGAGCGCCGCGTTGGCGTCGGCGAGGCGATACGTGCTGGTGTGCGTCTTCACCCCGGCCCGCGGTGCGAGCTCCAGCAGCTCTTCGCCGTCGCGGCGGGTGAGATTGGCGACCGAGCGCAGGACGCGCTCCTCCCACAGGATGCTGTAGGGGAAGCTGGGGATGTCACTCATGTGGATCCCGCCGCACACGACCGTGCCGCCGGGCGCCACGGCGCGCAGCGCGAGCGGCACGAGCCCACCGACGGGGGCGAAGATGATCGCGGCGTCGAGCGGCTGCGGCGGCGGCTCCTGCGACGAGCCCGCCCATACCGCACCGAGCTCCCGGGCGAAGCTCTGGACCGCCTCGTCACCGCCGGGTCGGGTGAAGGCGTACACCTCGCGTCCCTGCCAGACGCAGATCTGGGCGAGGATGTGCGCCGAGTCGCCGAAGCCGTAGAAGCCGACGCGACGCGCCTCGCCGCACATTCGCAGCGCCCTGTAGCCGATCAGCCCGGCGCACAGCAGCGGCGCGGCCTGCTCGTCGGTGTAGCTCGGGGGTATCGGGAAGCAGTAGCGCTCGTCGGCGACGGTGTACTCGGCATAGCCGCCGTCGATGTCGCGCCCGGTGAAGCGCGCGTTCGGGCAGAGGTTCTCGCGTTCGCTGGTGCAGTAGGCGCATTCGCCGTCGGTCCAGCCGAGCCACGGAACGCCCACGCGCCGGTCGCCGCCGGGCTCGCCAGAGGCGCCCGTGTCACCGCCTGACACGACGGTGCCAACGATCTGGTGCCCGAGGACGCGCGGGGGAGAGGGGACCTCGACCTCGCCGTCGAGCAGGTGCAGGTCGGTGCGACAGACGCCGCAGGCGTGGACGCGCAGCAGCAGCTGCCCGGGGCCCGGCGTGGGGATTGGCAGCTCGACCTCGCGCAGCGGGCTCCCGACCTCCTCGAAGGCCATCGCGCGCATGCTTCCCGTCGGCGTCGTCTGCGCCATCGTCGGTCAAGTCAAGCATGTGTTCACGCGCGCGTGCGTGGCGCAGCAGCGATCAGCCGAAGAACAGCTCAGCGGTGGCATACAGCTCGGGGTCGAGCAGCTTCGGCTCGCGCAGCGCCTGATCGAGCGCCACC
>Ga0208849_1001458_pt1 | contig 16387 bp, 14 predicted proteins | sample NGESurdeep072012_10_FD_184470 | JGI IMG/M metagenome (GOLD analysis project Ga0208849, IMG submission 184470) | Arctic peat soil microbial communities from Barrow, Alaska - NGEE Surface sample 53-3 deep-072012 (SPAdes) | ecosystem: Environmental > Terrestrial > Soil > Wetlands > Peat ...
CATGGTCACGGGTGTCAGCGATCGCCAGCTTCCCGAGGCGCGGCTGAACGGCAACTTCGCCGGCGGCAGCGATGCCAATGATCCGGGCCTGATGCAGTACTCCGATGTGGTGACATTCTTCCATGAGTTCGGCCACATGATGCATGCGGTGTTGGGCTCGCACCAGCAGTGGGCGGGCGCGTCATCGTTCAACATTGAGTGGGACTTTGTCGAGGCGCCGTCGCAGATGCTGGAGGAGTTCTTCCGCTCGAAGCGCATCGTCGACGGCTTCGCGAAGCACTACCAGACCGGCGCGGCGATCCCCGATGATCTGTTCGCGAAGATGCTGCGCGCGGATGCCTTCGGGCGCGGCATCGGATATGAGCGGCAGATCGCGCTGGCGACCTATGCACTGGAAGTCCACGACCGCGCCCCGGAGAAGGTGGACATCGACGCGATGTGGAAGGCGGCGTCCATCAACGGCGGACCGTGGACGTGGGTGGACGGCAACCGCGGCTACGCGACCTTCACGCACCTGATGGGCTACTCGTCGAACTACTACACCTATTCGCTGAGCAAGGTGATTGCGCTGGACTTCTTCAACCAGTTCGACAAGGACAATCTGCTGGATGGGCCGGCGGCGATGCGCTATCGCAGGATGGTGATGGAGCCGGGTGGGTCCAAGTCGGCCAATGACCTGGTGCGGGATTTCCTCGGCCGCCCGCAAAGCTACGACGCCTTCCGTGCGTGGATGAACGAGGAGTTTGTGGCGACGCCACTTAGAGGGAACTAGCTGTAGGTAAAGATATGGAACTGTGTGGACATCCTGACGCAGATAGTGTTTGTCATGCATTCAAAGTCCAGCTAACCTGAACAGTGCAAGTTCCGGGCCTGCCTTAACTTGGGAGAAACCAATGTCGATAACGCCTGCCGGTGGTTGGAACAGGCCCGATGAAGGAGAGGTTCAGCAGCCACTAAAGAACTATACCAGAACATCATCGGTAGAGCATGTAGTCATCTATGAAAAGAGAAGCAGTGGCTCTGCATTCGGCAAAGCATTTTTCGGATGCTTGGGCGTTCTCTTCGCCTTGTGGTGTGTCTTCTTCGGAACGGGATTCATAAACGGCTTCGTGAAAGGCTTCTCTAGCTCCTTTCAGGCGGCAAATAATCAATCAGCGACTGCTAATCAATCAGCGACTGCGCCTGCAATCGAAACCTTGCGCGTGTCGGCACCTGCACTCAACGCTGCCTACCAGGCAAATGAAGTCGCAGCCGATGAAAAATACGCGCACAAAATATTGCGCGTGTTCGGCCTGGTCAAAAGTATTGATAAGGACGCTTTCGGTGCCGTCCACATAAGAATTTACGACGACGCGTATTTCTCCGGCAGTCTTTTAGGCGTGGACGCAAAACTGCGCGAAGGCAATGAAGGTGTTGCAGCCGGTCTATATATAGGTCAGAGCGTGGCCGTCCGTTGCCCTGAAGTTCGCTACGTTGTCGGAACGGTGATGCTCGAAGACTGCTCGTTTGAGGGTGCAGAGCGTCCTCCCCAGCCCCCTACGCAAACCCCTGCGGCGTCAGGCGATCAGCCGTATAACTATTGACGGTGCGATTCCGAGGTCTTCTCAGCCCGCTTCTTGGCAACCTGGACTTGGGTGGCGGTTTGCCATAACCCCGGCGAGTAAACGATTGCTGCGAATCGTGTATCGTTTTTCTGCGAGGAAATTTCCAAATGCTCAAACATATGAAGTGCTATGCCGTTGCGGGATTTGCCGTCTCTCTCATTGCGATGGTTGTGGCGGTTGCGCAGCAGTCTCCCGCCTCAGCGTCCCCGCAGCCGCAGGCAGTTGCGTCGTTGACCATCAACGTCGACAAGCCCGTTGCCAAGGTCAGCCCGATGCTCTACGGCCTGATGACCGAGGAGATCAACTACGCCTTTGAAGGCGGGCTCTATGGCGAGCTGGTGCAGGACCGCAACTTCATGGCGAAGGCCGACGACACGGAGAACTGGGTTCCCGTGGAACAGGGCACCGGCCGCGGCCAGTTTACCCACGACGCGGCCACAGGACCCAGCGCCGCCCTGCCCGCCAGCGCGAAGATCACGGTGACGCAGGCGGATGCCAAGAACACCTTCGGCGTGCGCAACCGCGGCTGGTGGGGCGTTCCGCTGCGCGCGAATACCACTTATACCGGCTCGGTCTATGCGAAGGCGGACGCACCGGCGATGGCTGGTCATCTGCGCGTGAGCCTGATTGCGAATGACTCCGGCAAGGTGCTGGCCAGCTATACCGCGCCGGCATTGAGCGCGGACTGGAAGCAGTACAGCTTCACGCTGAAGACCGGCGCGGACGTTCCCCCCACGGCGAACAACCAGATCGTCGTCAGCTTCGACCATCCCGGCACGGTCTGGCTGCAACTGCTCTCCATCTTTCCGCCGACGTACAAGAACACTCCCAACGGCGACCGCGCCGACCTGATGGAGTTGATGGCCGCGATGCATCCGCAGTTCCTGCGCCTGCCCGGCGGAAATTATCTCGAAGGCAACCGCATCGCGGACCGCTACGACTGGAAGAAGACCATCGGCCCGCTGGTGGACCGGCCCGGCCATCGCAGTCCCTGGGGGTACCGTTCGTCGGATGGCTTCGGCCTGCTCGAGTTCCTGATGTGGTGCGAGGACCTGAAGATGCAGCCGGTGCTGGCGGTGTATGCGGGCTACAGCCTGCAGCAGGAGCACGTGAATCCGGGCAAGGACCTGGAGCCGTATGTGCAGGACGCGCTGGATGAGATTGAATACCTGACCGGCGACGCATCCACAAAGTGGGGCGCGGAGCGCGCGAAGGACGGTCATCCGGCGCCGTTCGCGCTTACCTATGTCGAGGTGGGTAACGAGGACTTCTTCGACCGCTCCAAGAGCTACGACGGTCGCTATGCGCAGTTCTATGACGCGATCAAAGCAAAGTATCCGCAGCTGCAGATCATCGCGACCACTGCCGTAAAGGGCCATGTGATCGACGTCCTGGACGACCATTACTACCGCCGCGCCGAACAGTTCTTCGCCGACACGCACCACTACGACAAGACCGACCGCAACGGCCCGAAGATCTTTGTCGGTGAGTGGGCGACGCGCGAGGGCAATCCCACGCCGAACATGGGCGCTGCGCTGGGCGATGCCGCATGGATGACCGGCATGGAGCGCAATAGCGACATCATCATGATGAACAGCTATGCGCCGCTGGTGGTCAATGTCAATCCGGGCGGGATGCAGTGGCAGTCGGACCTGATCGGCTACGACGCCAACTCCGCCTACGGCAGCCCGAGCTACTACGCTCAGGTGCTCTTCGCCAACCACGTCGGCACGGAGACGGTGGCGTCCGACCTTACAGGCGTGGGAGACCGCTTCTTCTACACCGTGACGCGCGATGCGGCGAAGGGCATGGTCTACCTGAAGCTGGTGAATGCCTCATCCGAGCCGCAGGACGTGAAGATCACGCTGGACGGCGCAAAGAACGTGAAGGCGTCCGCGAAGCTGGTCTCGCTGAGCGCCGCGACGACGGCTGCGACCAACACCATCACCGATCCGAAGCGCGTGGTCCCGGTGGAGAGTTCCGTGAAGGCGGCGAAGACCTTTACACGAACCATTCCGGGCTATTCCATCCAGGTGCTGGAGCTGGGCGCGCAGTAGCACGGGTGCAGATTGCCGCGCGTAGACTCCCTATGCGGCTTCCTGCAACTCCATCGCCTCGGCGGCTGCGCTGCGCGTAGGCAAAGCCAGACGCGCACCACCGCTGCGCGTGTCCGGCACCAGGGCGGTTAGCGCTATGCGCACGGCTACGGGCGTGGACACCTCGCGCGAAGGCAGGGCGATCGCAGTGGGACTTGCCGGCGCGCCGGTCAACTCCTCGATGACGAAGCGGCAGCACTCGCTGAGCGACTCAAGCCGATCCACAGTGCGCGCGGCGAACCTGCCGTGCCGCTCCAGCAGCGCCAGCGCTTCAATCTGGTCCGGCAACAGACTGCCCCGGTCGCGCGTGGAGGCGCGGGCCGCAAAGTCGTGTGCCAGGTAGGCGCGCGCGTCCTTCAAGGTTTCAGAGGCCTCACGATACGAGTCCATGCGAAACCTGCGCGTCAGCCAGAACCAAAGACCGCAGAGGTGCAATACTGCCGTTTCCATCTCTTTGTCCCCTTACTTCTTCTTGGATGCGGAGCCATGGAAAACAATCAAGCTTTACAGGATCCAATTGTGTAGATGCAGCCGCAGGAACAGAGGCTGCAACTTTCGTGCCACCCTTTTCATTAGACCCGTACAACTCCGCCGCGACCATCAATCTTTGGTCACAGAATGTTGCGCTGCACGCCAACAGTTCCGCTTTGGGTAAGCCACTGTGATTGCCGAAGTTAGGTATCAGGCAGGAACTTTGGAGCAGCAGGTAGCCAGCCGCCCGCGGACCCGCGACCGCCGGAACATCTGAATTTTCCACACCGCGGATATACTCAACCTGCATGTCTGAGAAAATTGTTTCTCTTCTGGTGGGCCTGATCGCGAGTGGCGGCTACGCGGCTGTCATCATCCTGATGGCGATCGAGTCGGCCTGCATTCCCATCCCGTCCGAGGTCATTATGCCGCTGGCCGGCTATGCGCTGGCGCACTCGCAGGCGCAGCTGGTCCTGCTGGCGACGGTTGCAGCGTTCGCGTGCAACCTCGGCTCCATCCCTGCATACTGGGTGGGCGCAAAGGGCGGACGCCCCATGGTGGAGCGGTACGGAAGCTGGCTGCTGCTCAGCCGCCGCGATCTGGACCACGTCGACCACTTCTTCTCGCGCTATGGGTCGATCGCGGTGCTGATCGGCCGCATGATGCCCATCGTGCGAACGTTCATCGCCTTCCCCGCCGGTGTGGCCAAGATGAACCAGGCCCGCTTCCATATCTATACGTTCATCGGCTCATGGCCGTGGTGCTACGCGCTGGCCTATGCCGGGATGCGGCTCGGCGCCTCGTGGAACAGCGACCCGCGCTTCCAGGCCATCTTCCATCGCTTCCACCTGGCGGTGGAGGCGGTGATCGTGGTCGGCTTTGTCTGGTTTGTGGTCTCGCACTGGAAGAACCGCATCCGCACGGATGCGGCGTAGTCCGCGGCTTGCTGAATCCCCAGCAGGCTTTAGGTTTGCGCACGGCCCAGGTGCGTTGCGACGCCCTCACGCCATACAATAATGAGATCGACCTATGGCAGCGAAGGCCCCAGTGCGTGTTGAGCTGTTCGATACCAGTCTGCGCGACGGACTGCAGCAGCCCAACCTCGAAATCTCCGTGCCCAACGCCGTGGCCTTGCTGCAACGCATGGGCGAGTTCGGCGTGCACTTCGCGGAGATTGGCTTTGCCGGCGCCAACCAGTTCGTCAACGATCTGACCGCGGCTCTCGAGAACGTCGATACCGGCGCGATGCAGCTTGCGCTCTTCGGACGCAGTCGCGGACGCGGCGTGAATGTCGCCGACTGGCCTGATGTGCAGTTCATGCTGCGGCACAAAGAGCGTGTCCCGGTTGCGGTCGTCGTCGTCAAGTCGCGGCTGCTGGATGTGGCGAACTCGCTGGGCGTTCCGCCGGAAGAGAACCTGCGCATGGCGCGCGAGACCGTCGACTACCTGCAACAGAATGGCCTCGATGTCTTCCTCGACTTGGAACATGCGATGGACGCCTGGTGCGGTCGGCGCGAGAACGGCGAGGCTGATAACGATGCGGCGCGGTCGCGCGAGTATCTGCAGCAGCTCATCGCGCAATCTGTCGAACAAAAGGTCAGCCGGTTGGTGATCTGCGATACCAATGGTGGCGCATCGCCGGAAGAGGTTGGAGAGCTCTTTCGCGAGTTCGGCGCGGCTCACCCCAATGCCAAGTTCGGATTCCACGGCCATACCGACCGCGGGCTTGGCGTGGCCAACTCGCGCGCGGCTATCCTTGCCGGAGCGGCACAGGTGCAGGGAACGCTGGTGGGCACAGGCGAGCGCTGCGGCAATGTCAACCTGACAACTGTTATCGGCTCCATGCAGTTGCGCGGCGAGGCGGAGTTTGTCTCGGCTCACGCGCTTGCCGGACTCACCGGCCTAGCGCAATCCACCTATTCGGCGTTCGGGCTGGAGCCTCCGCACGGCGCGCCGGTGGTTGGCCCCGGAGCATTTGCCACGTGGGCAGGGATGCACGGTTCGAGCGAACGCAAGAACCCAGGCGCGTATCTATGGGCGGACCCGGCGCGCGTGGGCGCGACTCCGGTGATCGGCGTGAACGCGCAGTCCGGCCGGGCGAACATTATTCTGTTGTCGGAGACCGTTGGCACACCGCTCAATGCCACGCAGGCGCAGACGCTGATGGACACCAACCAGGCCATGATCGACGGCGGCGGCTTTACCGCCAGCGAGGTCTCCTTCCGCCTTGCCTGCATGCGTGTGCTCGGCACGCTGCCTAACCGCTTCGCGGTAAAGACGTGGCGCATCGTCGACGAGTCCGACCTCTCCGGCAGCCGGTACGTACAGGCTGCGATGAACCTGGCAATCGGCGCATCTCATCTCGTCACCAGCCGGGCAGAAGGGGAGGGGCCGGTCGACGCGCTCTCGCGCGCCATGCGCCAGGAGCTCGAGAAGTGGTACCCCACACTCATCGAGATGCGGCTGGACACCTTCAGCGTCACCGCGCTCGACGTCACCGCGCATGACACCGCCGCGCATGTCCGCGTCACCGTCAGCTTCCATGCCGAAGGCCACAAACCCTGGACCGCCGCCGGCGTCTCCGGCGACCTGAACCAGGCCGCCCTGATGGCCATCTGCGATGGCTTCGACTACTGGCTGGAGCGCACGGCCAACGCCTCAGCCGAGGACTATACTGAAGTTTCGGCCACAACAACCAGCGCATCCTTGTGATCCAAACAGCAACGTGATCCAAACAGCAACCGGCTGCACCTAACGCATAGAAGGGTAGTAAGGAATGTCGAACCAGTCTGCCGCACAGCAGGGCGCGGCCACGATCCAGCCAGCAAAAGGGAAGCTCGGAATCATGACCGCCGGAATGGGAGCGGTCTCCACCACACTCATCGCCGGCATCGAAGCCATTCGCCAGGGGCTCGCCAAACCCATCGGCTCACTCACGCAGATGGGCACCATCCGCCTGGGCAAGCGCACGGACAACAACACTCCGCTGATCAAGGACTTCGTGCCGCTGGCCCCGCTCGGCGACCTGGTCTTCACCGGCTGGGACATCTTCGGCGGCAACCTGTATGAGGCCGCGCGCACCGCGCAGGTGCTGGACCGCGACCAGTTGGAACAGATTCGCCCCTTTCTCGAATCCATCGAGCCGATGCCCGCGGTCTTCGACCAGCACTACGTCAAGCGCCTGACCGCGAAGAAGGCCAAGACCGGCAAGAACAAGTGCGACCTCGCCAACCAGATCCGCAACGACATCGCCGAGTTCAAGTCGAAGACCGACCGCCAAGTGCTGATCTGGACCGGCTCGACCGAGATCTTCCTCGAAGAGTCTGCCGTGCACCAGTCCCTTGAGTCCTTCGAGCGCGGCCTCACGGAGAACGATCCCGGCATCGCGCCCTCGCAGATGTACGCCTGGGCGGCGCTGAAGGAGGGCATCCCGTTCATCAACGGCGCGCCCAACCTCACCGTCGACATCCCCGCGCTGAACGAGCTCTCGCGCAAGATGAACGCGCCCATCTGCGGCAAGGACTTCAAGACCGGTCAGACGATGATCAAGAGCGTGCTGGCGCCTATGTTCAAGACGCGCATGCTGGGCGTCGCCGGCTGGTATTCCACCAACATCCTCGGCAACCGAGACGGCGAAGTGCTCGACGATCCCGAGTCGTTCAAGACCAAGGAAGAGTCGAAGCTCGGCCTGCTGGACATCATTCTGCAGCCCGATCTTTATCCCGATCTCTACCGCGATATTTACCACAAAGTCCGCATTAACTATTACCCACCTCGCGGTGATAACAAAGAGGGTTGGGACAACATCGACATCTTCGGCTGGCTTGGCTATCCCATGCAGCTCAAGGTCGATTTCCTCTGCCGCGACTCCATCCTTGCCGCTCCGCTCGCGCTCGACCTCTGCCTCTTCATGGACCTCGCTGCCCGCACACCGAGCCTGCGTGGCCTTGGCATCCAGGAGTGGCTGAGCTTCTACTTCAAGGCGCCGGACTCCGCCAAGGGTGTCTACCCGGAACACGATCTCTTCATCCAGTCGATGAAGCTGAAGAACACGCTGCGCCACATCATGGGTGAGGACCTCATCACTCACCTCGGCCTCGACTACTACGGCGACTAAGTGCGCATCGGCAGGCCGGCAAAAAGGATGAATGCTCGATGTTTTGTTAAGGGCACGGCTTCAGAGCCTGTCCTGAGCGAAGTCGAAGGATGCCGACAGCAGCAGCAAAGGAAGTTCCCGCAATGTCGATCGCTCGCGATCGACATTGCGGCTTAAGACCGGCACGAAGCGAATGCCCCGCGACCTCCAACTCGACACCATGCGGCTCTACCGCTGGCTCACCCATCAGCGCGCGGACTGGGGCGGCCAGCTCGTGCTGCTAAGCGGTGCGGGTTGCACGCAGACAGGCGCGCCGCCCGCCATCAGCATCGCCGGCGGCACAACCCTCGCGCTCGACTCTGACGCTGCCGCAATGAAATCCGCCCAGCGCGCCGGCTACCTCGACTTCGTCGTCAACTCGCTCGACGAAGCGCTCCGCGCGCTCAAGAATGAGGTTCGCCGGAAACGGCCGCTCAGCGTCGGCCTGATTGCAGATGTTGCCGCGACCCTCGCCGAGATCGGCGAACGCGGCATCGTGCCCGATCTGCGGCTCGCGCCCCAAACCCTTCAGCAACTCCCGCCCGCCCAAATTCACTGTGTCTTTGACGAACACTTCTTCGCCGCCAAAGATGCATCCGCTCTGCGTGAGATCGACGCCGCCCTGCTGGCCGCGGTCCCACCGGACGACTTACTCCGCCGTCGCTGGCTGCAGCGCGCGCCGCAGTTTCTGCGCGAGGCGCGCAGCGGCGGCCGCTGGATATGGCTCGCGCACTCAGAGCTCTCCGCACTCGCCGCGCAGGGACTGACGCCCGCTCCGCGCTAAGCTTTACACCTGTGCTACTTCCATCAGCCGCCCCCACAGCGCTTTGATCCCCGCGCTGGTCTTAGTTGAGACCGGCAGCACCTCATCCACCTCATGCTCGCGCTTCAGCGCCGCAACGCTCTTCTGCAGCGCGGAGTTCGAGAGCCGGTCGGCCTTCGTCCCAACCACCAGAAACGGCCTCTGCGTCTGCCGGAAGTAGTCGATCAACGTCCGGTCGCTCTGCTGCGGCGGAATGTTCGTGTCCACCAGGCATACCGCCAGCGCCAGCGTCTCGCGCTCTGCCAGATAGGGCTCGATAAAGCTCGGCCACTCGGCGGCTACCGACTTCGAGATCTTCGCGTAACCGTATCCCGGCAGGTCGGCGAAGATCAGCTCCGGCCTCACCTTCTTCTTCTCGCCCACGCCCTCATGCAGCGCAAAGAAGTTGATCGCCCGCGTGCGTCCGGGTGTCGATGACGTATGCGCGACCTTCTCGCCCACCAGCGCGTTCAGCAGCGACGATTTGCCCACATTGGACCGCCCCAGAAACGCAATCTCCGGCGCGTTGAACGTGCGCGACTCGGCAGGGAAGTGCGCAACGTTGGTCGCTGACAGCAGAAAGACCGGAGTAAGACGCATGGCACCAGCTTAGTGTATTGCCCGCCGCGCGCGCGATTTCACCTGGGCGTGGTAGCCTTTCGTTCGTCCCCAGAATTCAATCCGCAGTTGCAGGAGAAAAGACATGCAAGCAATGGAAGCCCCGCCCAACCCCGCAACCGTCTTTGACATGCTCCTGGCCTATCAGCGCACCGCCGCCCTGCGCGCCGCGGTGGAGCTGGATCTCTTCCGCGCGGTGGGCGAAGGCCCCGGCGATGTGGCGTCCATCGCAAAACACTGTTCGGCGTCAGAGCGCGGCGTCCGCATCCTTTGCGATTTCCTGGTCATCAACGGCATCCTCATCAAAAGCGACGGCCACTACAAACACACCCCCACTAGCGCCACATTTCTTGACTCGCGCTCGCCTGCATCCATCGCCTCCATGGCGCGCTTCCTCGGCAATCCCTCCATCATCGAGCCGTACAACAGCCTCGCCGACATTGTGCGCAGCGGCCACACCTCGCTCGCGGGCGATGGCACGGTCGAGCCCGACAATCCCGTCTGGGTTGAGTTCGCCGAGTCGATGGCCCCGATGGCGGCGGGCGCCGCGCCGGGTCTCGCCACCATCGCACTCGCCGGCAGCAGCGCCCCCGTCAGCGTGCTGGACATCGCCGCCGGTCACGGTCTCTTCGGAATCGCGATTGCCCAGCAGAACCCGCAGGCGCAGATCACCGCGCTCGACTGGGCTGCCGTGCTGGCAGTGGCCGAACGCAACGCGCAGAAGGCCGGCGTCGCCGCGCGCTTCACCAAGCTGCCCGGCTCAGCGTTCGATGTGGATTACGGTGGTCCGTATGACATCGTGCTGCTCACCAACTTCCTGCACCACTTCGATCCGCCAACGTGCATCGGCCTGCTGAAGAAGGTGCGCGTGGCGATGAGGTCCGGCGGCCGCGCCGCAACGCTCGAGTTTGTGCCCAACGACGACCGCGTCACCCCGCCGCTGGCCGCGGGCTTCAGCATGACCATGCTGGGCACCACGCCCTCCGGCGATGCCTACACCTTCAACGAGCTGAAAGCCATGTACGAGTCCGCCGGCTTTCGCGATGTGACCATGCATCCCATCCCCATGAGCCCGCAGACCGCAGTGGTCGGAGTGGCATAATGCATTCGCAAGACGCCTCCTTCCCACCAGGCTGGCGTATTTTGATCCGTGCCGCTATCCGTACGCATTGTGTTAAGCATTTGTCGCGACCGTGCGACGTCGATTAAGATCGAAGGAAGACTGACAGACAACCCGGAGGAAAGTAATGAGCGTGACGCATCATCACCACAAAGAGTTCTGGCTGGATACATGGTGGCCGCTGCTCGTCATCCTCTTCGGCCTTGTCTTCGTCTCCATCCTGGTCTCTTTCAAGCCAGTGATTTAGCTGCCTATGCACGCGAAAGCTCTTCCGGGATCCGTCCTCGCTGCTCTGGCTGTTGTGTTGTTATCCATCAGCAGTGCGCAGGCGCAGCTTGAAGTCACCGGCCTGGAGAACGCGCTTACCGGTAAAAGATTTATTCTGCGCAGCTACAGCGCGGATCAAACTGCAAAATACAAATGGGGCAACGATGGCTTAGTGGCGGACCCACCGAAGCTCTTCGCGCTCGCGGTCTTCACTCCGGGTTCCGTAAAACTGAAGGGCACAACCCTGGCCATTCAGGGCACACGCTCCATTCTCCTGGTGGATGGCAAGAGCGGCAAGCTGGGAACTTCCGAAGGCACGCCGGAATGGCTCACCATTGACCTTGGCTCCATTAACCCAATCACTGCCATCCCAAAACTACAGGAAGCGCTGTTCTTTCCCGACTTGAAGACCGCAATGGATTCGCTCCCCGTCCAGTTCAAGGATTTTCTCCCTTACCACCTCAATCCTACTGACCCCAATAGCTTGTCTGTCGAGCTTCATTCGCGACAGTTCTAGTACTCCGACGACGTCGCATGGAAAAGCCTGTCGCACGATTCGCCAAGAATCAGTCGATCGAAGATGCTGCATATGGGGAAACTGCTTTATTCGGTTCAGGCGCGGCAAGCGCACGCTCAAGGCACCGTCATCTGCGCGTTCGTGGTGTCTGCGAGCGGAAAGGTGGAGTCTTTGTGGCTGCTCAAGCCCCTCGGGTATGGCTTGGATGAGGCTGCCGTCACCGCGCTTCTGGACTCTACCTATGCTCCCGCGCAGGTCGATGGCCACCCGGTGGCAGAGACATCCATCAATATCACGAATTTCACGATGGGGCAGTGACTCACCGGTAAAGCAGCTCATAACGCTGTCAAGCCCCCAAATGCCTTATCTCTCTCATGCGCCACAGGATAGAGTTGGCAGTTTAGTTTCGCTCCGCAAGCTACAATAGAAATAGGAACACTCAAGCCAAAAAGAAAAGCCTTGTCTTGCGTGTAAGTGCTTGAAAATAAGATGCTTGCATGCAAGTCATTTAGAATCAATTACCGCCTTTTGTTTTGTATTACATAGGTAAAAATACCCGGGGGGTACCCCTTCCGCTGCACAGGAACGCATGTACCGAACCATTCAGCTCGCGCTCGAGCGACGCATCCGCGAGATCCTCGCGACCAGGTATCAGATTGCGCACGATCCCGCCGCTCCAAAGCTCGTGGTCGAGCTGCCGCCCAGGATCGAACTCGGCGAGCTGGCGCTGCCCATCGCGTTCGAGCTGGCCAAGAAGCTGCGCAAGGCGCCGCGCGCCATCGCGACCGAACTGGCCGCCGAACTGAATGCAGACCTTGCGGCCGCGCCCGGCATCGCCTCCGTTGAGGTCGCGGGAGCAGGCTACCTCAACATCCGCCTTGATCGCGCCGCCGTTGCCCGCCGCATCGCCGCCGATGAGCACGCCGACATCGGTGGCCCAGGCTTCCGCCTGGTCGAGCACACCAGCATCAATCCCAACAAGGCCGCGCACATCGGTCATCTGCGCAATGCCATCCTCGGCGACACCTTCCAGCGCCTGCTGCGGCCGGACAGCTACAAGTCCGGCTACCAGGTGGGCGTGCAGAACTACATCGACAACACCGGCGTGCAGGTCGCCGATGTCGTCGTCGGCCTCACCCAGCTCGAAGGCCGCGATCTCGCGTCCACACGTGCCCTCATGGCCGACCTCGCCGCTCGTGGCGAGCGCATCGACTTCTACTGCTGGGACCTCTACGCCCGCGTCAGCCAGTGGTACACCGGCACCGGACCGGATGATGCCGCACCGCCTCCCGCACAGGAGCTAGCCCGCCGCAAGCAGATTCGCCTCGACACGCTGCACGCGCTGGAGCATGGAGGCAACGCCCGCGGCTCTGAATCAGAGACCGCCCAGATCGCCGAGATCATCTCCACCGCCGTCCTGCGCCGCCATCTCGAGACCATGGAGCGGCTCTCCATCGAGTACGACTTCCTGCCCCGCGAGAGCGAGATACTCTCGCTCCACTTCTGGGACGCCGCCCGCGCGCTGATGATCGAGCGCGGCGTGCTCTACCTTGAGACCGAAGGCAAGAACAAAGGCTGCTGGGTCATGCGCCGGGCCGGCAACGAAGCCGCGACAGAGTCGGGTGCCCCAGGTGCCTCGCCTTCGGGCACCTGGGAGGAGAAACAAGACCCAGACAACGCCATCGGCCCGGATGAAGACGCCAAGGTCATCGTCCGCTCCAACGGAACCGTCACCTACGTCGGCAAGGACATCGCCTACCACCTCTGGAAGTTCGGCCTGCTGCCCGGCAAGGACTTCGGCTACGCGAAGTTTCGGCAGTACAACGAACAACGGACCGCTGACAACGGACAACCTGCGCCCCGCACCTGCTGGATCTCCACCTCCAGTCCCAGCGATCCCGCTGCGCCGCGCTTCGGCCACGCCGACGCCATCTACAACGTAATCGATTCGCGCCAGAACGATCCGCAGAACAATGTCAAGACCGCTTTGCAGGGCATGGGTTTTTTGAAAGAGTACGACCGGTACACGCACTTCTCCTACGAAATGGTCGCGATGACGCCGCGCTGCGCCGAAGACCTCGGCTACCAGCTCACCGAGGAGGACAAGGCGCGCCCCTTCATCGAGGTCAGCGGGCGCAAAGGCTTCGGCGTCAAGGCCGATGACCTCCTGGACAAACTCACCGCTGCCGCCCGCGCCGAGGTCGACACGCGCCATCCCGAGCTCGCCGATGCCGAGCGCGCGCAGATCGCCGTGCAGATCGCCGTCGGCGCGCTGCGCTACTTCATGCTGCGCTTCACGCGAAACACCGTCATCGCCTTCGACTTCCGCGACGCGCTCAGCTTCGAGGGCGAGACTGGCCCCTACGTCCAGTACGCCATCGTCCGGGCGGCCAACATCTTCCGCAAAGCCGGCGTCGATGAAGCCGCCGCACTCTCCCCCGTCGCAGACCTCGATCTCTCAGCGCTTGCGGGCGAAGACGGCACCAGCCTCTGGGAGACGTGGCTGCTCGCCTCGCGTCTCACCACCGTGATCGAACAGGCCATTGCAACCGCGGAGCCTGCGCATCTGGCGCGGTACGCCTTCCAGCTCGCGCAGCAGTTCAACAACTTCTACCACCGCCACCACATCCTCAATGAGCAGGATCCCGCGCGCCGCGCGCTGCTGCTGGCCACCGCCGCGGTCGCCCGCCGGGAGATGGTTCGCGCTCTTGCGTACCTCGGCATCGGATCGCCGCGGGTGATGTAGAGTCTTCGCGAAATGAGTTATGCCGCGAAGCTCCTCACCCACTCAACGATCGACCGCACGGCGACCCCGCTTGGCCCGTATGCAAGCCACGGCTTCGCCGCCTCGTTCCACGCCATTCCCGCGATGTCCAGATGCACCCACGGCGTCTCGCCCGCGAACTCCTTCAGGAACATCGCACCGGAGATCGCGCCGCCGTAGCGGTTCTTGCCGGTGTTCATGATGTCGGCAATCTCGCTCTTGATGTGGTCGCGATAGTCGTCCGTGCAAGGCATGCGCCAGGCTTTTTCGCCGGAGATCGCAAGCCCACCCATGAAGCGCTCACACGTCGCATCGTCGTTCGAGAATACGCCGAAGTTCAGATGCCCCAGCGCTGTTGAGATCGCGCCGGTCAGCGTCGCTGCGTCGATCAGGTGCGTGCAACCGAGCGTCTTCGCGTAGTGCAGTCCATCAGCCAGCACAAGGCGCCCTTCCGCGTCCGTATTCACCACCTCGATGGTCTTTCCGGACATGGCAGTGACCACATCACCCGGTTTGTAGGCGCGGCCGTCGGGCATGTTCTCCGCCGAGCAGATCACGGAGATCACCTTCACCGCAGGCTTCAGCCGCGCAATCGCATGCATTGCGCCGATCATTGCCGCCGCGCCGGCCATGTCGTACTTCATCTTCTCCATGCCTTCCGCGGGCTTGATGGAGATGCCGCCGGTGTCAAAGGTGATGCCCTTACCGACCAGGCCGAGTACGGGAGTATCCGCTGCAGGCGGCGTGGCAGGCTCGTAGGTCATCACGATCAACGCGGGCGGCTCGGCGGACCCTTTAGCGACAGCCCAGAATGCGCCCATCTTGAGTTCCTGAATCTTGTCCGACGAATAAACCTGGCACTTCAGGCCGGCCTCGTCGCACATGACCTTGGTACGTTCGCCGAGAACTGTAGGCGTCAGGACGTTGCCCGGCTCGTTCACCAGCGTGCGCGCGAAGTTCTGCGCAGCGGCGATGATGCGCCCTTCGTCGGAACCGCGCTGGATTTCAGTGTGCGCTGCATTGTCTTTGTCTGCGCTGATGATCGTCAGTGTCTCGACGGCCCGATCTCGGCGGTCGCTGCGGTAGGTGTCCCAGTCCGGCTCGGCGATCTCCGCGCCTTCGACAATGGCGCGAGCGGCGAGCGCGGGACCAAGTTGAGGAACGGGCGGCGTGACAGTGGCAGTATCGGGGAATGCAATGGCGAGGTCACGGATCGCGCGCGCCTTTGCGGCGCGGACCGCGGTTCCTGCTCCCTTGCGCAGCGCGTCGGCGGAGAGATCCTTCGCCTTGCCCAGACCGACGAGCAGCAGCCGTTCGGCCTTGATGCCCACTGGCGCATGAAGCACTGCGACCTCGCCAGGGGATGCCTTGAACTCGCCTGAGGCAAGCAAAGAAGCAGCGGCCGCTTCGATCTCGGGAAAGGCAGTCAGCAGTGCAGGCCGCGGGGCCCCATTCCTTTCGGTCTGCGTGTCGATGGCGAAGACGGCGAGTGCAGGTGCGGCGAAGGCGTTTGCATCGCCGAAGAGAAGCTTCGATTCCATGGGTCTATCTTAACCTGCGATGCGTTGCACGATCACAGGGCGCTACGCGGAATCTGCGGCTCGACTGCATGTAGTTAGCCTGCTTGCCTGCAGGCTCAGCAGTCGCCGGCGAGCACTTCAGCCATGTGCACTGCTCGACGCGGCGAGTTTTGCGCGATCTGTTCGCGACAACTGAAGCCGTTGGTAACGATCAGATCCTGCGCGCCGGCAGCGCGGACAGCCGGCAACAGCACGCGTTCGGCCAGCGTCTGTGAGACCTCAAACTTGTCGTGCTCGAAACCGAACGGCCCCGCCATGCCGCAGCAACCGGAGTTCAACATTTCGACGGTCGCTCCAGTGGCTTCGAGCAAGGCCATCTCATCCTTCATGGTCATCAGGGCCTTCTGGTGGCAATGGCCGTGTACGACGATGCGGCGGCCAGGCAATTGCGGAGGCTGCCACTCGCCGGGAGA
>Ga0208849_1001459_pt1 | contig 16376 bp, 12 predicted proteins | sample NGESurdeep072012_10_FD_184470 | JGI IMG/M metagenome (GOLD analysis project Ga0208849, IMG submission 184470) | Arctic peat soil microbial communities from Barrow, Alaska - NGEE Surface sample 53-3 deep-072012 (SPAdes) | ecosystem: Environmental > Terrestrial > Soil > Wetlands > Peat ...
ATCTTGGATGTCGTCGAAGCCTATGATCCAGCGACGGATACCTGGACCACCAAAGCGCCCTTGCCGACTGCGCGCGGAGGCGTTGCAATGGGAGCCATTCACGGCAAACTCTATGTGGTCGGTGGCTATGAGCTTCACGGCACCGTGAATACCGTTGATGCCTATGACCCTGTGACCGATACCTGGACCACCGAGGCACCCATGCCGACGACGCGTGACGGCGTCGCCGTGGGCGTCATCAGCGGCAAACTCTATGCTGTCGGGGGCGCTACCGGAAAACACGGCAATCACAAGTCGAATATAGTTGAAGCATACGATCCTGTGACAAATACCTGGATTACGGAGGCACCCATGTTGACGGCGCGATACGGCCTCGCTGCAGGCGATATCAACGGCAGGCTCTTCGCCGTCGGAGGCAATAACGGCCACGGTTTTTTGAATATTGTCGAAGCCTACGATCCTGCGAAAAACTTATGGAAGAAAAAGACATCCATGAGGACTGCGCGCGGGTACTTAAGCGCGGGCGTCGCCAGGAACACGCTCTACGCCATCGGCGGCTATAAGAACTACGGCGTGCTCAATACGGTTGAGGCGTTCAGCCTGTGATGCTGCGAAAATTCCCGATGGGGAGTGACACTATGTATCGACAGATACCCATCGCGTGCACGGTGTTCGTTTTCGCGTTCGTCTTCGCTGCGTCAGGATGCTCGAGTGCGAGCAATCCGATGGTGTCACCCCTTGCAAATGCGGTCGGATTTCGACACGCGCCGCAATCCGTCGGGAGCTGGTCTACCAAGGAATCGTTACCGACGGCACGCTCCTTTCTTGGAGCCGGTACCGTTAACGCCAAAGTCTACGCCATCGGAGGCTACGATGGCGCCACTGGCAATCTCAACATCACCGGGTTGCGTTCGGTTGAGGCGTATGATCCCAGGACGGATACGTGGACGTCCAAGGCACCCATGCCGACGGCGCGCTACGAATTCGCAGTTGGCGTGATCAACGGTATTCTCTATGCTGTCGGCGGCGTCAGCAGCAGCAACAACATCCAATTGAATACGGTTGAGGCGTACGATCCTGCGACGGATACTTGGACTGCAAAGGCATCCATGCCGACAGCGCGCGCCGGCCTAGCTGTTGGCGTCATCGACGGCATTCTGTATGCTGTCGGCGGCGCCGGCGACGGTTTCTACTTGAGTACGGTTGAGGCTTACAACCCTGCTACAAACACATGGACCGCCAAGGCATCTATGCCCACAGCGCGATGCTGCCTCGCCATTGGCGTCGTCAACGGCAGGCTCTACGCGGTCGGCGGCTATTACCCAAACCCATTGAGTATCGTTGAGGCTTACAATCCGGCCACAAATCGTTGGACTCCCAAGGCTTCGATGCCCACGGCGCGTTTCAACTTGGCTGCGAGCGTCCTCGGAGGCGAACTGTTTGCCGTTGGCGGCTATAACTACGACGATGGATTCTTGGATACAGTCGAGGCCTATGATACCGCGACGGACAGTTGGCAGGCGAAGTCAACGATGCCGACGGCGCGGGCCGGACTAGTCACAGGTGCAGCGGGAAGCAAACTCTACGCGATCGGTGGCTATGCATGTCTTGTGGGTTGCCCCCTAGGTAAAGTTGAGTCCTTCACCCCGTGATGGTCGCGAAATATCCGCGTTCGCGCGATGTCATAGAGCCGTCACATCGTTCGCACGCCGCGTTGAATAGTCTCAGCGGACAAGCGGCCAATATGATCGGACATAGCTGCTAGAATTGCAACCGTGACGCTCGATCGCGCTCTACCCTAATGATATGATTCCGAAGGACTTGATTCTCGAGACGACTCGCGTGCGTTTGACGCCGCTCTTAGCCGCCCACGCCGAAGACTTGCACTTGGCTGGAAACGATCCTGAAATATTCCGCTACACGAGACTTGCTGAGGATTTGTCCAGCGTTGAGAGCACGCTTGTGCGTCGCGTGCAGATCGCAGCCGATTCCGAGAATGTGCGATCAGAAATGGCAATTCGACGAATCGGCGGTGTCTACAAAGGCGCCTTTCGGAACTTCGCGTTTAGGGAGCAAGATCAAACCAATAGAGACCACATGATATTCAGCGTAATCGATTCCGAATGGGAAGAAGTCAAAGCGCGCCTAAAAGACTTGTTACGCTAGACGGCAGACTTCAGGTCTGCGTGGTTGCGTGAGCACGCTCGCAACATCAGATACGGTGTAAGGCCCACTGCGAGGCAACCGCATTCGAACGTGTACGGCGCAGCGTGGGAAAAAGCAGTTGGACTGCCCAAACCGGTCGTTATCTCTAGCCGGTCGCCGTGATCGATCGACGGGCCAAGCACGAGCTCTAGGTCTACTAATGTCCACGCGTGGGTTGATACTTGCAAATGAAGTCTCCAGTCATAGTTGTTATGACCCTCTTACCCCAAATGCAATAGAGGCACCCGGGACGACGCCGTCCCAGCGGAAGTGTGCGTCGGCCGCGACATCTCTCTGCATTGTTCTCCATCCGCGAACGATAACGAGGTGAGAAAGTTATGCTTCAAAGATTGTCAATCGTTGGCGCACTATTGGCGTGCCCGTGCCTCTCTACCGTCTCCGGATGCTCGGGCGGCCCGCATTCCTCGCTATTGCTTCATTCCGGCTTGACGAATATCGTGGGCGTGCCGCAAGCAGCCGGGAGTTGGACGACCAAGGCACCGATGCTGACGGCGAGGGAAGGCCTAGCAGTTGGCGTCCTCAACGGAATACTCTACGCCGTCGGCGGCTTTAGCAGTGATGGCCCGTTGAATACGGTTGAAGCCTACAATCCTGCGACCGATACGTGGACCACAAAGACACCTCTGCCGTCGACGCGCTGGCAACTGGCTGCAAGCGTCATCGGAGATCGACTCTACGTTGTCGGCGGCTGCTGCGACTACAACTTCAACGCCTTGAATACGGTTGATGCTTACAATCCTGTGACGGACAAGTGGACCCGCAAGGCATTCATGCCGACGGCTCGCCGTGTCCTGGCTGCGGGCACCCTCAGGGGCAGACTCTATGCGGTCGGCGGCTTCAGCGACGGCAATATCTTGGACGCTGCCGAGGCTTTCAATCCACAATAGCCACCACTCTGAGCATGCATTTCGTTGAACCAAAAAAGACCCTAGGCCGCTACTCGACAAGAAGAACATCGGTCCGAGGAGAACTCACATTCTCCCAGCGGACGGAGACCACATGAACAACTTCAACAAACTGACCGAGCGCGCCCAAGCCGCGGTCATGGGCGCGCAACACATCGCGCAGGATCGCAACGCCGCCGAGATCGACCCGCTGCACCTACTGGCAAGCTTGCTCGAAGATGCCGAAAGCGTGCCGGCCGTCGTCCTGCGGCAGATGGGCGTCGACACTGGGAGACTCATCGCGTCCGTCACCGCTGCGCTTGATGCGCGCGCGAAGGTATTCGGCGCCTCCGAACCCGGCGTCGGCCGGGATCTGCGCGACGTCCTGAGCCGGGCCGGCGAGGAGGCCCTCAACTTCAAAGACGAGTTCGTATCCACGGAGCACCTGCTGCTCGCGGTCGCGGATACGCCCGGCAGAAGTGAGGCGGCCGAATTGCTGAGAGCTGCCGGCGCGACGAAAGAGAAGATGCTTTCCGCCTTGGCCACCGTTCGCGGCAGCCAGCGCATCACAGATCAGAATCCGGAGGGCAAGTACCAGGCGCTCGAGCGCTACGGCCGCGATCTCACATCCCTTGCCCGCCAGAACAAGGTGGATCCGGTCATCGGGCGCGATGAGGAAATCCGCCGCGTCATACAAGTCCTATCCCGGCGCACGAAAAACAATCCTGTCTTGATCGGCGAGCCGGGCGTGGGCAAGACTGCGATCGTTGAAGGTCTCGCGCACCGCATCGTCCGAGGCGACGTGCCCGAGAGTCTGAAGAACCGCCGGATCGTCGCGCTCGATCTCGGTTCACTCATCGCGGGCGCCAAGTATCGCGGCGAATTCGAGGACCGGCTCAAAGCAGTCCTCAAAGAGATCACGCAAAGTCAGGGCGACGTTATTTTATTCATCGATGAACTCCATACCGTCGTCGGCGCCGGCGCCGCCGAGGGCGCGATGGATGCCTCGAATATGCTCAAACCCATGCTGGCCCGCGGTGAGCTGCACACCATCGGCGCCACCACGATCGACGAATACCGCAAATACATCGAAAAAGACGCCGCGTTGGAGCGGCGCTTCCAACCCGTCATGGTGGGCGAACCGAGCGTAGAGGACACGATTTCAATTCTGCGCGGCTTGCGCGAACGGTATGAAGTCCATCATCGCGTGAAGATCAAGGATTCCGCGCTCGTCGCGGCCGCCGTGCTTTCGCACCGTTACATCGCCGACCGGTTCTTGCCGGACAAAGCCATCGACTTGGTCGACGAAGCCGCGAGCAAGCTGCGCATGGAGATGGACTCGATGCCGGTCGAGCTCGACGAAGTGGAGCGCCGGTTGATGCAGCTCTCGATCGAACGGGAAGCGCTCAAAAAGGAAGTCGATCCAGCCTCGCGCGCGCGCTTGAACCACCTCGAAGACGAGGTCAAGGGCTTGCAAGAAAAGCGTGACAGCCTACGTAGCCGGTGGGAATCTGAGAAGGATGCGATGGGTGAGGTGAGCCGGATTAAGCAGCGCATGGAGGCCGCGAAGCTCCAGCTGCAGCGCGCCAAAGACGCGGTGGACTACGGCAAAGCGTCGGAGATCGAGTACGGCACGCTGCCGGAGCTGCAAAAACAATTGGACGCGGCCAACACCACCTCGGTTCACGCCAACGGCAAGATGTTCAAAGAGGAAGTCGACGAGCACGATATCGCTGACGTGGTCGGCAAGTGGACCGGCATTCCGGTAAGCAAACTTCTCGAAGGCGAAGTGCAGAAGCTGCTCCACATGGAGGAGCGGCTGCACGAGCGCGTCATCGGCCAGGACGAAGCGGTGACGGCGGTCTCGACTGCGGTCCGTCGCGCGCGCGCGGGATTGCAGGACCCCGACCGGCCTTTGGGTTCGTTCATATTCCTCGGGCCCACGGGCGTTGGCAAGACGGAGCTCGCGCGAGCCCTGGCGGCATTCCTGTTCGACGACGAACACGCGATGATCCGCATCGACATGTCGGAATATATGGAAAAACATGCGGTCTCGCGTTTGATCGGCGCGCCGCCCGGTTATGTGGGCTACGACGAAGGTGGACAATTGACCGAAGCGGTTCGGCGCCGCCCATACTGCGTGGTCTTGTTCGACGAGATCGAAAAGGCGCATCCGGACGTCTTCAACGTCATGCTGCAGATCCTCGACGACGGCCGCCTCACCGACGGTCAGGGCCGCACCGTGGATTTCAAGAACGCCGTCTTGATCATGACGAGCAATATCGGCTCATCGGCCATCTCGGAGCTCGCGGGTGATGAAACGGCACTGCGCGCAAAGGTCATGGAAGCGATGCGGGAACATTTCCGGCCGGAGTTCCTGAACCGTCTCGACGAGATCATCATCTTCAAGTCGTTGACGCTCGAGGACATCAAGCGCATCGTCGACATCCAGCTCGCGAGTCTCACAAAACGTCTCGCGACGCGCGGGATCACCATGCACCTGTCCGACGGCGCCAAAGCTCTGCTCGCGCATCACGGCTACGATCCGGTCTACGGCGCTCGCCCGCTCAAACGCGCGCTGCAAAAGGAGATCGTCGATCCGCTTGCACTGCGCGTGCTGAGCGGTGAATTCGTCGACGGCGACATCGTCGACGTCGAGCTCGATCAGGGCGAGATCGTTTTCCGTAAGGCCCAAAAAGCCAAGGCCTTGAATTGACGCCGGCCGCGCGGATCCGCCCGCGACGCCCCGAACGCGCCCGTCATCCGTGGATCTTCGAAGGTGAAGTGGCCGAACTTCCCGCGGGAGTCGCGGACGGCGAGGTCGTCACGGTGCTCGATCACCGCGGTGCGTTTTTCGCGCGCGCCTACTGCAACCGGAAATCGAAGATCGTTCTCCGCGTGCTGACGTGGGTAGACGAACCGGTCGACGCCGCATGGTGGCGGCGGCGGATAAACGACGCCGTCGCGCGCCGCGGCATGCAGCCGGTCGACGCCGGCGTGCGGTTGGTCAATGCTGAAGGCGACGGGCTTCCCGGCTTGGTCGTCGACAAGTACGGCGCGTGGCTTGCCGTGCAGATCTCCACCCTCGGGGTTGAGTCCGCGCGGGAGGCGGTCGTCGCCGCCTTACGTGCTTCGTGCTCTCCCGAAGGCATTTTCGAACGCAGCGATCTGCCGGAGCGAGAGCTCGAGGGGCTTGCCCGGCGCACCGGCGTGATGGCCGGCGCGCCGCCGCCGCCAGAACTTGAGATCGTCGAAGGGCGCGCACGCCTGAAAGTCGATATCGCCGGCGGGCAAAAGACGGGCCTGTTCCTTGATCAGCGGTTGAATCGTGCCGCCGCTGCCGCATATTCGGCAGGTCGTACGGTGCTCAATTGCTTCGCGTATTCGGGCGGCTTCAGCGTGCACGCAGCACTAGCCGGAGCCGCCGAAGTCACGAGCGTGGACATCTCCGCTGAGGCATGCCGTCTCGCGCGCGAGAACATGGCGCGCAATGGGTTTGCCGAGGCGCCGGTCATCGAGGCGAACTGCTTCAACTATCTTCGCGATGCAAGTGACGCCGGGCGCACTTTCGGTCAGATCATCCTCGACCCGCCGGCGTTCGCGCGCGGCAAAAGCACGGCCGAGGCCGCCTCTCGCGGCTACAAAGAGATCAACCTTCGTGCGATCAAAATGCTCGAACCCGGCGGCGTCCTCGTGACGTGCTCGTGCTCGCGTCCGCTGACGCCGCGCGATTTCCTTGGGCTCGTCTGGAGCGCGGCACTGGACGCGGGCCGCGAGCTGCAGATCGTCGAGGAACGGGGGCAACCGACCGACCACCCTGCGCTCCTCAATGCACCGGAAACGTCATATCTCAAATGCATCATATTGAGGGCTATTTAGCGCCTCACGTGTGACGGCGGTCATGCTACAAGTTGGCTCCAGCCGCTGTCCTAAACATATGTATATTGAAAAGTCGCAATGCCTTGCATTTAGAGGCGTTGAGCCGTCACACTTCCCTCAAAACACGTGCGGAACGGCTCGTTCCGCTCCGACCACAAGAAGCATGAAGAAGAGCTTGGGTTCAACACGCCATCGCAGCCGAGGTTCCATGTTGCTGGAGACGCTCGTCTCGGCCATGATACTGACGTTCGCCTCGATGGCATTTGGAAGCGGCATGATTGCGGCTACCAAAGGTCAAGATACGGCAGCGACCCATGCCCGATCGACCGAGATCGCCAACTACCTACTCGAGTACGCGCGCCGCGATCCCAATTTCTGGAACGCAGGCGTCGAATACGTCGGCTCGAGCTGCACGATCAACTGTTGGAACATCACCGGCCCGCCCGATCCGAATACCGGAACGGCGCTGCCCGCCTATAACGACACGTACAGCATTTTACCGGCGAACGAACATCCCGGATTCAATTCGCCAAATCTGCCCGCCGGCTTGAACTGGACGTACAGATATCAGTGGAAAGCCGACTATCTTCGCGACAGCGCCGGAAACATCGTCAGCCCTCTCGACGCGACGATCACCATCTGGGTCTTCACGCATGAAGTACTCAACGGCGCCGCCCAAAACAACGTCTATACCGTCACCGGCATGACCCGGAGCAATTGAACATGCGGACGATAGCTGGCCGGACTAAAGCGCGCGGCTTCACCCTGATCGAGCTGATGGTCGCGATGTCGATCCTCGGCTTAGTCATGACTCTGGCAGTGGCAGAGTTCACGCAAGCGTGGAAGCACTATTCCAAGACCACCGTCGACATCACCGGCGAAACGCAGGCGCGAGCCGCGATGGCCTTGGTCACGCAGTCGCTGCGTCAAGCGGCGATGCCGGCAGGAACCGCGGCGATCTCGCCGGTGTCGTCACCAGACTGCATCGCCGCCGGCGGGTGCACGAACCCCTACCCAACCGCCGCGCCGACGACCGGATTACAGTTCGAGATGGTGGACGACCCCTCGATCACCAGCGCTGATCCGAACCAGTTGCACTACGGCAATGACGTGATTGGGCTGAATCCGGCGATACCGGGCGTGAACGGGTCCGACCTCATCGAGACCGTGACCGATGTCAGCACCGGAACTGTCAAAATCGTTCGAACGCTTGCAAAAAATGTCACGGTCTTCACCGTTGCCGCGACGTCGTCGGGAAGCTACAACGTGACGATTCAAGTGTCGCCCCCGCACCGCGCCGACCAGTTATCGGCGCCCTTTACCCTGTCGAGCGACGTTTTCATCAGCTACTTCAAGCCAAACAAGTAAAGGTACGGACATCGTGAAAAAGTTAGCCGGAGTTCAACGACCGAAGCGCGGCATGGCGCTCATCTTGACGATGCTGATCGTGCTCGTTATGCTCGTGCTTGTGGGATCGATGCTTAGCATCATCACCGGCGAGCTCAGCAGCGTGAGCTTCGCCGGTTTCGACAACAGGGCGCTCTACTCGGCCGATGCCGGCGTTCAGTTCGCACAGCAGCAGATCGACAACTATGCCGCGAACAACGCCACGCCGCCGCCAGGCTCGACGTGGACTCAGACTTTGCCGGCAGATCCGTCAGGCAAGACCGCGACGTTCACGGTTGTGATGGATCCGACCCCGTACTTGCGCAACGGCAACCTGTACTACCTGGTGCACTCAGAAGGCAAAGCGCCGGGCGGCGGCGACCGCAAGGTCGATGCCATCCTGGAAGTGCAGTCGTACACGCACTATGCGTACTACACGTATCAGAACGCCAATGGGAACTACTTCGTCAGCGGCATCAACTCGTTCGACGGGCCCGTCTACCTGCAGGGCACGAACAATAAGCTGAACTTCCAGTGGTACAACATCAACAAGCCGATATTCTTGAGCACCGCGATCATCGCCGGGAACTACGGGTTCTCGCCGAGCGCACCGACCACAAATTCGCAGTGGACACAAGTCATCGCCGGTGGTTCAGCCAGCCTCACGCAGACGACCACGGCCGGCTACGTATCGTATCCGCCGATCGGCAGCACCTATATCGCCGCAAACCAGGCGTTCAACGGGACCTCCGGAGCTTCGTCGCTGCCGGCGCCCGCCACAAAAGACGTGTACATGAACGGCGGCCTCGCCAAGAGCGGCTCGGGCGCATTGACATCGGGCATATTCATCAACGGCAATGTGAACATCTCGATGGCTTCGACCACCGCCACAAACGAAATATTCACGTTCACCCCGGTGACGGCAGCCGAGCTGGTTCCGTATAACTCCTCTTACACGGGCGACAACACGAACACGATCCCCTACACAGTGACCATTACCGTCGACTACGGCGCTAATACCACGAAAGTCTTGGAAAACGGCACGACTGTCACCTACACCGGCGTGCCGCAGAATCAACCCACCGGTAGCACGGCAACGCAAAATGGTTCGATCTTCGTCAACGGCAACGTCGATTCGATCTCGGGCGTCCTCAATGGACAGTACACGATAGCCGTCCCTGACATCCAGACCTCCAGCACCACAAACGTCGATGACATCGTCGTTACGAACAACATCACATACAAAGCCGATCCGACGCTGGGCGCAAGCGACGACGTCCTCGGCTTGATGTGCGACAACTTCAACCTCGGACCGGCGAGCATCACGCCGAGCGTGCTCAAGATCCAGTCCGATATCATCGCGGGCAATCAGTACGAGGCCTTGCACAACCAGACGGATGGCGGATTCGGCACCGTTGACAGCGTCGGCTCCCTACCGCTCAAGACGTCAGTCAATATCTACGGCAGCCTCGTCCAGAACGAAGTGAAGCCGCTCGGCCAGTTCAGTTCTGGGTCCGGCCTTCTGATCAAGGGTTGGAGCGACACGTACAACTACGACACGCGTCAAATGACGCCGCCGGACTGGCCGACGCTTGGCACCGGCCTCGTCGCCTGGAAAGACGCAGGTTCCCCGATCTACTAGATTCGAAAATGTACTAGAGAAACCGTACTAGGGCAAGCATCGCTTGCCCTAGTTTTTTTCCCGTATTAGGGTGAGCATCGCTCACCCAATGGGCAAGCGATGCTTGCCCTAGTTTTCTTGTTCCCGTACTAGGGTGAGCATCGCTCACCCAATGGGCAAGCGATGCTTGCCCTAGTACAGTTGCCCTCCTATGGACCGACCGTGGTTCGCTGTGAGATCGTGATGATCGGACTGCCATGGTTCGTATTGATGGTGACGACGCGATCCGCACGCCCGTCATCGCTCACCCATTCGTAGGAAACAGTGATCTCGCGGCCGACGCTCAGACGATTTGATTGTGCGCCGGCCGGCGCGTGCGCCTTGTACCACGCGTCGACTAGTGCGAACGCAGCGTTTGCGTCCAGCGTCGTGATCGCGGTCGAGCCGTGCGCATCTGAATCCGAAAAGCTGCCGATACCGGACGACTGCGTCGCGCCGGGATAGAGCGGCACGTGTAGAGTTTTCGGGTCAACAGCGCCGCGGCCGATGCTGACGATTCCGTGTCTGTCGGCGATTCGAATCGTGGGCATGGCCGGCGGGGACGTCGGCGCGGGACCCGTCACCATCGGCACGGAACCCGCCGCTGTCGCTGCCGGGGCCGTGGTGCTCGTAACTTGAACGGGCGCCCGCGCGCAAGCGTCTAGGATGAGGACGCCGAGCACGGCTGCGGCGGCAATCCTTGCTAGAGCGTTATCACGAATCTTTTTTCACCCGGTGCGTGAGCGTGATGGTGGTCTTGTCTTTCTCGCCGTTGATCATGACGGTGCTCTGATCTTTGTCCGAGTCTTTGCCGACGGTGAATACCGCAGACGCCGTATCGCCGCTCTTCACGTTCATCGATTCGGCATTGGCAGGCATCTTGGACTTGTACCACGCCTCCACTTTGTCGTACGGATCGGAGGTCGTCAGCGTCACCATTTCTCCGCCGCCTTCTTTGGACTGCATGGCCCATCCGCCGCCCTCTGCGGTCGATGCACCCGGATAGACCGGCAAGCCGAGTGACGCCGGATCGACGGCGTTCTGGCCCACTTTCATGCTGCCACCCTGCGTGGTGATGGTGGTCGTCTTATCCGCACCGGTATCGGTGGTCACGGTTTCGCCGCCACTCGTGACGACGGTCGTCTTGTGACCCGACGAACAACCGGCAAGCGTGACAACGGCAACGGCGATAGCCGCGAGTTTGTACGTCCGCATTCGATCTCTCCTCAGTGCCGGCGAAGCAAGAGCCGGAATTCACCCGCTCGTTCGCGTGCACGTCTGCGCCGGCCTTGCGGCCAAAGGTCACTCTCGCGCGGCGGCGCAGAATTCTTCGAAATGGGCCGCGTCCGGTGCGTTCGTGAAGAGGCTGACGACGGTCGCCACCAGTGCGTTGACGGCCATTCCCACGAGGCCGGGATTGAGGCCGTAAATCTTCATGCCGAAAGCGCCCGTCGCCACGAGCACCGCGAGACCTGCCACGATGCCGGCCCCGATGCCCCACGCGCTGGCCCTGCGCCACGAGAATCCCATCACGACGCCGGGTACGAATTGCGCGATGCCGTTGTAGGCGTAGAGAAGAAGATTTACGAGATACGTGTTGAGCACGAACCACAAGCCGAGTGCGAGCAGCGCGACGGCCATCACGAGCGCTCTTGTCAGCGCGGTGCGCGAGCGGTCGTCGGTGCACGCGCCGAAGATGTCGCTCACCACGTTTTTTGCGACAATGCTGGCGCCGGCAAGAAGCTGGGCCGTGACCGGCACGAGCGCCGCCAGTGCGCCGGCTGCGGCAACGACGCCAAGCAACCACGCCGGATACTGGTTCCGGACGACGAGCATGAAGGCTTGGTCGGCGGCAGCTCCTTTCAGGCCCGGCAGCGCGATGAGCGCCGCGAAGCCGGCGAAGAGCACGAACAGCACCATCAAGCTATACGCCGGCAAGAAGATCGCGTTGCGGCGCAGCGCATCACCGTTCTTCGCGCTATAGGTGGCAGCCATGCCCTGAGGCCATAAGAAGAATCCAAGCGCCGAGACGACGACCGCACCGACGAACCATTCGACGCCGTGCGGCGCAGTACCGGGAGCGAGGGTAAGCCAGCCGGGATGCGCGGTCTCGACTGCGCGCAGCGTGCCCTCCCACCCGCCGGCAATGCGTTGCGGCAGCGCGATGCCGGCGAAGACGACGACGACCACGACGAGCGCGTCCTTTAGAATGCTAGCCCACGCCGTGCCGCGTAAACCGGTGGCGAATACGAACGCGGCGATCAAAAGCAACGCGATGGCAACGGCGCCCTTGGGCTCGAACGCGCCGAACCCGGCGATAGTCAGAAGCACCTGCAGTCCGGTCAGCTGCAGAGTGACGTAAGGAACGAGCGAGACAAAGCCGACAAGCGTCACGAGCCCCGCAAGCGCGACGCTGCGATAACGGACCCGGAAGAAATCGGGGCCCGTGAGCATTCCGTATCTTTCACCGACGGCTCTGATCTTCGGCGTCAGGAAGAAGCCGATCGCATATGCCACCGGGCCGTAGCACAAAATATAAAAGCAAGGCGCTCCCAGTCCGTACGCATATCCGGCTGCGCCCAGAAACGTGAACGATGTGTAGATCTCGCCGGCCATCAGGAGCCAGAGCAGCAGCGACCCGAACGAACGGCCGCCGACCATGTACTCGAGCGGTGATTTTAAACGGCCGCGCGCGCCGCAGATGCCGAGTACGGCGGCCGCGATCACCGCGATCGCCACGATGCCGAGCGCGACGGCTGCCGGCGTCATACGCGCTGTTGCAGCCGGAAGGCGGCGTAGAGCATGAACGGCGTGGCCAGAACCCAGGCCACGATCCAGACGAGCAGAAACGGCGCGCCGCCAAGACTAGGTTCGAAACGGTTCACGAATGGAATCGCAAGCGAGAGCGCGAGCGTGGGAATCGCGGCAAGCACAAGTGGCGCTATTCGTCTGCCCATCTCGTGCCTGCTACGCGCGGTGCGGCGCGAGTGCCGCCGCGACGATGCGCTCCTGTTCCACCGCATGCGCGCCAGGGTATCCTTCGCTCGGACTCGCGCGGTCTGGCCGGCCCTCATAGTCGAATGCGATGTTGAGCGGCTGCAGTTTCTCGCGGATTCGCCGTGAGACAAACGCGCGCGCTCCCATGTTGCGCGGCTCCTCTTGCACCCACGTGACTCGTTTGACGTCCGGATAGGATCGGACCAGCCCCATCACGGCTTCGAGCGGGAACGGCTCGAGCATCTCGACGCGCACGATGCTCAGGTCCTTCGCCTCCGCGCGTTTTGCGTTTGCGATCAGGTCGTAGTAGATCTTTCCGCTGCACAAGATGAGACGCCGGATGCCTTTGCGGACCTTCACGGTCGGGTCGTCGAGAATCGGCGCCAACGCGCCGTCGGCGAGGTCTTCGAGCCGAGACGTCGCCACCTTCAGTCGCAAAAGGCTTTTCGGCGTCATGATGACGAGCGGGCGCGCCTTGGTGCCGAGCGCCTGATCCCGCAGCAGATGGAAGTACTGCGCCGGTGTCGTGCAATTGGCGATGCGGATGTTGCCGTCGCTCGCGAGCTGCAGAAAGCGCTCGAGCCGCGCACTGGAATGTTCGGGTCCGGCGCCCTCGTAGGCGTGCGGCAGCAACAGCGTGAGGCGCGAGGTCTGCCCCCACTTCGCCATGCCTGCCGAGATGAATTGGTCGATGACGATCTGTGCGCCGTTCGCAAAGTCGCCGAATTGCGCTTCCCAGACCACAAGGGCGTTCGGAGCTGCAGTGCTGTAGCCGTATTCGAATGCTAGACAGGCGTACTCCGAGAGCGGGCTGTTGTACACTTCGAACGATGCGCGAGCGCCGCGAAGGTGCTGCATCGGAACGTAGGCCGCGCCTGTTTTCTCGTCGTGCAAGACAGAATGGCGGTGGCTGAACGTTCCGCGCTCGGTGTCTTGGCCGGTGAGCCGCACGGGAACGCCTTGCATGACGAGCGTAGCGAACGCAAGCGCCTCGCCCGTGGCCCAGTCGATCTCGCCGCCCGGATCGAGTGAGGTCCGGCGTCGATCCAACTGCTTCACCAATTTCGGATGGACCGTGAAGCCTTCCGGCGCAGCGAGCAGCTGCAGATTGAGGCCTCGCAGCACGTCCGCCGCAACGCGGGTAGCAGGCGCACTGTGCGGCGCTCCGTTTTGCGGCCGCTTGCCTGGATCGAGCGAGCCGTGTTCCTTGATGCGTTCTTTGACGTTCGCATGTGCCTCGGCGACACGCTGGTAGGCCGTATCGTAGCGTTGCTGCGCATCGGCTTTTGTCGTGATGCCTTCCACGATCAGACGCTCGGCGAAAAGGTCGCGCACGGTTGGGTGGCCGGCGATCGTCGCGTACATGAGCGGCTGCGTGTACGCAGGCTCGTCGGCCTCATTGTGGCCGAAACGCCTGTATCCGATGAGGTCGATGAGCACGTCGCGTTTGAACTTGCGCCTGAAGTTGACGGCGAGCGTCACCGCGCCGATGCACGCCTCGATATCGTCGGCATTGACGTGGATGACCGGAACGTCGGTGCCTTTGGCGAGGTCGCTCGCGTAGCGCGTGGAGCGGTCGTCGGATGGTTCGGTGGTGAAAGCGATCTGATTGTTCGCGATGAGGTGGACCGTGCCGCCGACGGTATATCCGCGCAGCGCCTGCATGTTGAGCACTTCTGCGACGACGCCTTGGCCTGTGAACGCCGCATCACCGTGCACGAGCAACGGCACGGCGCGCGAAGCGTCCGTGGTGGAGATATTCGACGTGCGGTCGGTCTGGTCGGCGCGAGTGCGGCCGATGACGACTCCGTCAACCGCCTCGAGGTGGCTGGGATTGTTGACGAGCACGACGTCGATGGATTTCCCGTCGCTCGTCGCGTACGTGCCCTGCGCCCCTTGATGATACTTGACGTCACCCGTCACATCGCCTTGGATGTCGCCGCCTCGCAGCTCTGCCTGTTCGAATTCCAACAGCACTTCTTCGTACGGCCGGTCGACCACGTGCGTGATGAGCGAAAGGCGGCCGCGGTGCGCCGTGCCGATCTCGATCTTGTGGACGCCGTCATCGGCCAACAGGTGCAGCAGCTCCTCGAGGATGGGCACCATCGCATCGAGGCCCTCGATCGAGAACGTCTTCTGGCCGAGGAACGCCTTGCGCAAGTAGCGTTCGAATGCTTCGACGCGCGTGAGGCGGTCGAGGAGTTCGAGTTTGCGCTCTCGAGGGAGCGTCCTTACGTGCGCCCCCGACTCGATCTCGCGCCGCAGCCACGACCGTTGCTCGTGGCTCGTGATGTGCTCGACTTCGTACGCGATGGTCGAGCAATAGATCTTGCGCAGGTTCTCGAGCACGTCCACCAGATTGTCGCCTGGCGCATACGTCCGCACGGTCGCGGCCGGCACGAGACGCGCGGCGGCTTCATCGAGCGCCAACGATGTCGATTCCAGGACGGGATCGCCTTCCTGCGGGCCGCCGAGCGGGTCGAGCGTGGCGGCGGTGTGCCCGTGTGTGCGAATGCGGCTGATCATCGACATGCCTGCCGCCGCTGCCATCGCAAGCGACATCGCATCGGCGTCCAGGCCGGGTTTTCCATCGCTGGGCTTCGGACGGATTTGCCCGGACGCTTCGCCGGACGGCGCGGGAGTCGTAGCCGAGAGCGCAACGCCGAGGGAGGCTGCGATTTCGTCGTAAAATCCGTTCGCGCCGCCGAGCAGTTGATCGATGCGGCGTAGGAATTCGCCGGATTCGGCGCCTTGGATGATGCGATGATCGTAGGTGCTCGTCAGCGTCATCACTTTCGTGATGCCAAGCTCGGTCAAGCGGTCGGCGGCGACGGTGGCAAACCCCGGCGGATAGCCGATGGCGCCGGACGCGACGATGGTGCCCTGGCCGGTCATCAAGCGCGGCACCGACGCGACGGTGCCGATCCCACCCGGGTTTGTGAGCGTGATCGTGGCGCCGGAAAAATCGTCCGGCATGAGTTTGCCGTCGCGCGCTTTGGCGACCAGCGCCTCGTAGCCGGCGAAAAAAGATTTGAAGTCGAGCGACGCCGCGTCGCGGATCACCGGCACCACCAAGAAACGGGAACCGTCTTTGCGCTGCGTATCGACCGCCAGGCCGAGGTGCACGCCGCGCGTGACGCGCTCGGGACCCTGCGGACCGCGGCGGAACGAGGTGACCATTGCCGGCGTGGTCTTGGCGGCCCGCGCGAGCGCGAACGCGATGAGATGGGTGTACGAAAGCTTTTCTTTGCGGGCCGCCGATTTCAGCGCTGCGTTGAGCGCGAGTCGCCGTTCGTCCAAGACCCCGACGCCGACTGTCCGAAGACTCGTCGCGGTGGGGATCG